>Ga0315298_1008049_pt1 | contig 13612 bp, 5 predicted proteins | sample WHS_1_MG_FD_203077 | JGI IMG/M metagenome (GOLD analysis project Ga0315298, IMG submission 203077) | Extremophilic microbial mat communities from Washburn Hot Springs, YNP, Wyoming, USA - WHS_1_MG | ecosystem: Environmental > Aquatic > Thermal springs > Hot (42-90C) | place: USA: Wyoming...
GCGTACGTGGGTTTTCTCACGGCAATAGTTGCACGGTTGGTGAAGTGCGTTCCCGAAGGAAAAAGCGGCCAAGCGTTTGCCTTGTTTTCAGTTGTCACGCTCCTGCCCTACGCCATTATCCCACCGCTTATACAGCCTGTTTCGATCATGCTGGGCGGCTTCCCGAGGGCCCTTGATCTCACTGGGCTGCTGCTCCTTCTGATAGTCCCGTTGTGCGGCCTTTTAACCACAGAGTCTCCTCTTTTTGAGGAAAGAGAAAGGCGGCTGGGGCTGCGGGAGGCTATTGAAAATATCAAGAGTTTCAAGGTGGTAAGAGCGCTGGTTCTCACGCTTCTCGTGTGGACAGCGTTTGCGCCCCTTTTTTTCTTCCTGCATGGGTTCGGCACGGCCCGGGGGATAGATCATCCAGGTCTTTTTTTCACGCTTTCCACTTTTTCTGAGATCGGGGTGCGCGTCGGAGTCGGCAGGTATCTCGATAAAATGGATAAGACCAGAATTCTGGGGCTGGCGTGCGCATGGCTCACGCTATGTTATGTCTTGCTCGCGCACGTGGCCGACGCGCCGTCGATTTTTTTTGGCATGGGCGTGTGCTTCGGCATTGGTTGGGGTTTTGCCATGCCGCTCTTGAGTGGCATAGTGTTCGACGTGTCGCAAGATCATTTTAGATCATTGAACACGAACTTGGGGATGCAGATGTCCCAAGCGGGCTTCTTCTTTGGGCCGTCTTTGGGCGGGCTCGTACTCGTCCATTGGGGCTATGAACTGGTCTTCTACGGGTGCGCCGCGCTGACAACCTCCGTCTTGTTGATGACCCTGATTCCGGCCAGGAGGCTCACACCGATATCCTGTGATCAATAGACGATCACCGCTCGCATTTCGTTTTTCAAGGAGCGGCGTCACGATGCGGTTCTCGACACAAGACGCGAACGCGACCATGGCGTCCCTGGTCCATGAACGCTGGCTGAGACTGCCGCGTCGCCATCTGCTGCTCGCAATGACAAGAGCCCTCGCGCGTCATTGCAAGCGAAGCGACGCAATCTCATCTGTCATCCTGGCAATGACTATCTACGCCATTTTGCGACTCACGATCGTTTAGTCGCTTTCTGAGGTGTGCGGGGTAGGGATTAAAAAAGTTTTTGTAACTTTGTCCTTATATGACAATTTGCTTTGGTATAAAAAGGGGGGCGAACCACGCAATGAGGCAGGGAGGATCGTCCCGCAGGCATTAGGATGAAGGTTTTTGGCTGATGGCCTTCACCGCCGGGGTCATGCACCGACAGCATCTCGCAATTCGAGGGTGTGGGAGAAGAACAGATGGACAATCGATTTTTTGAGCAACCAATACTGAATTCGCCGTATGATTGCCCCAATCGTCATTGGGAACTGGACGAGGAAGGACAACCCACTCAGCGAATAATCGACCGGCGTCGTCCAGCCCAATATATCATGCCTATTCCTAAGCCGAAAAAGCGTCGGAAATCCGACCAGCAGCAATCTCAGATTGTCTTCGAAGAGGGGTTGGGTTTATCACGCGAGGATCAGCAATATGACCCGACAGTGGTAATCAACGAGCTGCGCCACTTCGTGGATGAATGGCGGAAAACCGAGGGGTCTCACCAATGGCGCGTGACGCCGGCAACAGCGCGGCTGCTCAGCCATTGGAGGCATCATCAGTTCAACAATATGCGACCTTTTTTCTGTCAAGTTGAAGCTGTCGAAACCGTGATCTGGCTGACCGAGGTAGCGCCCGAAAGCGGAAAACAAGGGAAAACTTTCCTCGAATATCTCGCCAACGCCAATCACGATGCCAACCCTGACTTGCCACGGCTGGCGCTCAAAATGGCCACGGGGTCAGGGAAGACAACGGTCATGGCCATGATTATAGCATGGCAAACAATAAATTCCGTGCGGTACCCAAACAGCAAGAGATTCACCAGAGGTTTTCTGGTGGTGACGCCGGGACTGACAATCAAGGATCGACTCAGAGTCCTTCAGCCGAATGACCCCGATAGTTACTATGCGAGCCGAGAATTGGTTCCCCCGGATATGCTTGGAGAACTTGAACGAGCAAAGATAGTTATCACCAACTATCACGCATTCAAATTGAGAGAGCGATTGGAACTGTCAAGAGGAGGAAGGCGACTGCTCAAGGGAAGAGGTCCGGACCTGAATACTCTCGAAACGGAAGGGCAAATGCTGCAACGAGTCATGCCAGAACTCATGGGCATGAAGAATATCTTGGTTATCAACGATGAGGCCCATCACTGCTATCGGGAAAAACCGAATGCACAAGAGGAGCAATTCAAAGGCGAGGACAAGGAGGAAGCCGAGAAGAATAACGAAGCAGCGAGACTCTGGATTTCAGGAATAGAAACGGTCAAACGGAAACTGGGAGTCACGAGAGTGCTAGATTTGTCGGCTACCCCGTTCTTCCTCCGTGGATCCGGATACGCCGAGGGTACGTTATTTCCTTGGACCATGAGTGATTTTTCATTAATGGACGCCATCGAGTGCGGCATAGTGAAGCTTCCAAGAGTTCCGGTTTCTGACAACATCAGCGGTGGTGAAATGCCCCGTTTTCGAGAGCTTTGGAAACATATTCGTCCAAAGATGCCAAAGAAGGGACGAGGCAAATCAAAAACCTTGGATCCTCTCAGCATCCCGGTTGAGCTTCAGACGGCGCTGGAGGCTTTGTATGGCCACTATGAGAAGACGTTTGAACTTTGGGAACAAGCCGGCGTCAACGTGCCTCCATGCTTCATCATTGTATGCAACAATACATCGACGTCGAAATTGGTCTATGACTATATTTCGGGATTTTATCGTGAGAATGAGGACGGTTCAACCACCCTCGAGAACGGCAGGTTGGCGCTGTTTAGGAATTTCGATGAGCACGGCAATCCGCTTGGCCGCCCTCGGACGCTGCTCATCGACAGTGAGCAGCTCGAATCCGGAGACGCGCTGGATGACAAATTCAGGTCGATGGCACAAAATGAGATTGAGCGGTTCCGCAGGGACATTATCGAACGAACAGGGGATGTCCACCAGGCTGAGAATATCTCGGATCAAGATCTGTTACGGGAAGTCATGAACACGGTTGGGAAGCCGGGGCGACTAGGCGACTCAATCCGCTGTGTGGTGTCTGTGGCCATGTTGACCGAAGGGTGGGATGCCAATACGGTGACTCATGTCCTCGGCGTTCGCGCCTTTGGCACCCAGCTTTTGTGCGAGCAGGTGATTGGTCGCGCTCTTCGGCGGCAGTCGTACGATTTGAATGAGAACAACCTGTTTAACGTAGAATATGCCGATGTACTTGGCGTGCCTTTCGATTTTACCGCCAAGCCAGTCATATCGCGTCCTCAACCGCCCCGTGAAACCATTCAGGTAAAGGCGGTACGACCGGAACGAGATCACTTGGAAATAAGATTCCCGAGGGTGGTGGGGTATCGGGTGGACCTGCCAGAGGACCATATCAACGCGTCGTTTAACGACGATAGCATACTAGAATTGTCGCCCTCCCTTGTAGGTCCCTCCATCACAAACAACCGAGGCATCATTGGCGAGGGAGTTGAACTCACCCTCAAACACCTCCAGGACATAAGGATGTCCTCGGTACTCTATCATCTGACAAGACATCTGCTCTACACGAAGTGGCGAGAGCCAGGGGAGGCGCCTGAACTGCATCTTTTCGGCAAACTTAAGAGGGTAACAAAACAGTGGATGGAGGCATGCCTCGTCTGTACGGGGGGAACGTATCCCGCCCAGCTTCTCTATCAAGAGCTTGCGGACATGGCCTGCGAGCGAATCACGGCCGCCATAGTCAGGGAATCACAGAAGACACGACCGATCAAAGCGGTGCTTGATCCGTATAATCCAATAGGTTCCACTATCCACGTAAACTTTACTACATCAAAGACAGATCGCTGGGAGACGGATTCGCGTCGGTGTCACATTAATTGGGTTATCCTCGACAGCGACTGGGAGGCTGAATTTTGCCGCGTTGCCGAATCTCATGAACGGGTGAAGTGCTACGTCAAGAACCACAATCTCGGTTTTGTCGTCCCCTATCGTTACGGGTCAGAGATGAAGCGATATTTTCCTGACTTCATTGTGGTTGTCGATGACGGGCACGGGCCGCAGGACATGCTTCAAATGATCGTAGAGATAAAAGGCTACCGAGGCGAAGATGCGAAAGACAAGAAAGCTGCCATGGAAACCTATTGGGTACCCGGCGTGAATAATCTGGGAGGCTTTGGCCGCTGGGCGTTTGCCGAATTTAGAGAGATCTATCAAATGGAAACCGACTTCCACAAGAAAGTCACGAAAGAGTTCGACAAGATGATCATGGACGTGGTTGACAAAGCTGGGGTCGGAGAGAGGGGGTAAGGGATGGCAAAAAAACGCAAGAACGAGAGCATGACGGTTGAGACCTTGATCCACAAGGGTGCGTCTCGCAAATACATACCCACTGTAGAATATCAGTCCGTCTTAAATGATGAGGAGATGACTCCCATCCGGGTGGCTTATGAGCGTCGGAACCGAGACCTGGATCCGCAACTGGTGTGGCGGGGGAAAGACGAACAGGACTGGTCCGACCTCGTCGTGCCAATACCCCCGATATACATTCAAGAAAAAGTCCATCCCAAAGTCCTCATCGATGACCTGCTGCGGAGAAGCAAGGAAGATAAAAAGGAGGATGAGAGCCAACCCGATCTCTTCGCAGATTTCAATGGGCTGCCAAGTGAGACTGCTCGAACTGAATTCTATCAGCACGATGCCAACTGGTCCAATCGAATGATCCTCGGAGACAGCCTCCATGTCATGGCGTCACTCGCAGAACGGGAGGGACTTAGGGGAAAGGTTCAGTGCATCTACATGGATCCGCCCTACGGCATCAGGTTCAATTCCAATTTTCAGTGGTCCACCACGAGCCGAGACGTCAAAGACGGAAAACCTGACCATATCACCCGAGAGCCTGAACAGGTCAAAGCTTTTCGTGACACCTGGCGCGACGGTATCCACTCCTACCTCACCTATCTCCGTGATCGACTGACCGTAGCACGAGAACTTCTTACAGAAAGCGGGTCTATATTTGTCCAAATTGGGGATGAAAACGTCCATCGAGTAAGGGCGTTGATGGACGAAGTATTCGGTGTAGGGAACTTTGTTTCCGTGATTGCGTTTGCGACGTCAACCGGTCGCACAAACAATTTTTTAGCCAATGTGAACGACTTTTTGTTGTGGTACACGACTGATATAGAGCACGCAAAATACCGACAGCTGTATCTATTGAAGAGCTTCGATAGCTGCCGTGACATAGAATTAGGAGACTTGACTTCTCAGGGAGCTGCCGGACAGAGTCAACCGTTTGAGTTCGAGGGCCACGTATTTTACCCTTCTCCGAGCCGTCACTGGAGCAATGATCATACTGTGGGAATGCCAAGATTGGCCAGAGCCGGAAGGATAAAGCGGGTTAGCGCACATCAGATCAGGGCAGTTAAGCTTTCGTGGGAAAATCCAGCAACCCCGATCAGCAATCAGTGGTTAGACACACAGTTTGGAGCGTTTAAAAAAGAAAAGATTTACGTGGTTCAAACGGGATCAAGGGTTGTTGCTCGCTGCATCCTGATGACCACGGACCCGGGCGATCTTGTGCTTGACCCGACGTGCGGATCGGGGACGACAGCGTATGTTGCCGAGCAATGGGGTCGGCGCTGGATCACCATTGACACGTCTCGGGTAGCCCTGGCGCTGGCTCGAGCACGAATAATGGGGGCGCGGTATCCCTATTACATCCTGGCCGACTCGCCCCAAGGGCAACTGAAGGAAGCTGAAATCAGAGGAACCGTTCCTTCCCAAGCTCCAACCCGTGGGGACATCCGACAGGGGTTCGTGTACGAGCGAGTACCGCACGTCACGCTTAAATCCATAGCAAATAATGCCGAAATTGACGTCATCTGGGAGAAGTTTCAGGAGAAGCTGGAACCCCTGCGACGTCAGCTCAATGAAACGCTAGGCGTTGATTGGGAGGAGTGGCAGATCCCGCGTGAATCTGAGGACTCGTGGCCGTTGCTCGCGAAAAAACTCCATTCCCAGTGGTGGGCGCATCGCATCGCTCGGCAGAAGGAAATCGACGCGTCAATTGCTAAGAACGCGGACTTTGAGTACCTCTACGACAAACCTTACGAAGATAACAAAGTGGTTCGCGTCGCCGGGCCCTTTACCGTGGAGAGTTTGTCCCCGCATCGGGTTCTTGGGGTGGACGAAGACGACAATCTTATAGACACCGCGACACGGTCATATACTGGTCAAAGGGGCGAGTGGGATTTTGTGCAAACCATCCTTGAGGACCTCAAGACTTCGGGCGTCCAGCAGGCCCATAAGGAGGACAAGATTGTGTTTACCTCCTTGGCGCCGTGGCCTGGACGGCTCGTCTGTGCGGAAGGTCGCTATTTCGAGGGGAGTGAGACGTCGCCGACTGAAAAGCGGGCAGCCATATTTATCGGGCCGGAGTTTGGTACCGTTTCGAGACCTGATTTAGTAGAGGCGGCCAGAGAAGCCCTTGATGCAGGCTTTGACGTGCTCATTGCGTGTGCATTCAACTACGAAGCTCATGCCTCTGATTTCAGCAAGCTTGGCAGATTACCAGTACTCAGGGCTAGGATGAATGCTGACCTCCACATGGCTGAAGATCTTGAGAATACAGGAAAGGGCAATCTCTTTGTTATCTTCGGGGAGCCCGAGATCAAAATACTGGACGCAGACAATGGCCAAATACGAGTGAAGATCGCAGGGATCGATGTGTTCGATCCATCCACAGGAGAAGTTCGTTCCAGTGGACCTGACGAAATTGCATGCTGGTTTATAGACACCGACTATAATGAAGAGAGTTTTTTCGTGCGACATGCCTACTTTTTGGGGACGAGCGATCCGTATAAGTCTCTCAAGACAACACTCAAGGCTGAGATTAATGAGGAAGCGTGGAGCACTTTGCACAGTGACACCTCGCGGCCCTTTGATAGACCCCGTAGCGGCCGAATCGCCGTGAAGGTCATCAATCATCTCGGGGATGAAGTGATGAAGGTGTTTCGGGTATAATAAGACCGCAAAAGGGAGAGATGTCATGGCAAGCGGTGACCAACTGAAGGCTTTACTCAGATCTTATATGGATGGCGATGACCAGCGTTTTTTTTCAGTAGCCATGCAACTGGCTGCGCATGAAGCGAAGTCAGGTCACGGAAAGCTCGCCCAGGAGCTTCGCAGCCTGATCGATGAAGCGAAGCGTCGTACTGGTATGGGAAAGCTCACTCCAATCGCGAAGCCCAGGGGAGAACTGGCCGGTTTGCTGAGCGTTACCTATCCCAAGACTCGGCTGGCCGATATGGTGCTTGACGATCCTCTGGCGCAGCAGCTCCAAAGAATTATTCGGGAGCATCGATATTCAGAGCGTATTCTTTCCCATGGGTTGTCTCCCCGGCGAAAGCTCTTGCTGGTCGGGCCGCCGGGAACAGGTAAGACGTTGACGGCCTCCGTGCTTGCGGGAGAGTTGGGAATCCCGCTTTTTCAAGTACGATTGGACGCCTTGATAACAAAATATATGGGAGAAACAGCGGCAAAATTGAGACAGATTTTTGAGGCAACGAGCCAGACACGGGGAGTTTATTTATTCGATGAATTCGACGCCATTGGTTCCCAGCGCGGTTTACCTAACGATGTGGGGGAAATTCGGCGTGTACTGAACAGTTTTCTGCAGATGATCGAGCAGGATTCGTCCCATAGCCTCATCGTGGCGGCCACAAATCATGGCGAGGTTCTCGACCATGCTCTATTCAGACGCTTCGACGACGTGCTCTACTACACACTGCCGACCGAAAAGCAAATCGTTGCTCTGCTGCGGGCGCGACTCACGCGTATTGCTGCTAAAGACATCTCCTGGCGACGGCTTGGTCGATCGGCTGAAGGTTTGAGCTATGCAGAAGTCACACGCGCCGCTGAAGAGGCGTTCAAAGATGCACTAATACACAATCGCGAGCGTGTCACAGAGGAGGACATACACAAGACTCTTGTTGAGCTGAAAAACATGACGGACAGACTCAAACGCATCTCATGAGAGAAAGTGATTTCCTGGAATGGTTGATGGACTGAGAAATAAATACAAGCACTTTGTTCTAAGTGGATACACTGAGACGGAACGATTTGTCAGGCCACGTCAGGCCATTCGACGTCCACAAATTCCAATGAGAGACCGACAAAGTCACGGAACTGCATTACTCGGGCAGATCGACAGGTTAAAGGCAGTATCAGAAACTGCGCGCCGACATCAGGAAGAAGCCGGCCTTGAAGAGGGGTTCGGTTTGCAGGTGGAATTCGAGAGTTTCCCGGATATCGAGTTGGCCTTTGAAAGGCTGGCTCGTGAGCGCTCCGGTATTGAGCTACTGAATGTGCGTCAAGATCCCGAAAAGGAGATCACGTATGCAACGGTCTTTGTGCCGCATGGCAAGCTTGCACACTTCGAAAACCTGATTCGCAGTTACCTGGAGGAAAAGCGTGATAGGAGAGGCCGCGTGCGTGACCACAAGGACCTTGTCAATGCAATTCGCAAGATTCGCGCGGCAACCCTCAGAGCTTTATGGACAGATGATCCATCTGTTCTTCCACTCAGTGAGAGCGAAGCCTTTTGGTGGGAGGTGTGGCTGCCCGTAGGGACTGATCCATTCACGACGGTGGAAAACTTTCGCAGATTAGCCGAGGCCCAGGGTTTTAGGGTAGCTGAAGGGGAACTACGATTCCCAGAGCGCACGGTGCTGCTTATGTATGCGTCTGCTGGAGATATGACGCGCTCAATGATGGTACTGAACAGTATTGCCGAACTGCGACGAGGTAAGGAAACAGCAGAGTTCTTCGACACCTTGCCCCCGGAAGAGCAATCCGAGTGGATGGACGAATTGCTCGGCCGTTGTCGTTTTTCGCGACCAAGTGCTCAGGTTCCTCACGTGTGCATCCTCGATACCGGCATTAACAACGGCCATCCTCTCGTGGCGCCAGCACTTGCGAGCCAGGACTTACACACGGTTAAACCGGCATGGGGAAAAGAAGACAGTGAAGGGCACGGGACGAAAATGGCTGGGCTCGCCCTCACCGGGGATTTGCGAGAAGCCCTTTCTTCTGATGAGACTATCCAGATTCCATATCGACTGGAATCAGCAAAATTGTTGCCCCGGGACGGCGCGAACGTGGGAGATCCCTGTCATCATGGGTATATCATGACCGAGGCTATCGCCCGGCCGGAAATTACCGACCCGAACCGACGCCGCGTATTTGGCATGGCAGTCACAACAAGGGACGACCGCGATAGAGGCCGTCCATCAGCGTGGTCCGCAGCGGTTGATCGCTTAGCCGCCGGCGCAGATGGAAATGGTTCAGCACCGCGCTTATTGGTGGTTTCCGCTGGTAATATCCATGACCCAAATGCATGGATGGAATATGCAAACAGTAACAGCACCGAAGGCATTCATGATCCCGCTCAAGCCTGGAATGCATTGACGGTAGGGGCTTATACGAATCTGGTCGATATAAGCGAGCCGGACGCAGGCGAGCTTCAACCGATTGCTTGCGCAGGCGGGCTGAGTCCCTTCAGCACGACTTCATCTACTTGGCAAGAGCATTGGCCTTTGAAACCTGATGTATTGTTCGAAGGCGGCAATGCAGCGCAGGATGCCCTCGGAGCTGTGGAAATGGCCAGTCTGAGCCTTCTGACATGTCACCATCTACCGATGGAGCGTTTATTTACAACAGCGAATGGTACCAGTGCAGCCACCGCGCTAGCAACCCGCATGGCGGCTCAGCTCATGGCTGCCTACCCTGACCTCTGGCCAGAGTCAATCCGCGGTTTGATTGTTCACTCAGCAGGATGGACCGAGGCGATGCTCCGATGTTTTCTGCCAGAAGAAGGCTCTCCATCGAAGAGAGATTACGCCAATCTTATCCGCCATTGTGGATTCGGAGTGCCTGATTTAGATCGCGCGGCATGGAGTGTTTCAAACTCCCTAACAATGGTGGTTCAGGCGCATCTGCGCCCTTTTCAGCGCGAGAGAGACAAGCCACCGAAGCTCCGAGAGATGAACCTGCACCAACTACCGTGGCCGCTGGCGGCTCTCGAATCGCTTGCGGAAACACAGGTGGAGATGCGGGTTACGTTGTCCTATTTTATCGAACCTAACCCATCGCGAAGAGGCTACCGCTCGAGATACAGCTATGAATCTCACGGGCTGCGTTTTGAAGTAAAACGACCACATGAGTCGGAAGCCGACTTTCGGGCTCGCATCAATGCAGCAGCACGCGACGAGGAGGGGACAGTTTCTGGCGGGTCTGACCCGGGATGGCTAATCGGCAAGCAAGGCCGGCATAAAGGATCATTTCATTCTGACATCTGGTGCGGCAGCGCTGTGGACCTTGCCAGCCGCGGCGTCCTGGCGGTTTATCCCTCACTTGGTTGGTGGAAGACTCGGCCTCGACTGCAACGTTACGACAACACGGCGCGATACTGTTTGATAGTGTCCATTCGCGCTCCGGAAACAGAAGTTGATCTTTACACTGAAGTTGCCAATCAAATCACCGTTCCTGTCACAGTGGGGTTTTGATGCAATTCCTCATTTCCGACACGTTCACGGACAGCCTTTCCAGATTGAAGGGGGAGGAGCAAAAAGCTGTGAAAACCACCGCTTTTGACCTTCAAATGAACCCTTCAAACCCCAGTATGCAATTTCACAAGATTGATAAAACTCGGGACAAGAACTTCTGGTCTGTGAGAGTCAGCGACTCCCTCCGTATTATTGTTCATAAGACAGAGTCAAAACTCGTCTTGTGTTACGTGGACCATCATGACCGAGCGTACCGGTGGGCAGAACGCCGCAGACTCGAGACGCATCCAGTAACGGGAGCAGCTCAGTTAGTGGAATTGCGGGAAAAGATTGAAGAGGTCACGCTGGTGCGCAGGATACCAATTGATCAAACGACCTCGTCGAAGCCGTTATTCTCTCATCTCAGCGATTCGGAGCTTTTGAATTACGGGGTGCCGGCGGAGTGGTTGCCCGACGTACGATCGGTCGACGAAGACACGCTGCTGGATGTGGCGGAGCACTTGCCCAGAGAAGCGGCCGAAGCGCTGCTGAGTCTGGCGACCGGCGAAAAACCGCAGGTCATTAAACCTCGAATTGCGACGACCGACCCGTTTTATCATCCAGATTCATTAAGACGGTTTCGCCTCATGGAGGACGTAGCAGAGCTTGCGCAGGCTCTTGATTATCCGTGGGAGAAATGGATCATCTTTCTGCATCCGGCGCAACGAGATCTGGTCGAAAAGCATTACAACGGCCCCGCCCGGATTTCGGGATCCGCAGGTACTGGAAAAACTATTGTAGCACTTCACCGAGCAGTGTTTCTGGCGAGGGAGCACCCGGAAGCTCGGATTCTACTGGCGACCTTCACCGATGCCCTCGCCAATGCCTTGAGGCAAAAACTAAGATTCCTCACCGCCAGCCGACCTCGTGCGATCGAGCAAATTGAAGTTCATGCGATGAATGATATGGGCAGGCGTTTGTATGAGGCTAATTTCGGCGCGCCGCAGATAGCTTCCAAAGATCTGGTTATACAGGCGTTGGAAGAATCGTCCAGGTTGGTTAAGGGGCATAAATTCAATCTGTATTTCCTGTGGACCGAGTGGAATCAGGTTGTTGACGCCTGGCAACTCAGGACGTGGGAGGCGTACAGAGATGTTCCACGGCTGGGCAGAAGGACGCGGTTGAAGGAGGGCCACCGCGTTATATTATGGTCGATTTTCGAGAAGGTTTTGGCATTGCTCGAGGAAACAAACACGTTGACGTATGCGGGTATGTTTACTCGATTGGCATCTCATTTTGAAGATACCGCCTTTATCCCCTACGACTTTGCAATTGTTGACGAAGCGCAGGACTTGAGCGTTTCGCAATTGAGGTTTCTTGCACTAATGGCTGCTAAAAAGCCCGACAGCCTTTTCTTCACCGGGGACCTCGGACAGCGAATCTTTCAGCATGCATTGTCTTGGAAAACACTAGGCGTTGATATTCGCGGACGATCGACGACGCTCAAGGTTAACTATAGGACTTCTCATCAGATTAGAATTCAAGCGGATCGTCTGTTGGGACCTGAATTGTCTGACGTGGATGGAAATGTTGAAAAGAGATCATCTATTTCAGTTTTTAACGGACCGCCCCCTGAGATAAAGTCCCTGGAAAACCAGGAAGCAGAGATCCGTACGGTAAGCAGATGGCTTCTCGCTCGACAGGCAGAGGGGATTGCGCCTCATGAGATGGCGGTGATCGTAAGGAGCCCTGCCTTAATTGCTCGAGCCGAGGCCGCTGTACGTAAAGCGGGGATCCCGTTCAAGGTCCTCGATCATAAAGTAGAGACTTCCCGAGATCATGTTTCCCTCATTACTATGCACTTGGCAAAGGGGCTTGAATTTCGATCAGTAGCCGTCATGGCTTGTGACGATGAATTTGTTCCTCTCCAAGAGCGCATAGAGACCGCTTCAGAGGAATCGGAATTGGAGGAAGTGTATAACACCGAGCGTCATCTGTTGTATGTTGCCTGTACGCGTGCTCGAGATCATCTATTGGTAACGAGCGGGGGGATACCTTCGGAGTTTCTGGACGATCTGAGAGGCAAGTAGCGCGTAGGTTTCTGTCCATTGCCGGTTTTTGAAAGTGATCACCAATTTGATGAATTTCTATCGGTGTCATTCTCTCGGAAGAGGGAGTCCAGCCATCCCGGATGCCGGATCGAGTCCGGCATAACGAAGCATGAACCAGCGCCGACTCCTCACGGTCACGGGACCATCGTAGCAAACGAGGGAGTTCCATTGCTCGCAATGACAAGAGTCCTTCGCGCGTCATTGCGAGCGAAGCGACGCAATCTCATCGCACATTGCAGGGACGGATGCCTCACATCAGTTTGTCGTTGATCTCGATCTTGGAGCGGTCTTCGAGGAGTTTGATCCAGCCCTTAAGGAATTCTGTCTTTCGGACCTCGGAGACCCAGCTCTCAAAGGCGGCAGCATCTTTCTTGAACTGTTCGTCGCTGGCTTTTTCGACGCCGGTAAGCTTTACCACGGCTGCCGCTCCGTCCTCCACCACAATTGGGCGAGCGAAGACTGGCGATTCCATGGAGATGATGGAGAGCATTTCGGTCACGTCTGAAGAATTGCCAAGGCTTGGGACAAACCCGGCCGTGCGCGACACAGGGTCGAGATTCTCCCACGTCAAGCCCATTTGGGAAATCATCTCATTGGCCTTGTCCGGCGATTCCTTGAGCGCCTTGATAATGGCATCAGCCTTGTTTTCGGCTTCCAACCGGGCCTGATCCTTGAGGTAGTCTTTCACCACCTGGTCTCGCACCTCGTCCAGCGAAGGCATCCGGGCCTTGTTGCGACTGATGAGCTTGGTAACGACGTATGTGTCGCCGGTCTTGACCATCTTGGAGACCTCGCCAGTCTTGAGGCGAAATGCGTCTTCAATGATTTCGGGGTCGGACCCGACGTGGTCGAGCGCGCCCTTTCGTGATACAAAATTCTGTT
>Ga0315298_1008050_pt1 | contig 13612 bp, 7 predicted proteins | sample WHS_1_MG_FD_203077 | JGI IMG/M metagenome (GOLD analysis project Ga0315298, IMG submission 203077) | Extremophilic microbial mat communities from Washburn Hot Springs, YNP, Wyoming, USA - WHS_1_MG | ecosystem: Environmental > Aquatic > Thermal springs > Hot (42-90C) | place: USA: Wyoming...
CCGCCCCCCGCTCGATACCCTCCTGGTCATAGCGCCGGATGAGTTCCTCGGCGTTGCAGAAGGGGCACAGGAAGGGCGGGCGCTTGCGGTAGGCATGGGCGTGGATGTCAATAAAAATGGCCGTTCTCCCTGGGTTCAGAGTTCCTGGATCAAGGAATGGTAACCGGCGATGCGGCGGAAGCCGTGACTCTGGTAGTTGCGCTGCGCGGGCAGGTGCTCCTTGTTGTCGGCTACCAGCACCTGGGCATAGCGCAGGCCCTCGGTTCGCATCCGCCCCAGCACGAAGCCGAGCATGGCGGAGCCGATGCCCAGCCCCTGGTGCTCCCGGGCCACGCCGTTGTAGCCCACCGTGCCCCGGGACCGGGCGGGATCGACCGCGTAAGAGCAGAAGCCGATAATCTGGCCCCCGCGCTCGGCCACGAAGGCCGGATTGCCGCGCAGGTACGCGAGCACGGAGTCGCCCAGCCACTCCTGCCAGGGCCGGCCGCCGATGAGGCCGATCTCCTGCTCCACCAGGTCGTCCTCGGCCCCCTGCCACACCTGGCCGACCAGCGCCCGCACCCGGGTGGCGTCCTGATCGGGGTCATAGGGGCGGATGGTAACGTCGCCGACCAGGTGCTCGGACATGCGCATACTCCTTCTGGGCGCGGATTTCGGGTCTGGGGATGAATATTCGTCCGGTGCGGCAGGGGGTCCTGGCGTTCCGCATTACAGGAGGGCAGGCTGAGCAAGCGGTAGTCCAGCCCTCCTGCCGAGAGGGCGCCTGCCGGCAGGACCACGTACCCGCGCGAACGAACAGAATCCCCACTACTTTCCTCCCTGGAGCCAGCCATGCGTGAAGCGCTCTTACTGGTCTGCGCCCTGATGGTGCTGGTTGCCGCCCTGCCCGCCCGGGGCGCCCGCCCGGAGATCAAGATCCCGGCTGACTTCCCCACCTTCACCGTCCCTGGCCAGGAGCAGGCCATGGCCGAGTTACGGGAGTTGTACTGGGTGCATTACGAGCGGGGCGGGCCATTGGCCACGCTCTGGGATGAGTGGGAAATCAGCCCCACCCTGTGGCCGGCGGTGACCACGGACAACCGGCTGGAGATTATCCGCCGGCGCTGGCGGGAGGCGCTGCTCGGACGGGGGATGGATGCCGAGGGGTACGTCTTCACGCACCAGCACGGCTCCATCGCCCACCAGCAGGGCTGGCCCTTCCCCTTCTGGGGGCAGGGCAAGGGCTGGGGCCGGCACTTCTCCACGCAGGGCTATCCCTCGGGCTGGGGGCCGCGCGAGCCTGACAGTCAGGCAGGGTGGGAGACCGGCGGCCTGAGGGATCTGGGGGTGAAGGACGAGGCCTGGCGGCTGGAGTTGACCGAGCGCGGGGCCTGGGTCGCTACTCCCGAGTTCAAGGTCGAGCCGGTGGACGCCCCCTTCATCCAGGTGCGCTGGACGGCCCAGGGGCTGGAGGGGGCCAACCCGCGCCTGCAGTGGGAGACCCGGGAGCAGCCCGGCTTCTCCCCCGCGCGGCAGATGTACCTGCCCCCGGCCGGGCCGGAGGGCTTCACCTTCACCATGATCCCGGTCTACCGGCATCCGGAGTGGAAGGGCACGATCACCCGGCTGCGGCTGTGCTTTGACAACACGGGCCCGGCCCAGGTGGGCATCCAGGCGTTCTTCACCCAGTACGACACCCGGCACACCATCAATAACCAGAACTTCGTGCGGGGGAGCATCCACTATTTCAACTGGACAGGGGACGTGGACTTCCTGCGCCTGAACCTGCAGCGCATGCGCCTCGCCATGCGCTACCTCATGGATGACCTGGGCGGCCGCCGGTACAAGTGCATCGTCTGCCCATGGGTGGGGCACGACGGGCGCAGCGGACTGGTGGTCCGGGAGGGCAAGAAGGAGCAGCGCAGCGGCCTGGGCATCGGCAACAACTACTGGGACCTGCTGCCCATGGGCTACAAGGACGCCTACGCCACCATCCAGTACTACAGCGCGCTGCTGGCGATGGCCGGGCTGGAGCGGGAGATCGCCCGCCACCCGGAGTGGAACCTTCCGGGCGGGCCGCTGGCGCTGGACGCCAAGGATCTGGAGCGGCATGCGGCTGAGGTGAAGGCTAACAACCGCGTTTTCTGGAACCAGGCAACCGGCCGCTTTACCGCCGGGCCCGATATCGAGGGCAAGAGCGCGGACTACGGCTTTGTCTTCCTCAACCTGGAGGCGCTCTACTACGACTTCGCCACCCCGGAGCAGGCGCAGCAGATCATGGACTGGATCTCGGGCAAGCGCACCGTGGCCGGCGACACCTCGACAGGGCGGGACATCTACCACTGGCGCTTCGGCCCCCGCGCCACCACCAAGCGCAACGAGGACTACTACCTGTGGGCTTGGTCGAGCCCCGAGTCCATCCCGTGGGGCGGGCAAGTGCAGGACGGGGGCGGGGTGCTCGGCTTCTCCTTCCACGACCTGATGGCGCGCCTGCGGGTGCTGGGCCCGGATGACTGCTGGGCGCGCGTGCAGGAGATCGTCGCCTGGTACCGGGAGGTGCAGGAGGCGGGCGGCCCCCGCGAATACTACAAGGACGGCACGCGGGGCACCCTGCAGGGCGGGGGAACGGCCGGCGGGCTGGGGATCGACCAGGAGTTCTTCGAGTCCATCCTGGTGCCGCAGGTGATCACCGAGGGCTTCCTGGGGCTGCGCCCACGGGTGGACGGGCTGGCCTTCAGCCCCCGCCTGCCTGCGGCCTGGCCGTCGCTGGGGGTGACGGGGATCCACTGGCATGACCTGGTGCTCGATGCCGAGGCCACCAACACCACGCTCACCCTGACCGCCCGGGAGGGGAGGGATACCGAGACCCGGATTGTGTTGCCGGGGAAGGGGTGGCGGGCAGAGGTGACCTACCGCAACGGCACGACCGTCGAGCGCACGGGGGAGGCGGAGGGAAGCGGCACGGCCTTCCCGGTGAACTGGGAGGCGGCGGAGAGGGCGGTGTTCAGGAAGCGAGGGTAGGGTCTCACCACAGAGGCTGTCGCAAGGCCGAGCCACAGCCGATGGAACCGTCCAACCACAAAGACGCAGAGAATACAGAGAGGGACAGATGGGCGGGCTTGTGGGGGGCAGAGGTACAGGGGGCACTTCTGCCGGTAGCTGATTGGAGTCGGCGGCACCCCCCCTCACCCTGCCCTCTCCCTCCAAAGAGGGAGGTCATCAGCCGTCGGCCTGGGCAGGTCCAATCCGACTTGCCTATTCCTATTGAGCACGCTCGTGAGGACGGGGGCAGAAAGGAACCAGCGCGAGCCAGCAGACACCGGTCACGGCCGAAGTATGCGCTTGGCATAGGGGCCGCCGTCCTCGGGCAGGTGCTCGACGCGGTTCTGGAAGCGCAGTTTTGCGGTGCCTGGCAGCAGTTCCAGCAGGCTGATTGCGCAATTGCGCTGGCTGAAGCGGGTGTAGCCACGGGGGGGCAGGCCCATGAGCGAGGCCATGAGCACCGAGCCGAAGGTGCCGTGGCTGACCGCGGCTACGGTGTCCCCGGTATCCTGGTGGCGGCGGCGCAGTTCGGCTTCCACGACCAGCGCCCGCTGGTAGGCATGGACCTCGTCTTCCACCGGGATTTGCCACCAGTCCCGCTCGGGGAAGCCTTCGCGGAAAGTCATCCCCGGGAAAGCGGCGGCGATCTCGGCCCGGGGCAGGCCGGTGTAGGGCTGATTGCCCATCCGCCAGTCGGCCACTTCCACCAGTTCCGGCCAGGCCTCGGGCTTGAGCCCCAGCGCCTGGCCGATGATATGGGCGCTTTCCAGCGCCCGGCGCAACGCCGAGCAGTAGAGGTGAGTGATGCCCGCGTCGCGCAAGGCCTCGCCGGCGCACTCGGCCTGGCGGCGGCCGTGGGGGGTGAGCACCGGGTCGACCCCCCAGTCGTCGCCGGTGTTGCCCTCGGATTCGCCGTGGCGGATGAGGTAGAGATTCATGGGATTCCTCTTTGGCAGGGGGAGGGGCGGTTCCTTGTGGCAAGGGATTCCCGGCCGGGCGGGGAATTGGCGCTCAGGCTTCTCCGGTGCCCAGCGCAAGCGGACACGGGAGGTAGGCTGAGCATGCGGGGGGTCCCGCTGACCTCGCCCTCTGCCTCGAGAGGGGGGTGGGCTGCGGCAGCAAGACGAGGAGAACCATGAAGTTTATGACCATTCTCCTGCTCGGCATGGCATTAACGGCGGGAGGCCGCACCACCTGGCGGTCGCCGGCAAGGGGGGACCTGACCATGCGCACTGTCACCGTGCTGCCAACCGCGGGTGGGAACCGCTGGTACCCCGGGAACCGGGAGCCGCTGCGCGCAAGCCCGCTGATCAAGTTGCCTGTGGGTAGCATTCGCCCCGAGGGGTGGCTGCGCACCCAACTGGAGTACATGGCGTCCGGGCTTACCGGGAACCTGCCCCAGTACAGCCACTGGTGCCGGTTTGAGGGCAATGCGTGGGCCGACCCGCAGGGCAAGGGAGAATGCGGCTGGGAGGAGTTGCCGTACTGGCTCAAGGGCTACCTCGAACTGGGCTACGTGCTGGGGGACGAGCGCATCAAGGCCGAGGCCCGGCGCTGGGTGGAGGCGGTGCTGGCAAGCCAGCGGGGGGACGGCTATTTTGGGCCCGAGGCCAACCGCGAGGCCAATGACCTCTGGCCCAATATGATTATGCTCTATGCCCTGCGCACGTTCTACGAGGCCACGGGGGATGAGCGGGTACTGCCGTTCATGAGCCGCTATTTCGCGTGGATGGCCAAGATCCCGAAGGACCGGTTGTTGCCCGGCAGTTGGCAGCAGTGGCGGGGCGGAGATAACCTGGATAGCATCCACTGGCTCTACAACCGGACGGGGGAGACCGCCCTGCTCGACCTGGCGCGGGCAGTGCACGAGCACACGGCTGACTGGACCGGGGGCATCCCCACCTGGCATGGGGTGAATATTGCCCAGGGGTGGCGGGAGCCCGCGCAGTGGTACCAGCAATCGCACGACCCTGCGCACCTGGATGCGGCCGTCCGCAACTGGCAAACCGTGCGAACCCGCTTCGGGCAGGTGCCGGGGGGGATGTACGGCGCGGATGAGAACTGCCGGGAGGGCTACACCGGCCCTCGCCAGGCCACCGAGACTTGCGCCTTCGTGGAGGCGATGCAGAGCGACGAGATGTTGCTGCGGATTACCGGCGACACCCGCTGGGCGGACCACTGCGAGGAGGTGGCATTCAATTCCCTTCCCGCCTCCATGACAGCCGACCTGAGGGCCCTGCACTACCTGACCGCGCCCAACCTGGTGCAGTGCGACCGGACAGACAAGTCGCCCATGGTGCAAAACCGAGGGAACATGTTTGGCTATGACCCGGGCGAGGTTTTCCGCTGCTGTCAGCACAATGTCTCGCATGGCTGGCCGTACTTTGCCGGGCACACATGGCTGGCGACGCCCGGCAACGGGCTGGCGGCGACGCTCTACGCCCCCAGCCGGGTGACCGCCCGGGTGGGGAGCGAGGGGGAGGCGGTAACCATAGACGAGGAAACCGACTACCCCTTCGGCGAAACGGTGTCCTTAACCATCTTGACCGACCACCCGGTGCGCTTCCCACTGGCCCTGCGCATCCCACGCTGGTGCCGGGAGGCGAAGGTGATAGTGAACGGTGTGGCGCAAGAGACGCGGCCGGCCGCCGGCTCATGGGTGGTGCTGGAGGCCTCGTGGAAGCAGGGCGACCGGGTGAACCTGACGCTGCCCATGCGGGTGCAGGTGCAGCGGTGGCCCGAGAACCGCAACACCGCCTCCATCAACCGCGGCCCACTGACCTTTTCGTTGGCGATTCAGGAGACCTACCGCTACGAGAACCCACCGGCCTGCGAGGTGCTGCCCGCGAGCCCCTGGAATTACGCGCTGGTGCTCGAGGAGGGGGAGGCGGCCGCCGCGATCAAAGTGCTGCCTGACCGGCCGCGGGCGGAGGGAAATCCCTTCCGCGCGGAGGCTGCCCCGGTGGTGCTGAAGGCCCGGGCGCGGCGGGTGCCCCAGTGGCGGCAGGAGGCCAACGGGCTGGTCGGGGAGGTGCAGGAATCGCCGGTGCGCACCACCGAGCCGGTCGAGGAGGTGCGGCTGATCCCGATGGGCTGTGCCCGGCTGCGCATCACCGCCTTCCCGGTGGTGGGGGACGGCCCGGATGCGCACGAATGGAGGGAGCCGGCGCAGGTTCAGGCCGCCTCCCATTGCTGGGAGGGCGACAGCGTGGCGGCGCTGGACGACGGTATCCTGCCCCGGAACTCGGGCGACCAGGGGATTCCCCGCTTTACCTGGTGGGACCATCGGGGGACGGTGGAGTGGGTGCAGTACGACTTCGCAGGGCCCCGCGACCTGGCATGGACGGAGGTCTACTGGTTCGACGACACGGGCGCCGGCTCGTGCCGGGTGCCGGCTTCCTGGCGGGTGCTATATCGCAGGGATGGCGAGTGGCTGCCCGTAAGGGCCAAATCTGAATACGGCACGGCACGCGACACGTTCAACCGGGTGGCCTTCGAGCGAGTGTCCACCGATGCCCTGCGCCTGGAGGCCACGCTGCAGCCGGGAGTGTCAGCGGGGATCCTGGAGTGGAGGGTGGGGAAGTAGGAAGCGCGGGGCGCCGGCAACGGAAAGGGCAGGCGTGATGCCTGCCCCTGCCGCTGAGGAGAGCGAGATTCCGCGACCCTCTCGCGTACGCTCCGGACTACCGCTCGGGCTGACAAGCCCCTACGAGCACTTGCTGAAGCCACAGGCTCGGCAGACGATGCAGCCTTCCACCCGCTCCATCATGTTGCCACACTCGGGGCACTGGGGGCACATGCCGGCCAGGTCGCGGTTGACCGCGCCGCCATTGGTGGCCAACTCCACCTTGCCAGCGGGGAGGTCGTGGCTCTCCTTCATTTCATCGCCCACCAGCACCCGCTGCAGGGCCTTGGCGATGGCGTCGGCGCAGGAGAGGATCTGCCCGCCCTCGGACCAGGTGGGCAAGGGGCAGCGGATGCCCTTAAGGCTATCTACCACCGCCTCGGGGGCGACGCCCGAGCGTAGTGCGAGGGAGATCAGGCGGCTGGTGGCCTCCGCCTGGCTGGCGGTGCACCCGCCGGTCTTGCCCATGGAGGTGAAGACCTCGCACAGGCCGTGCTCGTCGCGGTTGATAGTGATGTAGAGATTGCCGCAGGAGAGGCGGGCCCGCTGGGTGGAGCCGGTAGTGATGACGGGGCGGGGGCGGGGCTGGATTTGCTGGAAGCCGGGCGCCTCCCGGGCGGCGGCTGTCTCAGTCTTCATCCCCGCGCCGGCGGTGAGCACCTGGTGCTCCCGGCTGCCGTCGCGGTAGAGGGTGACACCCTTGCAGCCCAGGCGGTAGGCGAGCATGTAAACGCTGCGGATGTCGTCCTGGGTGGCCTCATTGCGGAAGTTGACGGTCTTGCTGACCGCGTTGTCGGTGTGCTTTTGGAAGGCCGCCTGCATGCGGATATGCCACTCGGGGGCGATGTCATAAGCGGTCACGAAGAGCCGGCGCAGGCGCTCGGGCACCGCCTCCACCTCGGCCAGAGTCTTGTGGCTGGCGATCTCCTCCATCAGCGCCTGGCTGAATATGCCCTCGGCCTTGGCCTCCTGCTCGAACAGGGGGTTGATCTCCAGGAACTGCTGGTTATCCAGGATGTTGCGAGTGTAGACCACCGCGAACAGGGGCTCGATGCCGCTGGAACAGCCGGCGATGATGGAAAGGGTGCCGGTGGGGGCGATAGTGGTAACGGTGGCATTGCGCAAGGGCTCGCCGTCGGCATAGATGCTTCTGGCGAAATTGGGGAAGGGGCCGCGCTGGGTGGCCAGCGCCCGGGAGGCGGCATGGCCCCGGTCCTGGATGAAGCCCATTACCTCCTCGCCGATCTTGAGCGCCTCCTCGGAGTTATAGGGCACGCCCAGGCGGATGAACATGTCCGCGGTGCCCATCACCCCCAGACCGATCTTGCGGTTGCCGCGGGTCATCTCGGCGATTTCCGGCAAGGGGTAGCGGTTGACGTCAATGACGTTGTCCAGGAAATGCACCGCGGTGTCAACCACTCGCCCCAGGTGCTCGTAGTCCACCTGGGGACCGTCGGGAGTCTGCTTGACCATGTGGGCCAGGTTGATGGAGCCCAGGTTGCAGGATTCGTAGGGCAAGAGCGGCTGCTCACCACAGGGGTTGGTGGACTCGATCTCGCCCAGGGCGGGGGTAGGGTTGGCCCGGTTAAGTCGGTCGAGGAAGACGACGCCCGGCTCACCGTTCTGCCACGCCATCTGGACGATCAGGTCAAAGACTTCGCGGGCAGGCAGCATCCCCACGCTCTGGCCGTTGCGGGGGTTGATCAGTTCGTAATCCCGGCCGTCCTCGGCCGCCCGCATGAACTCCTCAGTGAGCCCCACCGAGAGGTTGAAGTTGGTAAGCGCGGTGCCGTCGGCCTTGCAGGTGATGAATTCCTTGATATCGGGGTGATCCACCCGCAGGATGGCCATGTTGGCGCCGCGGCGGGTGCCACCCTGCTTGACCGCCTCGGTGGCGGCATTGAAAACCTTCATGAAGGAGATGGGCCCGCTGGCGATGCCGCCGGTGGAGGCCACGCGGTCGTTCTTGGGGCGGATGCGGCTGAAGGCGAAGCCGGTGCCGCCGCCCGACTGGTGGATGAGGGCGGTGTGCTTGATGGCGGTGAAGATGGACTCCATGGAGTCCTCGACCGGCAGCACGAAACAGGCGGAGAGTTGCTGCAACTCGCGCCCGGCATTCATCAGGGTCGGGGAGTTGGGCAGGAAATCGAGACTGGCCATGGCCCGGTAGAACTCGGCCGTGCGCGCCTCCACATCGGCCTGGGGGTCATACTGGAGGTCGGCGGAGGCGATCTCGGTGGCCACCCGCAGGAACATGTCGCGCGGGGTCTCGATGGGTCGCCCCTGGTCGTCCTTTTTCAGATACCGCTTTTCCAGCACCGCCAGCGCGTTGGCCGATAACTCAGGTTTCTCCAGCTCGATCATGGTAGGACTCCTTGCTGTTATGTCACGAGCCTGGGGCCGGGCGCCGGTCAGGTGCCATGCCCAAGATACTCAATCTCACGTAGGAACGCTCCCAGGTCATGAAACTCCCGGTATACGGAGGCAAAGCGCAGGTAGGCGACGGGGTCCAGGTCTTTGAGCCGCTCCATCACCAGTTCGCCGACGGTGCTGGTGCGAACCTCCCGCTCCGCGCGGTCGCGCAGGGCGGCCTCGATTTCATCCACCGTGCGCTCGACATCGGCGCGGGCGATGGGGCGCTTTTCGCAGGCCCGGGTGATCCCGGCCAGGAGTTTACGCCGGTCGAAGGGCTCGCGGCGCCCGTCCTTCTTCACCACATAGAGCGGGATTTCCTCGGCCTTCTCGTAGGTGGTGAAGCGCCCTCCACAGGCCACACACTCGCGCCGCCGCCGCACCCCGGTTCCATCCTCGAGCACCCGGGAGTCCACCACCTTGCTGTCAGGCTCACGGCAGAAGGGGCAATGCACGGAGGGTCGCTACCCACAATATATTGAGGTTGGCCTTGGAGAGCAAACCTATATATTGTGTTCCACATCCCGCCCCCTGTCAAGGGGTTGCTTACGGTTTTTTCGGCATGCGAGGGGGGGCACCTGGCCGGCGCGACAGGTGCCGCACCTGCGGGCTAACCTGTCAGGCCGCTCAGGAGCAAGAGAGGAAAGCGAGATTTCTCGACGGGGATCCCTCGCAGGCTCGGGATTACCGCGCGAAATGACACCTCGACCTCATTCGGCGACGCCGGTGACGAGGGCGCAGGGCCGGAAGACGCCGCCCAGGGTGCCGCCGGCGATGGCGCGCACGGCCACCAGATTACGCTCGCCCGGGCGCAGAGCGGAGGTGACGTCCACCAGGAAGGGCTGGCGCCAGGCGTCGTTGCCGGTCTCCCGGCGCTTCATCACCAGCCGACCGTTGACATAGACGTCGCCGTTCTCGTCCAGGGCGCCCACTGCCAGGAAAACCTTCTTACCGGCGGCAGTGGCAGGGACATCCACCCAGGTCCGACCCCATGCCGCGCCGGACAGGCTCTCCAGCCCCGGCTGCTTGAACCACTGCTCGTCAGCCTTGGCCGTCTGCCAGGCGGCGTCGTCAAACCCAGGATCCTGCCAGCCCCGGGCGCGGCCGTCCCGGTCGCCCTTGACCTTCCACTGCGCGGGCAGATAGGCGACCAGGTTGGCTGGCGGCACCTGGCGCTGCCCGACCTGCTCCAGCAGCCGGTCCACCTGTGGCTGCAGCCACACCTGCCGGATCGCCTCCGCGTATCCCGGCGGCTCCCCCTTGCCCGTCCACCAGTTGAGCGCCTCGGTGTACACCCAGACGTAACTGTCGGCCACCGTCGCCGCGTTGGCCAGGTTCGCCTTCACCTCGGCGGGGGTGTAGTAGTTCTTCTCGGGCTTGTCCACCTGCCACTTCCACTCGGGCTGGCCCCAGTTGCGGTCGGGATAGATGCCAAAGCCCACCTGCACCCGGGCATAGGCCGCGCGGTTCTCGGGGGCGATCACTGCCAGCGCCTTGCCCTTGATGTCGTGATAGGCCTCCAGGAAAGGCTCACGGCGCTCCATGTAGTAGCCGCCCTCACAGCCGTCGGTGAGTTGCGCCGCGGGGGGCAGGGTGGTGGCCATCCCCTCCATGAAGAAGGGGAGCAGGCCATAATTCTCACGGGCCAGAGCGGCCTCCGGGTCCGGACTCGCCAGGGCGTGGTCAACCACACTGGCACCGAAGAAGCAGAGCAGCCGCAGGGCAGGGAAGTCGGAGGCCAGCGCGGCCATAAACTGCGCCCCCCGCCGGCGCACCTGGTCACGGTAGTCGGCAAAGGAATGGTCCTGGGGCTGCTTGCGGTAGTCCCACAGGTTCTCCTTACCGTAGGGCTCGGGATCGAAAACGACGCCCACCAGGCCGCCCCGCCTCGCCAGCGAACCCAGGATGGCAGCGTTGTGCAGCACGACGTCCCAATGGGAATCGTCGAACCAGGAGATCTGGCACGGAGTCACCCCCACCAGCACGAAGTTGTCGGTGAACTGGTGGAAGGGGGTGGCCTTGAGGTCGGCGATGGCCTGGGCAAACCAGTCGGGCTGCCAGCGTTCGGTGCCCAGGATGGTATAGGTATTCACCTCCTCACCCTCGCGGATGCCCTTGATGCCCATCACCACGCCGTCGAAGGGGCGCTGCTCCATCTCGGCAACGTGTTGCCTGATATAGGCGGGCTCAGGCATGCCCCAGCCGACCTGGATGATCTTGGCCTGGCGGGCGGTCGCGGGGAGGACGAGGGCAAGGATAAAGGCGGTCAAGAGGGATAGGCGGTGATGCAGCATGGCGGCACTCCTGGGTGGGATTGCATGCAGGTACGTCGGGGGGGACGGCGGTTCCTGCCAGACGCGGCCAGTGGCCTGCGACGCGGGATTCCTCGTGCCGGCTGGCGCCCGCCCACCAACGCCAGCAGGCTGGCGGCGCCGGCACGCTCCAGAAACTGGCGGCGGGTATGTGGCTGGTAGGCACGCATGGCGGCAAGGCTGCCGCACTCCATAGTGGCGGTGCCCTTTCCCTAAACCGCATGCCTATCCCTCATGCCCCATACCCTGCCCCCGGCAGGTTCCGGTGGCCGGCCCACCGAAAGCCAGCCCCATGCACACCGTCGAGATGGGGGTGCTGGAGTTCCTGCAGGCGGGCATGCGTGTGGGCGGGCTGGGTGGGGTGGGGCTGGCCCGGGGCCGGGCGCTGGCGGCCGCGAACGCCCACTATGCGACCGCCGCCCGGCGGTCACCCGAATGGAAACGGGAGGCTCCTGTCCGGCTGGTATTCGAGGGCAAGGGCTGCCGGCTCACCGTGCGCGGGCGCGTGGACGCCCTGCTGGTAACCCCGCACGAGGTGGTGGTGGAGGAAATCAAGGCCACTTGGCGGCCGCTCGCCGGCGTGCAGGCCGGAGATAACCCGCTCGACGTGGCCCAATTGCGGCTCTACCACCACTTCGCCTGCACTACATACCCCGACCGGCGGGTGGGAGCGGCGCTGACCTACGTGGAGGCGGGCACCGGGGCCGAGCGCTCCTTTCGCATGGATTGGGAGCCCGAGGAGTCCCGCGCCTTCGCCGAGAGCCTGGCCGTGGTGGTGCTCGAGCAGGCGGCGGAGGCACGGGACTGGCGCCGCGTGCGGGACCGCAGCCTGGCTGCGCTCAAGTTCCCCTTCCCCGAGTTACGGGAGGGCCAGGGGGCCTTGCTGGCGGCGGTGGAGGGGGCGATCAAGAGGCGCAGCGACCTGCTGGTGGAGGCGGCCACCGGCATCGGCAAGACCATGGCCGTGCTCTACCCTGCGCTGCGCAATCTCGGGCGGGAGGGGTACAGCCGCATCTTTTACCTCACCGCGAAGACAGCCGGAGCGCAGGCGGCGGCGCAGGCGGTGGCCCTGCTGCGGGAGCAGGGGATGCGGCTGCGCGTGCTCTACCTGCAGGCCAAGGAGCGCATGTGCCCATTGGCCGGGCCCGACCGCCCCGACTGCCTGGAGGGGTTCTGTCCCTATGCCGAGCGCTTCAACGCCCGGGTGGGCAAGGCGGTGCTGCCGCTGCTGGCCCAGGAGGAGATCACCCCGGAGGCAGTGCTGGCGGCCGGCATGCGCGACACGCTGTGCCCCTTCGAACTGGCGTTGGAGGTGGCGCTGGGGGCGGACCTGATCGTCTGCGACTACAACTATGCCTTCGACCCCGCGGTGCACCTGCGCCGGTTCTTTGCGCCCGGGGAGCCCGCGGACAACCTCTTCCTGGTGGACGAGGCGCACAACCTGGTGCCGCGGGGGAGGGAGATGTACTCGGCCACGCTCACCGAGCAGTCGCTGGGCCAGGCGCGGGAGGCGCTGGGGCTGGACGCGGGCCCGCTGGCCGAGCGGCTGTTCGCAGTGGCCGCACGCTTCCCGGAATTGCGGGCGCGCATCGAGGAGGAGGGGGGGGCCGCCTGTCTGTTGGAGTCGCTGCCGGAGAACCTGGCCGACCAGGTGGCGGCGGCAGTGGAGGCAGGCGGGGAGATGCTGCCGGAGATGCCCCCGAGCCCCGAGCGCCGACAAGTGGCCGACACGCACTACGCCCTGGCGCACTTCTCCCGCATCGCCGCCTGCCTGGACAACAACTACGCGATCTACGCCGAGCCCCACCGGCTGCGCCTTTTCTGCCTGAACCCCGGCCCCCGGCTGGCCGCTCGCCTGGAGCACGCTACCGCGGCCATCTTCCTCTCGGGCACGCTCTCGCCCGCCCGGTACTTCGAGACGATGCTGGGGGCGCGGGAAGGCGCCGGGCACCTGGTGCTGCCCAGCCCCTTCCCGCGGGAGAACCGGCTGTACCTGCACGTGCCCGAGATTTCCACCCGCTATGTGCGACGAGAGGAGACCAAGCCCACGGTGGCCCAGGTGATCGTGGACGTGGCCCGGGCCCGGCCGGGCAGTTACCTGGCGTTCTTTCCCTCGTACGCCTACCTGGGGTCGGTGGCCGCCGAGATCGCTATAGCCCGGCCGGAGGGGGTGACCGTGATCGTGCAACGGCCGGGAATGCGGCGGCGGGAACAGGGAGATTTCCTGCGCCAGGTGAGCGTG
>Ga0315298_1008052_pt1 | contig 13609 bp, 13 predicted proteins | sample WHS_1_MG_FD_203077 | JGI IMG/M metagenome (GOLD analysis project Ga0315298, IMG submission 203077) | Extremophilic microbial mat communities from Washburn Hot Springs, YNP, Wyoming, USA - WHS_1_MG | ecosystem: Environmental > Aquatic > Thermal springs > Hot (42-90C) | place: USA: Wyoming...
CCGAAAGACTGGCGATGGAGTTCGGCGATGGGGGATTGTTGTTGTGTGACGTCGTTGCTCGTGTCGGCAGTGTGGTGATTGGGGATAAATCCGGGGTTTCAGTGGCGTTGAACGGGGCTGGAGACGCTTTGCTGGATCAAATCTGAGGTTTCCGATGGTTGTTTGGTGCGGTTGGGGGGGTGTTTCGTGCCGGCGGAGCAAATAGAGGGACAGACACGATATTTGAGGTCCGACACACCGGTCGGGAACGTTCAACGTCCAACGTTCAACTCTCAACGTTCAACGGGGTGACCGAAAGGGCGCATGGTGGGCGGGATATGGGGACAGACACGATGTTTGGGGGATTTTCGCAGGCCGGCGGCGCAAAGCTTTCTAAGCAAGGGGCGGAAGCCCTGCGTCTTGGAGCGTCGGGCAAATTTGGTTCCGGCTGCGCCGGGGTGGGGAATATGGTGGCTAACCGGCCTTTGACCTGTAATACTCGAGCGTGCGTCGCAGGCCTTCCTCCCAATCGATCTGCACCTCGTAGCCAAGCTCGCGCCTCGCAATGTCAAGACTCGCGACCGAATGTCGCACGTCGCCAGCGCGCGCAGGCGCAAACTGCAGCGCCGGGCAGAACCCGGTCAGATTCGAGAGCGTATTCCACAAATCCAACACCGATCTTGCATGGCCGGACCCGACATTGAACACGCGACCGGCGACGCGTTCGGTCGGGGCTTGCGCGGCAAGGAGGTTCGCGTGGACCACATTCGCCACGTACGCAAAATCGCGAGTTTGTTGTCCGTCGCCGAAGATTGTGGGCGGAGTTTTTTCGAGGAACGCCGTGCAAAACCTGGCAATCACACCCGAATAAGGGGAGTCGAAGGCCTGCCTTGGCCCAAATATGTTGAAGTATCGAAGTGCAACAGTTTCGAGTCCGTACAACCGCCAGAACATTCGGCAGTATTGTTCGCCCGCAGCCTTGTGAAGGGCGTAAGGCGAGAGCGGATCGAGCGGATCATCCTCTTTTTGGCATGCCGCGCTGCTTGCGCCGTACACTGCAGAAGACGAAGCGAACACAAACCGCCGAACCCGCGCATCGCGTGCAGCCGTCAACACAATCAACGTGCCATTTAGATTCTGATCGTTGGTGCCGACCGGGTCCTCGACCGACCTTGGGACAGAAGCCACCGCCGCTTCGTGAAACACAACGTCGCATTCTTGCACGACGCGTCTCACCAGTTCGATGTTCCTGATGTCGCCTTCGACGAAGTCGATCGCATCTCCGGGCTGACGCCATCCGAGATTCTGCAGGTTGCCTGTGCTGAGGTTGTCGAGCACACGCACATGATGCCCTTTTCGGCACATAGCTTCCGCAATGTGCGATCCTATGAACCCTGCGCCGCCTGTGACCAATGCATTCATCGAAGTTCACCAAATATGCTCGTCGCTCGAGCACGGGCCACAATTACCCGGCAATTGAAAGCTTGACGAGGCTTTTCTCGGGAGCAATTGCCGATTCAAGCCCGGCCAGTCGGTCTTGGTTTGACAATTGCATGGAATGTGGCAAAGAGATTCTTGTCCGAGGTGCGTAACCCGATGAGACAATATCGCGCAGTAATTTTTGACATGGACGGCGTGATCGTGGACAGCGAACCGCTGCACGAACGCGCGTTCCTCGACGTTTTTGCCGAGATGGGCTATGCCGACAATCACGGCATGGATTTCCCGGCGTATTACGGTCGTTCAGACCGCGCTTTATGGGAAGATTTTGTCGCCAAACATCATCCGCCTTATCCGTTCGAACAATTGGTCGAATGGAAACAGAGAAAACTGATCGAACTGCTCCGCCGCGAACGACCGATCTTTCCGGATGTGCCGCGGCTTCTGGCCGAACTCGAGCCCCACTACGCGCTCGCCCTTGCCTCTGGGTCCAGCCATAACGTCATCAGCGAAGTGCTTGCCCTCGATGGTCTGGCCCCGTTTTTCAAGGCTGTCGTAAGCATTCAGGATGTCGGCAGAAGCAAACCTGCGCCCGATGTTTTTCTTCGTGCAGCGAGCCTTCTTGGCATGACTCCGTCGGACTGTGTGGTTATCGAAGATTCGATCGTGGGCGTGCAAGCGGGCAGGGCAGCCGGCATGGACGTTATCGCGATTACGAATTCAGTGCCGCGCGAACGTCTTGTTGAAGCAACGCATGTGGTTGATGACTATCGCCAGATTGCAGCCCTGTTGATTCCGGAATCGAAGGGATTTAACTCGGGGCATTGTCAAGCCGCCCTTGCATTTGAGAGCAAGTGCAAGAGCGCATCGGCCTGAGATCGGATAACCTATATCATTTCGTTGGGAATGCGTCGCGCTGCGTTTCTACCGGGCATGGCGCTGGCATTCAGCCCTTATTATTACTCGTTGGGCGCACTTTACCTGGGGCGTTGCCCCAAGCTGGTATAGAGCAGGCCTTTGGCCCTTGTGTCGGCTAAAGGCCGGACCACAAACCGCGGTTGGTTTGTCCCGGGTGGAGACCAGCCAAAAGTGCGAAGCTCTGGATGAACCAGGGGCTTTATTGTGCGATCGGCTTTGGTTGTGCGGCCTCCCATTCGGATCGGCTTACGGAGCGCTTTTCATGAATGAAAACAAAACCGCCTTTTTTGTTGCCCATGACGATGTCGGGCAGGCCATCGCCGTTGATGTCGGCTGCTGCGACCTGTGTGCCGACGCCTGAGTTGTTGTCGATGAGATAAGGAACGTAATCGGCGGTGTGGTTTGGTCCGCGGACCAGTTTGAACCAGTAGAGGACGGCGGGTTCATTGGGTTCGGGATCGCCCTGTGGGCCATGCGCCCAGAATCGTTTGCCCGTCACAAGGTCTTTCAACCCGTCGCCGTCTATGTCAATCAGGTCTATGGCATGAATTTGTGAGAACTTGACGCCGTATTTGTTTTCTTCGGGCTTTTTGTTCATGAACAGATGCGGTTTGAACGAGATGACGCCGTTGGTGCGGATTTGCTCGAACCATGCGAGCCCGAACCCGTGAGCTGAGTAACAAGTAATGACGTCGTTGAGACCGTCGCCATTGACATCATAGGCGTACAATTGTGCGCCGCCAACAGGGACATTCGGGTCGGTAGGCGGACAAAACACAAATGGGTGATGTGTCCAAACCGGGTCACCGGCCAGGGAAGCGGGTTGTTCCCACCAACCGTCTTTCTCGAGGAGATCGATTCGACCGTCGCCGTTGACGTCGCCGACGCCAAGGCCGTGGTTGTACTTGTGGTAATTCTTGTTGGGTGTAACAGGATGAACAATCCACGGTTTGGTCGGGTCTGATGGGTCCGGCTCGGCGTACACGAAGAAACCCTTCGAATTGCACAATAGTTCGGGCTGGCTGTCGCCCACGATGTTGGTGAACATGGGCGACTCGTTGTCGGTCACGTCGATGACGAGATGTTTTTGCCAGTGGCCGGGTGCGCCTTTTGGGTTTTGGTACCAATACGTTGCTTCGCCCGGCAACCCAACGATCAGGATGTCCATCCACCCATCTTTGTTAAAATCCCATGCCCACGTGAAGAAATTGTCCGAGTAAGCGTTTTGGCTGCCGAGCGCGCCCTCGTATCCCGGCACGGTTTCCTCGGTGCCATCGGGCAATTTGCGTTTGAACGTCGCGGTTGCGGGTCGGTATTCGTGACGCCGGGCGAAATCGGGACCTTCCCACCAGAACGGGCCGTAAACGACGTCGGTGACGCCGTCCTTGTTGAAATCGCCGTACCATGCGCCTTCGGCCCAGAAATGCGGCGTAAACTGGATGCGCTTGAAGGTGTGAAGAGTGTACGACTGTGCTGCGACCGGCGCCGAAGCGGCGAAGACGATGGCAAGTGTGACAAGGCAGTTTCTCATGCGCACTGTGTGCCACGGCCCGGGCCGCAGGTCAAGCAACAGTATCGAAGCGCACGGAATGTTTGGATCATTCGCGGGGCCTTGTTGAAGTCCGCGGCGGCGGAGCCAAAACAACCAGCGCGGTTGTTACGCCTCGAGCGTTTGATTGCGGCTGCGCCGCGCTGAGAAGAGAGTTGAACGGATTGTGGATTGCGGATGATGATCGCCCGTTGGCAATCAAATGGTATTCTACGAACTACGATGTTCACGCGTGACATATTCTCACTGGTTTTTGTTTGTCTGCTTTTGTCCGTGTCCATGCGCGGGCAGGTTTCAAGTCCGCCCACGGTTCAGGATACAGTGACAGCAGTTTTGGAACGCCTGCGGTCTGAATCCAACAAGACCACAATCGACGGCCTGACTCTGACTGCCACACGCGCGGAAGCTCTTTTGCGGGCCGAAGAAAAGGCCGTCCTTGCCAGCCGCCACATCCAGTTTTGGATCAACCAGCCGGCCCTGGTCACTGTTTTCCGGGATAAATCACTTGGTACGGAACCGTTTTGGTTGCGCGATGGTTTGTGGCGGCAACGCGCAACCAGGTTCAAAGTGGGAGACGTTGAATTTGATCTTTGGGAGAAGCAGTTCGGCCCGGGGGTTGTAGGACTCGGAGTGAACTCGCTCAAGGGAGGCGGGCGGCATTATTTCGTCACAGTCCTTCCGATGGAGAGAACGCCACTGGTGATAAGCGGGCTGTCCCCCACCGGTTTGGCGACGACGAACTTTGTTGATGGCGCACTCCCATGGCTTGATCGCACGGACCAATTGAAAGGCGTCACCGCTGAATTCGCAAGGCGCACGCTGGTTCAAACCCTGAATTCACTCCGGGACGACGCCAAGCTTGTGTATCGGCTGCGCTGGACAAAGTACCCGGCCGATCCAAGACCGGATCAAGTGGTTTTGACGTGGAGCGGCGATCCGCGCACAACACAAGCAGTTCAATGGCGCACATCCCGGCGGACAGTGCAAAGCACCTTTGCGGTAATCGAAAAGTCGCTTGCGAATCGCCCGGTTACGGCATGGGCAAAACGCATTGCTGTGACAACGCCGCTGACCTCACCTGGGACAGTGAATGATCCGGTTGTGAATCGGCACACTGTCGAGCTGGTCGGGCTTCGGCCGGGCACAACATATGTTTACAGGATTGGCGTTGGGCAGCCGATGGAATGGTCGGGACCTCGAGAATTCACTACTGCGCCCGCGGGTCCGGCGAAGTTCTCATTCATTTACATGGGCGACGCGCAGACCGGGCTCGACAAATGGGGAAAGCTGCTCAGGAGTGCATATAAATCGGGACCATATGCGGCGTTTTATGTCATTGCGGGCGACATTGTGAATCGCGGCAACGAACGCGATGATTGGGACGATCTATTTGAAAATGCAAAAGGTGTGTTTGACCGGCGCCCGCTGGTGCCCGTGATCGGCAATCACGAATGCCAGGGCGGCGAGCCGCGACTGTACCTCGAGCAATTCGCTCTGCCGCGCAATGGCCCTTCCGTTGTTCAGCCAGAGCGCGCCTACTTTTTCGAGTACGGCAATGCGCTGTTCGTCATTCTCGACTCGAATTTGCCGCCTGCGACACAAACCGCATGGTTGGAGGATGTCCTGCGACGCAGCTCGGCAAAATGGAAATTCGTGGCTTTTCATCATCCCGTGTTTTCTTCGGCTCCGAATCGCGACAACAAAACATTGCGCGAGTTATGGACACCGATATTCGATCGGCACGGTGTCGATCTGGTTTTGCAGGGCCACGATCACGCTTATCTGCGCACGCATCCGTTGCGCGCCGGCAAACCGACCGGCAACCCGGCAACTGGCACGACATACATTGTCTCTGTTTCAGGTACGAAAATGTACAGGCAAGTGAAGCGCCCCGAGACAGCGGTCGGGTTCACAGACGTATCCACATGGCAGGTGATCGAGGTTGATTCGGCGGTTGGCCGATTGAGCTACAGCGCCTACGACCTTCGCGGTATTCAAAGAGACCGGTTCAGCATTGAAAAACCGCAGCGCGAAGCAGCCCCAACGAAATGATTCCCGCCGCCCACACGCGAATTGACAGATGGTCGCACATGGGGGACTTTTCCAAACCGGCTGTGATCGAGCAGCGGAAACATATGTGTCAGCGCGGCGCGACGGGTTGCCAAGCCTGGAACGAACGCATTTATCTGGCCGCAATCATTCGGTTTCGGCTGTGCCGCGCTGAGAAACAAGTGTGCTCGTTGCAAACTCTGCACTCTGCCGGGCCGCGTTGATGTATTACTATGGGAAGCGCATTTGAAGCATGGGGCAGGGCAATCGGCAGGCTGACCGTTCCCACCTTGCAAAAAGCCAGGTGGGCGTGGCAGACAATTGCAGGCTCCGAGGTGGACCGGTTAAAGGCGGAACGCGAATTGGGCGGTGTTCTTGCTCAGCAGATTCGCGCTGTGTCCGAGGGCCAACCTGCTGACTCCGACGTCAAACTGGTGCGCGGCATAGCGTCGGCCCTGGCTGCGCGGGTCAAGAACCGGCAGCTTCGGTTCAGTGTGGATGTTATTCGGGTTGGCGATCCTTCGGCCATGGCGTTACCCGGGGGATACCTGTTTCTGAGCACGTCGCTACTTGACCTGTGCAACCGCTATCAGGATGAAATTGCGTTTGTTCTTGGGCACGAGATGGCACACGTCATGCGCGGTCATGCATCGGACAGATTCATTCAAGAATCGTTGTTGAAGGTCTTGACGAACCGGATTGGGAGTGCGACTCCGCTCGGAGGGTTGGTCAAACAAACAACGCTTCAGTTGCTGGCCAGCACATATTCACAAGACTGCGAGTTCGAGGCCGACGAACTCGGGTCGTGACTTGCCCATGCAGCGGGTCATCATCCGTTGGCAAGCATTCGGTTGCTCGATCGGCTTCAGCGTTTGCGGGCGAGCGACTCGCAAATCGGGCAGTATTTCAGCTCACATCCGACACCTGCGGAAAGAATTCGCCGGCTTCAACAATTCTGGCGAAAAAAGAGCTGAGTTCGGCTCATTCCCTCTCCTCCTGCCATCTTGTGCCGAGATTGTGAGGGACGGACAGGTGATCAAGGACGCGTGCGACCACTGTATCGGCAACTTCAGTGACGGTTTTTGGGAGGCTGTAGAATGACGGGTTTGCAGGTATGATTGTCGCGCCTGCAAGAATCAGCAGTTCCATGTTCCGCACATGAACGAGGTTCAAGGGTGTTTCGCGCGGGACAAGGATCAACTTGCGGCGTTCCTTGAGCATGACGTCGGCTGCACGGAGCATTAGGTTGTTGCTCAGGCCGTGAGCGATTCGCCCGAGCGTGCCCATTGTGCAGGGGATGATAACCATGCCGTCGAACTGGCTGGACCCGCTGGCGAATGGGGCGTCCATGGAATCGATCCGGTGCTGCACGACACCTCGAGGCAGGGACAGACCGCCGGGCAACTCGGTCGCAACGACGTCCTTGGAAATTTGCGTGGCGATCAAGTGGACGGTGTGATTTCCCGCGGCGGCGAGCTGGTCGATCAGGCGCTGGGCGTAGATGGCGCCGCTTGCCCCCGTGATGCCGACGATGAATCGCATTGGGTGGCTCGAGTGGGTGCGGTTAACCTTCAGATGTTGAGCAGCTCCGCCTCGGACAGAACGCGCCATCCCTTTTGTTCCAGCACGGCCCGGGCGCGTTCCAGGTCGTGGGTTTCGATGATCAGAATTGCCTTGTTGTTTGCGACGAAACCGGAGGTATTGTCGAGGTTGATCTGTTCGGCGGCGAGGCTTTCAGCGACCGCGTTGAGAGTGCCGGGTTTGTCGGGCACCTCCACGGCAAGGGCACGGAGCGTCGAAACCATCAGTCCCTTCTCGCGCAGGCATTGACAGGCGAGATCGCAATTGTCCACGAGGAACTTTAGCACGCCAAAGCTGCCGCTGTTGGCGATTGTGGTCCAGCGTATGTTGACGTGTGCATCTGCGAGGATGCGTGTGACGCGGGCGGTTTGGCCCGGTTTGTTTTCTGCGAAAACTGCAACCAGTCTGATGGCGTTCATGGGTGTAATTCGATTTGGTTGGTCAGAGGACTCGTTGGTCAATGACGCGTTTGGCTTTGCCTTCGCTGACCGGCAACGTGCCGGGCTGGACAAGCTCGACCTTTGGTTTGACGAGAATCTCTGCGCGGAGTTTTTCCACAATTTGGTTTTGGAGCTGGACGAGGTGTTCGACGTTGCCATCGAACGCGGCCTCGGCGAGTTCGACCTTGACGGTCATTTCATCCAACCCGGACAAGGTGATGAGGTAATTGTGTCCGAGGCCCGGCATTGCCATCAGGACACGCTCGATTTGCTGCGGGTAGATATTGACGCCGCGAACGATCAGCATGTCGTCTGTCCTGCCCGTGATTCTGTTTATCCGGCGATGTGTGCGCCCGCAAGGGCATTTGCCCGGAATGATCGACGTGACATCGCGTGTGCGGTATCTGAGCAGCGGCATGGCTTCTCTGGTCAGAGTGGTTAGGACGAGCTCGCCTGTGGCGCCTTCGGGCAAAGGCTCGCCGGTTTGCGGATCAACGATCTCCATCAAGTAGTGATCTTCCCAGAGGTGCATGCCGGTTTTATGGATGCACTCGAAGGCGACTCCGGGGCCGTTCATTTCCGAGAGGCCGTATGAGTTATAGACCTCGATGCCGAGGCTTTCCTGTATTTTGAGGCGTGTTTCTTCGGTATGCGGTTCGGCGCCAACAAAAGCGCGGCGCAGAGCGAGGTCGCGTTTGGGATCAACGCCGTTCTTTTCCAGAAACCCCGCGAAATAGAGCGCGTAGCTGGGAGTGAGGTGAATGACGGTCGTGCGGAAATCGCGCATCAGAAGCAATTGGCGTTCAGAATTGCCGGGGCCGGCGGGGATTACGAGGCATCCGACCTTTTCTGCGCCGTAGTGCATGACGAGGGCGCCGGTGAACAGGCCGTAGGTCATCATGTTCTGGAACACATCGCCCTTTCTGACACCTGTCATTATGAAGCAACGCGCAATGAGGTCGGCAGCCCTGTTGATGTCACCGGCAGAGAAGAAAATGGCTTTGGGTTTGCCGGTGGTGCCGCTCGAGGTGTGGAGGCGCATCACATTGTTGAGATCAACGGCAAGCAGTCCGGTCGGGTAATTGTCGCGCAGGTCTGCGTTGGTTGTGAACGGCAAACGGCGCAGATCGTCGAGTGATTTGATGTCGTCCGGGGTGACGCCTGCTTCGGCCAGTTTCATTTTGTAGAACGGCACGCGGTTTGCGAGGCGGCGGACAGTTTGTTGGAGGCGTTCGAGCTGGATGCGTTCAAGCGCGCTCCGATCCATGGTTTCGTGATCAATGTCCCAAAACATGTTGGTTTTACTAAGCGACGTCTCCGACAGGTGTCAATGAAATATGAACCCCGCCCTCGGGAGGAGAGGCGGGGTCCGGAGCGAACCAGTAGTTACTTGGGAAGCGATTTAGAACGTGAAAAGCAGTTCAGCGCGGATGAACGTGAGCAAATCCCGCGTCGCATAGTAATCGCCGGCCCAGATCCATTCGCCCCAGAGATGACCGGTGAGGTGCTTGTTGAACTGGTGCTTAAGGACAGCCTGGAGATAATGACCGCGAAAATCGCCGTCCATGCTGAACAAGCTCGAGTTCACAGTGCGGGTTGGGATTTCTTCCGGTGAGAACAACGCGTTGTAATACACCCCGAGGTTCATCCCGTTCATTGGGTTCATTGTCCAGCCGGCGCCGAACCGGTAGAGGTTGTTCCACTGAGCGACCTTGCCGCTGGTTTCGTAAATGTAAGAGTAAAGGTACAACTCACTCATGCGCGGCCACCGGCCCCAAAGAATGTCGAACATCTCGTCCTCTTCCGTGTTGGGGTCATCGCCCGAAAGATATTCACCGACGAGGTGGAACTGGTTGTTGAGATGGTCTTTGCAGAGATAACTCAGGCGGGCATTGCCACCGAAAGCGCTGATGTCGCGCTCGGCCGTGCGCGCGATCGGGACTTTCACAGTCGGGTCTTTCTTTTCCCCGAACTGGTAGGCGCCTTCAACGGAGTAAGACCAATGCTCGGCAGGTGTGCCGGTGATTTTTGCTCCGAGGGTGAAGATGTCGGCGTCGTCGCCGTTTCCGAGTTCGCGATTGTCGCGTTTGTAGAAGAAGTACGGATCAATCTGGGTGTTTGGGATGGATTTGTTGGACAGGTAGAGGACGACGCCCTGTTCGTTTTGCTCGGTCAGGTAGTATGGCTTGGGTACGCCGTTGAACTTGAACTCACTCGACCTGCCGAGCGTCGGAATCCATTCGTCAGGCAATGCGTTCTGGTAAATGTAAATGACATCTGCTTTGGTTTTGAGCTCTTTGGCGTCGTAGGTGAGCCGAATGGAATCAAGGAAGAACGCCCACGAACCATCGCCCGGGGTGCCGTCCGCCATCAACCACCAGTTCCAGAAGTCACCCAACATGATGTCCTGGCGGCCTGCCGTTACAGTGAGCGGTAGATCAAATGCGTTCGTCCACTTCAGATACAGGTTGTCGATGATCCCGTAGCGCCACTCCATTCCTGTGCGTGCGGCGTGTTGTCCTGCGAACGCGGGGTTGATCCACTCGCGAGGTTCACCGGAAAAACGCGCGTTAAGGCTGACGTTTGAAATCGGAGTTGCGGATGCCCAAATGCGGCCCCGGATTCGAATCACGTCCTGCTCACTGAGTTTGTTTGCTTCATTGAGTGTGATGGTGTTGTCCATGTACTCGTTTCTGACGCGCAGATCCGCGCCCCACGAAAGCCAGTCGGCCGGTTTCTTGAGTTCGTTGGCGAACTTGTCGAACGAACTTGGTGCTGCCGGCGGCTTCGTCGAGGGTGGCGGGGGGACTGGCACGCCGATTGACGCGCTTTGTGTCCAACCGGTGGATGCGCAAAAGACCAGCAGCGATGATGCAATCAGATTACGGATGAGGTTGTTTGTCATAGCGTTGTTGAGGGTTGGTTCAAGGTGCAGCAATAACAACGGCCCAGAAACACAACATCACTTGACTGTTCGTGCCGGGCCATTGGGGTTCACTTATACTAACTATGAAAAATTGTCCAGCAGATATTTTTGGCCTCTGCAGTTCAGACGCTGGATTACTGTATTGAGAAATCGATCATTCTTGCGAAGATTTTCAGACTGCGACTTTGCTCAGTTTGTCACCAGAGTGCGGCCTTTGGAGTATAATATTGGATGATTTGTGATGAAACTGCAGACCAGCGGATCCTTCGTGACCTTTGCCTTCGAATTGTTCGGCCGCTGATCTGACTTTTGCATCTCTCCCCCCGGTTGGGGGGCGAAGTCGTCCTTTTCAGCGCGGCGCGACACAGCGGTATTTCTGCAACCAGCGCAATGGTCAAGCCTCGAACGTTTGGTTGGGGCTGCGCCGCGCTGAGAGGTAGGGCACACGACGTCGGTTGTTGATCGGCGTCCCGGAATCGGCAAAGCCCGGGCGATTCCTCCAGCAGTCATCACTACCACCGGCACTGGCAATCGCCATCAGGGGACCTTCCAAATGGCCCGGCTCTGCCAGTGAGAGAGCGCCTCGTTAATTGCTCTTATCCGGGGTCTCTCCGGTGGATTGGCCGGCTTGCTCGGCGTAATAGGAATCGACTTTCTCGGCGACGTCCCGATAAGCAATGTCCACCTCGTATATCAGCTTGAATTGTTCGACTGCTTCTTCCTTTTTCCCCATTTTCTCGAGGGCACAACCAAGTGCGTAAACGAGCTCTTTCTTTTCGTCGTCGAACAAGACTTTTTCCTTGATGGCGTTTTGGAACGTGCGAGCGGCAAGGTCGTGCATGCCACGCCGCAGGAAGCATTGGCCGAGATAGTACAATGCTTGAATACGCTTGTGCGGATTGTTCTGAGCTTTTTGAAACTCGTAAATCGCTTCCTTGAGGCGGCCCGCTTGAAAATAGAGCTGGCCGAGCTCGAATCGCAACTGAAGATCGTTCGGGTAACGTTCGACTCTGCGCCTGGCATCCTCGAGCAAGAACGCTTCGCGTTCGGCTTTCAACTGTGCGACCTGTTTTGCATAGTCGGGGGATTGCGGGTCCAGGCGGGCGATTGCATCGTCGATCTTGCGGACTCGCACTTCTGCAATGGCGCGTTCCACAGACGGGTCTGATGATTCCTGTCCGGCAAGACGTTGGTAGTATTCCAATGCCCGATCGTAATCCTTTTTCTGGACGTAGAGTTCGGCGAGCGATCTGACCAGACGCAGGTTTTGCGGCTCGGCCGACAGGCGTTGCTCATACTCCGCAATCAACCGGTCCGTGACATCTTCAGTTTTGACTTCCCGCTGTTCCTGTTCGAGTGCGACAGCCTCGCGTTCGTCCCTTAGAACGTCCCTGTAAGAGCCTGTACCCTGCGCAAGGGCTTCATATCCGCCCTCGGTCATGGTGCGGCTGGCGGCCAAATCTTTCAGCGCCTGGGCAATTTCAGGATCCCCCGGGTTCGAGCTTGCAAGGTCCTCGAGAATTGATTCTGCCCGGGCGGCCTGGCCGATTTTTGCCAACCCCTGTGCAAGGCGCATTGCAATTTCACGGTCTTTCGGGGAATGCTTGTAAGCGATTTCAAGTGACAACACCGCTGTGCGTGGAAAATCTGCAGCCCATGCCGCCTCGGCCAAAACCTTGTGCGCAGCCACATTGTTCGGGTCGGTGTTCAACACTTGTTCGGCGAGGTTGAGTGCCTGCAACGGATGATTGCGTAATGCCACCTGTGCTTGCACAAGCTTCGGATTGGCCGAGCCCACAATCCTGCTCAGAAACGATCCGCTTTTTTGACCTGTTTTCTTGAACTGCGACGCGCGAAGCGCCTGGCGCGCCTCGAAAAAGCCCGGCTCGCGTTCGACAACGCTGCTGAGGATCGAAATTGCATAATCCAAATTGTTCCGCTCGAAAGCGGCTTTCCCCTTTTCGTACTGTTCCCGCAGCGCACGGGGAATCTCGTGGATTTGTTTCTCAGGCATGGGAAGCAATCATTAACACCAGCCGCGGAAAAATCCATCTGAAAATCGTCGTGGGCGTACCAATGCGTTGTGTTACTATATTGAGAAATCGATCATTTTTGCGAAGATTTTCAGACTGCGAGTTTGCTCAGTTTGTCACCAGAGTGCGGCCTTTGGAGTATGGAGTATAATATTGGATGATTTGCACTCAAACTGCAGGTTAGCGGATCCTTCGTGACCTTTGCCTTCGAATTGTTCGGCCGCTGATCGGACTTTTGCATCTGCCCCATGAGCGACGAAGTCGCCCCTTTCAGCGCGGCGCGAAACAGCGGTATTCCTGCAACCAGTGCAATGGTTAAGCCTCGAACGTTTGCTTGCGGCTGCGCCGCGCTGAGCGAAGCGATCGCGGCCGGGATTAGGCCAGCCCTTGGCCAGGCGACATCCGAACCGCAAGAAGACGAGAACAAGACTATTTTTTTCGTTTTCTTTTCCTCTCTTTCGGCTGACAAGAGGAATCGACAAGTGATTTTTCGGTGATACCCGATAGAAAGGAAAAGAAGCGGAAGAGGCATTGGCAGAAAAATGGGTGGCAGGTAAATGGGGTTGTGCAGGCTGAAGCCTGCACTAGTGCGCCTGCGAAGGCGCCCACACAGCGGGGTGGAAGTCCCCGCCAGGCCGAGCGTTCACCGGCCTGTAACCGAAGGCTACTGCGTCGTGGCAACACGAGGTGGAGA
>Ga0315298_1008054_pt1 | contig 13608 bp, 8 predicted proteins | sample WHS_1_MG_FD_203077 | JGI IMG/M metagenome (GOLD analysis project Ga0315298, IMG submission 203077) | Extremophilic microbial mat communities from Washburn Hot Springs, YNP, Wyoming, USA - WHS_1_MG | ecosystem: Environmental > Aquatic > Thermal springs > Hot (42-90C) | place: USA: Wyoming...
AGGTGACGATTGTCGAGGATGACCAGCCTGCGCGCGGGACGATAGCTTTTGCTTCGGCGACTTACAACGTGAGCGAGAATGGCACCAAGGTTCAGTTGGTTGTGAAGCGGACCGGCGGTTCTGACGGAGCAGCCAGCGTGAGTTATGCCACTGCGGATGGGAGCGCGAAAGCGGGGCAGGATTACACCACTGCCAGTGGGACATTGAACTGGTCTGACGGCGACGCGCAGGACAAGGTCATCGAGATCAGCATTACGAACGATTCAGTTTACGAGGGCGACGAGGGATTCAGCGTCGAGTTGAGCAATGTCAGCGGCGCGAGTCTTGGTAGTCCGGCGACAGCGCAGGTGACGATTGTGGATGATGAGCAACCTGCGCGCGGGACGATAGCTTTTGCTTCGGCGACTTACAACGTGAGCGAGAATGGCACCAAGGTTCAGTTGGTTGTGAAGCGGACCGGCGGTTCTGACGGAGCAGCCAGCGTGAGTTACGCCACTGCGGATGGGAGCGCGAAAGCGGGTCAGGATTACACCGCAACCAGTGGGACATTGAGCTGGGCAAGCGGCGACGCGCAGGACAAGGTCATCGAGATCAGCATTACGAACGATTCAGTTTACGAGGGCGACGAGGGATTCAGCGTCGAGTTGAGCAATGTCAGCGGCGCGAGTCTCGGGAGTCCGGCAACAGCGCAGGTGACGATTGTGGATGACGACTTGAGCTCCGTTCCGGTGATCACCGTTGAGACTTCAACGGTTTTCGCAGGTGAACCAAACAGCGGTTACGGCAGGGGAATGTTCACGATCAAGCGCTCGGGTTTATTGACGGGCGACGTATTCGTTCGGTTCAAATTTAGCGGTACGGCGCGATATGGAACAGCAGCGAGCGGTGGCGACTGGTACCTTTATCCGTCATCTCTCACGAACGGTATGAAGCTTAACAGTGGAACAACCAGCGCAAGCCTCATTGTTTACATATCGAACGACAGTATTCCTGAACCTGACGAGACCGTCGAAATGACGATCGAGCCGAGCAATGATTACGTCGTTGGGGAACCGTCCCGTGCGACGATTACAATCAAGGACGACGAGACGCCTGTGGTGTCCGTGGCGGCTACCGACCCTGTGGCCGGAGAATCGGGGACAGGCGAAGGCACTGGTGAGTTCACGTTTACACGCGTCGGTTCGACCAAGAGCGAGATTACTGTTGCATTTGTCCTGAGCGGCACCGCCGTTGAAGGGCAGGACTTCGCGCCGCTTGGTGGGACGGTTGTTCTGCCTGCTGGTGCATCGTCGGCAACATTGCTGGTCAGCCCGATCGATGATTCTGTGTGGGAGGAAGACAAGACCCTGGTTCTGACACTCCAAACGGGAGCAGGCTACACAGTGGGCAGCCCGGATACCGCGACGGTCGTGATCAAGAACGACGACCCGCTGATTCTTCCGGTTGTGACGGTGGCTGCAGCCGATTCGACCGCGGATGAAAACGGGGGCAAAGGAGTGTTCGTGTTCAGGCGAACAGAGTCCATTGACTCCGATTTGACTGTGCACATTGAAGTGAGTGGCACAGCCACACCCGAAACTGACTATGTTGCGCTCGGGAACACAGTTAATTTCCCCGCGGGCGTGGGCGAAATCATCAAAGTTGTCGAGCCGATCAACAATGAAACCGTGGACGGCGACAGAACTGTTGTGGTTACGCTCGAACCCGACCCGGGCTATCACGTCGCTTCGCCAGATAGTGCCACGGTCAGCATTATGGATGACGATGTACCGATTGTTACCGTCTGGGCAGTGGACGACACGGCCTCAGAATATGGTCCTGGCGCGGCTGTATTCCGATTCGGACGCGCCGGGTCATTGGTTGATCCGCTTACCGTGCAATTCAGTGTCTCCGGCACTGCGACAGCGGGCGTCGATTACGCGGACATCGGTCAGTCCGTCACATTCCCTGCAGGCGCAAGCACGGTCTCAGTTGTTGTTACTCCAATCGACGATGACGAAGTCGAAGAGGAAGAGACAGTGACCCTGACAATCATGGAAGGCGACAATTACGACGCGCGGTTCGCGAGCCCGGCCACGGCAAGAATTCTCGACAATGATGTCGCGGTTGGGTTCGGCGATGGCGGGCTCCATTCGGCTGCGGCCACTGCCGGGCGGGCGGGCCTTGTGGGAACGTCGCAGGTTGATAGCGGCAACCTCGTGGATGGCAACGCGCTTCCCGGTAGCGCATCAGGGCAAAATGGTGCGGACTTGTTAAGTCTGGGATTGTTGAGTGCGCCGGTTGTTCAGGTGCAGGCCGGGTATCTTGTGTTAACTTACGAAAGAGTGACGCCGAATCCCGGCTTCGAGTATCTGATCGAAGTGAGTCATGATTTGATAAACTGGGAGTCTGCCGGGTCGAAGATTCGCGAAATCGTCACCCAACCGGCTGAAGGGCGGGAGCTGGTTCAAGCTTATTACCTCGAACCACTTGCCGGGGGAGACGCTCGTTTTCTGAGGTTGCGGGTTGTTTGCATGGAGCAACGGGCAAGCTGGTAACCAGAGGCTGCGCCGCGCCTGATTCATGGCGGCCAAGCGCGGCGCAGCGTAGCCGCAACCAAATTAGCTCAGCGCGGCGCAGCCGCAACCAAACGATCGCGGCGAGCTAAATGCGTTTGTTCCAGGCTTGGCACTGCGTCGCGCCGCGCTGAAAGGGGCGACTCCGTCGCCCACAGAGGGAGAGAATCGAGTGGGATCAGTGGCCGAACAGTTCGAAGCGAAAAGTCTCGAACGACCCGCTAATCAGCGATTTCCGCGCAGATTATCCAATATTATACTACAAAGGCCGCACTCTGGTGACAAGTTGAGCAAACTCGCAGCCTGAAAATCTTCGCAAATATGATCGATTTCTCAAAATAGTAATACAGCAAGATACAGGCGATCGTTGCAGGTTCGGCGAAATAGATTTGGGACTGAGTGGACCGGTTACTCCGGCTTGGCCGAATCGGCATTTGGAGGTGGAGAATTCGTTTCTGTTGCGGGCGCGGGTGCTGTGTCAAGCACTGGCGCAGTGAATGGCTTTGCTGTTGGCGCCGCGTCCAACCCCACAAGTTCTTCGGAGAGCACGACTATCGCAATTCGGCGGTTTTGGGCGCGTCCTTCAGGTGTGCTGTTGTCTGCGATGGGACGAAACTCGCCATAGCCGACGGCGCCGATGCGACGCGGGTCCACGCCGCCCTGTTCTGTCAGGAACCGGACTGCGGCGGTGGCGCGTGCGGTTGAAAGCTCCCAATTGCTCGGGTAGCGATGGCGTGCCGAGGCACGTATTGGGACATTGTCGGTGTGGCCAATAACATGCACCTGTCGATTCGGAAACCTGGCCAGCACGGCGGCGATTTTGCGGAGCATCTCCTCGCCTTCGGGTTTCAGTGTGGCCTCACCGGAATCAAACAGTATTCGGTCCAGGATGTTGACGGTGAGTTTTCCTTGCAGCTCCGAGATTGTGACGTCTTTGGACTCTATTGCGCGGCGCATTTCGCTTTCGAGGAGTTTTTGGCTGCGTGTGGCTTCTTCTGTCTGGCGTTCGAGATCAGCGATGCGCGCCCGTGCTTTGTCGAGTTGATCCTGGAGAATCCGCGCTTGGGCCAGATTTGTTTCTGTGGTTGAGCGGGTGGTATTGAGGTCGGCGATTGCGGTCTCGAGTTGGGCGTTGGCCTGTTTCAATTCGAGGCCGCGATGCCACAGGAGGAGTCCGAGGGCAGCATAAAGCAGCAACCCGGTGATTATTGCCGCCGCGATAAAGGCCTGTCTTGGCATGGTTGCGATCGAAACAAAAGCATGATGCCGGGCCAACGCCCGATCACTTCACACACCTCCAAAGGCTCCAACTCTTCCTGGGCGGCACTCTCCCGTTCGGATTGGGCGACCGCCAGTTCTGTCACGCGGCCAACCCGGGACAACAATGGCCAACACTGCCGTCCCGGTGTCGCGACGAATCGGCAGAACCGAAGTTGGCGCCGGTCCGGAACTACCGCTTGCTGTACTGGAAGCGTTTTCGTGCTCCCGGCTGACCGTACTTTTTGCGTTCGCGCATGCGGGGGTCACGGGTAAGGAAACCGCCAGCCCGCAAAGTTGCTTTGAGCGTGGGATCGGCCTGCAAGAGTGCTCTCGCGATGCCGTGCCGCATTGCGCCGGCCTGGCCTGATTGTCCACCGCCATGGACGTTGACAACCACGTCGTACTTCGAGACGGTGTCAGTGGCAACCAGTGGCTGGAGAGCGTGAGTTCTTTGCGACTCGACCGGAAAGTATGATTCAAACGGGCGGTTGTTGACCGTAACTTTACCAGAACCGGGGATGAGTCTGACTCTGGCGCTTGATGTTTTGCGGCGCCCGGTAGCTGCGAATTCAGTGACTTGGTTCATTGCTCAATCAAATCTTCAGGCACTGACCTCCAAAGGTTTCGGCTGCTGAGCCGTGTGTGGATGTGCGCTGCCACGATAGACCTTCAGTTTCGTTAGCAACCGGTCACCGAGGCGGTTTTTGGGCAGCATCCCTTTGACGGCATGATAGATGAGCCATTCAGGGTGCTTTTCGCGCACCTGTGCAACAGAAACATACTTCTCGCCCCCCTTCCAGCCGGAATAGGACATGTACTTTTTGTCCGTTTCCTTTTTGCCTGTCAGGAGGACTTTTTCAGCGTTGACCACGACGACAAAATCGCCGGCGTCGAGGAATGGCGTGAAAATGGGTTTGTTTTTGCCGCGCAGGATATTGGCTATTTCAGCCGCCAAGCGGCCCAATACCTTGCCTTCGGCATCTACCACATGCCATTTGCGTTCGTCCAAATCAACTTTAGGAACATGCGTCTTCATTCGCGTCCGAGAAAAGAGCGGCAAATTTACCACGGAGACCGCCGAAGTCAACAGTCATTTTGGCCTTGCAACAACCCGTCCATTGTTCAGGTCATCATTTGGCAGTTGCAAAGCCATGCGCGATTTCTCTGTTATGATACGGCTTGCTGGAGAATCGTCAAAGTGACATATTGCCGCTGCCCGGTACAAGTCAAAGCTGTTTCCATTATGAAACCGAACATCGACAGGCAGAGCAGGCGCCAGTTTCTCAAGGTTTCGGCGACAGCGGCTGTGGTTGCGCCCACGGTCGCGCTTGGTCAAGGAGCAAATAACGACAAGTCGGCGCCCGCAGACCTTGGGCCGTTGCCACCGCAGAAAGAAACCTTGCCTCAGGGGAAGATCTGCGGCGTTGAGTTCAGCCGGCTGATTCTTGGAGGGAATCTCATGGGCGGCTACGCTCATTCGCGTGATTTGGCGTATGTTTCGGCCCTTATGCAGCGGTACAACACCGATGCAAAGATACTGGAAACACTCGAGCTGGCCGAGACTCACGGTATCAACGCCATGAACAGTTGGGTCAGAGACGGCATCGCGCAGCTTCAGAAACACTGGAAGCGTGGCGGTAAAATGAAGTGGATCGCCCAGGCACGGCTGACGGCGGAAGGTGGGCTGGACCAGTTCAAGCAGGCGATCGATCTTGGCGCGACGGCGGTACACGTGACAGGCGATGTTGCAGACGCGCTCGTCAAGCAGGGCAAAATCGACACAATCGCAAAGATTATTTCATTCGTTCGTGACCAGAAATGCATTGCCGGTGTTGGCGCGCACGGTCTTGGGACAATTGTTGCTGTGGAAAAGGCAGGGCTGAATCCGGACTTCTACGTCAAGACCTACCATTCCCACGATTATTACACCGCTCCGAGAGAAGATGAAACGGACGATCTGGGAAAACACGATAACTCGTGGTGCAAAGACCCGGAGGAAGTGGCTGATTTCATGTTCAATGTGAAGCAGCCGTGGATTGCCTTCAAAGTCCTTGCGGCGGGTGCAATCCCGCCCCAGCGCGGTTTCCGATTTGCGTTCGAGGGCGGAGCAGATTTTATTCTTGTCGGCATGTTTGATTGGCAGATTGCAGAAGACGTAAAGATCGTCAAGGAAGTGCTGGCGGACGTCAAACGCACGCGCCCGTGGCGGTCATGAACGGGCTGACATTCTCTGTTTTGTTGCTTCTTTGTGCGCCGCCTGATAAGCGTCTGTGAACCGTTTGTGAACCGCGAGTTCGATTCTCGGGTGGGATAACGGTTTTTTAGAATCATTCACGATCGAGAACCATCCAGAGCATGGCCACATGAGAACTACACGGCTCATTTTGCGGGCTTTCAGGATCCTCCTTGCTATCGCTTTGCTGGTTGAAGCGGGTGCAACTCGCGGAAACGAGTCAACCGATCGCAGCTCCGAGGACTCCGCCGGCACGTTCAACGTGCGAACTTACGGCGCCCGCGGTGACGGAGTCAGTTTGGACACCGACGCCATCAATCGGGCGATTGCCGCCTGTTCCGAGGCCGGTGGTGGCAAGGTGTTGTTTCCCCCGGGAAGATATTTGACCGGCACAATCCGTTTGGCGAGTCGCGTGGCGGTCTTCTTGGACGCGGGGGCGACCTTGATAGGCACGACAAACTTGGCGATGTACAGCCGTCCGCAGCCCCCGGATTACATGCCCGAGGCGAGGTGGGGCAAATGGCACAACGGCCTGATCGTGGGTGAAAACCTCGAAGACGTCACAATCGCCGGTCCCGGGGTGATAGACGGCAACAAGGTGTTTGATCCGACCGGAGAGGAACGAATGCGGGGGCCGCACACGATTGTGTTTGTGAATTGCAAGCGGTTCAAGCTGCGGGACATTACGATTGTCGATTCGGCCAATTACGCCGTGTTCTTTCAGGTGAGCGATCAGGTCGAGGTGCAGAACGTCAAGTTTGTCGGCGGTTGGGATGGCATTCATTTCCGGGGAGCGCCACACAGGCCATGCCGCGGGGTGATGATAACCGGGTGTCTGTTTCAGACCGGGGACGATTCGATCGCGGGGCGATACTGGGACAACGTAATCATTTCAGGCTGCATTGTGAACTCATCGTGCAACGGACTGCGACTGATCGGGCCAGCCACACGATTGATCGTGCATAATTGTTTGTTCTACGGTCCGGGTGAACAACCACACAGGACATCCGGCGCCACTCGCAGAACGAACATGTTGTCCGGCATAATCCTTCAGCCAGGCGCATGGGATGCAACCATCGGCCAGTTGGACGACGTCTTGATTTCCGATGTCACGATGCAGTCTGTGGCGTCGCCGGTCACGCTTTGGCTCAAGCGAGGGAACACTGCGGGCCGGGTTACTGTGGAGCGACTGACTGCAGGCGGCGTTTACCGGGCGCCCATCTCGGTTGAGAGTTGGTGGGAATCCCCCGTTACAAATGTCGTGTTTCGCGACGTGTCCGTTCAGTACGACGGCGGAGTTGCATTGGCCACTGCTGTCAAGCAGGTTACGGCTCCCGGTGTTGACGCGCGCTCGTTGCCTGTGTGGGGGTTTTATGCGCGGAATGTGGAGACAGTGACTTTGGAAAACGTGAGGTTGACGCTCGCGCGCAGTGACGCCCGACCAGTCATCGCAGTTGAAAAGGCCGGTTGTCTGAATCTGGACGGAGTGAAGTTTACGCGCCTGCCGGGTGTCTCCACTCCGATCATTCTCACCAATGTGACCGAAGCCAACATTCGAGAAACCGACGCTGATGGGCATATGTACAAGCCGCGTTTTCCAGCAGAGCCCGGTCAGAAACCCCTTCGGTGACCCGATAATACACCTGTAAACATTGCTGATGGCTGACGTGGTGGGACCTCGCTGGGCGTGTGCCGTCGTACATATTGCAAAATCTACGCAGAAATTGCAGCGGAGGATCCGGGCTTTTGGGCGCACTATGAGGCTGCCGTTCGCCTGACCGACCGGCTTGTATGGCGTTACTTGGACGGCCCACAGCGGCTTGCGCGTGATTGGGCATATGAAAATCCGGGTTTCTTTCAGGCAGGTCCCGCAAGCGGTTCACAATGCTGCGCGTGCCGGTAATCGGTATCCGGCGATATTCGGGACTTATGTTGTCTTTGAATGGGAATCGCCCGTTGCTGTCGTCGGCGTATAAGATTTGGCTGAGGTGTTGCTGTCGGATGATGTTGACCTGGAGCCAATGGGCTGGTTGCAGGTCAGAAACAGCAAACATGGCGGAAGGGGTGGGATTCGAACCCACGGTAGGCTTGCGCCTACGCCTGATTTCGAGTCAGGTGCCTTCAACCACTCAGCCACCCTTCCACTCGATTGCAAGAGGCAACGCGCGCGTCGCCAGGCAAGCCAGGGCCGATCCGTTGGCTGCGCTGAAATCTGCGGTGCGGTAAAGTCTCGTGCGCGCGTTCAGTATGCCACAAATCAACCCGTCATCAAGTTGATTAGAAGCAGGTCGGGCCCCTGGCGCGGCGCAGTCTGGCTAAACGAACTTGGTACGGCCCGGCATTGCCATGGGCGTAATTGGCAGTTTCATGTCCCATGTCAATTCGTCGGGCACGAGTTTCTCCTGGGAGTTCATGGCCTGGTCCCATGTGATTTCCTGACCGGTGTAAGCGGCCATGCGGCCCATAATGGCCATGAGAGTGCTGTGGGCCATCCAAATACCGTCGTTTATCGGTTTACCCGAGCGGATGGATGCGAACAGTTCGTCGTGCTCGGTCTGGTACATGTTGTTTTTCTGGCCGGAGTAACGCCATGTTGTGACGCCTTTGATGACCGGCTCGTTCCAGCCTTTGATGGTGCCAGTGCCAGAGGAGCCGAGCAGGTAGTCGGAATTGTCACTGTAACAGCCGGCGATCTGTCTTTGAGCCATGAAAGCGCGTACGCCGTCTTCGTATTCGTAGAAGACGTCGATGTGATCGTAGATATTGCCCTCGTTGTTGGGGATTTGTCTGCCGCCGTTTGCGACTGCGCGGAGTGGCAGTTTGCCGTTCATTGCCCATGCGATTTTGTCGATGCTGTGGCAAGCCTGTTCGACGAGGCCGTCCCCGGAAAGCCACGTGAAATTGTACCAGTTGCGGAGTTGCCATTCGACATCGCTCATGCCGGTCGGGCGTTTGTCGGCCGGGGGCATTGGTTTTACAGGGCCGGTCAGGTACGTGGCATATACGGCTCTGATCTCGCCGATGGCACCGTCATGGACGCGTTTGAAGAATTCACGACGTCCGAACTCGTAGCGCCAGCAGAAACCCGCCACCAACGAGAGGTTCTTTGTGCGGGCGATTTCGACCGACTCGAGCACTGAGCGGACACCAGGGGCGTCGGTTGCCATGGGTTTTTCGCAGAAGATGTGTTTGCCGGCGAGAACGGCGGCGCGGAGATGCTGCGGTCGGAACCCTGGTGGCGCGGCGAGCAGGACAACGTCAACGCCACTGTCGATGAGGCGTTTGTAACCGTCGAGGCCGACGAACACCGTGTCCTGGGTGACTTTGACACGGTCTTGGAGCGCTGCATTGCCTTTGAGCGAGTTGATGGCGGCTTCGCATTTTTCCTTGAAAACGTCTGCAACTGCAGTGAGGACGGCGTTCTTGTCGGCTGTCAGGGCTTCCGATGCTGCGCCGGTGCCACGTCCGCCGCAGCCGATGAGGCCGATTTTGAGAGTATCTGTGCCTGCTGCAAAAACGCCTCTTGGGACTGCGAGAGTGGAGGCAATCACTCCACCGATCGCCAATGAACCTGAGGTTTTCAGGAACTGCCGACGGGAACTATTCTGGTCATTTGACATGTGTTTCATAGGAGTTGTAATCAGAACTGTGATTATGGTTGGGTTAAAGTCTGGTCCGAGGAAGGCTTGTCGGTTTCATGAGCTTCTTCGGTGGAGGTTGTCGAGGTGAGGGCGGCATCTTGCGGCATGGCGGGTGCGCCCAATTCGTTCTCGGCGATCTCGTTTTCCGCGGTTACAGGAGAGGTTCCGAGATTGTCGCTGGCGGACAATGTCTCTTGTGACCGGTCGATGGCTGTGGATTCCTTTGGGGAAGTCTGGGGCATTTCGCCGGGGCTGCCAGCAGGGGCAGCCGCGGTCTGGGGAGTGGCTGAAGTGGTTTCAGCAGCGGCCGGTACCGGCAGTTTCCATGGTTCGATCGATTCCACCCGATAACGTTTGGTCTGGCCTTCCAGTTCGAATTGCGCTTCCGCACCCACTTTTTTGTTCAGCATGGCTTGGGCGATCGGGCTCAGATACGAGATTATGTGTTTGTCGGCATCAAAGTCCCATGCACCGAGTATTATGAAGGACTCGCGGTGGCCGGTGCCGATCTCGGTGACAGTGACTTTCGTGCCGACGCTGACGACGTCGGTGCGTGGGTTGGAGAAATCGGTGCCTCTGGCGCGGACGAGTTGGTTTTCGAGCTCCTGCTTGCGGAGCATAAGGAGCCTGTGCATTTCCTTTGCAGCCTTGTACTCGTGGTTTTCAGAAAGGTCACCGTAACTTCTGGCGACGGCGATGTCGCGGGAATTTGCCGGGATGCGTTTGTGGACCAACTCGTCGTACTCGGCTTTTTTGCGTTCCAGGCTTTCCCAGGATACAAGCAACGATGTGTCCTGGCGCGAGTGATCGCCCGTTATGAGGGTTTGGACGGCGGGGCACTTTTTGACGATGCGGGCAAGGAGTGAACGCTTGTCCATGTCGTCAAAACAGGGCGAAAACTGCAGTGCCCGGGTCAAATCCTTTATTACCTCGATATCGGCGGATTCAATCAATTCAACCAGCAGATCCTGGTCGTCGAGTATGTAGTCGCGGAGCCGGTTGGTTTTCTTTTCGTTGAACTCATCACGTTCCATTGCCGCGAGCATTGCGCGGAACACCTCGGGGCCGAGAACATCGGCGTAAGTGTCGGACCTTTCCCGTGCAAGCCAGAGGAGGAGTTCACTGCTGGCCTCGTGTTGGTTGATGAGCTTGGCGAGGGTTTGCTTGAGTTCGGCCAGATGGCCTTGTTCGATGAGCAGGTCGACGCACTCGGTGCAAAGCTTGGCGGAGATCGTGTTGAGGAAATCCAACAGTATCTTGTGCCAATCGTCTGGTCGCGAGGATTGGAACGACTGCAACGCGCGTTTTTGTTTTGAGGCGGGGATTTGTTCGAGAACCAAACCCGGGTTTTCGATCTGACGCCAGATTGCTGCTTCGTCCAGTTCGCCTTCCATTCTGGGGACAGCGGCGGCGGCCCGGAGGTCTTCTCTGGTGAAAATGGCCTCGAGGGCGAGGGCGGGCAGAGTTCGCTGGTGCGAACAAATCTCCTGGTTGAGGAGCTGGATAGCTTCTGTGAAAGCGCGCAATCGATCTGGCAGATCATCCTTGTTTCTCAACAATTCGCCCGCCACGACCAATCTGGCTTTAAGTCCTTTGGCTGCCTTGAATTCCTGAAGCAATCGCTCGGTCAAAGTGATCTCCTGAGACTGGTAAATGATAGGGTCGGTTTTCTTGATTGGTATGATGAAGTGGCCGTCTTTTTTGAGCTCACGCCTTGCTGCATCCCACCACTTCTTCCAGTCATCAGCAATCACATCCGGCACCAGAACGTCCCTGATCTGGTCCACAGTTGCACTACCGCCGAAGCTTTCCAGAACCAACTTGATAAGGTCGAGGTGGTGTAGTGCGGCCATTTGGCGGAGCGATTCAATGTCCTCGGCTTTTCTGGCGAGTATATGGGTGCGGGGGATGGGCTTGAGCGATTCTGCTGCAAACGCGAGGTCCATCGAATGGCCCGGTTTGTTCGGGAAATCAATTATGAAACGGGCAAAAACTGGGTCAACCTGGCGGATACGTCCGAAGCCCCAGCCTTTGTGCACGCAATAACCCGCCTCCGCCAGTGCGACAAGGGCGTCAACGTGCCGGTGCTGAATTTTTCCAACAGCTTCAAGCTTTTCAAATTCTTCTCTCATATCGGCTTGACATAGGCTAATAACAGCCGCGGATGATTATTGCCTAATGCAGGTCCAAAAACCAAGACAAATTGCCTACCGGGTGCTGGCTCGGCACAAGCAGAGCGGCGCGTTTGTGGATTCGCTGCTTGATGCCGAGCTCGAGAACTGCGTTCTGAGCCCGGCTGATCGTCATCTTGTGCAGGAGTTGGTTTATGGCTGTGTCAGGTGGCGCGCAACGCTCGATTGGTTAATACGAAAGAAAGCCCCGGGAAGGCAACGGTCCGAGGTCGGTATCTTGCTGCAACTTGGGTTGTACCAGATGTTCTGGCTCAGCAGGATACCCGATCACGCTGCTGTGAACGAGACGGTGCAGCTCGCGCGTGAGTGCGGGCTGGGGGCGCACGCAGGCTTTATCAATGCCGTGCTTCGAGCATACGCCCGTGAAAGAAAAAGCACGATCGATTCAATCGAGAAACTCAAAACGCAGGATCCGGCTTTGGGATGGTCACACCCGTCATGGCTGGTGGACCGCTGGGTTCAGCGGTTGGGCAGGCAAAATGCAATCGCTCTTCTCGAATGGAACAACAAACCGCCACGAACGTTCGCGCGCGTCAACACGCTGAAGACCGACGCTGCCACATTGGCTGAGTTGTGGAAAAAGGAGGGAGTTGAAGCTTCGCTGTGCAGATTCGATTGGGTCCCGGATGGCACGGTTTTCGAGCTGCTGTCCCACCCGCCATTGGCAGGTTTGGATTCGTTTGCAAAAGGTTTTTTTTACATCCAAGACCCGAGCACGCTACTGGCTGTGCACGTGTTGAAGCCGCAACCGGGCGAGAGTGTTGCCGACGTTTGTGCAGCGCCTGGCGGCAAAACAACCTACATCGGACAATTGATGAACAACACAGGACAGCTTGCAGCTTTTGATCCAGCGCATGATCGGCTGGCCCGACTCAGGGTGAATTGCGGGCGGCTGGGGGTCAAATGCTCGATTGCTGAGGTGCCGAAGCCGGGTCAACAGTTCGACCGCGTGTTAGCCGACGTCCCGTGCTCGAACACGGGCGTGTTGCGACGACGGGTCGAGCTCAGGTGGAGAATTCAGCCCGGCGATTTCACCAAGTTTCAGGAAGTTCAACTCAAGCTACTGCTTGAGGCATCAGAGCTTGTGCGGAAGGGCGGCACTCTGGTTTACAGCACCTGCAGCCTTGAACCCGAAGAAAACCGTTCTGTGGTTGATTCGTTCATCGCTCGAGCACGCCGTTTTACCCTCGTCGAGGACCGGCAGTTGACACCATTCGCAGACGGTGTGGACGGCGCGTATGTAGCGAGGTTTGTGTGCGATTCTACCCCGGGAGTCTCACCAGGATGAAGCTTTTGGTGTTTTGGCTGGTGAGCCGGTAATATTTCCGGGATAGACCGTCAGAGCCGCCTCGCGCTCGTGCGAGGTCCGTTCGAAAGCGCTGGCCCGCATATTTCCCAGCCCGGCGTAGCCGGAACCAAAGTTCCCTGACGCGGAAAGACCCAGTGCTTGCGCCCGTCGATCAGAAAGCTTTGCACCGCTGGGCTGGGAAATATCTCCTGCGACTTCGTCCCCTGCCCCCGGCTCACGCCTCCTCAAAAAAATACAGGCACTGCAGATACCGACTCCACAGTACCGTCATGAAAAGCCCAGTGATACGTATTGCGCATTCCGATGAATTCGGACACCTAATCCGAAAATATTCGGACAGCGATCCGATGAATTCGGACAGTTGTCGGAGCGTAGCGACGCTCTCCAGCTATGGTTAAAAAGGTGTCCGAATTGAGTC
>Ga0315298_1008057_pt1 | contig 13604 bp, 17 predicted proteins | sample WHS_1_MG_FD_203077 | JGI IMG/M metagenome (GOLD analysis project Ga0315298, IMG submission 203077) | Extremophilic microbial mat communities from Washburn Hot Springs, YNP, Wyoming, USA - WHS_1_MG | ecosystem: Environmental > Aquatic > Thermal springs > Hot (42-90C) | place: USA: Wyoming...
ACGGCCAAACCAATGCCTTGGAACGCCGCGGACTCGACACAGATGGCAGCAACGTAGCCAAAACCGCGGCGATGCGAGTCCTACACAGAGGGTGGGCCTATTTCCCACACCCTCTGATCATCATTGGTTAACAGCCTCCGAGAAGCGCGAACCCGTCAGCCGAAGGATCGATTCGCACTCCGAACAACTACTGGCAATCAACTGACACCCATTTGGAAGGGCATCTCGCTATGCAAAGCAAGGTGCCCCTTGTGTTCTTGCCGCAACCGTGCCTCCAGTTCCTCCTGCCGCTGCGCAAGGTCCTTGGCTTCTCGAAATAGCTGATCGGTGATGAACTTCAGGATATCGGTGGTCAAGGCAAACCGGTCCAGCTTGAGCGCCTCAATCGTGGCGTCGAGAGCTGCTCGCCAGTTACCCTGGCGCACCCTTGACCAGATGACGCCGTGCCGGGCGTACAGCTCGTGCTCGGGGTCTATTTGACAGGCCCGCAGAAAAGCATTTTCGGCTTCCGGGAAGCGCCCCATATTCAGGTACAGCCAGGCCAATCCGATTTGTGCCAGCACGTTGCCAGGCTCGGCCTTTAGAACACCAGAGAACGCCTCGGCAGCCGCTTCGTGGTCTCCGCTATCTACGTACATCTGGCCTAGGCTTTGCAGGATGGCTGTATCGGTGGGGCGCAGGCTATATGCCTGACGAAGCGTGGATATGGCCCGATCGTGCTTGCCGAGCAGATGGAGGAGGTGGCCGAGATCCACGATCGCATCTACGTCTTGTGGGTTCAGGCTCACTGCTCTCTGTAAGCTTTCTGCGGCCTGATCCGGCAGGCCGAGGATCGTCTGAGCGGTGCCCAGCTCTCGCCAGGCTTGATATGCTTCTGGGTTCAACGCTGCGGCCCTCCGGAGGTGAGCGACACTAGCATCGAACTCTTCCATCTGTTGGCAAACCAGGCCCAGCAGCAGCTCGTAGTCGGCATTCTGGGGGTCAAGCCGGACTGCCACGTCCGCGTGCACTCTGCTTTCAGGGAAATCATCGGCAGAGAAATATGCTAGGGCGAGGCCGTAGTGCGCTGGGGCCGAATGCGGGTCCTTCTTCACAGCGTCGCCAAGGGCCGTGATCGCTTTGGCGAGGTCTCTCCGCTCCAAGGCCACGTATCCCTCTTCGACCAACTGGCTTGCGACCGTGCTATCGGCGGGCTGAATGCTGGACGTCTGTTCCACCGATTTCCTCCTTGTGTTCCGCTGACCTTAGACGGGATAATAGGGCTTCACACGAAGCAACGTAGTAGCCATTCTGTATTTGCCTCTCTCGATGAAGCGGGAATACAGCCGCCCTACCAGCAGAGATACGGTGCGTGTGATAGAACCTAGCCGACCGGCAATCCGGCGGCCTGTAGCACATTGTTGGTTCGTCCTGAGCGTATTGCCTCGAACCTGCGGGCGTATTGATGGACAGTGTGTATGTAGGCCGCATGGCTCCACGTTAAAGGCGAGACTGACAGCGGAGCGCCGGTGAATGGATGAAGTTGCTCGGCGAGAACGCCGCCGGGGCAGGCATGCATGGCCACCCATTTCAGCAGTTGCCGCGGCTTCTGCAAGTCCTCAACGGTGCGAGCCATGGCAATATGCCACTCCGCCAGCCACAAGGTGCACACAAACCACGGGTTTCCAGGCACTAGATCCCAATCTTCCGTCTGCGCCTGGTACCAATCTCTCTGATATCGAGCGACGCCGCCAATGGGGGTTTTGACCCAAAGCTGATCCTCGATAGCCCGCATCGTGTTGACCACACGGGCATCGTCCGGACGGAATACCCCAAGGATGAAGAGGGCGGCCAGGCTAGAGTCGACTGTGGGATCTTCCCGAGCTTGACCATTGTCGTAGCTGATCATGCGCAGAAAACGGCCATGGTCGGCGCTGTATAGATGGGTAGTCATCGCCTCGCGCACTTCGTGGGCCACACGCTCATACTGGCGAGCGGCGTCTTCCTCACCGAAAGTGCGTGCGAATCTCGCCGCTGCTTGGAGGCCGGCGAATACCGTAGCACAGGTGAACGTGAGCACACCATAGCGCTCTTCCCAGAGATCATAGGACTCCTTTGGCAGGCCCGTTTCTTGATCCCGATAGTCGATTAGGAATCCAGCGGCGGGCTTCACCAGCTGGTGGTAGATCGGCCGGGCAAATTCGACGTCTTTGTGCTTCTCGAAATGTCGCCAAGCCGCCCAGACGACGAGAGCAGTCTCATCTTCCTGCACTGGCAGCTTGGGTTGGCCGTGGCGTATCCATGGATGCCAGGAGCTGCCCAAGGAGCCATCGGGATTGTACTTGTGCAGAAGATAGCCGCCAGAGTAGTAGGTCGGTTGGGCGATTAGGCGGGCACAAAACTCAAAGAAGCGGCGGGCAACATCACAACGGCCAGACTCGTCGATGGCGCTCGCGACGATCGCGCCGTCACGTGGCCACATGTAGCAGTAAGTATCCCGAAACTGCAGCGTATCACCGTCGTTGGCTGCAATGATAGCGCCACCGTTGTCGATCTGAGACCGGGTGATCATCAGGCTGCGCCGGTAGAGGTCGATCAGGTCTTGAGAAAGGTCGCCGAAAGATGAGTCTTCAGACGTGACCCACGTCTCCCAATAGCGCTGGGTACGTGAAATCATGGTAGCTGGCCGAAGGGTCAGGACCTCGCGATTGAGGTTGCGCACCTCGAAGAAATCCCGGCCCGCACAAATCCAATAGTAGACAGTGGACGAGCTGGTGGCGGGAACGACCACATGCACGGCTATGGTTGAATCTACCGAACCCTGGGCGATAGGATTGCCGCCTAGAAGGCCATCTGCGGCGTCGCACCAGGTTCCCACCATGTTCCCCAGTTCTTTGACTCCTGTGGCGTATTGATGCAAACCTCGGGCGTCGGCAGCCAGCGCGTTTATCACAAAATACCGTTTGCCCTTGTAGTGGATAAGGATATCGTTGACCGGTTCATAGTAGGCGGTATCGCCAACCTCGGATTGCGAGATGTGGAAGTCCTGATGGAAGAAGAGCCGCACTTCTCGCTCACGAGGCTCAGGATTGATGACTACTACCTTCTTGAGGTAGACGGGCAACTCACAGTCGACGGCGTCATTGCAGGACAGACGCAGCCGCAAATGGGGATGATGGAGCTCAACCCGGGTGACGAGAGCGCTGGGTAAGTAGTCCAAATGGCGATGCCATGCTGGGTCGTCGAGCCAAGCTAGGTACCCATCGACCCAGACCCCAAATCGATTGGGGTGGCCGACAGTCTGGTTTTCCTGACCGACGCGGGGGAAGTAGAGGTCCCGCAGAAAGTAGTTTCGGTCGAAATTGACGAGGAGTTGACCGTTGCCGATTGGTAGTTCTCGCGGCATCTGTTACGCTCCCAATGGAGGGCTACGAGCAACCGCTCGCCCGGACCGGCCCCATTATAACACAGATGGTCAGCGGCGGTAACGAGGAGATGATCACCCATTTGGGAGAGACTGGTTTTCCCGAACACAGTGGCTGTCCGACGCCAGACCGAGATCCTTAGTTTTCCTTGGCGAGAGTGAGTGCTAGATCCACGGCTTCCTCGGCACTCTCGGCAGGGACGATCGCCGGATCGATCTCCCCTGCCTGCTGTAGAGTCCAAGTCTCAAGGCCGATTACTGGGATGTTCTGCAGCAGGGCGAAAGCGATCTCCGATAATGTGCCATAGCGGCCGCGTATGGCGATGACGGCTTGCGCGCTCTTTACTACGATGACATTTCTTCCTTCGCCCAGCCCCGTGACGACGGGAATATCCACGTAACGGTTGGCATCGCGTCGGCTATTCCCAGGGAGAATGCCCACCGTCGTGCCGCCAGCTTCCTTCGCTCCGCGACAGGCCCCCTCCATGACGCCGCCCATGCCGCCGCAGACTACGGTGACCCCGCGTCGAGCCAGTTCGTACCCGACTTTGCGAGCGAGATCGTAGGTTTCTGGCGTGGTCTTGCCTTCACCGATGACGGCCACCGACGTCATCATTACCCTCCCAGAGCATGTGTAGTATCCCATATACCCATACTCAGATACTTCCAGCCGCCGTCCGGAAAGATCGTGACGATATTACCCTTGGGTAAGTCTGCGGCTATCCTGAGCATGCCGTGTAGCGCAGCACCAGAAGACGCGCCGGCGAAGATGCATTCACGCTCCAGCAGCAAGCGTGCCGCGGCAAAGGCCTCGTCGGGGGTCACCGTAAGGCGCTCGTCGAATAGGCTCGTGTCCACAATGCTAGGCACGAACCCATCGTCGAGGCAGCGCAGTCCTTGAATAGTCTGGCCACGTGGCGGCTCGACAGATACGGCCCATGTATTAGGGTTTGCCTCTTTCAGGCGGCGGGCTGTTCCAGTGAGCGTGCCGCCCGTGCCGAGCGCCGAGACAAAAACGTCGACTTGAGGCAGGTCCCGTAGGATTTCCACTGCGGTCGTTTCGTAGTGAGCTAGGACATTGCAGGGGTTGGAGAACTGGTCCGTAAAGAAGTAGCGAGGATCGCGAGCCAGTTCCCGTGCTACCTCGATCGCCCCATTAGTCCCTAGCTGCCCGTTAGTGAGAACGAGTTCAGCTCCGTACATCCGCAGGAGTTGCTGGCGCTCCACGCTCATGTTATCGGGCATAACGATAGTCACCCGAAAGCCCTTACGCCGGCCGATCATCGCCAGAGCAATGCCGGTATTGCCGCTGGTCGCTTCAAGGATGATCCTGTCCGGAGTGAGATCTCCGGATTCCACGGCCTTCTCGATCATGTACTTAGCAACGCGGTCTTTAATACTTCCGGCTGGGTTAATACCCTCCAATTTGGCGTAAAGGCGCACCTCTGGCCGTGGACTAAAACGAGCAATCTCCACCAAAGGCGTATTGCCGATGGTGTCTATGATATCCCTGGCGATCATAGGCCTCCAACTCTCCAGACTTACACAGGGTGACTGTGGATGCTTGGACAATGATACTACCTTTTCCCCTGCTGTCAAGCCGGACCTGCTAGCCGCTCGCCTGCCCGGTGATCTTGACGGTGTGCACGGAGGCCGGTATAATTTGGACGACGCTCTTGGTCAACGCCCCTGTAGCTCAGAGGACAGAGCAACGGTTTCCTAAACCGTGTGTCGGGCGTTCGAGTCGCCCCAGGGGTACCAATATATAGGGGTTCTAGACTTCTAGAACCCCTATATATTGGGCCCGATAGGTTGTTAGACCGCCAAGTCCTCTAAGCTTTCTAACATTTTTCTAACATTCTCTAGGCTTGGGTGGTCCTTGCGCCTTTCAGGAGGGAATCGAGTTTTGTCGCTGCTTCTTGTTGCAGTGAGGGCAACACGTGCGAGTATATGTCGAGCGTAACCCCGATGGCCGAGTGTCCCAAGCGTTCGCTTACTATCTTAGGATGGACGTTTTGCCCAAGCAGGATGGTGGCGTGGGAGTGCCGGAGATCGTGAAACCGCACGTGGGGCAGATTGGCCTTATCTAGGAGCGCTAGATAATCACGTTCGAGACCGTAAGCTTCGAGGGCTCGACGTAGGTGCCACCAGCGAGAGCGACTAGGAGCCTGGCTAGTTCTGCCTGTGCTTCACGCTTGGTTTTGGCGCTCAGCTTGCGCCACTTCTGGCGGCGCTTGCCCGTCTCTGGATCACGGCCGATGTCCACCACGGCCCACCAGTTGCCCTTGCCGCGTTCACGAAGATGACCTTTCATTGATCCCTCCCTGCTCAAGCTTCTTTTTGTCAGCCCATCTGCGGTATCTTGCCCGACCCGCACAGGTGGGCGTGCAGTATTCCTGGCGCGCATCCTTAACCACGAAGAAGCGGCCACAGACCGGACACTTGGACATGGGCGCGCGATTCGTAATCGCCATCGCTAGCTCGTGATAGGCCAGAGCCACCAGGTTAGGAGTCTGAACCGTGAACCCGAATGTGCCCGAGAACCTGGAGCGGAGAAGAGGACCCGAAAGGTCCCCCTCGTGATACTCGACAAAGAGCGGGGAGATCATCTCCTGAGCGCTATCAAGCCCTTCGTTCACTTGCCAAGCGAGAACTTGCGCCCCAGCACCAAGAAGATCGTCGGCGGTTTCTATCGGCTCCGAAAACAACGGGAGCAGCCCGGGCAGGAACCGCTTCCTGAGGTCTGACAGTGCCTCTTGATCCCCATCAGTTGCTCGACGCAGTGTGAGGTACAGTTGAAGGCAGTAGTTGAGCCTGATGGTGACGTCTTCCCAGTCCGCGAATTTCTCCCGGTACTCGGTGGCGTTCGGCCCGTGCCAGAGAAGGCCGTATTTTCGTCCGAACGCGACCGCATCAGTAGGCCGACGGACTGCCGCAAGGTCATATAGATAGCCTTTCTCCGACAACGGCCGATACTGCTCTGCCCTGGACGGATCGAGAACGATCCATTCTCCTTCGACCCTAGTGTACCCCCTCAACCAGGGGGCGGGCTCTGCCATGATCGGCCTTCCGAACCTGTGTGACATTCCCCACCTCCAACAGCCATGATCCTAACGTTGTTTAGATGATATCACACCGATAGTGACATTGCAATACCCACGGTACTCAGTGTAAGATCGACTTGATAACCAGCGGCGTTGTAGGTATAGCGGCGTTAGGCCAGTACCACAAGAAAGGGGCAGGAAAATGGTTGAGCGACAAACCTTCACGGTAGAGGAGGCGGCGCGCATCCTCGGGCTCGGGCGCAACACTGCGTATGTAGCTGCCCGTCGTGGCGAGCTTCCGACCATCAGGATAGGCAAGCGCATGATCGTGCCGCGTGTTGCCCTGGAGAGGCTGCTCGGCGCGCCCATCGACGGCGAGCGGCAGAGTGAGGGGGCGGCGTAGGATGGCGGCGCCGATCCCGCTGCCTGCCGTCGAGTCGATTCCGGCGGAGCTGCGCCAGTGCCCCCAGTGGGTGGCGTGGGATTTCAACGCCAAGGATAAGAAGGTCCCCATCAACCCTCGCACCGGCGGCAACGCCAGTGTTGACATCCCCTCGACGTGGACCAACTTCGGGGCGGCCTACCGGTATGCCCAGAAGCATGGGTGCGGCATCGGCTTCGTGTTCACGGAGAACGACCCCTATTGTGGCATCGACTTGGACGATTGCCGCGACCCCGCGCGGGGCACAATCACGGTTGAGACATGGGAGCGCATAGCGGCCCTGGACTCGTACACCGAGGTGTCCCCCTCGGGGACCGGGTTGAAGGTGTTCCTCAAGGCAAAGCTGGATCGAGCGCGCGAGTCGGCGACGGTGGAAGTCTACGACCAGGGGCGATTCTTCACGGTGACCGGCCAACATCTCCAGGGCACCCCTGAGACCATCGAGGAACGCCAAGCCCAGGTGGACGCACTGATTGCCGAGGTGTTCGGCACCAACGGCCATTCGGCTGGCCCGATACCCGGCAAGATACCGGAAGGCGCCAGGAATAACACGCTAACCAGTCTTGCGGGCTCCCTGCGACAGCGGGGGCTGTCCGAGGACGTGATCGAGCACACCTTGCTATCAGTGAACGCGGCGCAATGCGACCCGCCCCTCGATGATGAAGAGGTGCGGAGGATCGCCCGGAGCGTCGGGCGCTATCCGGCTCCGAACCCCCCTGAGGGCGAATTGTCCCGGGACTACGGCCATGCGGCGGTGCTGGCCGGGCTGTTTGCCAACCGGTATCGGTGGGCGGTGCATCATGGCTGCTGGATGCTCTTCGACGGCCGAAGGTGGGCGACTGCAACGGAGGAGGAAGTAGCAAAAGCTGCGGCGGATTCACTTCGTAGGGAGTATGCCGCGCAACTGGCAACCGCCAAGGACAAGGCCACGATCCAGGAGCTTTCGAAAAAGGTGGCCGAGACCTGCATCTTCGCGCGTGTCCAGGGGGCGTTGGCCTTCCTCAAGGGCTGGCCCGGCATCTTGACCAAGGCGGAGCAGTGGGATGCCGACCCCTGGCTGTTGAACTGTGCCAACGGCACGCTGGATTTACGCACTTGCATCCTGCGCCCCCACGACCCGGTGGACCTGGTAACCAAGCTGGCCCCGGTGGACTTCGACCCGAACGCCAAGAGTGCGAAGTGGGAGAAGCATCTAGAAACCTGCCTCCCCGACCCCGAGGTGCGGCGCGAGGTCCAACGCAACCTTGGTATCTCGCTGACCGGAGCCAACCTAGAGGAGGTGCTTCCGATCTGGCACGGTGGCGGCGGAAACGGCCGGAGCACGACGATACGTGCGATCCAAGGGGTACTGGGGGGCTACATGCAGATGGCCGCTCCCAGGCTCTTGATCGCTGGGAAATACGAGCGGCATCCCGCCGAGCTAGCTGATTTGTGCAGCTCGCGGGTTGTCTTTGCCGTGGAGATCGGCGCTACCGCCAAGCTCGACGAAGAACGAGTGAAAATGCTCACCGGCGGCGACAACATCAAGGGCAGGTTCATGGGGAAGAATTTCTTCGAGTCTCCCCGAACCTGGACCATCACCCTGGTATGCAACCACCGGCCGACGATCGCTGATAGCAGCCACGGCATGTGGCGACGGGTGCGGTTGATTCCCTGGACCGCCACCGTCCCCAGGGGGCAACAACGACCCCAGGAAGAGGTGGTGCAGGAGCTCTTGGCTGATGCCCCCGCTATCCTCGCTTGGATGGTGGCGGGGCTCCGTGACTGGCAGACCGACCACCATTGGGTTGCCAAGGCGGTACTGGCCGCCACCGATGAATACCGGCGCGAGCAGGACATTCTCGCCGGGTTCCTCGCCGAATGCTGCAAGATGGGACCGCGATATGAGGTGGCGAAGGCCGATGCGTACAACGCCTATACCAAGTGGTGCGCGACGAACGACGAAGCCCCTCTCTCCAAGCGGGAATTGACTATCAGGTTGCGAGATCGCGGCATTGGGGAGAAGAAGGCCGATAAGGGGGAGCGCCGCTACACCGGCTTTCGGTTGCTCACGGACGAGGAAAAGCAGCAGGTGGCACAAGGTGGCACATGTTCCAATAGCTCTCGCGAAAACGAAATTTCTATAGAGGAGCTGGAAACAGTGCCACCTAGTGCCACCTACGATGAAAAGGCCACCGAACAGCCGCTGGAACCGCCTAACAGGGACGGAGACCCCCCACCGACGGGCATCCCGCAGATGATAACCCGGGCGATGGAGTCTCAGCTTCGTGCTATGGGTTACTCACAGGAACAGATCAACAGGCTTACCCCGCTGGGGGCAATGGCTATCCTGCGTGGCGACAAGGCGCCCGTCGAGGGGTGCCGCATCTGTGGCGGTACCGAGTACTGGTACCGGCCGCACCCGACCGGCATCGAGGGAGATTGGGTGTGCTCGATCTGTGAGCCAAAGGATGCACACTCTCCAGCGGCTGCCACGGCCGATGAAATCTACGACGGCGAGGTGCCGGAATGCGAGGAACTGGAGTGCGAGCCATCGACTTCCAAGGTGAACTGAAGCGGTTTCTGAGACGCAACGAGATAGGGCGCGCCATCGACACGGCGAAGGCGGTCCTCGACGGCACCTCGCCGGAGCTTTCAGATAGCGACCTGGACACGATGGGGAGGGTAGCTGCCGCCTTGATCGTGGCGGTGCGCAAGGAGTCCCTGCGACGATCTGGTTGGCAGGTGCGCTCCTGGGGGCGTGATGGCCCGGCTGTACGGCGGCTATCCCACGGCGCATACGAGGGGCCCAGGGGAGGGTGTTTCGATCATTCCGTTCGGCTCGCGAACCGCGACGGGCGCACGGTCTATCTTACGGAGCCCTACGGACCCTCGACCGGTGCCCTCAGGATGCGCTCGACATTGCCCTGCGCGAGGGTTGGGACGTGAGGATCGACGAACGATGCGGGCTCCACTTCCCTGGCCGGACGGTGCCTGTGGTGTTCACCAAAAAGCAGCAGGAGGTGACACGGTGATCGAGACACGGACAAGGCCGACGTGGGAGCAACTGGTCAAGGCTGAACCCGCACTGGCGGCGTTGGAGCGAGAGATCAAGAAAGTCAAACCAAGGGACCCGCACTTCTGCGCCAACGACTGCTGGTACGGGCGGCGGGGGTGGATCGGCTTCAAGCCCAGATTGCTCTGGCTGGTCGGTTGGGAGCGGAAGGACGGACCGGACTTCATGCGGACGTCGGCAACCTACGACCTGGCCTGCTACTACCTGTATGATCTGCTGCCGCCATGCCGTGACTGCACGTGCCTGTAGCGATGGCAGGAAAGGAGGTGAGACGTGGACCTAGCGGCGGCGGCATTCACGGCGACAGTCAACCTGCTCGCGGTTCTGGCGGGCGTGGCGGCACAACTGGCGTACCGACTCAAGGCCGGGCGCATCCGGCCATAACTCACACTTTGAGGTGAAAGAGATGGCAACTTACCCTATCGACAACATCACGGCTTCGATTGAGGCCAGCCGATTGGCCGACAACATCCGGTCCGACCTGGACATTTTGCGCGGTGCCCCCCAGCGGTTGGCGGATATCCTGGTGCGGCTTCGCACCGACGTGGCGCAAGCGAACCTGGGCAACGCAGGCCGGCTCACCCCTGCTGGGCAAGCCGAGGTTGAGGGCACCCTTCGCAACCGGGCGCTACAGGCCATCGACCAATTAGAGGCACAGTGCCAGCAGGCCAAGGTCGGCATCGAACGAGCCCTTGCCAATGCCGAGCGACGGGCCGAGGCCGACCCCCAGACTCGCATCCTAGAAGAGCTCCAGGGGCAACGGGCGTGGAGCCGCATCCGCCCTATATTAGACCGGCTGGAGGGCAACGCCCTGATTGAGCGTATCGGCTCCATCGCCAAGCAGGCGGCAGAGAGCGGCGATGCTGCTACGCTGCGGGCCCTCGAAAGCGAGACGTCGGCCTACTTGGAGTCACGCGGCGTAGCGTCCTACGTCCGGCCGGTGCTGGGCAGCATCACTAATGCCCGATTGCCGCACTTGGCACCGGCGGCACGGAAAGCCGTCCAGGTGCGCCAAGAGCTTGAGGCTGGCTGGCCTAGGCTGATGGCCGCCTTCATGCAGGCGCGGCAAGAGGCGAGTGGGCGTGGTGGCAAGGTGTTGGCGATGCCCGGTTGGACCCCGAGTGAGAGGGTGGAGTTCTGATGCCCCGCGTCTGCACGGTCTGCCAACACCCCTCGCGGGGCGACATAGACCGGGCGTTGCTGGACGGAGAGCCGTTACGAAACATAGCGGAACGGTTCCGTTTAAGTACAACGGCTCTCCATCGCCATAAGGCAGACCATCTGTCCCCAACGTTAGCTAAGGCACGGGAGGCTGAGGAGGTCTCCCGTGCCGATGACCTGCTGGCCCAGGTGAGGGACCTGCAAGGCCGGGCGCTACGCATTCTCTCGGTGGCTGAAGGCGAGGGCGACCTGAAGACGGCCTTGCAGGGTATTCGAGAAGCGCGCGGCTGCCTGGAACTGCTGGCCGAGCTAACCCAACAACTTGACCGACGGCCACAGCTCAACGTGTTATTGGCTCCCGAGTGGCAGGCCGTGCGTTCCGTCCTGTTGGCAGCGCTCGGACCCTACCCTGAGGCCCGAGCGGCCGTGGCATCGCGGCTCCTTGAACTGGAGGCTGGCAATGGGCATGGCGGCTGACTTGGCCCGGGCCCTGGACCCGGTGCTTCTGGCCCGAGAGGCAGGGATAGAGCCCGACCCGTGGCAGGAAAGGCTCCTACGTTCTGACAGCTCACGTGTCCTGCTCAACTGCTGCCGGCAATCGGGCAAGTCCACGATGGCGGCGGTGTTGGCGGCCCATACGGCACTCTATCAGCCCAGCAGTTTGGTGCTGGTGTTGTCGCCGACATTGCGCCAATCCCAAGAGCTATTCCGCAAAATCTTGAACGTCTATCGGGCGCTAGACCGCCCCGTGCCGGCTGAGGCTGAGACAAAGCTATCCCTGGAGCTGGAGAACGGAAGCCGTATCGTGAGTCTCCCGGGCAAGGAGAGCACTACGCGCGGCTTCTCTGCTGTGGCCCTGCTGGTGGTGGACGAAGCAGCAAGGGTGCCAGATGACCTGTACTACTCCATCAGGCCGATGCTGGCCGTTTCGGGTGGCCGTCTGGTGGCCCTGAGCACACCCTTTGGGACTAGGGGTTGGTGGTATGAGGCCTGGCGATCTGCCGAACCTTGGCTGCGGTTCGAGGTGCCGGCCGCAGAGTGCCCGCGTATCCCGGCGGCCTTTTTGGAGGAAGAGTGCCGCAATATGGGGGAATGGTGGTATCGGCAGGAGTACTGCTGCGAGTTTCTGGACGCCCAAACCCAAGCGTTCGGCCGAGAGGATATAGAACGAGCATTCCGCGAGGAGGTTGGCACATGGACCCTGTAATCGTTGTCGGCGCTGATATCGGCCAGAAACGCGACCCCACGGCCGTTGTGGTGGCCGAGGTGAGCGAGGAGCGACCGCCAGTAGACCCGCTGCACTTCTGGGAAGAGCGGCCGCCCAAGACAGTCTACACTGTGCGCTTTCTGGAGCGGCTGCCCCTGGGGACGAGCTACCCCAAGGTGGTAGAGCGGCTGAGCGATATTGTTGAAGGGATTAGCGCCAAGATGCCGAAGGCCGAGGTGCGGCTGTATGCGGACGCGACCGGGGTTGGTGCCCCCGTGGTGGACCTGCTCAGGCAGAGGATAGCCGCCCCCATCGTGGCCGTGACCCTGGCGGCGGGGGAGAAGTTGACCGTGCGAGGGCAGGAAGCCCGACTTGGCAAGGCGTTCTTGGTAAGCCGGCTTCAGGTGCTCCTTCAGAACGGCCAGATACGGCTACCGAAAACTGGTGAGGCAATGGCGTTGGCCGACGAACTGATGAACTTCGAGATTAAGGTTAGCGACGACGGACACGATAGCTACGGCGCCTTCAAGACGGGCACCCACGACGACTTAGTGATTGCCTTGGAGCTGGCAACGCTGCATGACCCGGCCGCAATGAGGGTGCAGTTTGCCCCTGCGCTTTACGTCTGAGCCGAACAAAATCCGTTGTCCAAACTGCGGCAACATCCTAGCTGCTGAGTTACCCGACGGCAGCTATTGTGTTAGCAAGGCTGGGCGCATTTGTGTGTTGCGAGTGATCGTTGCTATCCGCTGCGAGCGGTGTGGGACGGTGTGGCGGCCCGGTTAAGCTCACAGTGTCTCACGGTTTCACGGTTTAACCGACGGGTATATAGCCTTTGACATACGGTTTTCTGTTAGCAAAGTCTTTCTAACATTTTTCTAACAAACGCGATAAAACGCACTAAAACCGTTTGTCATATTTTGTCGCCAAGAGGTATTGGAAAGGGTACAAGCCGGCTTTGAATGGACGTATCGGCACACATAGGACGTTATGTCTCACATTCCTAAACCGTGTGTCGGGCGTTCGAGTCGCCCCAGGGGTACCAATATATAGGGGTTCTAGACTTCTAGAACCCCTATATATTGGGCCTCTATGCCTGGTGGTCTATGGCTCAAGGTGCGCGCGCAATCATTTAGCAAACATAATTCTGCCTAGGCTACAATTCCTCATGATGCCTTCGTGCTGCAGCTTTCACTAGCTTCGCGATCTTTGACAAAGCAAATAAGAGAGCGGCATGGGGCTTGCCAAAGAAAGAACCGAAGTTACAACCCGATTCTTTCGTGGAGGTGTCG
>Ga0315298_1008058_pt1 | contig 13604 bp, 12 predicted proteins | sample WHS_1_MG_FD_203077 | JGI IMG/M metagenome (GOLD analysis project Ga0315298, IMG submission 203077) | Extremophilic microbial mat communities from Washburn Hot Springs, YNP, Wyoming, USA - WHS_1_MG | ecosystem: Environmental > Aquatic > Thermal springs > Hot (42-90C) | place: USA: Wyoming...
AAGAGGATGGGAGTTTTGAGTACAAGGGAGTTGACGACCAGTGCACAACCACAGGCTATTACGAACTAAAAGAAAATGTCCTTAGCCTTTACAAGAGTTCCTCGACTTGTCCAGCGGACGAGAGCGACCGACAGAATGATTTCTTCAAGGAAAGGATGGTGATAACCGTGACATTCGAAAGGATGTTGTGGCAGCACCCAGCGCTGGATACTGGGGTGAAAGTGTGGATTAGACCAGGCATGTTCCGACCCGAAAGATTTCTTTTGCTAGATGAGGGCGAGACCAAAGGGCAAGACCTTCGCATGTGCGTTGGTCAGGACGGGAGGCTTATCGTGGGCTTCTATTTCAGTTTGCTCGGATACAATAGCCTCGTTTCTGGCAGTGGGCGCATCGAAAGGCGGGAAATCGAGGCGGAAAACCCTGCACACCTTCAGATTAGGACTTCGTGTCAGGGACCTTGCATGTGTGCTGCGATATTCAACCTGGTGCTGGAGGGCAAGAACATTACAGGGGAATACAGGGGCATAAACTGCTCACAGATCATAGGACCTGGCTCGGTTCATGGCAGTATTGTGGACTGGGAATATTTTTGATGTTAGTTGCGCACTACTGGAAGCCATCGTTCTAGCCAGGAACTTCGCGGTGGTAACCATCCGTAGCCAGCACGCACAAAAGCACTTAACACGGGATTTTGTTATGCTAAGATAACTGACGGTGTTCGTTTCCTTACAGGTCGTCATGCATGATAACTTACAAAACGGTGCCTGTTACCAAGCGCTATGCACGCAACATAAAGGACTGAACTCGGCGACAAAGCATAAAGAAACCCTTGATATTGAGATACAAGTGATGGCAAAGGCGCAGATCCCGAGAACGGAGGTAGTCGCATGGCAAGGATGACGAAAAAGACATCAAACACTTGTTCTTCTGCAAATCTTGGATTCGAAGCCCAACTTTGGGAGGCAGCGAATGCCCTGCGCGGCTCGATGGATGCTGCGGATTACAAGCATGTGATCCTTGGGCTTATCTTCCTAAAGTACATCTCGGACGCCTTCAACGCCCACTACGAGAAACTGAAGACAGAACCCTACGCCGACCCCGAGGACCCCGACGAATATTTGGCAGAGAACATCTTCTGGGTTCCACCGCAAGCCAGGTGGTCGGAGCTCCAGAAGAACGCCCACCAGCCTACGATTGGTGAGCTTGTGGACCAGGCGATGATAGCGGTCGAGGGAAGCAACCCTTCCCTCAAAGGCGTGCTTCCCAAGGAATATGCCCGCCACGAGCTCGACAAACAGCGCTTGGGGCAGCTCATAGACCTGGTCAGCAACATCCACTTGGGCGGCGCCCAAAACCACGCCCGAGACATATTGGGGCGGGTTTACGAGTATTTTCTTGGGCAGTTTGCAAGCGCGGAAGGCAAGAAGGGGGGCGAATTCTATACGCCTCGCTGTATCGTCAAACTTCTTGTCGAGATGCTGCGTCCATACAGAGGGCGAGTCTATGACCCTTGTTGCGGGTCTGCGGGGATGTTCGTGCAAAGCGAGGAGTTCATTCGTGCCCACGGAGGGCGCATGGGCGACATCAGCATCTATGGGCAGGAGCTCAACTACACCACATGGCGACTAGCCAAGATGAACCTCGCGATCCGCAGGATAGACGGCAGGATCGAGCAGGGCGACTCGTTCTTGAATGACCGCTTCCCAGACTTGAAGGCAGACTACATCCTTGCAAATCCACCCTTCAACATGAAGAACTGGGGCGGGGAGCACTTGCGGGAGGACAAACGCTGGAAGTTCGGCATCCCGCCCGTCAACAACGCCAACTTCGCATGGGTCCAGCACATCATCCACCATTTGGCGCCCACTGGCATTGCAGGCTTTGTGCTTGCGAATGGCTCTATGTCGTCGAACCAGTCAGGCGAGGGCGAGATCCGCAAGAACATCATCGAGGCAGACCTTGTGGACTGCATGGTTGCCCTGCCAGACAAGCTCTTTTATTCGACCCAGATCCCTGCCTGCCTTTGGTTTCTGGCGAGAGATAAAAGAAACGGGCGCTTTCGTGACAGGCGGGGACAGGTGCTTTTTGTTGATGCCAGGCGGATGGGTCGGATGGTGGACCGCACGCACAGGGAACTCTGTGACGAGGACATCCAGAGGATCGCTCAGGCTTACCACGCATGGCGGGGGGATGCGGATGCGCAAGAATACAAAGATAGCCAGGGCTTTTGCAAAAGTGCCACGCTCGAGGAAATACGACAGCACGGTTATGTGCTAACGCCTGGGCGTTATGTAGGTGCGCCAGAGGTGGTTGAGGAAGAAGAACCGTTCGAGCAAAAGATGGAGCGGCTTGTGGCGCAACTGCGCGACCAGCAAGCCGAAGCCCGCATGCTCGATGAGGCGATCTGGAAAAACTTGAAGGAGCTGGGATATGGAGTGTAGCGGGGTCAAATTTACACGCCACAAATTGGAACGGATGTTCGAACGCGAAGTTTCGCCCTCAGCGGTGCTCCGAATTGTGAATGAGGGTGAAGTGATAGCATCATATCCAGAGGACTTGCCCTTCCCTAGCGTGCTATTGCTGGGTTTTGACGGGGCAAGACCCCTTCATGTTTTGGTTGCACGAGGCCCCCAAACTGGTGTATGTTTTGTGGTGACGGTGTACCCACCAGACCCGCAACTTTGGAGTGCGGATTTCAGGAGTAGGAGGTAAAAATGAAATGCGTTATTTGCAAGACTGGAGAAACGCACCCAGGCTTGGCGACGGTCACCCTTCAAAGGGGCGAGACGACCGTCCTGGTGAAAGGCGTGCCTGCAGAGGTGTGCGATACCTGCGCGGAATATTACCTTGACAATGCGGTCGCACAAAAGGTTTACATGCAGGCAGAAGAGGCAGTGAAGCGTCATGCAGAGGTAGAAATCGTGCGCTATTCAGCATGAGCGGAGCTTAAGGGGTGGAAGATGGATGCTGAAGGAACTAGGTTATGACGCTTGAGGACCTTTTGAAGACGAAACGAGAGGAAATCTTGAAGGTGTGCGCCAAGTATGGCGCCCACAATGTGCGAGTTTTTGGCTCGGTCGCTCGTGGCGAGGCTGATGAGAAAAGCGATATTGACCTAATCGTGGACTTCGAGCCGGGACGCACTTTGCTCGACCATGCTGGACTTTGGCTTGAGCTTCAGGAGCTGTTGGGAGTCAAGGTGGATGTGGTGAGCAGTCGCGGCATCAAGCCTCGCATCCGTGAACGAGTATTACGAGAAGCTATTCCGCTATGAGGGACCCGAAGGAACGATTAAAAGACATCTTGGATGGCATCGCCAAGATTGAGCGTTACGCGGCACGGGGCCAAGAAGCGTTTGAGCAGGATGAACTGATTCAGACCTGGGTCTTGTTCCACATTCAGCTCATCGGGGAGGCGGCGGCGCAACTTGGCAAAGCGTTTCATCAGTCCCACCCTGAGATACCCTGGGCGCAGATAGTCGCCATGCGCAATGTGCTGGTTCACGAGTATTTCGGGGTGGATTTGCAGGAAGTGTGGAGGACTGTGGAAAGCGACCTTCCTCTCCTGAAACACCACATCGAGGCGCTACTAAAACGGTTGGAGGACCAAGGGTATGGGGGGTGAAGTTCAGCTCGGGCAAGTGGGTGAGATCATTATGGGTCAGTCGCCTCCTGGCGACACCTACAACGAGCGTGGGGACGGCTTACCCTTCTTCCAAGGAGTTGCCGACTTCAACTATCGCCACCCGACGCCGCGTGTTTTCTGCACAGCGCCATCACGAATCGCACTCCCCGGGGACATCTTGTTGAGCGTTCGAGCCCCGATCGGCCGAGTCAATGTCGCGGACCGCATATGTGCCATTGGTCGCGGATTAGCGGTCATACGGCCGAAAGACCAAAAAGATGGCCGCTATTTGGAGTTTGTGCTCCGAATGCTCGAACCAACATGGCATCTCATTGAAGGTGGCGGTTCGGTGTTTGGTAATGCGACGCGACGGGATTTAGAGACTCTACGCATACCCTGGCATGAAAACGCGTGTGAGCGAAGCGCCATTGCCCACATCCTCGGCACGCTGGACGACAAGATCGAGTTGGATCGGCGGATGAGCGAGACGCTCGAGGAGATGGCTCGTGCGCTCTTCAAGGCGTGGTTCGTGGACTTCGAGCCTGTGCGCGCAAAGATGGAGGGACGCTGGAGGCGCGGTGAGTCTCTTCCCGGCTTCCCCGCCCACCTCTACGACCTCTTCCCTGATCGCCTCGTGCAGTCGGAGCTGGGGGAGATACCGGAGGGGTGGAAGGTCGGAACTCTTGCAGACCTGGCCGCGCTCAACCCGGAATCGTGGAACGACACGACTCGGCCTCGTCGCATAAACTATGTAGATCTGTCGAACGTAAAGTGGGGACGAATCGAAAAGGTGGTTGCGTACGACCGCACAAAAGCACCAAGCAGAGCACAGCGAGTGCTGCGACCTGGCGATACGATTGTGGGGACTGTTCGCCCAGGGAACGGTTCGTATGCATTCATTTCAGACGATGGCCTAACGGGGAGCACGGGATTTGCTGTCCTTCGACCGCGAAAAAGAGAATGCGTAGAGTTCATCTATCTGGCTGCGAGCTCGGCAGACAACATTGAGGCTCTTGCTCATGTCGCGGACGGCGCTGCATACCCAGCAGTTCGCCCGCAGGTAGTTGCAGGGTCACAAGTTGTTTTGCCTCCAGACGAGATTTTATCTCAGTTCTCGAAAGTGGCAGGACCAATTTTGATAAGAGTAGCGAGAAATGACAACGAATCCCGCACCCTTGCTGGCTTGCGGGATGCGCTCTTGCCCAAACTCATCCTGGGGGAAATCCGTGTGAAGGATGCAGAAAGTTTTTTGAAGGAGAGAGGCTTATGATGGACAGAGATAAACAACATGGGCATGATAGACATGGAGAGACGCTGATTCCAAAGCATGGGGGTTATCGTAAACTAAAAACCTTCCAGCTCGCTCAACTGGTTTACGATGTAACAGTGCGATTTTGCGAAAGGTTCATTGACCGCCAAAGCCGAACATACGACCAGATGGTGCAGGCTGCCCGCTCGGGGGTGCAAAACATTGCCGAAGGGAGCATGGCATCAGGCACATCAAGAAAGGTAGAAATGAAGCTCACAGGAATTGCCCGTGCGAGCCTAGAGGAACTTAGGCTTGATTACGAGGATTTCTTAAGACAGAAAGGGCTTAGGCAGTGGGACAGGCGCGACCCAAGGCGTCAAGAGCTCATTGATCTGCGCCCCAGGACGGCGGAACAGGTGGAACAGTGGGCGGAAGGGCTGGTCAAGGGTCGGGGTGGAAGGGGTCCAGAAGGTGGACACGGTGGACAAGGTGGACAAAGTGGACAGTGTGGACAAAGTGGACAGCAAAAAGCCCGGGACAAAGGCCTTTCAGGTCCAGGCCCGTCCACCAAGTCCACCATGTCCACCAAGTCCACCATGTCCACAGTGTCCACCCCATCCACCATGTCCACCCCGTCCACACTGTCCACCCCATCCACAGCGTCCACCCCAGGCCCCCCGCAGCTCCACGCCGAATTCCTGGCCAACGCTGCCTTGACCCTAATTGCGGTGGCTTCGGCGTTGCTTGGCCGACAGCTCGATGCCCAGGCTTTAGCCTTCGAGACCAAGGGCGGATTTACTGAACGGCTGTACCGAATGCGTGTGAAGCGGAGGCAAGAATCATGACCCCAAGGCTTAATGAATCCACCCTGGAATCCAAAGCCCTAGCATGGCTTTCCGCCATCGGCTGGCAGGTCAGGCATGGGTCTGACATTGCCCCCGCTGGGCTTTTTGCCGAGCGTGAGGATTACAAGGATGTGGTCCTGACAAAGCGCTTGATGGATGCTCTGGTCCGATTGAACCCCAACCTCCCGCCGGGAGCATTAAAGGACGCCTTCCGAAAACTTATGAACCCAGAAGGAGCAACCCTAGAGCAACGCAATCACGCCTTTCATCGGATGCTCGTAGATGGCGTGACGGTGGAGTTCAGGCGGCAGGACGGCTCTATCGCTGGGGCGCAAGCCCGCGTCCTTGACTTCGACCATCCAGACAACAACGACTGGCTTGCTGTCAACCAGTTCAAAGTGGTGGAAAACCGCCACACGCGCCGTCCTGATGTGGTCCTGTTTGTGAACGGTTTGGCGCTTGCGGTCATCGAGCTCAAGAACCCTGCTGATGTTCAGGCGACCATCTGGACCGCTTACCAGCAGTTACAGACCTACAAACAGGAGATCCCATCGCTCTTCACTTACAACGAGGCGCTGGTCATCTCGGACGGGCTGGAGGCGCGTATCGGCACACTCACGGCGGAGCGTAGTCGGTTCATGCCGTGGCGGACGATTACGGGTGAAACAGTTGCCCCGCGCGAGATCCCTGAACTTGAGGTCCTCATCAAGGGCGTTTTCGAGCCAAAGATATTCCTCCAGCTCGTGCGCGACTTCATCGTGTTCGAGGACGAAGGGGGCGGGAGGTTTGCCAAGAAGATGGCAGGCTACCACCAGTTCCATGCAGTGAACATAGCTGTTCAAGAGACTCTTCGTGCAGGGGCACTGCAGGTCAAGGCTATCAGGGAAGAGATGGGCAAATACGAGACAGGGCGTAAACCTGGCGGCGCACATGGAGACCGCCGCATCGGCGTCATCTGGCATACACAGGGTGCTGGCAAGAGCCTGACCATGGTGTTCTATGCAGGACGCATCATCCGCCACCCTGATATGGAAAACCCGACCATCATCGTGCTTACTGACCGAAACGACCTGGATGGGCAGTTATTCAGCGTGTTCGCTCGATGCAGGGAACTGCTTGGACAGGAACCCATTCAGGTAGAAACCCGCGCCGAACTCAAGGAACTGCTTCAAAACCGTCAGGCTGGCGGGGTCATTTTCACTACCATTCAGAAGTTCTTACCCGAAGAAAGGGGTGACCGTTATCCGAAGCTATCGGATCGGCGAAACATTGTGGTCATTGCAGATGAAGCGCACCGCAGTCAGTACGACTTCATTGATGGCTTTGCCCGCCACATGCGGGACGCCCTGCCCAATGCGTGCTTCATCGGATTCACAGGGACACCACTTGAGCGTGATGACCGCAACACTCGGGCTGTGTTCGGAGACTACATCTCTATCTACGACATACAGCGGGCGGTAGAGGACGGTGCAACGGTGCCCATTTACTATGAAAGCAGGCTTGCTAAGATTGACCTGCCCGAACAGGAAAAACCTCGGTTGGACGAAGAGTTCGAGGAGGTGACTGAAGGAGAGGAGGTCGAGCGCAAGGAGCGTCTGAAAAGTAAATGGGCACGGCTCGAAGCAGTGGTGGGCGCTGAAAAAAGGATTCGCCTTGTTGCACAGGATATAGTGAACCACTTCGAACAGCGCCTTCAAGCCCTTGAAGGAAAGGCGATGGTCGTTTGCATGAGCAGGCGCATCTGTGTGGACTTGTATAACGAAATCGTTCGCCTGCGCCCCGAATGGCATCACGAGGACGACCAAAAGGGCGTGGTCAAGGTCGTGATGACTGGCTCGGCTTCAGACCCTCCAGAGTGGCAACAGCACATCCGAAATAAAGAGCGTCGAGAGTCTTTGGCGAACCGTTTTCGTGACCCAAACGACCCCTTCAAGATCGCGATCGTGCGCGACATGTGGCTTACGGGCTTCGACTGCCCAAGTTTGCACACGATGTATATGGACAAGCCTATGCGCGCCCATGGGCTTATGCAGGCTATCGCGCGTGTGAACAGGGTATTCCGCGACAAGCCGGGCGGGCTTGTTGTTGACTATCTGGGCTTGGCGCATGAGCTCAAGCAGGCGCTTGCTACTTACACGGAGAGTGGAGGCACTGGGAAGACTGCTATTGAGCAGGCTGAAGCGGTGGCGGTGATGAAAGAGAAGCACGAGGTCTGTAGCGACCTGTTCCATGGATTCGACTGGTCCATGTGGAAAAAGGGCAAGCCTGAGCAGTGTTTGAGTTTGCTTCCCATGGCGCAAGAACACATTCTGGCGCAGGACAACGGAAAGGAACGGCTCTTGAAGGCTGTCTCTGAACTGTCGAAAGCATTCGCCCTTGCGGTGCCTCACGAGGAAGCCATCGCGATCCGTGACGATGTAGCGTTTTTTCAGGCGGTCAGGGCTGCTCTTGCCAAACGGGCGCCTGTGGAGGAGCGGGCAGAGGAGGAGTTAGACCATGCCATTCGACAGATCATCTCGCGTGCCATTGCGCCCGAAGGTGTTGTGGACATCTTCGCAGCCGCAGGGTTGAAGAAGCCAGACATCTCCATCCTTTCGGACGAGTTCTTAGCCGAGGTGCAGGGCATGCCGCAGAAGAACCTGGCGGTAGAGGTCCTGCGCAAGCTCTTAGATGGCGAGATCAGGACGCGGCGCAAAAAGAATGTGGTGCAGGCGAGGTCGTTCGCCCAGATGCTCGAGCAGTCCATTCGTCGCTACCAGAACCGTTCTATCGGGACTGTGCAAGTCATCGAGGAACTTATTGCGCTAGCGAAAGACATGCGGGAGGCGGAGCGGAGAGGGGAACGGCTCGGGTTATCAGAAGAGGAACTTGCCTTCTACGACGCCCTTGAAACCAGTGACAGCGCGGTTCAGGTGCTGGGCGAGCAGACTCTGAAGGAGATCGCACGAGAGCTGGTAGAGACCCTGCGGCGTAATGTGACCATTGACTGGACTGAGCGTGAGAATGTGCGGGCGCACCTTAGTCGCCTGGTGAAGCGTGTGCTAAGGAAGCACGGATACCCGACAGAGAAGCAAGAAAAAGCGACGAAGACAGTGCTCGAGCAAGCGGAAGTCTTTGCGGAAGTCTGGGCACTTGCGGCCTGAGGGGGACATGAAGTCACCTTTTGTCAATGCTTACAGGGGATTGAAAGGATAACCTAGGAACGCGTTTTTTGATGTATCATTTCCTGTCTTTTTCAAGAGGTCAGGTATGGAGTTTCAAAACATCTTGCTTTCTATTGACGCAGACATAGCGACGCTTACTGTGAATCGCCCGTCTGTGCTGAATGCCTTGAACAGGCAGACCTTGCTCGAGATGAAACAGGCATTGTGGGAGATCTGGCAGGACGAGAACTGCCGTGCGCTTGTGATTACTGGCGCTGGGGAAAAGGCGTTTGTTGCGGGTGCGGACATATCTGGGATGGCTCAGATGGGCGTTCAGGAGGCGCTCGAGTTTGCTGAACTTGGGCACACAGTGACGAACATGATCGAGACGATGCCAAAGGCGGTGATTGCTGCTGTAAACGGCTATGCGCTTGGTGGCGGGACAGAATTAGCCATATCGTGCGATGTCATCATTGCATCGTCAAGGGCAGTCTTTGGTCAGCCAGAGGTGAAGCTCGGCATCATCCCAGGCTTTGGAGGCACGATAAGGCTTGCAAGGCTTATTGGAAGGGCAAAGGCGATGGAATGGATCCTTAGCGGGAAGACCTATACTGCGCAGGAGGCGCTTCAATATGGGCTTGTCTCTAAAGTTGTTGAACCAGAAAACCTGATGAAAGAAGCGCTAGACCTTGCAAAGACCATAGCATCTCGTGGTCCTGTGGCGGTGAAGGCTGCAAAGAGACTTGTCCACGAAGGCATCTCGATGCCACTTATGCAGGCACTAAGACTAGAGGCTGTGACATTTGCAAATCTGTTTGCCACGCAGGACCAAAAAGAAGGGATGAAGGCTTTCTTAGAAAAGCGAAACCCGAGTTTTCAAGGGAAATAGTTAGAACTTAGTCCTCTTGACGCCTTTTTCCAGCAAGCAGAACAAATACCGTGAAGGGAAGCAGAACGAGCGTCAAGTTGGCTTTTGGCGACATTGAAGGTGCGGAAGAACAACCCCCGCCACTTCCTCCTTTGCCACTAGAAGAGCCTGTTTGTGCTATATCTTCGGGCGGCGAAATCTCGTAGGCGTCTTCAGATGGCTCAACAGATTGTGAAGTTGGCTTCAGGCACACATCCCCGTAGTATCCACCATTCTTGCATTCAAGCCCTGGCGGGCACCACCCTTTGATGCAGTTTTGTGTGCAATAGTTCCCTTGTGGGTCGTTCCAGCAGATCGCAGTAACGCAATCAAGGGGTTGCGAACAGGGATAACCTGTTTGCGTCTTGTCAATGCTTGGCATGCATACGCCAAACTTATCGCTTCCGTAACTTACGCAAGATGTTCCCCATGCGCACGCCCAGTTGTCAAGACTGCAAGCGGTGCGACAGAACCCCTGATTTGTGCCAATGAGCGGGACACACCAGTTACTCTTGCATTCCTCGTTGGTCGTGCACGGTGTGTCGTCAGGCTTTTTCTCGGGAGGCTTGTCCTGGGGCAATGAACAAAGCATGCCAAAGTATCCGCCGTTTACGCATTCCATCCCGTTGGGACAAGAACCGTTGATGCAGTTCTGCGTGCAATACTTGCGCCCTTGAGAATCCGTGTAGCAGATATTGCTAACACAATCCGATGGCGCACTGCAAACCGCCCCTGTTCCGGACTTGCCGATACTTGGCATACATACGCCATACTGGTCGCTTCCATAACTAACACACGATGTCCCCCATGCGCACGCCATGTCTTTCATGTTGCATGCAGACCTGCAATAGCTTTCATTTGTGCCTATCAAAAGGACACACCACCCACTCTTGCATTCTTCGTTCGCTGTGCACGCATCGCCATCAGCCTTCAGAACAACAGGCTTTTCACCTGGGATACAAGCCCCCCTTCCACCGATGTCAGCACAATAGTAGTTATCTGGGCAGTTTTGCAGATCCACCGTGCATTGCAGGCGACATAACTTCTCTTGACCTGCTGGGCTATAGCAAATCCCAGAAATGCACTCTGGGTCCTTTGTGCACTTAGACCCGACAGGCTTTGGTTGAATCGGGACTTGCGACTCGGGGTAACATCCTCCGACAGTTCCATAGGTCGGTGCCCAACATGCCTGACCTGCTGGGCATTGAGGGTCGTTCTTGTTGCAAGCAATCCTGCAAGTAGAACCAGAGCCATCGGGCGCAGGGAAACAAAAGCCACTTGCGCACTCATAAGAGGTCGAGCAGGCTTCACCTTCGCCCTTTTTCTTGGCTCCAGGGATACACAAGTTCTTGTTTGATGCACTGACAAGCGCACAGTGATAGTTCTGTGGACAGGTGTCGTTGTAAGGATCACAGGTGTTCGTGCACATCATCACGCCTGAATCCAAAGTGGCACAGGTGTATGGGCTTTTGCAATCAGTGTTCTTCGTGCATGTGCCTCCGAAATCCACAGAGCCAGGGGAAACCCCAGCAATGCCTGTGCAATAACCATTCTGGCAGTTGATCTTCTTGGAATAGTACTCGTTGCCCTGACTGTCCACATCAACCACATACGGGCATTCAGAGTTGCTCGAGCATGTGTAGTAACCGCTTTGCGGATAAAGGAAGCAAGCACCTAGTTCATCGTCATGGCTTAGGTCCTGGGTCTTGCCCCACGGGTCAGCCACGGGCGCCATGGTTGGTGGGTCATTTGGGTCATAGCCATAAAGCACATGCTGTAAGCCAAAAAAGTGCCCCTCTTCGTGTATCGCGACGCTCAAGACATGTGCCTTGTAAGGGTTTGGAGTTGTGCTCCATGACATGTTATACCCATTGAAGGCGATGTCTGCCTCCCTTATCACGCCGTCATAATAATAGACGGGCGATGTGACCCCAAGCACATACGAGCCGAATGTCCAGCGACTGTCAGTGATGAACACGAGCTCGTTCCTTCCGTTCGTTTGCCCTGTAATCGGAATCACATTCTTGTTGTTTGTCGTGCCAAGTTCTGTGAATGTGAGTGCACTGCAAGTGACCGCCTGCCAGCCCTGAAATCCCTGCCTCATCTGCTGGACATCAGAGCCATCCGTTATGTCGGGTGCGCCGTTAGGGTCAATATAATAGGTCAAGTCAGCAGTGTTCCATTTTACTACATTGTTACCCGCCATGGAAATGCTGAACGAGAAGCCAGCAGTCGGAAGGAACAAACAAACGATTGTCAAGATTGCATGAAACCGCCTCATTTCGCACCTCCCGTGCTGAATTTCCTGACTTCGTTTATAAGCACATCTAAATCCATCTCGTCGTCAGCGTGCGTTATCGGTTCTGAATGCTGGTACATCACGCCTGTCTTGTCCCTTTCTATGACCATCATGCCTTGCAATGACCTTTTTGCTCTTATCTTCCGCGAGTTTTCATCATAAAAGACCCTATAAACACCAAGCCCAAGTCCTGCTGGCTTGAATCCATCGCTTGTCTGCTCTAAAAACAGAACAACTTCGTCTCCGGGCGTGAATCTTGGCACACCAGGCACGCTTATGACAAAGTTCCTTCCAGCGCCTCCTGGCAGTCTTATCACAAGTTCTGGCGCGGTGAAGTGACCTTTTAGCACATCGAGCACCTGAAATCTTACCTCTGTCCAGATAGATGGATTGTCGCCAGTGGTTTCCTTGACCTCGCTCTTCATTACGATGGCATGGACAATCAGGTCGCATCCCTTCACGAACTCGTCGAGCGGAACCCGCATCACAGTGGTTGCTTGCGCCTGCAAGGGCACAATAGCAATAGCCAACAAAACTAGCAGTCTTCTTGGAATCTTCACTGTTTCCTCCCAAAAAAGCCTCGCAAGATTATAAAAATTTTTGTATCAGCGCAACAAGCTTAGAAAGCAGTGTTTAGTTCTGGGTGCGAGAGGTTGAAGGCTCAAAACTGGCTGTAACAATGGTCGCAGAAGAACGCATGGGCGCTCTGCACCCACAGACAAGACCTTTTTGCAATCCTACCTTTTTTTCTTTTTCGGCTGAGGCTCTACTTGCAACTCTTCACCAGAAGGTGCGCTTTCAGTCTTCGAAGCATCTTCTTGTGGTTCCTGGGTCACCTCGATTTTCGCTCCCTCTTCCTTTGCCTTTTCTTGTTCGATTAGCCCCTTTATTGCGACAAGCACTCGGTCGAGTCTGTCACCGACACGCAACAGGGCGTTTCCCAGCGCCTCCACTTCCGCGATGGAAAATGATGCTTTGCCAGTTGGTATCTGTGCCTTTTGCAAAGCCTCTGTAAAAATAGTCCTTGCCGAAGAATGGTCGTACCTGAGCTCAAGGCTCTCTATGATTTGCTCTTTTGTTATCATTTTGCCTCCACACACCACACGCAAAAAGTATAATAGCACGGGCTTTTTCATCGTGACAAGGGGATAAAATGCCTTTTGACCTCAAAGACAAGGTTCTGGACGATGTTGTAAGCATTGTGATCCGTGCTGGAGAACTCGTCGTCGAAGGGCAAGAAGACCTCAAAGTGGTTGCAAATGAGGGCTCGCTTCATCCCACCACTGACCTCGACCGCAAGGTGGACAGATTTCTTTTCGACAATCTTCCCAATGTGTTCCCAGACCCTTCGATGGTTGCATATTTTACGGAAGAAAGGGTTGATGACCCAGCAAGGTTGGAAAAAGAATGGGTTTTGATAGTTGACCCAATTGACGGGACTCGCAGTCTGCTTCAGGGTCAAAGGGAGGCTGTGGTTTCTGTGGCGATTGTGAAAGGGAACACCTTGGTTTTTGGAGTTGTAGTCAACCCCTTTACT
>Ga0315298_1008059_pt1 | contig 13602 bp, 9 predicted proteins | sample WHS_1_MG_FD_203077 | JGI IMG/M metagenome (GOLD analysis project Ga0315298, IMG submission 203077) | Extremophilic microbial mat communities from Washburn Hot Springs, YNP, Wyoming, USA - WHS_1_MG | ecosystem: Environmental > Aquatic > Thermal springs > Hot (42-90C) | place: USA: Wyoming...
AACATCAGCCTTAATAATCAGAGAGTTAGGGGTTGAAAAGGGGTCTGGAAACCCCAAGGCTGAGAAAATAGGCAACCTAACAATCGAAAAAGCTCTAAAAATAGCTAAAATGAAGATGAAGGACACATACTCAAAAGATGTTAAGGCGGCATTAAAGGAGATTCTAGGAACATTCGTCAGCATGGGAGTGACAGTTGATAATAAGGATCCTAGGGAAATACAGAAGGATATAGACCGTGGAGCATACGAGGAATTATTCAAAGGCGAATCCTAAAAATCAAGATTAAAGTACTCGAAACGTTCATTAAAGCCTTTCATGGAGGTAATTGCGCCACACCCTAGGTCCAGAGGTGTATCTCTTGCCAATCTCAAATGAGAATATCAGAAAAGCCTTAAGCGAGATCAGGAGTCAGGAGAGACGCAGATTCAACGAGTCTGTTGAACTAATAATAAAATTAAGGGACATAGACCTAAAGAAACCTGAGAACAGGCTCAATGAGATAGTAGTACTCCCCCATAAGATAGGTAAACCTGTAAAGGTATGTGTAATAGCAACCGGAGATCTAGCCCTAAAATCTAAAGAGGCAAACGCTGACTTGGTCATAGGTAGAGAACAACTGGAAGATTTCGCTAAAGATAAGAGGTTAGCTAGAAAGTTGCAGAGAGGGTACGACTTCTTCATCTCAGAGGCGCCCCTCATGCCCCTTGTTGGCAGGACGATAGGCCCTATCCTTGGACCTAGGGGGAAGATGCCTACACCAATCCAGATCAATACACCAATACAAGAGGTCATCGAGCAGGCTCGGAGGACCGTGAGGATAAGGGTCAGGGATCAGCCTGTCATACAGTGCAGAGTAGGAACCTGCGAATCCTCCGATGAAGAATTAACGGAGAATATTCAAGCAGTCATCTCAAGAGTGGAGGGGAGACTAGAACGTGGCTCAAGAAACATCTCCGGAATCATGATAAAGAAATCTATGGGGCCGCCAATATCCATACCGTTGCAGTGATGTAGGATGACCGTCAGAAGAGTATCCCCGAAGAAAGAATTGGCCATGGAGAGGGTGAAGAAAGCCCTCAGAAAGTATAGAGTAATAGCTGCAGCGGACCTGACAAAAGTCAGGTCAACCCAGATCCAAGAGGTTCGAAAGATGCTCAGGGGCAGAGCCGAGATACTTGTGGCGAAGAATACCATATTCAGAATGGCATGTAAAGAACTTGAAAGCGATAGGAAGAACATATTGAAATACGCTGAATCACTCAGCGGACCCTTCGCACTCATCCTCACAGATATGAATCCATTCGAGCTAATCCTCTTTCTAAACAGGAATAAGGTCAAGGTTCCAGCCAAGGGTGGAGACATAGCGACAGGCGACATAGTAGTCCCAGCCGGAAACACAGGCCTACCACCCGGACCCATAATCAGCGAGTTTGGGGAGGTCAAGATACCCACGAGGATAGAGTCTGGAAGCATATGGATAACGAAGGATACAATAGTAGCAAGGAAAGGAGAAGTCATATCTGCAAAACTCGCGTCCGTCCTGACGAGACTAGGTATGAAGCCTATGGAGACTGGACTCTCCCTAATAGCCGCATATGACGGTGAGATGATTCTCGACAGAGAGATGTTGAAGCTGAATCTTGAAGAGTATAAGAGAAACATTGTTGAGGCGGCTTTCAAGGCATTAAACGTAGCATGCGAGGCAGGATACCTTACGAGTGCTACTGCCCTACCTATCTTCAGGAAGGCTTTGAATCAAGCCTCAGCCCTTGCTCTGGCCGCTGAATACATCACACCTGAGACCATAAACCAGATGTTGATAGCCGCATATTTGGAGATGATGACCTTGAACAACATCATAGTCATGAAGAATCCTGGGGCATCCTAGGTTCAGGGTAACCCTCAGATTAAAAAGAAACGCTTAAGAGTCAAGGATCATAGCACGTGTAGGAACCTTAAGCGAATGGAGGAGACAGGGTTGAAGTATATATATGCAGCATTGCTGCTACATTCAGCCTCGAAACCTGTTGATGAGAAGAACCTGAGGAAGGTGTTGACAGCCATTGATGAGGAGATCGACGAACATAGACTGAAAGCTCTGACAGCAGCCTTATCAGAGATAAACATAGATGAGGTTCTAAAGCAGGCCTCAACCGTAACATATGCACCTACACCTGCCCCAACGAAAGCTGCTGCACCAGCCGAAGCGAAGGTCGAGGAGAAGAAAGAGGAGAAGAAGGAAGAGGAGGCTCTGGCTGGTCTAGGCGCCCTATTCGGATGAGAATGGCTGGCAATTCTATACAATTCCTCTAATCTTCAAATAGTGCTCGAGGCCACCTAGATTGAAGAGTCTCGAGAAAGAATTTGAAATCCAATTCTTCAAAGAGAACGGTTTCGAAAGAAAGAGGTGCGAAAAATGCGGGGTCCATTACTGGACCCAAAACCCAGACAGTAAAAATTGCGGTGACACGCCATGCCAAGAATATACATTCATAAATAATCCACCGACTAAAAGGAGATTCACCCTAAACCAATTCAGAGAGACATTCCTAAAATACTTTGAGAGTGAAGGCCACACAATCATAAAACCATATCCTGTGATAGCAAGGTGGAGGGATGACGTCTATTTAGTAGGCGCATCCATATATAATTTCCAACCATACGTCACGGAAGGAAGTATCCCCCCACCTGCAAACCCCCTAGTCATAAGTCAACCATGCATAAGATTCACAGACATCGATAAGGTAGGTCAGACCTTAGGGAGACACATGGTAATCTTCGAGATGGGGGGGGCACATGCATTCAACTATGAAAGTAAAGAAGTGTATTGGAAGGATGAGACCATCAGGCTCCACCACAACCTCTTGACAGAAGAGTTAGGTGTAAATTCTGAGGATGTAAATTATAAAGAGGACTTCTGGTCTGGAGGCGGAAACGCAGGTCCAGACGTTGAGGCCTGCGTGTCGGGCCTGGAGATCTCAACCCTCGTATTTATGATGTACAAGTACGTAGGCGACAAATTGGTGAGAACTCCAATAAGGACAGTCGACACAGGATATGGTATAGAGAGGTGGACATGGCTGTCACAAGGATCACCATCAGGATTTCATGCAGCATACGGGTCATTACTCGAAGAAACATCAAGAATGGTTGGAGTGAATATAGATGATAGAATAATAGCTGAGAGCAGCAGAGTCTCATCCATAATCCCAGCACAGTCAAGGGAGAATTATCTAAAGGCGAGGTTGAAGGTTGCAGAGAACCTTGGGGTGACAATGAGGGAAGTGACAGAAACGATGGAGAGATTCCAAAATTTATGCATGGCCCTAGACCATACCAAGGCATTATGCTTCATACTCTCAGAAGGCATAGTACCCTCAAACATGGAAGTAGGATACTTAGCAAGGCTCCTCATCAGGAGAGCATACAGATCATTAAAAATACTTAGTGCTGAAAACATTTTCATAGACCTAGTTGAGAGACAGATAGAATACTGGTCTAATATCTTCCCAAACCTCAAAGCTATGGAGGAAGAGATTCTTGAAGAGCTCAAGATAGAGCTTGAAAAATACAGGGTGACCGTGAATAAGGGAGCTGAACTTGTGAGAAAGCTCTCCAGAGAAGTCAAGAGAGAGGGTCTAGAAGAGATCCCTCAAGAGACGTTGATTAGACTGTACGATTCACATGGCCTCGTACCAGAGATCGTCAAGGAATTTGCAGAAGCCGAATCGGTGAAAGTTAAGATTCCAGAAAACTTCTTTGGAATGGTTGCTCAGAGACACCTCCAAACAAAACCTACTGAAGAGACTACACAGGAAAGCATCACAGAGAAGATTTCGACACACCACAAAACTCTCAAACTATACTATCAAGACCCATACATGAAGGAGTTTGAGGCAAAAGTAATCGATGTAATCGACGGCAAACATGTAATACTGGACCAGACACTATTCTACAGTGCAGGGGGAGGCCAACCCTCAGATAATGGTGAGATAATTTTTGAGGGGGGTAAGTCGAAGGTCGTAGACGTAAGATCTGTGGGCGATGTTATTCTACACACAGTTGAAGGGGACATACCAAGAGTAGGCTCAAAGATAAAGGGAGTCATAGACTTGGAGAGACGTCTAAGCCTCATGAGACACCACACCTCAACCCACATCTTAATAGGAGCCACAAGAAGGGTCTTGGGAGAACATGCTTGGCAGGCAGGGGCAGCTAAGGATGTTAAGACCAGTCGCCTAGATATATCACATTATAGACACATCACCCCAGAAGAGGTTTACGAGATCGAGAGGTTAGCGTCAGAAGTTATCACAAAAAACATTCCTGTAGAGACATTTTGGATGCCAAGGGATGAGGCTGAGAGGAGGTATGGATATAGAATATACCAGGGAGGGGCTGTACCTGGAACAGTGATACGAATAGTAAAGATAGGAGACTGGGATACCGAGGCGTGTGGCGGAACGCATCTAAAATCTACTGGTGAGGTTGGAATAATCAAGATACTCCGTACAGAGAGAATTCAGGATGGAGTCGAGCGATTGACTTTCACGGCGGGACCCAACGTCCTAGAGGAATTCAGGAAGATGGAGAGGCAGACAAATCAACTATCCAAGATCTTGAAAATCCCAATCGAGAATTTGACTGAAGCAGCCATAAAACTTGTTGAAGACCTGAAAAAAATGGAGAAGAAGGTGGAACACCTGCGTGAGAACCTCACGACGATCGAGGCTGAGAACCTACTGAGGAATGCAAGGAGGATCAACGGTTTAAAGCTCATCGCCTCAAAAATAGAGGATGGTGAGGATGAAGAGATCATAATGCTCGGAAGCAAAATAACGAAGACTGAACCGAAATCTGTAGCAATAATACTTCTGGTCAAGGACAAGGTCAAGATATACGTATTCGCCGGAAAGGAAGCTATAAAACATAAGGTAGACGCTGGGAAGGTGGCTGGGGAACTGGCAACGATGGTTGGAGGGGGAGGGGGAGGAAGAGACTACTTCGGTCAAGGTGGAGGAACAGAGATTCATAAAGTCGAGAAGATCCTTGATACAATACCAAGAGTTGTAAGAGAACAGATGAAGAGAAAATGAGCACTGGAAGAGTGGATTGGAAGGCCATCGAAGGGAAATGGCAAAAGAGGTGGAGTGAATCAAAAATATTTGAGGCAGACCCAGACCCTAAAAGGGAGAAAACCTTTGTAACATTTCCATTCGCCTACATGAACGGTCCATTGCATGTAGGCCACGGCTTCACAGCCGTAAAGGTAGATGCATACGCAAGATATATGAGGATGAGGCAACGGAACGTCCTCTTTCCATGGGCTTGGCACTGGACAGGCGAGACCATAGCAGGCGCCTCCGAGAGGGTCAAGAGAAGAGACCCTGCTATAATAAAGGAATTCAAAGAATTAGATGGAGTCTCAGATGAGGATCTTGAGAGATTTGCCGACCCAGCATACATAGCAAGATACTACACTGAACAGAATAGGGAGACGGTCAAGAGGATAGGCTTCTCAATAGACTGGAGAAGAGAATTTCACACAACATCCCTGGAGCCCAACTTCAACAGATTCGTCGAATGGCAATACAAGAAACTTAGGGAGGGAGGCTACGTATTCAGAGGAACCCACCCAGTAGTCTGGTGTCCAAACTGTGAGAGCCCAACAGGAGACCACGATAGGCTTGAAGGCGAAGGAGCGTCCCCTGAAGAATATATATTGATAAAATTTCGTATAGGAGAATCCTACATTCCAGCAGCGACCTTCAGGCCCGAAACAATATTCGGGGTGACAAACCTCTGGGTCAATCCGGAAGCCGAATATGTCCGCGCTAAGGTAGATGAGGAAGAATGGATAGTGAGCGTCGAAGCCGCAGAGAAACTCAAAGACCAGCTCAGAAGGGTGGAGGTCAACCAGAGACTACAGGGTAGAGATCTTGTTGGAGCTACCTGTACAGATCCAGTGGCAGGTAAGCCTCTAATAATCTTACCAGCATGGTTTGTTGACCCAGAGAGTGGGAGCGGAGTAGTCTACAGTGTACCAGCACATGCACCCTTAGACTGGGTGGCACTGAGAGACCTCAAGGCCAAGCCTGAACTCGCCGAGAAGTATGGAGTAGAAAAGTCTGAGTTTGAGAAGATAGAGCCCATAGGAATCATACATCTCGAAGGTCATGGTGAATATCCGGCAGTTGAGATCGTTGAAGAGTTGAAGGTGAAGGATCAATGGGATCCGAAATGTGAAGAGGCAACCAAAACAATATACAGGAAAGAGTATCACACAGGGATCCTCAAGAGCAATTGCGGCCAATACTCAGGGATGAAGGTTCAGGAGGTTAAGGATAGAATAGTCAGAGACTTCAAGGAGGCTAAAATAGCAGATTCAATGTTCGACCTGACCCAGAGGGTGGTATGCCGATGCACAACCCTCTGCAAGGTGAAGATACTTCAAGACCAATGGTTCCTCCGCTACTCAGACCAGAAGTGGAAGCAGAGGACCAAGCTGCTTCTTTCAAGGGCCAAAGTCTACCCTGAGTCTGCAAGGCAATGGTTCCTCGACGTCATAGACTGGTATAGGGACTGGCCGTGCGCCAGAAAGACAGGTTTGGGGACACCGATCCCATGGAGCCCAGAATGGATCATCGAGACCCTGAGCGACTCAACAGTATACATGGCCTTCTACACAATAAACAAGGAGATACGTAGACACAGCTTAACTCCTAAGCAGTTGACAGACGAGGTCTTCGACTACATATTCCTAGGTGAAGGAATACTTGAGGATGTTGCTTCAAGAGCAGGAATAGAAAAAGAAGTCTTAGAAAACATGCGGCTGGAGTTTCTATACTGGTATCCAGTAGACCTCAGGGTCTCAGCGAAAGAACTGTTGCCCAACCACCTCACATTCTATCTATTCCAGCACGCCGCCATCTTCAGAGAGGAGCACTGGCCAAGGGCGATCGGAGTAAACGGAATGCTCATGATAGAGGGGGAGAAGATGTCAAAGTCGAAGGGGAACATAGTATCTCTCAGGAGAGCCATTGAAGAACATAGCGCCGACATAGTAAGGGTCGCGTTACTGATGGGGGGAGACGGTATGGATGACCCTGACTGGAGGAACGAGAATCTTAAGGACATAACCAACAGACTTGAATCTTTCATGAACACCGCTCAGGATATCATAAGGATGGGTGGAGACGGAGCCTTCGGCCATCTCGAAGAATGGTTGACGAGTAGAATCCATGACAGGATCGTGAAGGTCACAGAGCATCTTGAGAATCTAAAGACTAGGGCGGCGGCTGAGAACATCATATATGAGATCCCAAACGATTTAAGATGGTATTTGAGGAGACGTGGGGAGCCAAACAGCAAAGTCTTGATGAGACTCCTCGAGACTTGGGTGAGACTCATGGCTCCATTCGCACCACACATCTCAGAAGAGGTGTGGGAGCTTCTTGGAAAAAAAGGCTTCGTCTCAACAGCACAGTGGCCCAGACCAGAAGACTTCGAAAAGAGTTTGAGGGCTGAACTCATTGAGGAGAGTGTCCAGAAGATGATTGAAGACATAAAGAACATATTGAGAGCCACCGGGAAGACGCCGAGCCGCATCATCCTGTATACAGCACCAAGATGGAAGTGGAGGGCAACACTCAGAATCCTAGAGAATAGAGTGAAAGGCTCCACTCAAGAAGAAATCATGAAGGACCTCGCCTCAGACCCTGAGTTTAAGAATATCATGTCTGAGGCTAAAAAGTTTGTTCAGACATTTACTAAGGAAGCTACGCAAGTAACTCCTGAATATGCGGAAAAAATTTTGGAAGCAGGTGTAGTTGACGAGTATTCCACCCTCAAGGAAGCGATCCCATTCCTATCAAAGGAGTTTAAGGCTGAGGTTGAAGTTTACAGGTCAGACGATCCATCAAAACACGATCCTGCCGGAAGGGCTTATCATGCGAAACCATACAGACCGGCGATCTACATAGAGTAATGAGACAGTGAAAGTCAGTTACTCATTGTACAGGTTCAAGCCAATCCTCATACTTCGGATCTTCACCTCTTACAACTTGGAAGAACTTGTCCTGAAGCTTCTTCGTAATAGGTCCTATGGTCCCTGAGCCTATGACTCGGCCGTCCACCTCCCTTATAGGGGTAACCTCAGCAGCCGTGCCTGTGAAGAAAGCTTCGTCAGCAGTAAACAGTTCATCACGAATAATCTCTCTCTCAATAAGAGGAATCGAGAATTCTTTAGCGAACTCTTTAATCGAATCCATAGTGTAACCGTATAGGGCACATGAAGTGACTGGAGGGGTGAATAACATGTTGTTCTTGACGATGAATATGTTCTCCCCCGGCCCCTCAGCAACGTAACCATTCATGTTTAGAAGAATGGCCTCATCGTAACCGCAGTTTATAGCCTCCAGCTTTGCAAGTGCAGAGTTCAAATAGTTCGCTGTGGACTTGGCAAGGGGTGGAAGGCTACGGGTATCCACCCGTATCCAAGATGATATCTTACATCTGACACCTTTCTTGAGACCTTCCTCACCAAGATATGCCCCCCATGGCCAAACAGCTATAGCTACATTCACAGGATTCCTCGTAGGATTCAAACCCATCTCGCCGTAACCATAGTAGGCTATGGGCCTGATATAACACTCATGAATCTTGTTTACCTTAACAGTGTCTTTGACAGCTTGGGTGAGCTCATCAATCGAGTAAGGAATCTTCATCATCTGCATCTTTGCACTATCATACAGGCGTCTCATATGGTCTCTGAGCCTGAATATGGCTGGACCCTTGACCGTCTTGTAACATCTTATACCTTCGAAAACCGCGGTGGCGTAGTGAAGTGAGTGGGTTAGTATATGTATCTTAGCATCGTCCCAGTCGACGAACCTTCCATCCATCCAAATCTTCTCGGTCTTATCCAACCCCAACCATTCCAAGCTAGTATTGATTTAGATATACCTCTACGAAGGGATTCAGGCTACAAGAAAAATCTTTTGGATTCGCCACAGTCAATATAAGGTAGCTGAATCATCCACGAGTATAGGAGATTCGCATTAGAAACAGTCTAGATGCCTTAAGAGGTTCTAGATCCTATCTGCGAAGACGGCTCCTTACTGTTGCAGGTTACTTCAGTCAGAGATGAAAGGTCTAGCTCGAATGCTGCGACAGGATTCTCAATACCGAAATTCTCGAGAACCTGTGGATGAATTTCTCCTAAGAGCCCAATCTCCCTACCTAACAAGATTATGGATGCTACACGGCCCCTTATGAACGAGGGATGTTCACATCTTTCAACACTCCAGCCTTCTAACCCAATATTTTTGAAGACACTATATACTGCAGCTTGAACCTCCTCATAGCTGACCTTGTAATCGCACGAGACAGCGCCAAGTCTTCTTCTAGTGTCTGTCATGGTTGGCTTATTCCTGTCTATATGAACCACGTCTCCACATTCAAATATTCTCTGTGGATACGAGACATGCTTATTGTAAGTAAGAAAGTTCAATAAGCCTGGGAGAAGCCAGTTTCTCAACGCTGCAAAGTCTATGCTCAGTGGATTCGCCACCTCAACAACCTCCTGCGGTGGAAGATTCATCTTCTCTGAGAGGGAGGCTTTATCGGTCATTATGTAATTTATCACCTCAAGGTATCCTAGGCTACACATCAGGTCACGCATCTTCCTTGCCAGTCTCGTTATCTCCCTCTCGGACCCTATTGTGGAAGTTGAGGGGGTTAAAGGTTCCAGCTTATTGTATCCGTAGGCTATCGCAACATCCTCAACGAGATCTATTTCATGGATTACGTCGGCTCTGTATGCTGGTATAAATACTGTTACTCTCTTATCAGAGTTGACCTTGACATTGTATCTCATCCTCCTCAAGAGGGCGGCTACCTTCTTTGCAGTGAGATTCAGACCAAGGGTACTGTTTACATATGGAATATTCAACTTCATTATATTCGGCTTCAAATCTGGGGTTTGAACCTTGGACCTTCCGTATATGATTCTGGCAGATTCGATCAAACCGCCACGCTCAGCCAGACTTGTTGCTATGATATTATTGACGAAGTTTACAAGTTTCATATCGGTTCCTGTCACGTCTAAGAGCAGATTTTCAGTTTCGGGTGTTACTTGAGTTATGACGCCATTTATTATGGGCGGCATAGAGAGAACCTTACCTTCGGAGTCGTAGAGGAGTGGGTAAGCTTTGAAACTTTTGATTATCCAACCGTATTCCTTACCTTTAGGCGTAGACTCTAAGATCTCGTAACCATTCATCTCACGCTCTTCATCAAGGGGCGTGAACCTTATCTTTTCTGGAGGAATAGCAGCGTAGGTCAATCTGTGCGTAACCTTATCTGAATCATGTATTCCAACGGAGACCTTTGTTCTATTCCTACAGTACGTCATATGGAGTTTCTCTTGTAGTTGCATTATCTGCCTGACAGCATCATCCGTAAGCTTCAATCCCCTAATGACTGCGCCTGCAATGTAGGGTCTGATATTTCTTATAGATTCATCCACATGAATAGTTAGATCACCCTTCGCAACCTTATACTTAGGCAAACCCCTCTCAAATCCTAAGAGACCCCTTAACTCTCTAGCTATACCCTCTGAGCATAATAGGTCTGGCCTATCTGAGGTGACTTCTAGGAGGAGCTCATCACCGTGAACACCCTCGACCCCACATTTCATCATGAAGAGCCTATCACTCAGAGTATCGAGAGGCAACTCTTTACCGATCATGTCGCATAAGTCTCTGTATCCAACTTTGAGTGTTGGCAACTCTTTTCACCACATCGGTCTATCTCTTAACCAGTCAAGCCTCCTAGAATGTAGATCCCTTATATCCTCAAGATTGAGAGCTATCATTGCAAGCCTATCAAAGCCTATGCCCCAAGCGATGACTGGGAAGTCTATTCCAAGAGGTTTCAGAACCTCAGGCCTGAACATTCCAGCGCCCACAAACTCTATCCAGCCTAGAGTTGGATGTTTAATATAGGATTCAACACTAGGTTCGGTGAAGGGAAAGTATCCCGGTTTGAATCTCACGTTACCAAGCTTGAGGGTGGATGCAAAGCTTTGAAGGAAACCTAGTAGATGCCTCATGGTGATACCTTTATCTCCAACAATACCCTCAAGCTGCGTGAACTCCATCGAATGTTTAGCGTCCAAGACATCTGGCCTAAAAACTTTCGAGAGGCAGAACATTCTTACAGGGGGCTTTTTATGTGATGCGAGATGTCTCATCGAGACAGCTGTAGTTTGGGTCCTCAGAATCAGCCTCTCGGCGATATTCTCATCCCACCTGTAACCCCATCCTTTCGAACCCGTTATCCAGCCATCCTGATGTGTCTTTTTAACCCTCTCGACGAGACCCCTATCCTCCAACCTACACCTCTGGGGGTGCTTCAATATGTAACTATCATGAATCTCCCTTGCAGGGTGGTCTTGAGCCTGAAAAAGGATGTCGAAATTCCAGAATTCAGCCTCAACGAGGGGCCCCTCATCCTCCTCGAACCCCATCGCCAGAAGAATCCGCCTAGCTTCATCCATAAACTCGGCGTAAGGATTCTTCTTTCCAGGATAGATAGGTGGAGGAGAGGCTTTGACGTCATACTCTAGAAGCTCAACAGTCCTCCATCTCCCGCTAGTAATCATCTCGGATGTGAGGGCTGTAACGGTCTTTGAAACCTCCATGCTAGGGATTGGTGTAGAGAGACCTTCAGGGGTCAGCTCAATCTCCCTATCCACCTTACGATATATCTCCAAGAGATTCCGATCTTTGAGTCTAGATATGGAATGGCTGAATTGCTCTTTAAGACCATCAAGCGGCACCTCACCTTTGGAATGTATCAGGCGGAGGGTAACTTCATCAGGATCAGAGTCGCCAGTCCCTAAACTGCGAATATAGACTGAACCTCCACGTCTCAGTATTTCGCCGAGACCCTTCCTCCTCAACCAGCCCAAGACTATGGAAGGCTCAATGTCACCTAGGCGAGCTTTAGATAGAGCTTCGTCCAAACGCGCCTCTCCACCAAGACACCTCACCGCTGATGAAAGTCTGATCTCTGGAAGGCCAAGCTGAGCGTATGTAGTACCCTCCTGGCTGAGTCTCACCATAACAGTCTCTCTCTCCTTCAATTTGACCAAGCCTCTACTTGAGAGAGCTAAGACAGCGCGCATCACTGCTGAGTCTCGAAGCCCAGACCTCTCTACAATATCTTGGAGACGAGCCTTACCCCCAATATCCCTTAGGACGGACAATACATGTATCTCATTTTCACGCATAGTAGACATAGACTCAACCATCTGTAACTGTCAACAATACTCCACAATACTCCCAACCAAGTATGATAAAAAATTGGCGTATGGAGGTCACAGGCATCCTCAATATTGTCTGGGATCAACTCAAATAAAGATATCCGAATGGAAAGTCTTAGAAGGACATCAGCAATAAATTATATGGTGGTGATTTGATGGAGAATCTGAGTGAAGTTGGTCAAGTCACGCACTACTATTCGAAGATCGGGGTCGCTGTCATCCAGTTGAAGGCACCTCTGAACGTCGGTGACACCATATTGATCAAAGGCGCCACAACAAATCTTGAGCAGAAGGTTGAATCTATGGAGATTGAACATAGGAATGTGGTTAGTGCTGAGGCTGGCCAGTCAGTAGGCTTAAAGGTGAAAGGTAAGGTCAGGGAGAGGGATATAGTCTACAGAAAGGTTTCATCTTAAGTTAGTTTGAGGCCATCTCTCTTGGTAATGAAATTTTCAACATAATCGTCGAAGCATCCGCGTCTCCTCAAGTACTCCCCGTAAGATATTAGGGCCGCCATGGCCTGAGCAGCCTCCTCTGGTGAGCGGTAGGCAGGAATCCCTAGCTTCTCAAACTTAGACCTTATGTACAGAGCCATCTCAGTCTCACCTATATCACAGGCTACTATAGGTTTAGGAACTGTCACAGAAACCTTTGCGATACGTTCAACAAAGTCTTCCTGAATAGCTGGGAGATGATGTATCCCAATGATGATTATTCCATGGACATCACTGTCAGTCACAACTATCTTCATCGCTTCCTCAAACATCTGCGATGTCGCCGAACCTGTGAGGTCTACAGGATTCCTATATTGAATGAATGATGGTAAGACCCCTTCCTCAATCAACTTAGCAAATCTTCCAGATGTCTCGTCTGAAAAAACCTTGACACTAACCCCCCTCAATTCACACTCGTCAGCAGCCATAACCCCTGGTCCACCGGCATCCGTTATTATAGCTACGTTCCTACCAGACGCAGGGGGCTGAAAGGCGAGGGCTTTCCCAATATTGAAAAATTCGAGCATATTGGATGATCTTAAAACTCCAGCTTGAGAGAAAGCCGCATCATATATCTGGCCTGTTCCACTCATCGCACCTGTATGGGATGCCGCAGCCCGAGAACCAGCCATAGTCCTACCAGACTTCAAAGCAACTATAGGTTTACGCCTCGTAACGTCTCTGGCCACATCCATAAACTCCCTCCCTCTATCTATGCTCTCCACGTAAAGAAGGATGGCTTTCGTCTTCTCATCGGAACCCAAGTAAGTAAGTATTTC
>Ga0315298_1008060_pt1 | contig 13598 bp, 10 predicted proteins | sample WHS_1_MG_FD_203077 | JGI IMG/M metagenome (GOLD analysis project Ga0315298, IMG submission 203077) | Extremophilic microbial mat communities from Washburn Hot Springs, YNP, Wyoming, USA - WHS_1_MG | ecosystem: Environmental > Aquatic > Thermal springs > Hot (42-90C) | place: USA: Wyoming...
AACGGCAGTCGGCAGGGGGATTTTGCCGCGCCTTCAGCCAGGCCATCTCGCCGGGGCTGAAGCCGGCCTGCAGGCGCGCCTCCTCCTGATACGGCCCCTGCAACCGCCCGCGAAAATGCGCATTCACCAGGGCGAAGAAGGTTTCTTCCGGATCCAGGCCGCGGCTTGCGCAGAGGTAGCGGAACCAGCGGCTGCCTACGGCCACATGGCCCAGTTCATCGTGATGGATGCGCTCCAGGATCTCCACGGCGCGCAGATCCCCGGCCTGGGCCAGCCGGGCCTGGATGCCCGGGGTCACATCCAGTCCCCGCGCCTCCAGCACGCGCGGCACCAGGGCCATGCGCAGGAGGGGATCGTCGGCCGTTGCCACGGCCATCTGCCACAGCCCGTCATGGGCGGGCAAGACGCCGTAGTCGCTGCCCAGACTGCGCAGGTGCTCGCGCAAGAGCTGGAAATGCAGGGCTTCCTCCCGCGCCACCGCCAGCCAGTCCCGATAAAAGGCCTCCGGCAGCCCCGGGAAGCGGTAGACCGCGTCCAGGGCCAGGTTGATGGCGTTGAACTCGATGTGGGTCAAGGCATGGATGAGCACCGCCCGCCCTTCGGGCGTGCGCAAACTCCGCCGCGCCGGCAGGGCCTTGGGCGCCACCAGGACGGGCCGTGCCGGCCGCCCGGGGACGGGGATGGCCACCGGCGCCATGGCAGGACCACCCCCGCGCAAGGCCGCCACCCGCTGCACCTTGCGGTCGGGGTCCGTCTCCATCAGCGCCGCCCAGACGGGCATGTCCGCATTCTCCATGAGTTCATTATCTCCCCGCGGGGCGGGCAAGGCTAGCGCAGCCCCGCGGGGATACCCGGCCTAGGATTTTTCTTCGGAGCTTTCCGGCGCCCCCTGCGATTCCCGCAGGATCGCGATCACCTCATCATCGCTAACCTCGCGGAAATCCGCGTAAAAGGCCCCCACCGCGTAAAAAGGGTCGGGCGTTTCCAGGCACAAGACTTCATCGGCCAGGGTCCTGAGCTGCGCCGCAACCTCCGGTGGCGCCACGCCCACGGCGGCCACGAGACGCAGGGGTCGCCGTTCGCGCAGAAAGCGCAAGGCTGCGCTGAGGGTGGCACCGGTGGCTACGCCGTCATCCACGACAATCACCAGCCGGCCGGCCGGATCGAAGGGATGGTGAACCGGCGTGTACCGGGCCCGGCGTTTTTTCATCACCGCCAGTTGCCGCGCCGCCTCCTCCTGGATGTACGCATCGCTGATCCCCATGCGCCGGGCGTAGGGCTCCACCAGGATTCTCCCTCCCTCATCCACGGCCCCCACGGCAAACTCGGGGTTGTTGGGCGCCCCCAGCTTGCGCACCAGGACCACATCGAGATCGCCTTCCAGGGCATCGGCAATGATCCGCCCCATGGGCAACGCACCCCGGGGGATGGCCAGGATGAGCGGTTTTTGCCCCCGGTAGGGGGCCAGGCGCCGCGCCAACTGCAGGGCGGCTTCTTCACGGTTTGCAAAGGACATCGATCTTCCTCCCTTGATGCGTGCATGATCCCGGATGAACGCGGTCTTAAAACGCCTTTTCCAGAAATTCGGTACCGCGGCGGCACAGTTCCTTGCCGTAATCGGTCCACAGTCCTTCTCCCCAATAACGAAAGCAGCTCGTTTCGCTGACCAGCAGGAAGAACAGGGCCTGACGGTAGCGCGGATCGCTGCTGGGGATGCCGGGGCGCAGCACCTTTTCGTAAAAGAGGCTGCTCAGACGCTCCATGGGGCCGAGCAGATCGCCGTAGCCGCGCACCCAGGATATGTTGTTGGTCCAGCTCCCGCCATCCATGGAAATACGCTGGTCTTGCCGATGCAGATCGGCGATGACGGCGGCCAGGCACTCCGGCCCGTCGCCGGGATGGAAGCGCTCCCAGAGGCGCTGCTGGTGGACGGGCTGGATGGCCGGGAACGCTTCCATCGTGGCCCCCTCGCCGGCCAGGTAGGCCAGATACTCGCTGACGTTGACCAGGGGGATGGCGGAACCCGAAGCCGCTTCCACCACTTGCCGATACTTGGGGGGAAACTCGTTCATCATGACCCCGCCATTCTCGCCGTCGGCGATCTGGGTCACCAACGGGGGCACCTGCCGTCCGCCCAGGTCCATGCGGGAGAGGCCCTGCGCCTCGTACCAGGGCTGCATCTGGCCCACCAGTTTGGTATCGGAGCCCTGGGTCTTGATGATGGCGGTGATGCTCACGCTCTGCCCCTGGGAGTCGGTGCATACCAGCCGCTGGGGCAGATGCTTTTGGACCAGGGGCTGGCCGGTGCCTTGCTGCTCCACCGTGTGCTCCTGCACCAGGACCCATTCATACCCGCAGTCCAGCAAGGTCTTGACGAAGGCATAGGCGACATCGGGATGGTTGGGCAAGGCCATTTCCGGCGGCGAAAAGCCGCGCACCCGGGCCAGGGCCGCGTCACCGAAGAGGGTGGCGAAGTGTTCCTGCCAAGCCAGCACATGAAGGCGGAAGTCCTGCACCGGCGTGGAGGGCGCCACGGCATGGCCCCAGGCCGTGCCCAGCCATTCCACCGCACCCTGATAGCGCTCGTCGGTGGCCAGGGTGCGCAAGGACTGCAGGACATGCTCCAGGCCCATCTGCTGCAATCCGTAGAGGAGAGTGCCCGAATAGTCCAGCATCACCCGCGGCTGCTGGCCGCCGGCCAGCAGCTCCGGAACGAACTCCGCCATCCGCTCGTAACACCACTGGAAGACCGATGCGTTGTGATTGTCGCCGATCTCCGGGTGCTCCATCATGTATTGCAGGTTGCCGATGATGGCGGCGCTATGGAGATCGTCCCCACCGGCCGGGATCAAAGGCTGATGCATGTGCAGGGCAATGGCCGCGGCACTCCGGATATGGGGGAAGTCGATGCCGCTGCGGGTAATGTCCCGGACAGGGCGCCCCCGCAGCGCTTGCGCTATCCGGTCCTCATGGCCGCAGAAATCGGGCAAATCATCCAGCAGTCCGGTTGGCATCGTCGTTATCCCCTTTCATCGGTCACGAATGAAATCGTAAATTCCCAGATAATACTCTCCCGGCTTGTTCCAGGAGTAGTCGCAAGCCATGCCGTTGGCAGCCAGTTCGTGAAAGCTGCCGGGCTCTTCATGCCAGAGGGCGATGGCCCGCCCCATGGCCGATTCCAAGGCCGGATAGTCGTCCTGATAAAAAACATAGCCGTTGCGCTCGGGGAAAGGCTTATCGCTGTAATCCCGGTCAAACACCGTATCCAGCAAACCGCCCACGCCGCGCACGATGGGAACGGTGCCATAGCGCAAGGCGATCATCTGGGCCAGGCCGCAGGGTTCATAAATACTGGGCACGATGAGCATATCGGCGCCGGCATAAATCAAATGGGCCAGTTCTTCGTTGAAACCGATCTCCAGATGGCAATCCGGGCTTTCGTTGAGATAGTTCTTGAGGTGCCAGAAATAATCGTTGATGCCCGATTCGGGGCTGGAGCCCAGCAAGACGAACTGAGCGTTGTTCCACAGCGCATAAAAAAGGCCATGGCGGATGAGGTGTACGCCCTTTTGCCAGTCCAGGCGGCCCACATAGGCAATCAGCGGTTTGTGGTCATCCCGCAGCCAGAGGCGGTCGCGCAGGGCGCGTTTGTCCCCTTCCTTGCCGGACCGGTCTTGATAGTCGTAATGGTGCGGTATCAGGGGATCGGTCTGCGGATTCCAGAAATTGTAATCCAGCCCGTTCAGCACCCCGGAAAACTTGTTCTGATGCCGGTAGAGGACATGGCCCAGGCCGTAGCCCTGATCCGTATGCCGCGCCTCCCAGGCGTGCTGCGGCGATACGGTGGTGACGAAGTTGGCATAGACGATGCCCGCCTTCATGAAATTGATGGCCGTGGGATTGTGGTCGTCCTGCAGGCGGTCGGGGTGGAAATAATACCAGGGGCGGCCGAGGCCCGTGGCGCGCAGGATATTTTCTCCGGCGATGCCCTGGTGTTTGAAGTTGTGGATGGTGTAGCAGACGCGCGGATGTTCCATCCCGTGGTATTTATAGATCTCGAAAAGCATGGTGGGGAGCAGACCCGTCTGCCAGTCATGGCAATGAATCACTTCCGGCCGCTTGCCGGTTTTCAGCATGAATTCCAGCGCAGCCTTGCTGAAAAAAGCGAAGCGCATGTGGTCATCGAGATAGCCGTAATAAGTGCCGCGCTCGAAAAAATGATCGGCGGAATGGGGTTCGATGAAAAAACATTTCAGGCCGTGCATAAAACCGAAATAGACCGTGCAATGAATGGCGCCCCCATACCACGGAACCCAAAGATCCCCATAGCTCACCTGCAGGTCCTGGATTTGATCGTAACGCATGTTGGCATATTTGGGCAGGATGATTTCCACCGCGTGACCGCGAACCTCCAATTCCCGGCTCAGGCCGTAGACCACATCCGCCAGCCCACCCACCTTGGCTGCCGGCGCGCATTCCGTAGCCACCTGAATCACATACATAATGTCTCCCTTGAGGATTACCGCAAAATAGCTGTTTCTTACGCCCGGACCAGAAAAAGCACCGCTGGTGGCGGCAAGGCTGACTCCAAGGAATACGGCAGACCCATACCGGGACGCCCCGGCCGGAACCCGGGAGGACTCCACGGGTGCGGAACCCCGACAGCAGCGCCCCGGAAGGGTGGACATGGAGACATTCCCGTTGTTTTGAAGCATAGCACAGGATCCACCCTGCGCCGCCCGGCACGGGGGCGCTTGCCGGGCGCCGGCGTTGAGGAAGCGCGGGAACCGACAGAACCGCCGGATCAAGGTTAATGCTTTCCCAGTTCCTTGGTGAGAATGATCGCTTCGGCGATCTCCACCAGCTTTTTGCCGCGATCCATGGCTAGGCGGCGCATGCGGTGATGGGCATCGTCTTCGCTCAGACCGAGGTCCTGCATGAGGATCCCCTTGGCCTTTTCGATGCGTTTACGGGCGGACAGCTCGCTTTTGGCGTCCTGCAGTTCGCGCTTGAGCTTGTGGTGTTCGGCGTAGCGCAGGGTGGCCACCTTGAGGATGGGGGCGATGTCGTGGATGGAGATGCCGTGGGCGACGTAGGCCGCCACGCCAGCGCGCATGGCGCGGCGGATGCTGTCTTCGTCACCGGCGGCACCGAGCACCACGACGGGCAGTTCCAGGGTTTCGCTGAGGAGGACGATATGCTCCAGGGCATCGCGCTCCGGACTGCCGGCATCGGCGATGATGACATCCGGGCGCAGGCTGTCGAGGCGGTGCAGGGTGGTGGCTTCCCAGGACAGGATGGCGATCACCGTATGGCCGACGGCTTCGAGCAAGGCCTTGACCCCGACGGCGCGGTCGTGGTCGTCGTCAATGAGCAGGACGCGAAACATGGAGTTCGGGGCTTAGGCCAGTACGTCGAGCACGGCGGCAAGCACGGGCTCACGCTCGCCGAGGGGTTCGTCCACGCTGATCCGGATCGCGGGGAAACGCTGTTCCAGCTCGCCAAGGAGGCGAGGCAGGTCTTCCTGGAGATGGCGGCCGCTGCTCCAGAACAGCGGCGATATGCGGAACTCGCGGACCCCTTCGGCGTAGGTCCGGGCAACGGTCTCCTGCAGGTCCGGCGCCCACATCTCCAGGTAGCAGAGGAAGACGCGGCGCTCGGGATGGCGCTCGCCAAAACGGGCGGCGATGCATTCGAAAGGCCGCCGCCAGTCGGCATTGCGGGACCCGTGGGCGAGGAGGATATGGGCTTGGGTCATGGGTGCTCCCCATCCGGATCGGAATAAGACCCTTCTCTCATAAACAGGCGGCCTGTGGCAATGCGCCGGGGCCGCTAGGCCGCCAGGAGAGGCAGGCGGACATCTCGACGACGGCGCCAATGACGAGGATGGCGGGGCTCTTCAACCCGTTGCGGGCGATCTGCGCGGGGAGGTCGACGAGGGTGCTGTGGACCTCGTGCTGCTGGAGGGTGGCCCATTCCACGGCCAGGGCCGGCGTGCTTGGGGAGAGACCGCCGGCCAGGAGGCCGTCGCGGATTTTCTCCACCCGCTCCACGCCCATATAGATGACCAGGGTATCGGCGGCGCCCGCCAACCGTCGCCAATCCACGGGCGTGGCTTCCGGCGCTTCGTGGCCGGTCACCAACAATACCGACTGGCTGATGGCGCGATAGGTCAACGGTACGCCGGCATAGGCGGCGGCGGCCATGCCGCTGGTGATGCCGGGGACGATCTCATAGGCGATGCCGGCGGCCCTGAGGGCCATGCACTCCTCTCCGCCCCGGCCGAAGATGAAGGGATCGCCGCCTTTCAGCCGCACGACCTGGAGACCCTGCTGGGCGGCGTGGATCATCTGCGCCTGGATGCTGAGCTGGGGGGTGGAAACGCAACCGCCGCGCTTGCCGACATCGACCCGTTGGGCGTTCGGGCGGGCCAGATCGAGGATGCGCGGATTGGCCAGGGCGTCGTGAAAGAGGATATCGGCGGTCTGGAGCAGACGCGCGGCCTTGAGGGTCAGGAGTTCGGGGTCGCCGGGTCCGGCGCCGATGAGATAAACCTGGGCAGGGCAATTCATGGGAGGGCTCCTTGGGACGTGGGTAAGGGCGGTGGGGATGATGGGTAACGACCGCGCGCGGGCAGGGCGGCCTCAAGTATGGCCCTGGCCGCCTCCAGATTAGGGCTGCGCCCGCTCAGCACGAGCAGGCAGGCGGCCTGATCGCGGAGGGGGTCGGGCAGGGCAAGGCGGCCCTTGAGGACTTCTTCGATGAAGCGGCAGGTGGCAGCGACACCGCCATCGGCCGGCAGATCGGGCAGGTGAAGGAGGGGCTGCCCGTCTTTTTCCATCAGCGTCGTGCAGGCTCCGTCCTGGCAGGCCAGCAGGGCGGGACGGCGCTTGGGGTGGGCGAAGGGCTCGCCCTCGGTGCCGCGCAGGCAGAGGGCGCGTCGCCGCGTCCTGCCAAAAAATGCCTGGAGACGTTCCAGATAGGGCGGATGGGTGACGGCGGCGCAGTGCATGGCGGGGCCGGCGAAGGGGTTGACGAGCTTGACCACGGTATGGACGCTGGAGCGCACACCGAGCCGCCGGCGCAGGGCGAGGATGTGCGCCAGGCCGGGACTGAGGACGTCGATGGAGGCGTGGGCAAGGTTCCGTTGGCGTAGATCGTCATGGATGGCCTGGGGACTGCCGGCCGCCGGCAGTCCGAGGGCGGCGAGGAGGGCGGCACTGCTGACGCGCTGGGCCGGACTGTGGTCGGTGAGGGTCAGGTCGGCATCCTCGGCTGCGCCGCCATGGCTCCCGTGCAGCAGGACGGGGACCCCGGCACGGGCCAGGACCAGGGCCAGGAGGGGGAGCAGGTTGGCCTCGCGGCGGGCGCCGTTGTAGCTGGGCAGGATGATGGGCAGGGGGCCTGCGGGGGCGTTGATACGGTGCATGGCTTGCTCGCTGGCGCTGACGAAGCCCAGCAGTTCGTCCACGGCTTCGCCCTTGATGCGATAGGCGGTCCACAAGGCACCTTGGCTATAGGCGTCGAGATCGCCGGCGAGCCAGGCCGCAAAGAGGACCCGGGCCTCTTCCTCAGGGAGATCGTGGGCATGCTCCTTGCCGCGCGCCACGTCACCGATGAGTTGCGGCAGCGTTCTCATGAGGCCTCCTGCACCGGGGCACGCAGCAATGCGCTGATCTCGGGACGACAGGAGCCGCATTCGCTGCCCGCGCCGCAAACCTGCGCCACCGCCTCCACGCTGTTCGCCCCTTGGGCGATGGCGGCGCAGATCACCGTTTCATTCACGCCCAGGCAGGTGCACACCGTATGCGACGGGACCCAGGCACTGAGTTGCTGCGGCACCGTGGGTGCGAAGAGAGCGTGACGGTAGGGCTGGATATCGGTCCCCGCGAGCAGCAGCGCCCGCAGCCAGTCGAGGGTTTCGGTCTCGCCGAAAAGGCGGGCGGCAATCAGGCGGCCTGCGCGAAGGCAGATGCGTTTGCTCACCCCCCGGCGCAGATCCTGGTAATCCAGGGCATCGGCGCCGCTGATTCCTAATGCCATATCCCACTCTTGGACCGCCCAGGCGGGCGGCGCTTCTTCGGCGGCGAGGCGCAGTAAAAAGCCGTTTTGCGTAGCACCTCCGATGCGCGCGAGGCTGGCATAGGGAAAGCCCTGGGCCACGGCGCGGGCGGCGAGGAACTGGCCTTCGTCTTCGAGGAGGGCGAGGATGGCGCCGGTCCAGGCAAAGGCCAAGGGCTCCACCCGCACGGCGGTATGCTTGAATTCCGGCTCTCCGGAAACCGGGTCGATGGCGGGCAGGGTCAAGCGATTGCATTCCCCGGCGGGAGCGAAGCGGGTGCCGAAGTGCATGGGCAGAAAGAGCACGCCGGGGGTGGCGGTGGCCAGGACCTGCGCCCTGACCACCACCTTGCCCCGGCGGCTACTTACCCGGCACAACTGGCCGTCCTTCAGCCCCAGCCGTTGCGCATCGCGCGGATGAATTTCCAGCAGCGGCTCTTCACTGTGCTGGAAGAGTGCGGTGACCTTGCCGGTGCGGGACATGCTGTGCCACTGGTCGCGCAGGCGGCCGGTGATGAGGCGGAGGGGATAACGGGCGTCGATGTCCTCCGCCACCGGGGCGTAGGCAGGGGCGCGAAAACGGGCGCGGCCGCTGGGGGTGGGGAAGATGCCGTCGCCGTAGAGACGCGCGCGGCCTTTTTCCGCGCCTTCCGGGAAGGGCCATTGCTGCGGGCCGTCGCGGTCGAGGCGGGCGAAGGACAGGCCGGTGATGTCGAGGTCACGGCCCCGGGTAGTCTCGCGGTATTCGTTGAAGACGCTTTCGGCCGTGGGGAAGGCGAAGAGGCGCCGGGCGCGAGCGGTCCAGGAACCATCCATGGCCGCCGGCGCCGACTGCCCGGATTCATCCAGGGCCGCCCCCAGCGCTTGGGCGAAATCGCGGAAGATTTCCCAGTCGGGCAGTGCCGCTCCGGGGGCGGGAATGGCCTGGCCGAGATGGCTGATGCGGCGTTCCGAGTTGGTGACGACTGCCTCGCGCTCTCCCCAGCTCGCCGCCGGCAGGAGCAGGTCGGCGTAGGCCCCCGTTTCGGTCTCCAGATAGGCGTCCTGGAGGATGACCAGTTCAGCCCGGGCCAGGGCACGGATGACCTGAGCCTGGTCCGGCATGGAGAGCACCGGGTTGGTGCAAACGATCCACACCGCCTTGATCTCGCCGCGCTCCATGGCCTGGAAGAGCGGTACGGCGGTCAGGCCGGGCTCGGGGTGGATGCCTTCGACCCCCCAAAACCGGGCGATTTCTTCCCGATGGGCAGGGTTGAGCACATCCCGGTGTCCGGGCAGGAGGGCGGGCATGCCGCCCACCTCGCGGCCGCCCATGGCGTTGGGCTGGCCGGTGAGGCTGAAGGGCCCGGCTCCCGGCTTGCCGATCTGGCCGGTGGCGAGGTGCAGGTTGATCAAGGCCGTATTCTTGTCGGTACCGTGGGCGGACTGGTTGAGCCCCTGACACCAGAGGGACAGGGCGGCCCGGGCGGTGCCGAAGAGCTCCGCTGCGCGGCGCAGGTCGGCTACGGCAATGGCGCAGGTTTCGGCGACGGTCTGGGGGTTGTAGTCCTGGACGAGGGCCTTGAGCGCCTCCCAGCCTTCGGTGTGGGCGTCGATGAAGGCGCGGTCGATCCAGCCTTCCCAGATGAGGATGTGCAGGATGCCATGCAGAAGGGCTACGTCGGTGCCAGGCTTGAGGGGCAGGTAGAGGTCGGCAATGCTGGCCGTGGGCGTGCGCCGGGGATCGGCGACGATGATGCGCAGATTGGGGTTGCCGGCCTTCGCATCCTCGATGCGGCGAAAGACGATGGGGTGGGCATAGGCGGTATTGCTGCCGATAAGGAAGATGCAGTCGGCGAGGTCGATATCCTCGTAGGCGCAGGGAACGCTGTCCATGCCCAGGCTCGATTTGTAGCCGGTGACCGCCGAAGCCATGCACAGGCGCGAATTGGTATCGATATGATTGGTGCCGATGAAGCCCTTGGCGAGCTTGTTGGCGACGTAATAGTCCTCGGTGGACAATTGGCCGGAGACATAAAAGGCCACCGCCTGCGGCCCGTGGGCGCGGATGATCCCGGCAAAACCATCGGCGGCGCGCTGGATGGCCTCGCTCCATGGCAGGGGGCGGCTGCCGCCGCCGTCGCGATCGCGCCAGAGGGGTTGGGTAGCGCGGTCGGGTCCCTGGACGGTCTGGTGCAGGGTGCGGCCCTTGGTACACAGGCGGCCGAAGTTGGCGGGATGATCGGGGTCACCGCGCACCCCGAGGATCTGCTGTCCATCATGCTGGATCAACACGCCGCAGCCTGTGCCGCAATAGGGGCAGACCGAGGAGGTTTTCCGCACTGCTGCGGTGCCGGCACCCGCCCGAATGCCCGTGTTCATGTCTCCGCCCATGCCCGCTCTCCTCTGCCGCAGCCCTGCCCGTTCATCCGCTTCATTCCGTCAGGGCGAGGTAGACCTGCCCTTCCTCCACCCGCACCGGGTAGGTCTTGACGCAACCCACATCGGGCGGCAAGGCCTCGCCCTTGCTGAGATCGATCTGCCAGTTGTGCAGTGGACAAAAGACCAGCCGCCCGGACACGAAGCCTTCGGCAAGGGGCCCGCCGCGATGGGGGCAACGGTTTTCCACCGCGAAGACTTCGTCCGCCTCGTTCCGCAACAGGGCGATCTGCCCCTGAGGAGTGTCCACGTAGCGCCCGCCCAACTGGGGGATCTCCATCAGACTGCCTACTTCCATCCACTGTGCCATCGTCATGCGTCCTTTGCTGTCGTTAACCTACGATCCGCCGCAACGGCGCGGCATGGATGTCCAGGCGCCCCGCCACTACGTCCGCCCATGGATCGCTCTCCTGGGCCATGGCGAAGTCCAGCTCCGCGGCCAGGGCCTGGCGCTGTGCGGCGTCATCGACGATGCGTGCCTTGATGCTGTCCAGCCCCACCCGCTCCACCCAGGGGGCGGTGCGTTCGAGATAGGTGGCGTCCTTGCGGTAGAGTTGCAGAAAGGCCTTGGCCATCTCGATGACCGCCGCGCCGGTGGGAAGCTTGCACAGCAGCTCCGCCGCGCGGACCTTCATTCCGCCGTTGCCGCCCACATAGCACTCCCAGCCCGAATCCACGCCGATGATGCCGAAGTCCTTGATGGTGCTCTCGGAACAATTGCGCGGGCAGCCGGACACCGCGAGCTTGACCTTGTGCGGAGCCCACATGCGTTCCAGGGTATGTTCCAGATCAATGGCTAGGCTGGTGCTGTCCTGGGTGCCGAAGCGGCAGAACTCCGTGCCCACACAGGATTTGACCGTGCGCAAGGCCTTGCCGTAGGCGCGTCCCGAAGGCATGCCCAGATCGGCCCAGACCTTGGGCAGGTCTTCCTTGCGCACCCCGAGGAGGTCCAGGCGCTGGCCGCCGGTGAATTTTACCATGGGCACCCGATAGCGTTCGGCGACTTCGGCGATATGCTTGAGCTCCGCCGGGCTGGTGATGCCGCCGTAGATGCGCGGTACCACCGAGTAGGTGCCATCCTTCTGGATATTGGCGTGGGCGCGCTCATTGATGAAGCGGGCCTGGGGGTCATCCAGGGCCTGGGCGGGCCAGGCGGTGCGCACGTAATAATTGACCGCCGGGCGGCAGGTCGCGCAGCCCCCCGGATGCCGCCAGTCCAGGGCGGCAAAGACATCCCGAACGGAGAGCAGGTGTTGCGCCACGATGGCTTCCCGCAGCTCCTCATGACTGAGGTCGGTGCAGGCGCAGAGGGCCCGCCTTTTCGGGGTCTGATCATAGATGCCGCCCAGGGTGCTGGCGAGAAGCTGTTCCACCAGCCCGGTACAGGAGCCGCAGGAAGAACTGGCCTTGGTTTGCTTGCGGACCTCCTCCAGGGTGAAGAGGCCCTGTTCGCGAATGGCCTTGACGATGGTGCCCTTGCACACACCGTTGCAGCCGCAGATCTCCGCCGTATCCGGGAGGCGCGCTGCCTGGCTCTCGCCGGCATGGCCGGCATCGCCCAAATGGGTCTCGCCAAAGAGGATATGATCGCGAAAGGCCGAGATATCCGTACCCTCGCGCATGAGCTGGAAGATCCATGGGCCGATGCTGGTATCGCCATAGAGCAGACCGCCGATGACCCGGTTGTCCTGCACCACGACCTTTTTGTAGACCCCGTGGGTGCCGTCCAGCAGGGTGATTTCCTCCTTGTCGGCACCGCCCATGAAGTCTCCGGCGGAAAAAAGGTCGATGCCGCTGACCTTGAGCTTGGTGCTGGTCATGGAGCCGGTGTAGCGCATCCGTCCGTACTCGGCGAGATGGTTGGCGGCCACCTTGGCCTGCTCGAAGAGGGGGGCTACCAGGCCGTAGGTGCTGCCGCGATGCTGCACGCACTCGCCGACGGCGTAAATACGGGGATCGAAGGTCTGCAGCGTGTCGTTGACGACGATGCCCTGCTCGCAGTGGAGCCCCGCTGCCCGGGCCAGGGCCATGTTGGGACGGATCCCCACCGCCATGACCACCAGATCCGCCGCGATCTCGCTGCCGTCACCGAGGCGCACGCCCGCCACCGCCGTCGTCCCCAGCAGGGCCGTCGCCTGCCCGCCCAGCAAAAAACGCACCCCCCGGCTTTCCAGGGCCTGGCGCAGCAAGGCGCCGCCCGCCGCATCCACTTGCTGGCTCAACGGCCAAGCATGGCGATGGACGACGGTGACCTGCATGCCGCGCGCCAGTAAACCGTGGGCCGCCTCCAGGCCGAGCAGGCCGCCGCCGATGATCACGGCATGGCCGCCATGCTGCGCCGCCACCAGCATCTGCTCGACATCGCCGATATTGCGAAAGGCCAGCACTCCGGCGAGATCCATCCCGGGGATGGGCGGCAGAAAAGGCGTGGCGCCCGTCGCCAGGAGGAGGCGGTCATAGGGCGTCGCGCTGCCATCGGCGCTGCGTACCTCGCGGCGGATGCGATCGATCCCCAGCACCGGCTCCCCCAGCCGCAACGTGATGCCGTGCGCCTCATACCAGTCACAATCGTTGAGAATGATCTCGTCCACCGTGATTTCCCCGGCGAGCACCGGAGACAGGAGGATGCGATTGTAGTTGGGGTGGGGCTCGGCGCCAAAGACCGTGATCGCGTAGAGATCCGGCGCCATCTTCAGCAATTCCTCCACCGTGCGCATCCCGGCCATGCCGTTGCCCACGACCACCAAACGAGATTTGCGTTGAGAAATGAGTTGCAGGGTCATGCTGTCTCTCCAGAAAATAAAAAAACGCCGCGGGCTGTTCACCCGACGACGTCTTTGTCGCAGACTGCGTACCCTCTCCAGTGAGGGCTTTGCATGATCTAAAGCACAACTTGTGCCATTTATGGAATCAAGCACTTGCCTCCCTGAATACCGTTATTCTGCACCGCCATGGTGCGTTTCTGCGGCTCCACGCACCACGACAGCGCCAGCCTTCGGGTCTCAGTACTGGGCGGTGACGAAGACCCAGGCGCCCTGGGTGTTCAGGCCGTAGCCGGAGGCGCGGTAGTCGGCGTACTGGACGCCGCCGCTCCAGTGCCTGGTGAAGGTGTGGATAGC
>Ga0315298_1008061_pt1 | contig 13598 bp, 11 predicted proteins | sample WHS_1_MG_FD_203077 | JGI IMG/M metagenome (GOLD analysis project Ga0315298, IMG submission 203077) | Extremophilic microbial mat communities from Washburn Hot Springs, YNP, Wyoming, USA - WHS_1_MG | ecosystem: Environmental > Aquatic > Thermal springs > Hot (42-90C) | place: USA: Wyoming...
GGACTGGGCGCCATCGGGACGGTGTTTCTGTGGGCCTACGCTCTGGCCTCGCCGTTCGCCGGCTACCTGGCGGACCGCGTCTCCCGCAGCCGGACGATCGTCGTGAGCCTGGCCGCCTGGAGTGCGGTCACGCTGGCCACCGGTCTGGTAACCAGCCTGGGCCAGCTTCTGGTGACGAGGCTTCTTCTGGGGTTGGCCGAGGCCGCCTACCTGCCGGCTGCGATCGCGCTGATTGCCGACTACCACTCCTCGCGCACCCGCGCGACCGCGATCGGGTTCCACACCGCCGGCCTTACCTTCGGGCTGATCGCCGGCGGCACCGGAGCCGGCTACCTGGGCCAGCACTTCGGCTGGCGCGCGGGTTTTTTCACTCTCGGCGCGGCCGGGCTGGCGCTTGCATTGCTGGCCCACGTTTGCCTGCGCGACAACGCTCCGGCCGGGACGCGCCCCCTCTCCGCCCCGCCGCCGATGCGGCGCAGCGTGGCGAAACTGCTCGCCATTCCGAGTTGCATCATCATCATCTCCGAGGCGATGATCGTCTCCGTGGGCACCTGGATCTTCCTGAACTGGCTGCCTCTGTACTTCAAAGAGACTTTCCGGATGAGCCTCGCCGCGGCAGGCTTCGCGGGCACCTTCATGCTTCAGGGCGCGGCTACGCTGGGGGTGATCCTGGGCGGCTACCTGTCGGACGCGGTGGCGGGCCGGCAACCTCGCCGCCGCATGGCCATTCAGGCCCTCCTGTACGTGGTATCGGCGCCCTTCCTGCTGGTGTTTCTGGCCCGTCCCCAACTGGCTGCCCTGAATACCTCCATCTTCCTTTTCTCTCTGTTTGGCAGGGCGGGAACCACAAATGAAACACCGCTGCTGTGTGATCTTCTGGCTCCCCAATTCCGGTCTACGGCGATCGGCCTCATGAACACGTTCAACTGCTTCGCCGGAGGCGTTGGCGTGCTGGTGGCGGCGTTTCTGAAGTCCACCTTGGGCCTGAGCGGTGTTTTTGCGGGCATCTCCGGCATGATGCTGATCAGCGCCGGACTGGCGGCGGCCGGCTATTTCTTTTTCCTCAAGCGCGATCTGTTGCGCCGCGAACAGGAGGCGTGCCTCGATCATGACTCGTGCTTCGCTGGGTGAGGGCAACACACCGCTGGTGCCGAGCGTCTTCGCCGGGCCATCCCTGGGACTTTCCCGCCTTTACTTCAAGCTGGAGAACTGCAACCCCTCCGGGTCGTACAAAGACCGTTTCATCGCTGCCGAGGTTGGCCGGATGCTGGGAGCGGGCGCGCGCGCCTGCGTGGCCACCTCGTCCGGCAACACCGGCTCGGCGCTCGCCGCCTACTGCGCCCGGTACGGGATTCGCTGTGCGATCGTCGTCAACGATACCGCGCCCGCCGGCAAACTCGAACAGATGCGGGCCCACGGCGCAACCGTCTTCCGCGTGCCCGAATTCGCGACCTCAGCCGAGGTTACCAGGCAGGTGCTGGATACGCTCGGAGAACTCGCCCGGCGGCATAAGCTGCCGCTGGTTGTCTCCGCGTACCGCCATTGTCCCGAGGGGATGGCCGGAGTCGAGTCAATCGCGCGGGAACTCGTCCACCAGACCCCCCAACCGCCCGATCACGTCTTCGTGCCCGTGGGAGGCGGCGGCCTGTGCGCGGCCGTAGGCCGCGGTTTCCAGTCGATTCCGGGCAACCGCACCCGCGTCCATGCCGTACAGCCGGAGGGCTGCCGCACGGTGGTCGCCGCACTCGAGCGGGGCGACAGCGAGATCCGGCCCCTCACCAGCACGACGGCAATCAGCGGCCTCTCCGTCCCGTTCGATATCGACGCCGGGCTGGCGTTGCATTGCTTGCGCGAGCGTGAGGGCACCGGGCTTTCGGTGACCGATGAGGAAGTTTATGAGGCCCAGCGCCTGCTGCTTGGGAAGGAGGGCATCTATGCCGAGCCGGCCGGCGCCACGGCCTTAGCCGGGTTGATGCGGGCGGTTCGAAACGGCGGCCCGGCCGGCGACGAGTGCGTCGTATGCCTGGTGACCGGGCACGGCTTCAAGGACCCGGCATCGGTGCGCGAGATCGCGTCGCGCAGTCCGGCGCCCCTGGTCGAAGCCGGCGGACTGGCGGCCGCAATTCTGGAGATCACAAGACCATGAACAAACCCAGACTCGAAGGCCGCGTCGCGATTGTGACCGGCGCGGCGCGTGGCATCGGAGGCGCATCGGCCGTCGAACTGGCCGCCAACGGCGCGGACGTGGTTCTGGCCGACCTCAAGCCGGTCGAGGAAGCGTCCGCCGTGATCGGCAAGATCGAGGAGCATGGCCGCCGTGCCGTCTACGTCCAAGGCGACATATCCGGCCGCGAGCACGATGCCCGGCTGGTGGACCGGGCCGTCGGCGAGTTCGGCCGGCTCGACATCGTCGTCAACAACGCCGCGCTGGCGGTGAGGGGACCTTTCATCGATGCGGATCCGGAAAAGGCACGGCAGGTATTCGATGTGATCTTTTGGGGCGGGTTCCACCTTTCCCAGTTCGCCGCCCGCCAGATGATCCGCCAGGGCTGGGGCGGAAGCATCGTCTTCATCAGCTCGGTCCATGCCGTGCGCGGCTATGCCAATGCGGTCTCTTACAACGCCGCCAAGGCCGCCATCAACCACTTCGCCCGTTCGATCGCCCTCGAACTCGCCCCCCATCGCATCCGCGTCAACTGGATCGAGCCCGGCTGGATCGACACCCCCGGCGAACACATTGCTTTCAGCGACGAGTTTCTCGAACAGGAAGGCAAGAAACTGCTCTGGGGGCGGCTGGGACGTCCGGAGGAAATCGCTAAGGGAGTGGTCTTTCTCGCTTCCGACGATTCGTCCTATATGACCGGCTCGGCGCTGCGGCTCGACGGCGGTTACGTGCTGCCCGGGCCGCTGGAGCCGTAAGAGAAGCCGCCAAGTGTCGCATAGAAAGATCGCAGCCGCTGCCGGTAGTCCGCGCCGGCCGTTTCGATGATGTCGTTGTGGCCGGCTCCAGGGACGATCCAGAATGATTTCGGCTCCGGCGCCGCGGCAAACAGGGCTTGTCCGAGCCGCAAGGGTATGACCTCATCGCGGTCCCCTTGGATGAAGAACACCGGCGCGCGGATCCGGCCGATCTTCCGGCGCGAATCGAAGGACGAGATGAGCAGCGGCCCGATGACGGGCAGCACGGTCCGCGCCACGTCTTTGGCGGATGTGAACGGCGCTTCGAGCACCACTCCCCCGCAAGGACGGCGGGAAGCAAGGTCCACGGCCACAGCCGTGCCCAGCGATTCGCCGTGCAGAACGATCTGCCCGGCGCGAAAGCCGGCTTTCAAGAGGTGCTCGTAAGCCGTGCCGGCATCCGTGTACAGTCCTTGCTCTGTTGGCCGCCCCTGGCTCTTTCCGTATCCCCGGTAGTCGAGCATGAGCACCGAGGAACCGGCGCCTGTGATCGCGCGGATTTGGGCGACGCGGTGGCTGATATTTCCGGCGTTGCCGTGCAGATGGAGCGTCACCAGACTCGCGCCGGGTCGCTCGACAAACCAGGCGTGTATGCGAAGACCGTCGGGCGTATCGAGCCACACGTCAGTCGCGCCCACCTGCGGCTGAAGGTCCCACGGCCCTTGCGGGTACCTGGAGGGGTAGTACACAGACCGATTGGCCACATAGTAAAGCGCCCCGTAGCTACCTGCGACGGCCAGTGGCCAGGCGATGTAACCGGGAACGCGCAACACGTGACGAATCTAGCACAACGCGCCCGGAATAGCGTCACAACGGTAGCAGGAGAGATGCTGTAAAGCGAACCATCCAGGCACATCGTAGACTATCCCCTCTTTTAGGCTTGCCCAATGCGTGTCCGCCAGCAAGAAGACGAACTCCGCATCTGGGTCGATGAACTTCTTGATGAGCCAAGGACAGGCAACGCGATCGGCCTTCACCTTATCGCGCGTGAACCACTTCATGGTATTTCCTCCTTACCATCGCGAAGCCGAATCACTCGGCTGCCGATTCTGCGCATCTCTTCCTTGCTGTGGGTAACGTAGACCAGGGTGAACCCGAGTTGCGCGTGCAGGTCTAGAATCTGTCCGCACAATTCATCTCTGAGCTCGTCATCGAGGTTCGAGAGCGGTTCGTCCATCAAGACCGCCAGCGGCTGAGCAACGAGCGCCCGTGCGATCGCGACACGCTGCTGCTGGCCACCAGAGAGTCGGGCTGGGTAGACACCCGCCGATCCGTTGAGCTGAACGCGGGCCAGCATGTCCGTGATCCGTTGCCGGCGGATCTCACTTGTCAATCGTTGCGCCTTCAGCGCAAAGTCGAGGTTCTGCGCGACCGTTAGGTGCGGCCACAGCGCCAGATCCTGGAAGACCATACCCAGGTTCCTGTGTTCAGGGCTGATGAGGATCGTGCCGTCGCAGGCAACCAGCTTGCCGCCGACAAGCACTCTCCCAACATCCGGGGCCAGGAAGCCCGCGATGAGCCGGAGAACGGTGGTTTTGCCGCATCCGGAGGGGCCGTGCACCACAACTCTTTCCCCTTCCTCGATTCGGAAGGAAAGGCCGGCGACAGCGGCCCGGTCGTCATAGCGCTTCCAAACTCCCTGGAACTCGATTGCGCTCATGTTGCTTTACTCCACATCCTTCTGGCTGCTCCGTAAACGATCAATGGCACCGCGGTCAGGCTCATCGAGAGCAGGCACAGCGCTGCGATGAGTTCCGCCGAGCCATTCGCCATCAGCGTCATGGTCCGGGCTGTCAGCGTATCGTGGCCAGGCGGCGCGAGCAGCAAGGGCAGACTCACGTCGCGCAGGCAGAAGATGAAGGTCACTGCCCAGCTCATCATGATTGACGGCCGTAGGAGCGGCGTCAATATCCCGAACACCCGCTGAAACCATCCCGCGCCGGCCACCTCCGCGGCCTCTTCCACCGCGGGCGAAGTTTGCGCCAGCCCGGCAAGTATCGTCCTCGTTCCGAGCACCGCATATTGCGCGACGTAGCCGATCACAAGGATCGCAGGCGTGGCATAGATCCAGTTTGTAGAAGGCCGGTTCCAGAGAGCGATCAGGCCGATGCCGATCACACTTCCGGGAAGCGTGAACAGCAATAGCGTGGCGGCATCGACCCAGCGCCAACAAACAACCGCGCGCCGATGGATGAGGTAAGCGAGGAAGAAGCCCAGCCCCGCGAGCGCGGTTGCCGAAACTGCCGAATAGCCAAGGCTGCGAGCGGCGCTCCCGCCGGCGCGATCCCAAGCCTCCCTGAGCGCCGCAAGACCGAGCCCGCGCCACACGAGAGCACCGAGCGGCAAGCCTACAAGGAAAAGCACTAAGAGCGTGACCAGAAGACATAGCGGGATCCTGATGCGGCCTAGAGGCAGCAGGCTGGGCTCTCGCCCTCCGGCCCATCCGAATTGGAAGGTCTTGCCCCGCAACACTCTTTGCTCCATGGTCAAACCGAGCAACGCGACGGCCACCAATGGCAGGGCTGCGGCAGCCGCTGCTCCGAAGTTATAAAACGCCGTGAGTTCGGTGAAAGTGGCAACCGGGAAGACAGCCACCCGGAGAAAAGCGGGGGCGCCGAACTCGCCCATTGTCAGAAGAAAGACAAGCACAAGGGACAACAGAACCCCCGGCGCCGCCAAGGGAATCGTGATCCTTCTAAGTACGGCTGGCCACCCACTGGAAAGCCTTGCGGCCTGCTCCAGTGTGGGGTTCACGGCGTTCACGTAAGTCATCGTGAGCAGTAGAACGACCGGCAGGAATGCCGTGGTGAGGACAAGCACTGCTCCAGGCAGCCCAAACAGCCAATGGGAGGTCACCTCGCCGACTGACGAACCACTCCACTGCGCGAGAAGGCCGCCGCGGCCGAGCACTTCATACCAGCCGACGGCAAGGATGTAGGGAGGAAAGAGAAGCGGCATTGAGAGTGCGAATGTGAGTACCCTTCGCATCGGGAGATCGGCCCTTGCAAAAAGGAGCCCCAACGGAATTCCGGCGAAACCCGCCAAAACCGTCGTCAGCACCGTCAGGAGCAGACTGGTTCGAAAGAGTCCCCAGATTCGCGCGTTGCCGAGCGTGCTCGTGTAGTTCCCGACGTCGGCAAGACTGGTGGCCAGCACCAGGCACAAAGGAAGCACGCCGGCGATGATCAGTACAGCGACGGCCATCCAGAGCGTGATTTGTTTGCTGGTCAGTAGCCTGCCCATTCCTTGAGAACCGGCTGAATGCTCTGAAGCTTGGCGGCCAGATTCGCGTATTCTACCTTCATTACCCTGATCTGCCCGATCGGCTTGAGTTCCTTGGGCGGCGTGACACCGGGATTCAGAGGGATCTGCGCACAGTCCGCAACGGCGAGTTTACGCTCCGTCTCCTTCGAAACCAGATACTCGATCAGCCTCTTGCCGTTGTCCGCGTTCGGTCCGCCACGGATGAGGGCGACGGCGTTCGGAAGGATCAGCACGCCAACCTCGCCCTCCCCTTGATCGGGGTACACGATGTCGATCGGCTTGCCGTGGCGCATCCGGTCCACCGCGTCGTCGCTGTCGACAAGCGCGAAATCAAACTCACCGGAACCAACGAAATCGGCGCTCTCCCCGTTGCTCGTCGAGAGCTTGACCCGATTCGCCTTCAGCCCGGCGAGGAACTGCTTGCCCTTCTCGTCGCCCCACACTGCAAACAGAGCCGCCATCTGCACGGTCGTCGTGCCGAACAGCGGATTAGCGATCACTGCTTTCCCCTTCGCTTTCGGATCTACGTATGCGAGAATGCTGGCGGGTTTCGTCTTGGCGGCCCGGTTGACGACCAGCAGCCTCGCGCGAGCGGAAAAACCGGTCCAGTAACCCTGCGGATCCTTGAACTGTTCCGGAATCTGCTGGGCGTTGGCCGGCTTGAATGGCGTCGAAATTCCTTGCTGCCGGAGAACGTCGGCGCGGACGGGCTCGTTGGCCCAGTACACGTCGGCTTGCGGGTTGTTCTTCTCCGCCAGCAGCCGGTTCATCACGCCGGTGCTCTTCGCTTCCTCTGTATCGAAGACGGCCTTCACTTGAATGCCAGTCTCCTTCTCGAAGTCCTTCAGAATCGGTTCAGAGAAGACTTGATCCTCGCTCACGTAGATGACCACGGTTTTGCTTTTGGCGGAATCCGGCTTCGCGCCGCATCCGGCCAGCACCACAATGGTTCCGGAAATGACGAATGCCCACTTCACTTGCCTACCTCCTAAATGTCCATCGCAGCTTGACCGCCAGAACGTCCTTGTCGGGGATGATGTTCAGCTCGCCTGGCGTCAGCAGAAGCCTTTGCCAGCCGCGATTCCAAACGATGAAAAAGTCATTGCCCGGCTTCAGCGTCCAGCGCAGGCGCATGTTGTTGCCGGCGTTCTGTGACTCGGTGTCATACTGAAGAAAGTTGCTCCACACCAGGTTGGGGTTGAAAGCGTACACCACGTTGAGTTGCATCAGTCGTTGGACAAAATTGCCTTCCTTCAGCGTGCCGAAGTTCTGGTCGCTCGACAGACCCGCCTGCCACCGCCCCTTGCGATCGGTGAAACGCAGATAGTTCGACTGCTGAAGCAGCCGCCCATCGTAGAAACTGCCGAACCAAGTCGTTGTCCCAAACTCCCACCGGCGATGGCTGCTGGTTTCGAACTCCGCACGGAAGCGCGTGAAGTTGTAAGCGCCGGCTGGCAAGGTCACCCCTTTGGAGATTTCAAAGGGCTGCGGCAGAAACTCATACCACGGCACCCAATTGAATTCGAAACGGTCACCGGATTCCAACCGGATGTTGATTGGCGCCCAGAAGAAACGCCAGGATTCCGTGATCCCCTGGTAGTTCGTCACCCGGTAGTAACGGTGCTCCATGAACTCCTGGCGCACCCACCGGAAAGGTCCGCTCTTGCTGGGCCGCGGCTTGAGCTCGCAGGAGGCGTCAACGCGGCGTGTGCCTGGCCGGGGCAGGAAACCGAGGCCGGCGTCGAGAGACTCGCCGAACTGGTTCAGCGACGCGAAGCAGTCCCATAGATCATTGGGATAGTCGATCTTGAAACCCCATCCAGTGCGGTTGCCCTTCGGGATGTCGCCGGAACTGAAAGCAGTCCAGCCGCCGGCGAGGAAGTTCTTGTTCCCGAGGAACTGAGACGTGCGCCACACGCCGTCAAATCCAGCCAGCGTGTTGCGGTGGACCCCGTCCGGGTTCCCGTTTGTCAGGAGCGTTCCAAGCCGCAGCTTCGGGGTCACATCGTAGGAGACACGACCGGCGAAGAGGTTGGTGCCCGGCACCACCGACCGGATTGAGCCGACGTACTTGTCGTGCGTCTGAACGTCCAACAGACCAATGTTCCACTTGCCCACCCTGCCGTTCAACTTGACCCCGGCATTGATCGGGATCTGCTCGCCTTCGTAAAGGCCGACCTTCCGACTGAAGAACGGAATGAACTGCCCGTCAAGGCCAAGGCCAAACTGGAACTGGTTGGCGCCCTCGAGAAAGAATGATCGCTTCTCTGGAAAGAAGAGCGGAAACCTGGTCACGTTCAGCTGGCGTGAATCTACCTCGGTTTCTGCAAAGTCCGTATTCAACGTAAAGACGGCGGTGAGTTGAGGCGTAATCCGCCAGGTGATGTCGGCGCCGGGTTGTCCTTGCCATACTCGGTTGCCCTGTCGGAAATCGGTCTGCACGCGCCCAACGGCGAAGGGACTCACCTCGATGCCACGCCCCTGTTCCAGTCCCTCGATGCCAGCGAGTGAACCAGCCCGGCTCAGGTCGTACAACACGGAATCGAGCGTGGGCGAACTCCAGCGCATGACCGTTCGGTCCCGCGGAATGTTGCGTTCGAAATTGGCGCCCCATTCTCCCAGACCCTTCGTGAAACTCAGCGTGCTTGCCGGGATGACGATCTCCGCCGACCAACCGCCCGGCAGACGGGCCGTCCGTGCGTCCCAGATTCCGTCCCAATCGAGGCTGGGCTGTTCGGATCCGGCGATGAGCCCGTCCACCCGGGCCCCGGCCGCATTCACACGGAAGAAGTACCCCGTCCGGTGATCGCCATAGGTGTCCATCACGACAGCAACAGTGTCGTCACCTTCCAATCTGCCGTCACGTTGCATAGTGTGCACGGCGATCTTGGACGGTGCCGGATCGGTGCAGTCGAAACCGAAATACAGCTTGTTGTCCAGCACAAGCACGCGGACCCTGGTGCGATAGGGACTTGGCGCGCCCGGCTTCGGCGACTGTTGCACAAGTTCGACAATCATTCTTGCTTCTCGCCAAGCCGCCTCGTCCAGCCTTCCGTCAAGCTGAATTGGACTGGAAGGGCGACCCGCCTCGATGACGGGTGTCCCACTGGTCCTCTCGTTCTGGGCCTGGATCCAGGAGATAACGCACCAAGCGGCTACGCAGGTTCGAATCGATCGCCGCATGGAGGCGGTGGGCTATTTGCCTTCAATCTGGAAATCGTCGAAACAGGTGACGCTGTCGGCTTTCGTCCACAGCCCGGCCTTGCCGGCGGCTGTGAAAGTAGAGTCCTCGACGTCGAAGACCTTCTGCCCATCGAAGCTCACCGTGAACACATTGCCTTGAAAGGAGACACTCAGCGTGCTCCAGGTTTGCTTGGGAACTCGGTGTTTCACTCCGTAGGTCTTGGAGGGAGTGCCTCTGGGCGCGAGCGCAATTCGCTCGCCCTTCTCTACTTTGTATAGAACGATGTTGTCTTCGAGCGCGTTCGCCCGGACGATGTAATAGTTGTCCGGATCCTTGTAGCGCCAGACGAGGCCGGCAGCCTGGTCCACGCCGCCGGAGATGGCCTTGAACTTGACGGACAGCGTGCCGTCTTTGACGCTCGCTTTGTCGTAGACAGCCAGCGGGAAGCGGCCACCCGTCCGATCGTTGGACACCTGCGCGAGCACATTCGGCTTGCTCGGAGCCGAGTCGTCCTTGATGATCTCCCACTTGGGTGCTCCACCCTTGTGAGTCATTGCTACGGTCCAACCGGGAGGCACCGCACCCGGCGTGGCTTTGTCAAAGTTGATCGTCTCCGCGAAGCCCGCAACCGTGGCGCAGAGCGCGGCAAACACAACAACTATCGATCGCATAAGTTCACTCCTTAGCCGGAATTTCCATTTTGGCTCCGGTATAAGGCAAATATATACCCCCTCCCCCCGTGTCAACGCGCAGCATGATTTTTTCGGCGCCGCCCAGTTCGGCATGGCCCGTATGCGGTGCTCCTGTCACGTCCCGGCACCTCCGGCGCCGAAAACTGCGCCCCGGAGGCGACTTCTTGAGACACCTCCCCCTCCGCCGCGTCTTACAAACAAGTTTGCCCTCTCTGCGTCCGCGGCTACCCCGCCGGGCCCAGAGGGCACCCCGGCAGCGCCTCGATCCGCCGCACCATCGCTGCGAACAGCCGCCGCGTCAGGTGGCTCTCCGCCGTTGGGCGGGATGCGAATGTTCTTTGAATAGGTGTGTTTCCGCCCCGTTCCACGAATTCCTGCTCAGAGCTTTAAAAACAAAGGGGCGAGAATGGCGGAGAGGGGGGGATTCGAACCCCCGGTAGAGGTTTAGGCCCCTACGACGGTTTAGCAAACCGCTGCTTTCGACCACTCAGCCACCTCTCCGGCGACGGAATGCGGGTCGTTCTCATGCTAGCACACCTGCCGCGCCCGCATCCATGAGGAAAAACGCCGCAGGCAGCGGTCCCCTTCGTTGACCCACCGGCGCAGGTCTCTGTACGGCCGGAATTTCATGGGATCCGCGGTCAGGCGCCAAAGCGCCGGGCGGCGTCCTGGTCGGCATAGGCGGCTACAATTTCCCCGAAATACACCCGGTGGAAATCTCCCTGAGCGTAGAACTGCTCTACGACCGCTTGGGCCAACGCATCCGGCACGAGGTCGTTGCGGTGAAGTGTGCGGCACTCGTAGTGCACGAGGCACTCCCGGATAATAGGCGGCCGCACCTGCCTTGCCGGAACCGGCGTCAGGCTCTTCTCAAGGAACTTGTCATGCTCTCTACCCGACACCGTGCCGCAGTAAGCCACGGCTTCGGCAAGCTCCGGGGGTGGTACGTTCACCGTGAAATCGCCGGCCTCTTCCAGGCGGGTGTAAGAGTAACGCGAGGGCCTCACCAGTACAATAAAGACCGGCCGGGACCAGATCGAACCAATGGTTCCCCAGCCGATAGTCATCACGTTCGGCCTGCCGTCCACGCCCGAGGTCACCAGCAGGAGCCCATCGTCGCGCATGCGGCGCATCGTTTCCGCGAAATAGTCCGTATATCGAATTGCCACTTTCGGCACCGTAGAATCTCCTCGGGGGAAAGTATAGCAGCGGGGTTCCTGCCGGATTACCCGCTCTCGAATCGAAATGACAATTCTCGCCCCTCAGAAGGACAGCCCCACGAGCAATTCAACCTGGTTCCGCTTCGTGCGGGAGCCAGCGGACTCGGCATCCGCCGCCCAATGGGTGTACCGGATGACAGGGCCGATCCTCAGCTTCCCGAGTTGGGCTTCCACGCCGAATCCGCCTGTGCCGCCACAGGTTGACGGAGACGCATCGTTCAGGTTCCCGGATACACGGAAAGACGGCCCCGCTTCAACGAACGGCTTCACGGAACGGGAACCGAACCGATACTTCGCCAGCGCCGGAAACTCCCACGTCACAACGGTAGCAGGAGAGATGCTGTGAAGCGAACCATCGGGCCGAACACCAGCCATTGTCAGGTTCATGGGACGGTAAAGTGCGTCGATCTCAACCGACAGACCACAGTACGGCAGTCCGACATCCATCATAGGGCCGATCACGTAATCCTTCAGAGTCGAATATGACCGTGAACGCCTCGGCTCTATCCCATTCGGCCCGATGATGAATCCGGTGCTCTCATGGCCGAATGCATCTGTCAACGCTACGCCGCCAATCACGCCGAAAGAGTATTTCGGCCCGGAAGAAGGGCCCGATGATGCTTGTCCGGATGTGAACACGATCCCACTCGACAGCCTAAAGTTGTACTGGTTCCAGTTGGCCGTCGCCATGCTACCGGAGCGGGTCAGCAACAGTTCGGGTTGGACGATGCGATAGGACAGCCGATCTGTGATGCGGTAATCCAAGCTGCCGCCGAACGAAGCGGCGAACGTGCTGGCACTTGGGAACGTGCGCTCCGTAATCGGAGGAACCGGATTCCCAAACAGATCCGGTGGTCGCTGGATAGGCTCACGGTACGTCAGCACAAGCGTGTTCGTGTGCGCCACCCCCATCAACGCCCGAACGCTTATCGTCAGCCGGTCAAGCTTCAACAGCCGCACTTCCGGCCCCAACAAGAATGTGTGCTGGCGCATATCGCCGGGTATGGCATCCACGCTCATCAGTTCACCCGGCGCAGTCAGGCTGTTGATCGTAAACGGAGTCAGCCGCCGCTGTCCATAGTGGCCGCTCCAATCGGCAACCAAACCAATCCTTTGCGTCAGATTCAGTTGAATCGAAGCGTTCCATCCGTTGAGACTGGCAGATTTCAACAGCGTCCGTGATGACTCCGTGACTCCCAAGTACGAATATCCGCCGAACACTTCCAGCTTCGGCGTCTCTTGTGCCGCCACACTGAGGGGGAGAAGCAACACAAATAAGGCAATCAGATGGCCGGATCGCTTAGTGGTCATTGAGTTCTTGGCGAAAGAACAGAATCCGGTGCAATTCTTCTGCCATTGAGCAAGGGCCTGAAGCGCGGTCTGTCAGAGTGCGGTGAACAGGCCTTGCAGTAATCCACACGCCAGCGGACTTAGGCTGTACTCAATGAAAAACAAAGGGCGAGAATGCGGAGAGGGGGGATTCGAACCCCCGGTAGAGGTTTAGGCCCCTCCGACGGTTTAGCAAACCGCTGCTTTCGACCACTCAGCCACCTCTCCGGCGACGGAATGCGCGTCGTTCTCATGCTAACACACCTGCCGCGCCCGCATCCATGAGGAAAAACGCGGGGGCTCAGCCCCTGGGGCCCCTCCTGGAGCGCCCGCCGAGCAGCTCGATGACAGCTTCGTTCCACCCCGCAGGCCCGGGCTTTGCGGTCACTCTTGCCGAGGGAAGCGCCGCCGCCATATCGGAGGTGAACTTGGAGCGCACGATGACCGGAACCTGAACGGCCCGGAGCATGCTCAAATCGTTGGGAGCGTCGCCCAGACCGGCGGTGATGGCGCCCGGATAGCGCTCCGCCACCACGCGGACAGCGGCAGCTTTGTCATTGGCGCCGGTGATGTGGTAGAAACGCCCGCCCCGGACGCAGCGCTTGCCCAGGCGTTCGATGGCGGCCTCCAGGTCAGCGGCTTTGCCGGCATCCAGGACCTGGAACGGTTCGTCATATTCCCGGTGCTTGGCCAGCGCGGCCCATTCCACCGTCATGCCGGCGATGCGCGCAATCTCGGCGGCATCCATCTGATGGAACCCGCGAACCCGGCAGCCGCTCGCCCGCGACGCCGCCTCCAGGTCGCGCAGGAGTTCCGCATAAGGCGCTCCCAACGCGACGGTCTCACCGCCCCAAACCACCGCGCCGCCGTTTTCGACCACGAAAGGAGCGCCTCGAATGCCCAGCCGTTTCCGCCACTCGATCATCTCGGCCCGCGTCTTGCTGGAGACCA
>Ga0315298_1008062_pt1 | contig 13597 bp, 12 predicted proteins | sample WHS_1_MG_FD_203077 | JGI IMG/M metagenome (GOLD analysis project Ga0315298, IMG submission 203077) | Extremophilic microbial mat communities from Washburn Hot Springs, YNP, Wyoming, USA - WHS_1_MG | ecosystem: Environmental > Aquatic > Thermal springs > Hot (42-90C) | place: USA: Wyoming...
CTCTGGCCGAAAAGACCGTTCACCCCGACTACGCACGTGTCACCGGGCTCGATGAAGTTCACCAGGGCGGTCTCCATCCCGGCGCTGCCGGTCCCGGAGACGGGAATGACCAGCCGGTTGGCGGTCTGGAAGACGTAACGGAGCAGCGCAACGGTCCCGTTCATGACTTCCAGGAAAGCCGGGTCGAGGTGACCCACGCACGGCAGCGACATGGCCTTCAGGACCCGCGGATGGACGTTGCTGGGCCCGGGACCCAGGAGGGTCCGCTCGGGCAGGTCGAGCTCGGGAAGCTCCGGTCCGGGCTGAAAACCGGTCGGTGTCTCGGAGGACACGGCCTCCACATCCTTTCGTTCATTCGTTCGGTCGGCCTGGGTCGGCCTTTAAGATTCGGCCGGGGCACCCTTCATCCTTCACCTTCCATTGTCGACCTCGACCGCACCCGCCTCCCGCTTCCGACCCGTTTCGACCCGGAGTCCAATCCCGCCCCGACCGCCGGTGCGACGGCGGCACCGCCCGCGCGTCGGAGGGCGATTCCCCCGCGGGTACGCTCCGGTCACCCCCGCGGACGGCTAACGTGGAAGACAGCTTGAAAGCTCGAAGGCCGGCAGACCGAGAGGAGTGGTGCTGTGAACGAAGCCGCGCATCCCCGTCCGGGCGCAAGACGCGGGTCGCCCGGCTACCTTTCGGCCCTCCGCAACCGCGATTTCGCCGTCATCTGGTCGGGCAAGGCCGTGTCCAACCTGGGGGACGGCCTGCGGAACGTCGCTCTCATCTGGCTGGTGAAAGAGACGACCGGGTCGGCGGCGGCCATGTCCACGGTCATGCTTTGCGCCATGCTCCCTTATCTCGTCTTCGGCCTGGTCGCCGGCTCCGTCGTCGACCTCGTGGACCGCAAGCGGGTCATGGTCTGGTCCGACATCGGGCGCGGTCTCTTATCCCTGTCCGTGCCGCTGCTCCTGACGCTGGGCCGCCTCGGCTTGCCGCACCTGTGTCTTATGGCTTTTCTCATGTCGACCCTCTCGGCTTTCTTCAACCCGGCCATGACGGCCAGTATCCCGAACGTGGTGGGCCGGGACCACCTCCTGGCGGCCAACGCTCTGAACGCGCTGACCGTGCAGGTCTCCGGTATCGTCGGGCCCGCCCTCGGCGGGGCCGTCGTCGGTCTCTGGGGTACAGCGCCTGCTTTCCTGGCCGACGGCGTTTCCTTCCTCGTCTCGGCGGCCGCTATCCAGCTCGCCCGGATACCCGGAGCCCGGCCCGCCGAGGCCGGGCCCGGGGCGGGGCTCGACGTACGGCAGGTCCTGGCGGGGGTGAAGGGCGGCTTCGTCTTCATCCTCGAGCGGCCCCTCCTGGCGTCGGTCATCGGCGTGGCCGTCGGATTGAACTTCATCCTGGCTCCGGTGGAGGTACTCCTGGCCCTCCACGTCGACCGGGTCTGGCACGCCGGGGCCCAGGCCTACGGCCTGCTGGGTTCGGCCGTCTCGGCCGGGATGGTCGCCGGGACCCTCCTCGCGGCGCCCGCGGCGGCGGTGATAAAGCGCGAGACCATGGTCTGGGCGGGCGTCGGGGCGATGGGTCTGGCTCTGCTCGGACTGGTCTTCGGACCGACCCCGGCCTACGGCGCGGCCGCCTGCATCCTTGCCGGTTTGGCCAACCCCATCGTCAACATTCCTCTATCCACCTGGGCCCAGCAGACAGTCCCCGACCGGGTCCGGGGCCGGGTCTTCGGGGCCTTGGAGGTCGGTTGCCAGGCGGCCGTCCCGGTGGCCCTGGCGCTCACGGGGGTGGCCTGCGACGCGTTCGGCACCCGGGCCATTTTCGCCGCCGCGTCCGGGGTGACGGTGACGGGGTCGCTGGCCCTGGCGTGGGTCTTCCGGGTCCACCGGAAGAGGAGCGGCCTTGACGATTCACTGGCCCCCGCAGGCGGCGGGGCCGGGTAGGCGGGCCAGGACGACTCCGCCGGAGTCGTAAAGGGTGACCTCGCCGAGGGCGGCGGGGTGCCGAGCGGCCTTCCCCGTCAGCACCCTGAAGGTTCCGCCGGGAGGCAGGACCAGGCCGTCGGGCAGGTCGTACCAGTGCGGAGCGCCCGGCTCCGCCGCCGAGCGCACGGCCAGCGACCAGCCGCTGAGGTCGACGGAATGCCCGGACCGGTTGAGCAGGTCGATTTCGCCCGCCGTCGGGTCGACCGAGCTGATGACCACATCTCCCGTGGCCAGGACCACCGGCGGCCCCTGGGTTCCTGGTCCGCCGCTCCCGCCCCCGGCTGCCGCGGCCGCCATGACCGCGGCGAAGGCCGCCGGGAGTTCCGGCTGTTCGGTGAACTCGCTCCCGGTCTCGGCCGAAGCAGGCGCCGCCGCCGAGGACGGAGAAGGTACGGCCGCCGAGGGCGGGGCCGGCGCGGGCGAGGATGGAGCCGGTGCCGCTGCGGATGGCGCCGGCGCGGCCGAGGGCGGGGCCGGCCCGGCCGAGGGCGGGGGACCCGGGGAAAGCCGAGGCGGTCCGGAGGGTGTCGCGGACCGCAGGAAAAACCAGCCGGCGGTCACCATGGCCAGGCCGACGGTCCACAGGACAAGAGCGGCGAGAGCGGCCCTGGCCATGACTCGGGGGTAGAGTCTCCCGCCGGCCGGCGACCGGGCGGCGACTTTGCGCCAGTGCAGCGCCAGCCAGACCAAAGTCAGAGAAACGGAAGCCGCGGCCGCGGCCGCGAAGACTTCCGTCAACCGGCCCTCGCCTCCTTTCCGGGTCCCGTCCAAGGGTTGCGGAGCGGAACTTCCGGGCCTAGTATCTCCACGGGGGAACCCGGTACCAGCCCCCCGGGGCATGATAGCCTCGCGGGTCCGCTTGGGTCCGCGGGCGGGCGAAGAGGACCGGCAGTGAAGACGGACCGAGAGGAGAGGGAGTTTGCTCGACCTTGCCGGACAGCTCAAGACCCTACTCGAGACGGGCGAACGGTTCGCTCTGGCCACGGTCGTCGGGACGGCGGGGCCGACCCCGCGGGCGGCCGGCGCCAGGATGATTGTCCGCCGTGAGGGCGGGCACGTCGGGAGCGTCGGGGGAGGTTGCGGCGAGGCCGCCGTCGTCCAGGCGGGCCTCGAGGCGCTGACCACCGGCGTCCCCCGCTTCGTCCGCGTGGACCTGACCGAGGACGTCACCGACGAGAGCGAGGCGGCCTGCGGCGGCACGATGGACTGCCTCGTCCGCCCCTGGGGCCCCGAGCTGTCCCCCGTTGTCACGGCCGTCCTTGAGTCCATGGCGGCCCGGCGGCCGGCGCGTCTTTTCACCTGCCTGGCCGACGGGCCGGAGGCGGGGGGCATGGTTCTCGCACCTGTCGACGGCGGCGCCGCCGGGACCGTCGGGGTGCCGCCGGCGGTCTGGGCCGGCCTCTCCGCGGACAAGGCCTCGGCCTGCGTCAAGAGCCTCCGGGCGACGTCCCCGCCGGGGTCAGGCCGGCCGGCCCGGTCAGCCGCGAAAAACGAGGCCGGGATGGTGCAGATCGCGGTCGGCGGGCGGACCATCCCGTTCCTCGTCGAGGACCTGGAGCCGCCCCCGGTCCTCCTGGTGTTGGGCGGGGGCCACATCGGCCTGCCCCTGGCCGAGATGGGAAAGACCCTCGGCTACGAGGTGGTCGTTGTGGACGACCGTCCCTCTTTCGCCAACCGGGACCGTTTTCCCCGGGCCGACCGCATCGTGGTCGGGCCGTTCGACGAAGTTCTGGCCGCCTATCCCGTCGACCGGGCGACCTATGCTGTCATCGTGACGCGCGGCCACCGGGAGGACATGGTCTGCCTGCGCCGTCTGTTGGGGCGGGGAGCCGGCTATCTCGGAATGATCGGCAGCCGCCGGCGCGTCGCGGGCATCCTGGAGACCTTACGGCGGGAGGTGGGCCAAGAGGCCCTGGAGGAACTGCACTCGCCCGTAGGCCTTGACATCGGGGCCCAGACCCCGGCCGAAATCGCCCTCGCCATCCTGGCGGAAATCGTTCAGACTCGCCGCGGGGGCACCGGCCGGTCACTCACTCTGACCCGGTCCGGGCGGGAGGGAACCCAGCCGTGTCGTCCCGCCTGACCGTGGTCATCCTCGGCGCCGGCGACCTGGCGACCGGGGTGGCCCACCGCCTTTACCGGGCGGGCTTCGACCTGGTCCTGACGGAACTACCCGAACCCAGGGCCGTGCGGCGTCTGGTGTCCTTCTCGGAGTGCGTGTTCCAGGGCCGGTGTGAGGTCGAGGGCGTGAAGGCCGTCCGGGTCGCCTCGGCGGCCGAGGCGGCGGCTCTGCTCCGTTCGGTGGAGCGAGACGCCGACCCGCCCGTCCCGGTCGTGGTGGACTACGACGGCCGGGCTCTCGCGGCCATCCGGGAGGTCCTTGCCCCCCAGGTTCTTGTCGACGCGCGGATGGCCAAGAGAAACCTGGGGACGACCCTGGCCGACGCCCCGGTCGTCATCGGGCTCGGCCCGGGTTTCGAGGCTGAAGTCACGGTCCACGCCGTGGTCGAGACGGCGCGGGGTCACGACCTGGGCAGGGTCGTCTACCGCGGCCGGGCCTTGGACTTCACCGGAGTGCCGGGTGAGGTCGGCGGTTTCGCGGCCGAGCGGGTCCTGCGCGCTCCGGAAGAAGGCGTCTTCCGGACCCGGGTCGGCCTGGCCGACCGGGTGGCGGCGGGGCAGCTCGTCGGCGAGGTCTTCCCGACCGGCGGCCCGACCGGCGGCGGCCCGGCTTCCCCGGTGCGGGCGGCCATAACCGGCATCGTGCGCGGGCTTCTCCGCGACGGGGCTCCCGTCGCCAAAGGACAGAAGCTTGGCGACATCGACCCCCGCCTCGACCCCGACGCGGCCCGTCGCATATCCGACAAGGCCCGGGCCGTAGGCGGCGGGGTGCTGGAGGCCATCCTATGCCTCACCTCCGGCCGGCAGCCTCGGCAGCCTTGAGGTCTCGGTCCGGCGGCCCGACGCCGGCGACTCTGCTCGCGGCCCTCGGTCTGGCCGACCGGCTGGCCTCGGGGCGCGGGGCCACCGTCGCCGCGGTCGGCGCGGGGGGCAAGACGAGCCTTCTCTGGGCCCTGGCCCTGGAGATAGCCGACAGCCTCGGAGCGGGCAAGGTGGTCTTCACCACCACGACCCAAATCTACGAGCCGTCCCTGCTCGACCTGCCGCCGTTGGTCCGGGGTCCCGAGCCGGAGGGCCCGGAAGCCCGACCGGGCCGGGCCCGGCCGTCCCCCGTCCTCCGTCTGGTCGGCGACCTGGCAGAGGCCCGAGCCGTCCTGGGCGAAGGGGTGCGCCGAGACGAGGTCATCGTCCTGGGGACCAGCCTGGTGGACTCGAGGCGGCCGGGCGCGTCATCCCGGCAAGCCCGGCGGGTGGGGGGAGCGGCTCCGGATAAGGGGCGCCGCAAGGTGCGGGGGCTGCCGCCTGAGTGGGTCGACGACCTGGGACTGAGCTTCCCGGGACTGACCCTGCTGGTCGAAGCCGACGGGGCGGCGCGGAAACCGCTGAAAGCCCCGGCGGCGCACGAACCGGTCATCCCGGCTTCGGCCGACCTGGTGCTGGCGGTGGCGGGGGTCGATGCCGTGGGCCTGGGACTCGACCCCGCCTCGGTTCATCGCCCGGAGCTCATCGCCCGCCTGACCGGGCTCCGTCCGGGTGAACGTCTGGGTCCGCGCGAGGTGGCCACGGTGTTGCGGCACACGGTGGGGACGCGACCGGTCTACATCCTGAACAAGGTCGACTCGGAGGCCGACCTGGCCAAGGCCGAGGCGGTGGTCGCCGAGCTCAAGACCCAGGTTCCGGCGCCGTCCGCCCGGGTCGTCCTCACCTGTTGCCGGCGCTGGCCGGTCGTCGTGGCCGTCCGCTGAAGCCGACCCGGCGCCCGTTCAGAGACCCAGGAGCCTGGCGGCGTTGCCGCCGAGGATTTTGAGCTTGGTCTCCTCTGCCAACGGCAGGGCCCGGATGCCCTGGATGTTGCCGGGGATGTCGGGTACACCGGGCCAGTCCGAACCCCAGAGGACCTTGTCGGCCACTTTCTCCAGCTCGGGGAAGTGCTCGAGCAGCCGCTTGGGCGGGATACCGGAGACCTCCATCCAGATATTGGGGTGCAACCGGGTGAGGAAGAAGGCCCGGTCGTACCAGAAGCCCCGGCCGCTGTGGGCCATGATGATGGTGAGGTCCGGGAAGTCCACGGCCACGTCGTCGAAGTACAGGGGGTCGCCGTACTTCATCCTCGACCCCGGGAACACGGACGAACCGGTATGGAACATGACCGGCAGCCCCAGTTCCTGGGCGACGTCGTAAACGGGGTACATCACCCGGTCGTTGGGGTAGAAGAATTGGTAGGTCGGGTAGAGCTTCAGACCCCGGAAGCCGAACTCGCGGACCAGTCGCCTCAGCTCGTCGGCGGGGCGGCTGACCAGGTTGGGGTTCAGGCTGCAGAACGGGATGAACTCGGGCCGACCCGCGGCGATGGCGGCTACCTGCTCGCTGGTGACGGTCCCGGTCACGGCGGGGCTGTCCTCCGCCAGCAGGACCGAGTAATCCACCCCGTACGTTTTGAACAGCCGGGCCAGGTTGCCGGGGTCGGCGAAAGCGGAGAGCAGCTCCTCCGCATCGGCGCCCAGCTGCTTGGACGTCCACTCCATAATCCAGGGTTTGGCCGCCCCGGGGACAACGGGGTGAACGTGAAAGTCGACGACCGGCGACATGGCGGCACCTCCCTCGCGGGTGCGGCTGAGGCTTACTTGACCCCGCGGCCGAATCCTTCCCCGCCCTTGCCGCCCTTCCCCGCGCGTCCGCCACATGGACCGCCCGGCCCGGGCATAACGTTGGAGGGGCGGGTGGTCGGGGTGAAGCTGACCTTTTGGAACCTGCGGTGGCTCTTGCCAGCCCTGGCGGCCCTCGCCGCGGTGGTCGTCTATCCTCTGGCCGCCGGCTGGAGCGGCGGTCCGGCGGTCCTGGTCGCCCAGGTCTCGGGTTCGCCTCGTCTTCTGCCCATCTACGGGGTGGAGACGACCGACAAGAAGGTCGCCATCTCTTTCGACGCGGCCTGGGGCGCCGAACGGACCCCGGAAATCCTGGACATCCTTGACCGTTACGGGGTCAAGACCACGTTCTTCCTCGTCGGTTTCTGGATCGACGACCATCCCGACCTGCTCCGCGAGATTGTCGCCCGGGGTCACGAGGTCGGCAACCACACCGCGACGCACCCCCACCTGAACTCGTTGGGTAAGGAGGCCGTGAAGGAGGAGCTGGCCACCGTCAACGAGCAGGTGAAGGCGGCCACGGCCAAAGCCGTCATCCTGTTCCGCCCGCCCTACGGGGAGTACTGCAACAAAGTCATCGAGGCCGCCCAGGAGCTGGGACTCTACAGCATCCAGTGGAGCGTGGACTCACTCGATTGGAAGGACTTGAGCGCGGACGAAATCTACCGCCGCGTCGTGGATAACATCCACCCGGGGGCTATCGTCCTCTTCCACAACAACGGCCTGCACACCCCCGAAGCCCTGCCCCGCATCCTGGAGACGCTGCAGGCGCAGGGCTACAAGATAGTCCCCGTTTCCCAGCTCATCTACCGGGAGAACTACTATATCGACCACCGGGGTTTCCAGCGGCTGCGGACCAGTGGTCCGTAGGCTTGGCCAACCGGACCAACCGGAGCAGGTTCTCGCCGAGGACGGCGTCCTTCGCCTGGCGGCCAGGGGACGGCCCGAGGTATTCCTCCGCGCAGCGCCAGGGCCGGCTGTAGCTGTGGCCGCCGCAGGCGTCGCGGAGGCCGTCCGGGCCCCCGGAGGCGAAGAGGACGCGACCCGGGGGCACACTCCTCGCCATCAAACGGACCAGCTCCGGCGAGATATGCGGCCCGGCGAGGTCGAAATAGAGGTTGGCGTAGCTGCGGGCGGCGGTCCAAAGGGCGCGGTGGTAGGGCAGGCCGGCGTGAGCGGCGATGAAGTTCACGGTGGGGAAGCGGTCGAGCAGCTCCAGGACGGCCAGGCCGGTCCGGCGGCTGCCGCCCAGGTGGAGAAGGATGGGGAAGCCGGCTTCGGCGCATCGCTCGGCTACAGGGGGGAGTTCGCGCACTAGGTCGACGCCGTGGTGCCAGGCGTGGACCTTCACCCCTCGGAAGCCGCGGTTGAAACACCGGTCGACCTCGCCCAGGCAGCCCGGTAGGCGCGGGTTCACGGAGACCAGCCCGATGAAGCGGTCGGGGTAGGCCGCCACGGCCGAGGCCACCGCTTCGTTGTCCGGGCGGTTGACGACCCGGAGCACGCGGCCTCCGGCTCGGACCAGACCGTCCTGCACCAGGTTGACATACCGGAGGCGTCTGGCCGGGCCGACCGGCGAGAGGAAAGCCGGGCCGGGGGAGGGGACCGGGTCCACTGTCCGGGCCACGAGCACGGCCTGACTCACGCCCGCGCCGTCCATCACCCGCACGAGCTCGGCTGCCGGGAGTTCCGGGGTCAGGTGGCAATGGGCGTCCACGACCATCGGCGTAAGCCTCCGGGGAGGCGGGCCGCACAGCCGCGTCAGTCGGCCGCTCCCTGGGAATGCTTTCTACGGATGGCAAGCCAGTCCTTCCGGCGGCCGCCCTGCCCGGGGCGGAGAGCGGCTCGCTCGGGGCCGGGGCGCGGCCCCGACCGGATTAGTCCGGCCGCCCGGTCCGGGCGGGTCCGGTTCCGACCGGCTCGCCGGGCTGGGCTTTGACCGAGACGAGGTAGAAGGACAGCACGAGAAGATGGGTGCCCAAGCTGAGTAAGAAAGCGAACGGGAGGTTCCAGTTGGAGGAGAACAAGCGCAGCCCCGCACGCAGGAAGTAGTAGTCCAAGGCCGTGTACACGGCTGGAAAGAGCACAAGCCAACCCAGGCGGGGCAGCGACTGGTCGGGTAGGAAGTGGACGAAGAGGATGACGGACGGCACCCAGGCCAGAAGGACCCAGAACGGGATGCCGAGGATGGGCCAGGCCGCCTGACGGAAGCTCCACAGGTGCAATATCGGTCCGCCGAAGAGATTGATGACCAGGGCCAGGCCGAAACCCGCGATGAGGCCGAACGGGACCAGGCGCCGGAAGTCCTCCTGGGGGACGGCCAAAAGCCCCACGACCCAGGCTACCACGGCGAGGATTATCCAGGGCATGCTCGTCCGACACCGCCTTCGCTTGACCGCCTTCCGTTTACGGACTAGTCTCGCCAAAGCCGTTCGGGCTATGCGGACCGCGGCGGAGCATACCATTGGGCGCATGGGGTACCGGGCCGGAGCGAGAAAGGCGGGGCGACAGGCCGGACGAGAGGCCGGGGGAGAGGCCGGGGGCGGCGTCGGGGCGGCGGCGGTCGCCGCGACCTACGTCAGCACGGTCGTCGGGGCCGGGTTCGCTTCCGGTCAGGAGGTCCTCCGTTTCTTCACTCACTTCGGCCCCTGGGGCCTCGTCGGCCTGACGGCGGCCGCCCTCCTTTTGACGGCGGGGGGCACGGCCGTCCTGGTGGAGAGCCGGGTCTGCCGGGCGTCCAGCCACGCCGACCTGCTGTTCTGGCTCGCCGGTCCGCGCCTGGGTCGTCTTTACGACGGGTTCACCATGGTCTTCCTGTTCGGGACGACGGCGGTGATGGTCGCGGGCTCCGGGGCCTTGTTCCAGGAACGGCTCAGTCTGCCGTCGTTGGTCGGCGACCTGGTCATGGCCCTCGCGGCCGTGGTCACGGTCCTCGGCGGTATCCGGGGCGTCGTCGCCGCCAGCGAGGTCGTCGCGCCGCTTCTTCTCGGGTCGGTGGTGGTCGCTGCTCTGGCGGCTGTCTGGGGGCCGGGTGGGGCCGGCCCGCCGGCCGACCTCATCCGTGAGGGCTTGTGGCGGGTTTGGTCGCGACCCGAGGAGGCCGCGGCGCCTTCCTGGACCTTGGCCTGCGTCCTCTACGCTTCCTACAACCTGGCCTTGGCCCCGGCGGTGCTGGCGCCTCTAGGGGTCCGGGCCCGGTCTCGGGCGGCCGTCGTGGCGGGCGGCGCCATCGGCGGGCTCGTCCTGGGGGCGGCCGTGGCCTGTGTCGACGTCGCTCTTCTGGCCTGCCTGCCGGAGTCGGCCGCCTACGAGGTGCCGCTGCTTTATGTCGCCTCCCGCCTCGGCGGCGGCCTGGGGCGCGCGCTCGGGACCGTTTTGGGTCTTGCCCTCTGGGGCGAAATCTACACGACGGCCGTCGGACTGCTGTACGGACTGGCGGTACGCCTGGGGCGCGGGGCGGGCCCCCTCGGCCGGGAAGCGGAAGGTCCCCGCTTCAAGCGTTGGGTCCTGGCCCTGGGGCTGGGGGCCGCACTGGCGGCGCGGGCCGGTTTCTCGCGGATGGTGACCACCCTCTACCCTGTCGTCGGTTACGTGGGGTTGGGCTTCCTCGCCCTGGTCCTGGCGCGCCTGGGGCGGGCGTGGCGACAGCCGGAAGGGCGCTGAGGCGACGGAGGCCGGAGTCCCCGGGCGCCTCCGCTTGCGCCGGCCCGGAGCCCGGCCGCATAATGGGCCTATGACGAGGCTTTTCGCGGGTGTCGATATCGGCTCGGCCACGGCCAAGGCGGTCGTCGTCGCCACCGACCCCGCCTTCCGCGTCGTCGGGCTGGCCCTCGGTCCCGTAGGTTACGACCTCGAGGCGGCGGGCCGGAAGGTGCTCAGGCAAGCGCTGGAGGCCGGCGGCGCGGCCGCCGACGGCGAAGTGGCCTGGATGGTGACCACCGGCTACGGTCGTAACGCTCTCGCCGCCGACCAGGCCGTCACGGAAATCACCTGTCACGCCCGCGGCGCCGCTCACCTTGTCCCCGGGGCGGCGACGGTCGTAGACGTCGGCGGGCAGGACTGTAAAGGCATATCCGTGGGACCCGGCGGCAGCGTCCTTGACTTCGTGATGAACGACAAGTGCGCCGCGGGCACGGGGCGGTTCCTCGAAGTGATGGCGCGGGCTCTGGAGGTGCCCCTGGACGAGTTCGGCCCGCTGTCGCTCGCGGCGGCCCGGGCCGCCGAGATAAGCAGCACCTGTACAGTCTTCGCCGAATCGGAGGTCATTTCCCAGCGCGCGGCCAGGACGCCCAAAGAGGAGGTCATCGCCGGTATCCACAAGGCCATGGCCCGGCGCATCGCGGGTATGGTCCGGCGACTGGACGTCCGGGAGCCGGTGGTCATGACCGGAGGGGCCGCCCGGAACGTCGGACTGGTCCGGGCCTTGGAGACGGAACTCGGCTGCCCGATAGTCGTTCCGGAGCTGGCCCAGTTCGCGGGAGCCCTGGGGGCGGCCATCATCTCCGCCGGTCGGGACCGGACGGAACGATGAGTCCCCGACGCTGGCTCGACCGGGCGGTCTACGTACTGCTGACGGCCGTCGCGGTCACCGGGGCCCTCGCGGGGCTGGTGGTGCGCGATTACCTCTTCGAGAGGTCGGCTCGGCGCATCACCGGGGTGAGTTTCCCCGGCGGACAGGTCGAGGTGGATGTAGCCGTGACCGACGCCGAGCGCAGGGCCGGCCTGGCCGGACGGACAGGCCTTCCCCCCGACACGGGCCTCCTGTTCGTCTACCGGGATACCGCTCCCAGGCTCTTCACCATGGAAGGCATGCTCATCGACCTCGATATCATTTCCCTCGCGGAGGACGGCGCCGTGACGGGAGTCCAGACCCGCGCGGCCGGCGGACCGCCGCTCCCGACCGCGCCGGCCCGGTACGTGCTGGAGGTCGCGAGCGGTTGGGCGGCCTCGCACGGCGTGACGGTGGGCACGAAAGCCAGGATTGTCCGCGGCGGTTGAGCCCGCGGGACTGGACGTGCCGGGCTGCGCGTGCGGGGCTGCGCGTGCCGGCTGAGGGTGTGGGGCCGGGCGCCCGCGGTCCAAGCCCCAAGAGCCTATGCCCCGAATCTACCAAACGGCAGGAAGAATCGCCCGCCCCGAGAACCTCTCCACGTGTCTCCGAAGGGCGGCCCGAAGGGCGGCGAGACCTGGTGGACTACGACGTGGACTACGACAGAGAGGCTATGCGGCGGTTTTACGCTCCGCAGTCGGTCGCCATCATCGGCGCCTCCCGGACGACCGGCCCGGGGGCGTTTAACATCCTGGAGAATCTGCTGAACTACGGCTATCGGGGACGCGTCTATCCGGTGAACCCCAAGGCCACGGAAATCCTGGGCCACAAGTGTTACGCCCGGGCCCAGGACCTGCCCGAGGTCCCCGAGCTCGCCGTCGTCACGGTCCCCCGGGAACTACTCCCGACTGTCATCAGCGACGCCTGCGAGCGGGGCATCCGCTACTTCACCCTCGTGCCGCAGGGTCTGGCCGAGGCCGACGAGACCGGCGCCGCCATCCAGCGCCAATTCATGGAGATTATCCGGCGCCACGGAGCCCGGGTCCTGGGTCCGAACACCCTGGGTACGGTGAACGCCTTCGACGGGTTCACCTCGTCTTTCATGCCGGTGGTCCGCCCGGCGCGGCCGCAAGCGTCCGGGGTCATCTGCCAGACGGGGCTCTTTTTGGCCACCGACCTCGGGTTGACGACCGGCATCGGCCTCGGGATGGACGTCGGCAACCAGGTCGACGTAGGTTTTCCCGAGGCTTTGGCCTTTTTGGGCGACGACCCGCGGGTCAAGGTGGTCTGCATCCACATGGAAGGCCTGCGCCCGGGCGAGGGAAGGCGTTTCGTGGAGGTCGCCCGGAGAGTGACACGGCCCGGGTCGGAGGCGGGCAAGCCGGTGCTTGTCTACAAGACGGCGCGGAGCGCGGCCGGGGCCGCGAGCGCCGGCTCGCACTGCGGTTCCCTGGCCGGCTCGCACCGGGTCTACGCGGCCGCTCTGGAGGAGGCCGGAGTCGTTCTCCTCGAGGACGTGGAGGACATGGACGACGCCGTCAAGGCCTTCCTTTACCTGCGTCCGCTGCGGGGTAAGAGGGTCTTCATCGTCACGGTCTCGGGGGGCGGGGGCATCATGGCCGCGGACGCGTGCGAGGATTACGGCCTGGAGTTGGCCCGGCCCACCGCCGAGACGATGCGGGTTCTCCAAGGGTTCTACCCTTCGTGGATGCGCGCCGGGAACCCCCTCGATGTCTGGCCCGCCGCCATAGGGCGGGATTACGTCACGGTCTTCGCCGCTTGTTTCGACGCCGTCATAAGGGACCCCGAAGTCGACGCCGTCGTCGCCGTCGGAGGGACGTTCCCCAACGCGGGAGTCGACCTGAGCCAGTTCATCGCCGCGGCGGCGGAGAGCACCGACAAACCGGTCGTTTGGTGGGTGCAGGGACGGGAGTCGGTCGAACTGGCCGCCAAGGTCGAGGCGACGCGCCGGGTGGCCACCTACCCTTCGGCGGACCGAGCGGTGCGGGCCTTGGCGCATCTGGCCTGCTACTACGTGGATGTTCGCGGCCGTCGGGACGAGCGGCCGCGGCGGCCGGAGGGTGCGGGCGACGGCGATAAAGCCCCGGCGCCGGACCTCCCCGCGGCCTCGGCCCCACCGCCCGGTCGGGCGGCGGGCGTCCTCGGAGCCGAGGCCTACAGACTCCTCGAGGCTTACGGCATTCCGGTGGCCCGTTACCGGGTGGCCCGCTCGCCGGAGGAGGCGGCGCGTCTGGCCGAGGTCGTGGGGCTGCCCGTGGCCCTGAAACCGGTCGGGCCGG
>Ga0315298_1008063_pt1 | contig 13594 bp, 12 predicted proteins | sample WHS_1_MG_FD_203077 | JGI IMG/M metagenome (GOLD analysis project Ga0315298, IMG submission 203077) | Extremophilic microbial mat communities from Washburn Hot Springs, YNP, Wyoming, USA - WHS_1_MG | ecosystem: Environmental > Aquatic > Thermal springs > Hot (42-90C) | place: USA: Wyoming...
TTTCTATCCTTTAGGTGTTCTCAATGAATTAGTCGGGAGAATTATACCTTTACCAGGTAAGCAGAGGAGAGAACTGTTACCTATGTGCCCGGTCTAAAGTGTAACCTATGTCCCCGGTTGAACGCCTCTCTTTTTCCTCTCCCTTGACGGGAGAGGACTAAGGTGAGGGTGAGAACCCGTCTATCTGAACGGGCTCATAGAGTGCGTTCACCTGATAGAGTGGCGAGGCATAGCCTTTTTCTTTAAGTTGTCCCCGCTGTCTCAAGGCAGATGAGAGTTTGGGATGGCGTGTGTGGTTACTGGAGTTCTCAGGTGCGCTCCCCCTTCAGCTTCTTGAATGCAGAACAGGAGCACTGCTAGACGCGGCGCCACTTCCACTTACCGGTGCGGAAGTAGATAAGGATTATAGCTGCGCCGATGAGCACGCTTGCGGTTATCGCCCAGCGTACGCCTACGGCACCGCTGCTTGTATGGTGGGACAGGAAGTAGGCTAGCGGCACCGTGACCAGCCAGGTGGTGGTGATGCTGATTACCATCGGGGGTAAGGTATCGCCGGCACCTTGCAGTCCGCTCATCAGCACAAACAGGAACCCCATGACAATCCAGCCTAGCATGGCGATATAGATGAATTGCCTGGCTAGAATATCTACGGCGGGTTCGGCACTAAAGAGGTGAACGACCGGACCGATCCAGATAAAGATCACAAGTGAGACCGCAATGACAAAAGCTTCCACGAATCCCGCTGCAATCCAGGCGCTCCTCTTTGCCCGTTCCGGCTGCCTGGCACCAAGGTTCTGCCCAACCAGCACACCAGCTCCCATGCCGAACGACATCGCTGGCATAAAGATGAACATCTCCAGCCTCATGGTGATCACGTGTGCTGCCAGGGCGGCGGCGCCGAATAGCGCCATGAATATTTGCAGGATAAACTGGTTCAAACTCTGTTGTACACCGGTGACAGAGGCTGGCAGCCCGATGCGCAAAATGCGCCATATAATACCAGCATCAAAGCGGAATCCTCTAAAGCTGAGACTTATTCTTGACCTGGCGGTGAGAAGCACTCCCAGCCCCAGGACCACACCGAGACCCTGAGCAATAACACCGGTGTAGGCAGCCCCACGGACGCCCAGTTCAGGGAAAATCCACCAGCCAAAGATGAGGAAGGGGCAAAGTATCACGTGGAGAAGACGATATATGATGGCGATCCACATCGGGTTCATGGGGTCGCCTGAGGCTTGCATAATGGCATCCAGCATCATACGAAAGACCATTGTGGCGCCGCCGATGAAGGCAATGCTAAGGTACGCCGTTCCCAGCCTTACGATCTCCGGGTCCGGGGTAATTAGCCTGAGTATTTCTTCACTGAAAAAGTGCCCGATAATCGCCATTGCAGCAGCAAGCATCGCCGAAATAACAATGGACTGCTGAGCTACAAGATGGGCGGTCTCCATATCCTTAGAGCCAACAGCGCGGGCAATGAGAGCGCGCATTCCCTGAAATAGACCCATCATAAGGCTCATCATAAACTGCATTGCTACGCCGGATATTCCGACGCCGGCAACTGCGGCTGCTCCCAGTCTGCCAACCCATATGATGTCTATAGTAGGACCTAATGCCATCACCGTCTGGGTAACAGCCATCGGCCAGGAGAGAAGAAGGACATTCTTCAGAATGCTCCCTTCAGTCCAGTCACGATGGGCTATATCCTTTCTACCCGGTGGGGGAAATGCTCTTACCGTGTCCTTATCCACCATTTCTTTCAAACACAGGGGCTACAGGCAGAGTGCTGAGCGTTTTCTTTCCTGCCCATTATAAGCCATTTTGCCTTGCAATAGCTTCCCAGCCTTGAACGTACAGCTCACAGGGCTACTCCGAATACCATGGTTTTTTGAGGTGAACCAAGAGGTAAACCGGAGTAATTTTACCGCTATATATTCTTGTGTTTCCATCTGCCTAGCTGGAAGTATACGAGGTAAAAGACAGCCCTACACAGCATGCCGGTCACGAGTGCCCAGCGGACTCCATATACTCCCAGGTCCCCGACTTGGGTCAAGAAATGTGCCAGCGGTACCTGTACACCCCATACAGTTACTAGGTTAACTAACATAACTGGCAAGGTATCACCAACCCCATTCAGGCATTGTGATAATACGATAATCAGCCCCGCCGTTACCAGAGCAACTATTTCTATCCTGAGAAAGGTAGCAGCTATGTCTATTACTTTGGTCTGTGGGGTAAAAATGCGGACTATACCCTCAGCCCAGAACCAGATTACCGTTGAAATGAGGAGCATAAGAGCTGAACTGATAGCAACTCCTAGCCAGGCAGTCTTCTGTGCCCTGTCCGGTTGTCCTGCTCCTACATTCTGTCCTACCAGAATGCCGGCTCCCATTGCCCAAGCCATGATGGGTAGATATATAATCATGTCTATCCTGGCGTGTATGGAGTGGGCTGCCACAGCGATGGTGCCGAATGGGACGACAAACCACATCACTATCAGTTGTGCGAAACTTCTTTCCATGCTGGTAATGGACGCTGGTGCACCGATCTTTACTATGCGCCAGACCATATCAAAGTCAAAATTGAAGTTTCTAAAAGTCAATTGCAAACGGGACTGTCCGCTAAGAAGTATCCATAAGCCGATAGATGCCGCTATGCTCTGTGCAACAACGCCGGACAAGGCGGCACCGCTTATTCCCAGACGGGGGAAAGGCCACCAACCGTAGACCAAAAAAGGACAAAGGACAGCATGTAAAGCTGTATATACAGCGATTATTTTCATCGGGGTCACCGTGTCTCCCGATGCCTCGAATATGGCGTCGTTTGTATTGCGCACTGTCATGAATACTGCTGCTACGAAAGCTATCCGAATATATGGAGCACCCTGGGTGGCAACTTCGGGCTCCACTCCTAGAAGGAGCAGTATCTCCTCGGCTAACGAGGCACCTGTTGCTGCAAGGACTGTAGCTAGGATGATGCTGACTACATAGCCTTGCTGGGCTGCATGATTAGCAGCTTCCTTGTCGCCGGCTCCAACAAGGCGGGCTATCATGGCTCGCAGACCTACCGTAAGCCCCATGGTCAGTGACTCTGCCACCATGACAGCTAGGGTGCCGATGCCTATTCCGGCAATGGGGGCAGCCCCTAGCCTGCCCACCACCATCATGTCGACTACAGGGCGCAAAGCCACGAGCCCCCTGCTGACAAGCATTGGCCAGGAAAGGGATAGCAGGTTGCTTATAATGCCGCCCTGTGTCCAGTCCCGCTCTAAGGTTCTTCCTGTTGCCATGTTGCGTGAGCCAGACGCCCTTTTTAGTCTGAGTTATGCCGGATGTTTCGCAGGTATGCCATAGCAGCGCCCGTTCTTAGTCTGGGTGACAAGGTTATTTTTTCCCAAATTTAAGGATTTATTGGCGGAAATCTAAATTTGAGACCTTGTAAATATACTGTACCGCGGTCCCGTATTACGGAAGCGCCGATTCGTAGTCACCCCAGGCATCAAGCTCTTCGCGATATGGGTCCAGCTCTACCCGGCAGGGGATATCGAAGAGCATGGTGGCACGCCTTTCGGGGGTATAAGGTTCCCATTTAGGGATGCCTGGGTGGTTCGGGTCTCCACTTCGGGCAAAAGCAGTCCACGTCTCACTCATTATGCGTGCCATCTCATATCTGTCAGGACGGGAGCCGGTAAATGGCACGTCATCTATGTTGTCAAATATGAATGAGATTTCGACCCCGTGACCTGCTTTGAAAAGCCCGCCCATGAAATCCGACTGATAGTTAAATATATACATAAAGACCGGGGCTGTTCCGCCCACCGCCTTACGCTCGGCAAGTTTGATGGACGACATCCGGAAGGGTTCGGTGCTAATTCCGATCAGCAAGTCCCAGGGGGTTGCCTCGGGGCGTGTCTTCTTATAGGTGTTGAGTATCTTGTCCAGGTTTTTGCCCAGCATGGGAGCGAGACGTTCGCGCAATTCGGGCTCGGTAAGCCGCCTTCTTCTGGGGTCTCCTGCCAGAAAGGTCGCTGATTCATCGCGGGTTGTGCCGATGATAAGCGGCACATCTGCGGCAGTTGGCGCAGCTACCGGGTCGAACGGGTGCCAGGGGAGGTAATGCCCATCCACCACAGGGGCGAAAGCCATTATAGCTGATGTAGGAGCACCTATTATGCTGGTGCGACGGCTTACGGACGGCAGCCTGGTAACGGCATCCAGTATTTGTTGAGCTGGCAACTGCTGGAGTTTATCGAGTTCATTCTTCTTGAGACCGAGTTCTGATAACAGGCGCTCAGCAACTTCTGTAGCCTCCTTGCGCTCTACGCCACGAATTCCCGGACCGCTCTGGATAACAGCCCGGTTGAACAGACCTTTGGCGCAGGGCATAGCCAGAAGCTTCGATACCTTGCTCCCGCCGCCGGACTCACCAAAGATCATCACCCGGCTCGGGTCGCCGCCGAAGGTTTCGATATTGTCCTGGACCCATTTGAGAGCCAGCACTGCGTCCAACATTCCGGCTACCCCGGAGCCGGACCATTCCTCCCCACCGATCTCTTCCAGATATAAATAGCCGAACACATTTAGCCTGTGATTAATGGTGACCACCACATTACCATGTCTGGCAAGCTCGGCACCGATATACATTGTTTCTGAGCCTGCCCCCTGAGCAAAGCCACGACCGTGCAACCAGACCATGACCGGGTGTTTGCTGCCGTCTTTCAGGTTCGGAGTCCACACGTTAAGCACCAGGCAGTCTTCGCTCTGAGGGAGGTACCTGACGAACCCTGAAACACGACGATTGGCATACGGACGGGTCTCATCAGCCAGTGGACCTCCTAGCTGCGGACAGATCGGACCGAAGTCGCCAGCGTCACGTACTCCTGCCCATGGCTTGACCGGTTCCGGTGGCAGGAAACGGCGTTTACCACCTGTTGGCGCTGCGTAGGGGATGCCCTTGAAAGCAAAGACACTCTTCTCTTTGATACCACAGATTTTTCCTCCGGTAGTCTCAACGATGATGTCTTCCATATTTAATTTACCCTCCCTTTTGTATTTGTGAACAGGCGCAGCGACTTTAAATAAGCTCGAGGATGCCGTGCCTGTGATGGTGTGTTATATACCAACTGTTTCTGGTAAGTGTACCTGTCAGCAGCTTCGCCAGACATACTGTCATCGCTCTAATTTTGTGTCTGCCTTCTCGTGGTGTGCCCACAAAACAGGTGGCGAGGCGGGCTGTGGTCCACTGGGGTGCTGTTTACAAAGCACGGGTGTTTGGTTATGATTTGCCCGTGGGCTTGATACTTCGCCGTTTATCTTGGATTTATCTCTATGGCTGGCTCTGTAGGTAAAGCAGTCACATCTCTTTAGTTAACTCGGTTGAAAAAATGGAGGTGAGAGGAAATGGACTTTCAGCTTAATGAAGAGCAGAAGATGCTGAAAAAGATGGTGCATGAATTTGCCGAGAGGGAGTTGCGCGGGAAGGTTGCTGAGTGGGAGGCGAAGGGTGAGCCATTGCCGCGTCAGTATGTGAAGATGATGGCTGGTCTGGGGCTTCTGGGCTTGTGTCTGCCGGTGGAGTATGGTGGGCAGGGGCGGTCTGCCTTCGAGGCTATCCTAGCGATCGAGGAGCTGGCACGGGTCTCACATCTGTGCGCCTCGCCGGTGTTTGAGTCCAATGTGGGACCGGTCAAGGTGATAGAGCAGTTCGGCACCGAGGAGCAGAAACGGAAATACATACCACCGATATGCCGTGGCGAGTCTATGATTTCCGTTGCCATGACAGAGCCGGAGGCTGGCTCAGCCCTTACCGACCTTGTTACCAGGGCGGTGCTCGATGGTGACCATTATATTGTGAATGGGCAGAAGCGTTTTATCAGCGGAGGTGGGGAGTCCGATGTCTATGTGGTCTATGTGCGGCTGAGTGAGCAGAAGGGGGCTAAAGGCATCGGTGGTCTGATAATAGAAAAGGGGACGCCCGGTTTTTCCTTCGGTAAGCAGGAGCAGTTTATGGGCTTGAGGGGGATGGCTTCCTGCGACCTCTACTTTGACAATTGCCGGGTACCGAAGGAGAACCTGGTGGTGAAAGAGGGGGAGTTTAGAAAGTTGATGCTGGCATTCGATCTGGAGCGCTGCGGCAATGCCACTATGTGTCTTGGCATAGCCCAGGGGGCTCTGGAGGCGGCTATGGAGTATTCCCAGCAGAGGAAACAGTGGGGCAAGGATATATGCGAATTTCAAGCCGTCCAGTTCATGCTCGCCGAGATGGCTATGAAGGTAGAAGCTGCCCGTCTTTTAATCTATCGGGCGGCGGTGAATGCCGGGGTAGGACTGCCTTCTCCTCTGGAAGCCAGCCTGGCAAAATGCTTTGCCAATCAGATGGTCAGGGAGGTCACCGCCATGGCGGTACAGATACACGGCGGGTACGGGTACTCTAAGGAATATCCTGTGGAGAGGATGATGCGGGATGGCTGGGGATGGGGTATCGCCGGCGGCACCATAGAAATACAGAAGATTACCATAGCGTCCCAGTTGCTGGGGCGCAGGTTTGACCAGCGGCGCTAGAACAGGTTAGGTTGGGGGTGGCTTGGCTGTGTTGTGGGAAGCTGGGCTCGTTCGGATAGATGTGGGTGGTGCAGGGGGCATAGCAGAGCGGGAAGAACGCTGGGCACTCTTTCACCCTCACGGTGCAAACCTGGTAGACTGGTAACAAAATAGACCGGGGACATAGGTTACACTTTTTCCTCTCCCTTGACGGGAGAGGATTAAGGTGAGGGTGAAACTGAAGGGACTCCCCCCTCACTCTGACTCTCTCCCGCAGGAGAGAGGACATTTTGCTATGTCCTACACTTGTCACCCATCTATCTGAACGAACTCAACCGCAGCCTGGAGTCTTGACCGCAGTGGCAAAGTAGCCGTTTGGACCGTCCTCTACCGCTATACCGCCAAAGTTTGCCATCCGCAGTAGATTGTACATCTCGACCCCATCGGGAAGGACATCGTGCTCAACGGCTGGGATCTGGCGATGGATGTTGTTAATCTCATCCCGGCTCGAGCTGTGGCAGATAAACAGCCTGCCCCCGTCCTTAAGAACCCGCCTCATCTCGGCGAGTGCGCGCGGCTTGTCTTGAAAATGCGGAAAGCTGGAGTAGCACACCACGACATCGAAAAGACCGTCGGGCAGAGGCAGACAGGTGACATCAGCGTGAAGGTACTCCACATTCCCGGGGAAACCCTTCGCCCGTGCCCGCTTCAGCATCTCCTCAGCAATATCCACGCACACTATCCTGCCACCATTCAGCCTTCGCAGGAGATAGGGCACAAACACACCCGTCCCGGTGCCCACATCAAGAACCGCTGCATCCAGGGCGATGTCAAGCCTGCTGGCTAAAGCAGCCAGTTTGGCACCGTCTCTCTCGGCGATAAGCTCATCCCAGATAGCAGCCTTCTGATTGAAGTATTCCCTGATACTCATCATCTCACTGCTCTGCGCCAAGTGGTTTTTCCCGCCACCGTTTCACCTTCCTCTTCGGCGAAAAGACGACCGCCAGACCAAAGATGATAGACGACACTATTACGATAGAAGCCCCCGAGGGTAAGTCGAAAAGATAGGACGCCGCCAGCCCTGTCCAGCAGGAGAGGATACCGAAGGCAGAGGCGATGAGAAGCATGCGCTTCAAATTGTAGGTAAGCTGGTAAGCAGCCGCCGCCGGGTTCAGTATCAGGCTATAGACCAGCAGCCCGCCGATGCTCTGCAACGAGGCAGTGACGGTAATGCCAGTGGCAAACAGTATCCCGTAAAACACCAGCGATGCCGGTATGCCCACCGCCAGCGCCACCTCGCGGTGACATACCACCGCCATGACCTCCTTATAGAATGCGCCAACCAGCCCCACTATCACCACAGCCACAACGGCGAGAAAGATAAGGTCGCGGTGGCTCACCGTCAATATGCTACCCCAGAACAGGTTCAAGGCTTCGGTCCGCGCCCCCGGCATCAGCCCCATGAACAAAAACGCCAGACCTAACATTAAGGAGAACACGATGCCTATCGAAGTATCGGGGCTGATGTCGCCGCGGTCAGCCAGGGGTCCGATGGCGGCTGCAGCAACCACGCTGAAAACTAGAGCGCCCAGAAGCGGGTCGAAACCCGCCCAGACACCCAAGAGAGCACCGGCGAAAGCAGCATGGGCTATACATACCCCGATAAAGGAGAGGTGCATTGTGACCACGAACACACCAACCACCGAGCAGGCTATGCCAGCACATATCCCGGCGAGGATGGCATTCTGCATAAACTGGTATTCCAGTATGCTCAACATCAAGACCTCAGCATCCGACTGCCATCAGGTTCAGACAACAAAGGTGAGCCATACAACTCCTGGAGCACTTCAGGCTTCAGCACCGAGTCCGGGCTACCTTCCCGCCATATCTTACCCTCCTTCATCAGCACCACACGCTGGCAGACTGCGGGCAATGTCCTGAGATCGTGGGTGACGAATAGAGTGGTAATATGGTGACGGGCATGGATAAACTGGACAAGGTTCAAAATATCGTTCTGCGCCGGTGGGTCAAGAGAGGCAGTAGGTTCGTCCAGCAAAAGGACTTCAGACTGCTGCATCAAAGCACGGGCGATGGCTGCCCTCTGGTACTCGCCACCGGATAGATGTCCGATGGGGCGCTGAGCCAGATGGGCTATCCCCACCAGCTCCAGAAGACGGTCAACGGTCTCCCGCTGTTTTTTGGTGGGGCGGCGGAGAAACCCCAGCCTCCCATAGCAGCCCACCAGCACCGTCTCCCTGACGCTGATGGGGAGTCTGGGGTCGATATTCTCCACCTGGGCTACATAGCCGATGCGTTTACGCAACTCGATCCCGCTCCTGCTGTTCACTGGCATTCCCAGCACCCACGCCTCCCCGTGAACCAGCCGTGCCAGCCCATTGACCACAGTTAGCAGGGTGGTCTTGCCAGCACCGTTAGGACCGATGACCCCCACAAACTCACCCCGCCTCACCTCAAGGGAAACGCCGCGTAACGCTACATCCTCACGATAGGAGACCACAGCGTCTTTGAGCCGAATTACTATCTCGTCCATCTACTTCTTCGCCCTAGCCAGAGCCTCAAAAAGTAGTTCCACATTTCTGTCCAGCGCCTTCTCCCAGCTTTCGGTGCCTTTAAGACCGCCGGGGAAGTTGGAAATGGTGACCTGGACCGCGCCGACATCCCTTGCCATGGCTTCACTGGTAGCAGTTGCCCCACTCTGCAAGTTGTCGATCACCAGCACCACACCTGCCTGCCTGGCTTTTGCCACCAGTTCCGCCACCTGCCCCACGCTCAACTCCTCGGGTCGCCCGTAAGTAGCCACCACATCAAACCCTGCCCATTTTACAAAACCTGCCTGCATGTCTGCACATATCACCTTCACCTGCGCCAAATTAGCTGCCTCCAGCCGCTTCTTCACCTCCCCTCCTTTAGCTAAAATCGCCTGCTTCCGCTGCTCAGCACGCTGGCGATAGAAATCGGCATTCCCCTCATCAAGCTCAGCCAGTATTTCAGCGATTTTACCCACACCTTCAGCCTGCACCGAGGGGACCATCCAGTTGCCCTTGACCCCGAGCACCTTGATGACTAAGTTCGGGCTGTTAGCAGCCTCGATGGCAGAGGTCACATTCTTCATATTCTGCTGGTAGTCGTGGATAATGAGCGCTTTGCACTTGCTCAGCGCCTCGATATCGCCCGGCTTTATGTCGTAGTGCCCGGGACACGCCTCCGGCGGTATAAGAACACGCACTTTCAACTTGCCATCGGATATATCATTTACGATATTAGCTATGTGAGAGGAGCCAGCCACCAGGTCAACCGCAGTCCGGGCACATGAAGATGACAGGAGTGCCATGACCAGCACCAGCGCAAGTAGACTGCCAAATTTTGCTCCCAGTTTCATTTCTACCTCCTTACTAGATTAAACAAATTTCGACTTTAGAATACCCCGGGGACAAATCGCCACGGCAATCAGAAATTTATTTTTCAAGTACCAATTTAATAGCCTGCTCATCCCTGTACACAACTACCGCCGAGTTTCTTCTTCACCATCCACCCCCAGCGCCTGTCTTAATAAATTTGTTGAGACTTCAGCTACACGTCCCTTCTCATCTACCCGCTGGTTATAAAAATTGAGCAACATCTCAGCAAATTCCTTCACACCCTCCAGGTCAGCACACACCAGAATCGGCTTTAAGCCACAGGGTGCCTCAATCCATATCGTAACCGCACCCGAATTGGGATTGACACTTATTTGAAAAACGGTCACTGCACACCTTCTGAACGATAAGAACGCTACGGGTTGTTATTGCAAACTATTGCATCAGCAACAAAGTGAAGTATAACATGATAACCCAAGCTCGTCAAGACCTTGTACTAGTCCAGTACATTAGTGCCACCTGCCCTCACCTAGCCTCTCCCAGAGGGAGAGGAATTGATTAAGGCCTCTCCCACGGGGAGAGGAATTTGATCAATAACCGGTGTCTCCTAAAGGGAGATGACTCCTGTCAACGATCGGTTGCTCTGGGAGAGGGAATGAGAAGGAGTCTCTCGTAGAGAGGCGGCGGTGGAAGGTGATGGGGAAGGAAAGGGAACAACAGGAAGTCCTGCTGGCGGTGGGGGGGGATGGCCAGAAGCGCGGCGGTGGTTGCGGTGGGAACGGGGGCAGGGTAAAATAGCACACAGACCGGCGCCGCGGATACGGTGTCGCCCTTCATAAGGGGTGGAGGTGGCCAACCGTGGCGCCAGAGAAGGCCCAAGCGGTTGCCGGCGCCATGTAGAGGCAAAGGTCGCTTAGAGCAGGCGGTCACCGGTGGGGAAGGCCGGGGACGCAGGTTGTGTAATTTAGTTGGGGGAAAAGCTCGCCCCGGCTAAATTTTCTCTCTCCCAGAATTCCTCCCAGTCATTTTTATGATAGCACAAAATTCTAAGTTTGAGAAGATTGCTTGCTCCTTCTTTTGTCCAGCTCATGCCCTGTTTCTTAAACCGGCGTCCGATAACCGTATCAATATTTTTCTCCATAGCGCCAGAGCTGGAAACCAACACCCTTTTTACTTCCACCCTATCTTTCAATGACCTCGAGCCATATAAGCCATCAAAATTATTCTCGATATAGTTGGCTAAATCGCTTATTTTCCCTCTCTTTTCGTCATCATCGCAGAGAAGACGAGCTAATTTCACAGTATCCAGCAGTTCTTTACCCTTGCCACTATACAGATAACCCACAAGCTCAGATACCAATTTAGGCTGGTCGCTAAAAGTTTGATGTATCTTCACCAGTATGTGCCACCAGTCTATCTGATAAGTAGCCATGTAGTAGGGACCTTGGGCTATAGCCCGGATCCACTGGTCACCATCCCCTATCAGGAGAACATTCTCGGCTTTGGATAAAGACAATTTCTCCTCCCCCTTAAGATAGAGCTTCTCTCCGAATTTTTGAGCATCCTCGATGCCGCCATAGACAGTTTTCTCTTTGAGTCGATAACGCTTATATTTGGCTGTTTCGCTCTCCAGTTCCTTGCCTGAATACATAATACCAAGCTTCACTGTAATGTTCTTCCCCTTACCTTCTTGAGAGTGAATCATAGTGGCATCAATCTCAGTAACCACAATGTCTCTCTGTTCCCCATTGGTCTCAATTACCTCGCCACGCTCGAAGGCAGCTTGCCATTTTCGGTCCTCCTCTGTTCTTAAGGCCTTGCCTTTCTTTTGTACCCAGCGATGGATGGAGTAATGGCTTATCTCATCTCCAACCTCGGCACTCAGCAGCGACGCTGCCTCTCTGTAGGTGTAGGTATACGCACTTGCCAGTTCACAAGCTCTCTTTTTAACCCACAATGTCGTTTCCTGGCGAGGTTCAAGCCCCACAGCCCTATCTAAGGGGCAAAAGTAGGTATTCTTACCATCTCTATCCTGCTTTAGCTTCTGTCTGGAAAAGACGACCAGCCCAAACCTGGTAATTAAGTATCGCCTGACCTTCCCCTTTTTATTCCCGTCTACTTCAGATAACAAATTCTCCTCCTTCTCCTTCAGTGCTCGGAGGAAAAGCTGCTTGGCGGCATTTCTGGCTGCCCTGAAACAAGCCTCCTCCAAAGCATTTACATCCCAACCTTCATCCGGTAAACTGATAGTTGCCAGGTATTCTACCTGCATGGGCTCACACCTCCTTTGTCGGACTTCTACCGGGGTGAGCCCACTATTATAAACCTCAACCCCCTAACTCATTTCCCCCAAACTTCCAACACATCCGGGGACGCAGCCGGGCTTGAAGGTGGCAGCGGGAGAATGAGTCCCGCGGGACTAAGTGTCCTGCGGGACTTTTTGTGTACGGAGAGATGGACACGCAGAGGAAGAAGACCAGCGTAGCTGCGCTGTCAATAGCCTCGAACAGCGCCCTGGTGGCGTTGAAGCTCACGGTGGGCGTCCTCATCGGCTCGGTCGCGGTGCTCTCGGAGGCTATACACTCGGCAGTTGACCTCATCGCCGCTTTGATAGCCTTCGCTGCGGTGAGGATATCGGGCAAGCCCGCCGACGAGGAGCACCCCTTCGGGCACTCGAAGGTGGAGAGCATCTCGGCTGCCGTGGAAGCGCTGCTGATTTTTGTGGCCGCTATCTGGATTGTGTATGAGGCGGTGCGGAAGTTGATAAGCCCTTACCCGCTGGAAGCTGTGGGCTGGGGCGCGGGCGTGATGCTGGTGAGCGCCATCGTTAACCTGATAGTCTCCGAGCTGCTGTTCAGGGTGGGCAGGGAGACCGACTCGGCAGCGCTGATAGCCGACGGCTGGCACCTGCGCACCGATGTGTACACCTCGGCGGGGGTCATGGCAGGGCTGGGGCTCATCTGGCTGGGGAGATATGTGCTTCCCAGCGTGGGACTGCTGTGGCTCGACCCGGCGATAGCTCTCGCGGTGGCGCTGCTCATCCTGCGCGCTGCCTACAGGCTGACCAGGCGGGCCACCGAGGAGCTGGTGGACCGCAGCATGGCACCCGAGGAAACGAAGTGGATCGAGGACTACCTCTCTACCCTGCGCCCTGCAGTGCACTCTTTTCACCGGCTGCGGACGCGCAAGGCGGGGGCAACCCGGTTTGTGAATGTGCATATCGCCGTTGACCCGAAGCTGACGGTGAGCGAGTCGCACCGCCTCGGCGACAGGATTGTGGGCGAGCTTAAGGCACATTTTCCGCACGATGTGGACGTGCTGGTGCATGTTGAGCCCTGCGATGGCTCGTGTAGTCCCGCCTGCAGGAGCGGCTGCCTGCTGAGCGAGGAGGAGCGGGCAACGGTGGTCCAGCGACAGGAAGAGGGCAGCGGGCAGGGGGTGGGCTGAGCCCCGCCGCAAGGGCGAACTCCGGTCTCGCCTCCTCTGAAGAGAGGACATGCCCCTCACTTTGTCTCTCCCTCGAGGGAGAGAGATAAGAAAGTGAGATGAGTGTTCAACCGGGGACATAGGTTACACTTTAGACCGGGCACATAGGTAACAGTTCTCTCCTCTACTTACCTGGTAAAGGTATAATTCTCCCGACTAATTCATTGAGAACACCTAAAGGATAGAAACTGA
>Ga0315298_1008064_pt1 | contig 13593 bp, 7 predicted proteins | sample WHS_1_MG_FD_203077 | JGI IMG/M metagenome (GOLD analysis project Ga0315298, IMG submission 203077) | Extremophilic microbial mat communities from Washburn Hot Springs, YNP, Wyoming, USA - WHS_1_MG | ecosystem: Environmental > Aquatic > Thermal springs > Hot (42-90C) | place: USA: Wyoming...
CCAATCTGATTTACAGAAGCCTAAGATTTCATAAATATTCTGGCAAGAATTGTTAACTAAAAATATTTTGAATTTCATTTTATATTAATTTAACGACCAAAAAGGGATTAATTTTTTCATTTAATCCCACAACTCGGAGCAATTGTTTTAGAATCTTTAAATTTCTACCCTTTCTGCCTTTAAGAATACCAATCTTTGGATGGTCTTTTCGGATAGAAAGAACAATCAGATAACCAATCGTATCTTGATTTTCAGAAATCTGATAATCGTTTTCGTTGAATTCAATTGCTGCCAAGTATTCTTTAAGAAATTGAACAGATTTATACATATTTTCTAAATTTATTCGACCTTTATAACCACTTTTGTTCTAATAAATAAGTATATCTATTTGAAAGTGAATACCATTCTTCTGAATCAAGGTCATTTCTGAAATACATATCTCTAATCACAAGACCTGATACATTCATTATAGCATTTTCTATGGCTTCTTTCAATGAGTTCCCAGCCCCTGTTACAATTGCTACATCTTGTTTATATCCTGCCGTTACTATTTTATTATCTACTTTTTTAGCATCTTCAAGCCAAATATATTTACTTAATAACTTGTCAACTTGGATTGGCAAATCTGATTGTGGATATCTATCTTTATCTTCTACTAAATTAAAAATTCTAATTGAAACAGCAAATTTTGCTACATCATTTTCAAATGGATGAAGTTTTGCTTTAAAAGGATTAAGACCTTGTTTAACACATTCAAAGAAATGAGAGACAGATGGTAAGAGGGTTAGCTCAGTATAGAAAGAGTTATATCCTCTCCTTGCCGCACAGAATTCTCCAAAATAAGGTTTATCATTTTTTCTATCAATTAACATACTTGCGTCCATAAAATTAGAAAACTTTCTTTCTTTGGCGGTTTCAAAATAAGGTTGAAGTCCTACCTTTACTAATCGGCAATCTTCATCTATTGGAAATACAGTATCATAAGTACAGCCAGTTTGATATGATATATCTCCTGCTCCAAATTTTTTTAATTCTAAATCAACAGTAAAAGCAATTGGTTCGCCTTTATAATAAATTGCCTCAGGAGTTGCCTCTACTGGTTGAATAATTTTTTCTTGAACAATAAATCCTTCTTTTTCAAGTTCTTTTTTATTTTCCTCCAAAAAACTTTTTGCCTCTTCAATAAACTTATCTGGCTCTTCAGAAGTAGGAACAAAAGTATAAATCTTATCGGAATTTGGTTTAATAACATAAAGTTTTTCGGATTCTTGAATATAGTCAATTGCCTCAGAAATATCTTTGAATTCTTTTTCTTCGGGGATAAATAAATCTGGATAATTCTTTTTAACAAAGTCCTGTGCCAGTTGCCTATCCTTTTCCATTTCCCTGTCAATTTCGTGGGGAAAGAGACCGACATATCCCTTCTTCTCCAATTCTTCGGCATATTTATATCCGTAATTAAAATCAAAATCAACAAAATAATCCTCTATTTCATTGTTAGACATTAAGAATTTAAATAAAGTTTTAGCAGGAACTACTTTAATTAACCCACTTCCTATTTGTTTTCGTCTTTTTTCTAATTCAGGGTCACCAACTTTTTCACCCATATCTTCTGGCTCTAAGCGTCCAATAACAACAGAATTTCCTTCTTCTAATAATCTCAGGGCATAACCAAGACATTCAAAGTCATAGGTAAAAATGGCATAGTTTAAGGCATTAATATAAACCACATTGGCTTGTGGGTTAAATTTCTTAATCCAATAAATCTGAGCAGGGTCATTATCGAAAAACAAATCAATGCCTAATTCTTTGATTTTCTTTGCTTTGAATTTTCCAACAGCAATATCAGAAATATCATCGGTCTCGTTATAAATCAATTCTACTTTATCAAGATAACCAAGGGCTTTAATTTCTTCCCGTATTCTATCTTCTTCTTCAATGGGAGCACCAGTAATAACAATCGTTCCATCTGGAGGAATAAACTTACCTGAATCAAGAGTTCCGTGATAATCACAGCCAAACCTTTTAGACTTAGATATTAAATCTTGAAGTTCTTGTTTAGTCATATTATTTCATTACATTATCAAGAACCTTTTGTCTTAACTCTTTGGGAATTGATTCCCAAACTTGGAATGTTTGTAATATATTTATCATTTGTTTTATTGAATCTTTTTGTTCTTGAGTTGGAGCTTGTTTTAGTACCATTTTAAAGAATTTAATCCAGATATTCTTATTTGTAATAAAATGCTGAAACAAATAATTCGGGTCAACTGGTGGGTCTTCTTTTTCTATTCCTTCATTTAATTCTTCTAACACTTTATCTATTTCTTTAAAGTCCCCAGTTTTAATTGAGTTCATAACAGCATCATCAAACTTTTCAATAAAAACATTTCTTCTTTTTTCTAATCTATCAGCATTTTGTCTAATAGAATTTTCAAATAAAGCAGTTGGGTCCCATTCTTTTATAAACTGCTTATCAATTCTAAATGGCTTTCCTAACACTTCTGCCAACCACTCTATTGTATTTTCTTTAAAATCTTGTTCGGCTTCTGTATAATACATCTGCATTATTGGTGGTAATAATTTCTCAGCAATATATTGAAGTTGAAATTCAATTGCTTTTTCTGAGCCAACAAACTTTTCGGGAACAATAGTTTGATTAGTATAAGGGTCTTTATTCATTACTATTCCATTAAAAACAGAAAAAAGAGGATTAAGTAATCTTGATAAGAAAAATCTTGGCGGTGCACTTATCATTTCTGATAAAGTTATTTTTGCTGCTTCCTCGGGAGTTAACTTTCCTTTTACAACACTTTCAACATTATTAATTAATTTATCAACGCCAAAAATCATTCCAACAATATCCTGTGGTCTTAATATTCTAAATATAATTGCCTTTCCCTTTTCGGTTTGACCAAGAATTATTGGCAATCCAACTTTTGATTCTTCTGGTAGGGAATCCCAAATCTTTTTATTTTGTGGCAAATTATTCCAAATATAAATACCAGCAATTGGAGCAAGAAAAGCAGCAGCAGAATAAAGAGGATAACGATAAACAGTTCTTATTGTAGCAGCAGTAGTTCTGGCAAACCAATAAGCGAATGGAGCAAGAAACTCAGAAAATACAGTTTTAAATGCATCTGGCATAGCAGCATAGTCAACAGTAACCGCTCTACCAAAAGCATAAGTTGCCTCTTGGGCATACCCCATTTTTGCCATTTGTAGAATATAGGGGTCAGCACCCCTTAAGATTAAGGGCTTTCCTTTTTCTATTCTTTCTAAATTGTTTAAAATAGAAGCAATTTTTGGAGCCACTTCTGCTCCTGCTGAAAACTTATCAAATGTAACGCTCAACCAAGATAGTGGATTAAGTTTTGATTTTACAAGCAACCTTGTGGGAACATTCATTTCTCCAGTAACAAAACTTGAAGAAAGTACACCGTTTTCTTTTAGGTCATTAACTAATTTTTTTGTTAATTCAGAATATTCTTCTGGAGATTTTTTACTAAGTTCATAGGCAGTTTTTATTGCTTGTGGAACTTTGAGTAATGCCTCTGGATGATAAAACGCTAAATTGGAATAATCACCAACACTATTAGCAATTCTCCAAGCAATACCACCATACCATTTCGTTACAAAAGGTTTAAATAATCTTGTATATTTTAACATTGCACTTAACATTTGTGCTATCTCTTTACTATGAGCATCTCTATATTTAGAAAGTCTTGAATAAATTTGTTCTGGCAGGATAATAGTAGCTTTTCTTCTACCCAATGCTAACATATCTCTCATTGGTAATCCACCCCTTGAACCTCTTAATTCCATCAATTCTTCAACTGTCAATCCATCTTCGATTGCTTCTGCTAACATTTCTTCATTAACAGATTTGACGGGAAAAATGGTTCTTCCTTTTTCATAACCATATGCTCTCCATTTAACATCTGGATATTTTTGTTTAATTGATTCTGGAATCATATCATTAGGAACAATCTCTCCGTGTCTCCATTCGGTTGGTTTAAAGAATCTTTCATTAACTGTATCTAAATTATCAACAAGATTTAAAAGATTATATTTTTTAACTGAATCTTCATAAAATTTATCAATTTCAAAAATGTGTTTTGTTTTAATAAGATATTCTTTCACTACATTTTCATAATCAGTGCTTATATCTCTAATACTTCCACCCCTTCTTAATAGATAAGGATTAAACTCTTTTTTAATTTCTTTTGGAATCCAAGAGGAACCACTATATTTATAATTGACATAATCTAAAACTTTGTGATGAAAATATGTATCTCCCAATTCTACATTAGGAATTGTAGACCAAACTCGTAATTTATCTTTCATTTCTTTGGCAATATTTTCATCTATTCCAGAACTAAAATCAATTGTTCTTCCATAAAAGTTTTCCATTTCTGTCCTAACCGCCCTCATTAATTCAAAATGTTTTCTTACAGCAGTAATAACTTTTGGATATCTGGTTCTTGCTAATTGATACAAAGATTTCAATGTCTCCTCTATTTCTTGAATAGTTGCTTTACCAGATAGAGGAGTTTCTTTTCCTTGCATTGATGTTACCCATAAATCATTAAGAGCAACAATTCTATTAAATAATTCTTTTTCTAATTTACCTAATGGTTGAACAATATTTCTAATTGCCAAAAAAGCATCGCCTTGAATTTTAAGAATCTTAGCTCTAAAAGTTATTTCATCATTAATAAATTTCGGGAAATATTTATTTAAAACATCATCTACTTCAAACTCCCCACTAAGTTTTCTAACCATTTTATTTACATCCTTTAATCCTTCTATTGTTTTTTCTTTAATAGATTTTTTAGCTTCCTCTTGTTTTTGGAACATTCTATCAATATATTCATTAGCAGTCATTACCGATTCTTTATCCAAGTTCAAAACAAGAGCACCCTTTTGCATCTCTTTTGCTATTTCAGCATTTGCTTCTACTGATTGCTCTCTAATTACTTGGTCAATAATAGGAGTAGCACTCTTTTCAATATCCGCAGTTGTAGAAATTCTAATGGCAGTATTAAGCATCTCGTTCTCGGGCATTTTTTCTGATGCTTCTATTGCTTCCTGAATGAAAGAAGTAAATAACTCAGCTGATGTCTTTTTATATTTTTCTTTTAGTTTTTTATCTAAATCAGTAATAAAAGTCCTCCAAGTTCCATTATCTTCCATTCTTTCAATATCCGCTTCTGATAAAATTTTACCATATTCTTTCGCCGAAACATCTTTTACAAAATCAGCATAAGTATAATCTGGGTTGGCTTTTATATTTTCTCTCACATAAGAAAGAATATTTTTATCTTTAATATCTTCTATTTTTTCCTTAGCAGAATCAATGGTATCTCTAATAGTTGTTTTGGTTTTTTGCGGTTTTCCTTTCTTAAATTCGTAACCAACAGTATCAGCTAATTCGGGATTAGTATTTAACAAAGATTCATACATCTCTTTATAATCTTTGAACTGATAAAGATTAGAAAATTCAATTGCTTTTTTATAGGCAATCAATCTATCTCCTTTCGAAAGTTTGCTAATGTTTTTACCATAAATAGCAGAGATAAAATCATTCAAAGTTCCCTTAGATTGAGCAAATCTATCAAACACTTCTCTAAGACGATTAATCTCCGCCTCAGAAAATTCTGGAACAACATTAAGTTCAGCAAGAGTTTTTCCTGCTTTTATTGCCTCAGCAACTTCTTTTAATGATTTACCATATCTTTTTATTACTAATTCATTGATTTCTTTTTTAGAATATTGAGGATTATATTGTAAGAGTGCTTTTTCTAATTGCTTAGCATAATCTACTTTTACTTCTTTTGCTGGGGCTCTTTCAATAATATGAAAACCTGAAAGTTTGGAAATTCCTTCTTCCAAACCACCCTCCTGAATTAAACTGGAAATTTTTTCTTTTTCTCCTAATTCATACTTAAACTGCTCAGCAATTTCATTTATTGTTTTATTTATATTAGTTGTGAAAACCTCACCACCAAGTTTTTTCCTTAAGGTGTTTCCAGTTATTATTCCTTTGTTTTTTACTTCATCAAAGAATTTTTCAAAATTAACTTTATCAGCAACAGATAAATCACTTTCAATTGTTTTAATTTCTTTTTCAAGTACAGAAGCCTTGCCCAAATTTGTTTTAACTTCTGGCTTGATTTCCGTTTTAATTTCTGGTGTTTCAATTTCTTTAGTAACTTTTGATGCCTCATCAAAAATTTTATTAACCCTTCTAAAATAAATTGTATCTTTTACATCATTAGTTATTTTTTTAAATGTTTTGTCAAACAAATCAAGGCTTGGCTTAACAATAGGGTTAATGATTCCCTTCATAAGAACAAACTCACCAGCCTTAAAAGCTCCCCAAGTTGCAACACTTAAAGCAGAATTTTCTACTAATTTATCAAAAACATTCTTTCCTTGTTGTTTTTCTTCCTCTGTCAACTTGAAATTATTAGCATTCATTAAGTCGGTGGTCATCCACGCACCCAAATCAATTAATCCTCTTGCTACTGCGTTACTTTTTATCATCTGTGAAGTAAGAAATGAAACAGTTTCGGGATTTAATGTTGGTCTGAGTTTAAGTAAAACTTCTGGTATTATTTTTTGAGCAGCACCAGTATATACTTTTCCTATACCAGCATAAAGACCAAGAAAAGAAATCATCTCAGCTACTTTCTCTGCCGTCTTTTCTGACCCCGCTAATTGCTGATTTTTTATATCAAATATTTCACTATCAGCAAGGTTATCAAGAAGTCCAAGTCCATAGACTTTTAATACTGCTCTTACTCCTGGTTTTGCTCCTTCTATTATTGTTTCCAATGGATGTTCTCGTAATTGAGTCAAACCAACCGAGGCAGTTTCGTAAATATTTTTCTTTCTCAATTCTTTGTCGGCAAGAGTCAATTTAAGCGGTTGAATATAACCTCTAATGATTTTATCTTTTAATTCAACAAGATTATTTTTTATGTTATCAAAAAAATTAACAGATTTTTCTACTGCTTCTTTAGCGGTTAATCCAGTCGGAGTAGTAGTCATCTCCTCCAAAGCGGGAGAAGGTGATGGAGTTGCTTGCGGAGTTGCTTGTGGAGTTATCTGTGGTGTTATCTGCGGAGTTACTTGCGGAGTTGGTTGCGGAGTTTGTAAATTAAGTGGAGAAGTTGAAGTAGCAACACCACCCATAGGAACATTAACTTCCTGAGGAGACTGCATTACCTTTTGTAATTCCTCTCTTTTTTTATAGAAATTACTTTCAAAATAATCTCTGTACTTCATTGGTTTATTTTAAATAAACGACTATTATCCTTATTTTTATTCTGATGGTTGATTTTTTTTGTTCATTTGTTCAATAAAAGTTTTCATAGCATCAAACATTGTTTGGAATTGTGTCAATGAATCTTGTTTAAGTTGATTTTGTAATGAATCTTTAATACTTTGAATCTGATTGTATAATTGTAATTTAACATTTTTAGCATTTCCTTCTGGCATTCTTTGAATTTTATCAAGAGTATCTCCTAAATAAGTTTCAACTGGATAATTAACAAAGAACCATTTTAAACTATCTGGGTCAGCCGTTCTCCATAAATCCATTAAAGTATAATAATCCTCGGCACTTAATTTTCCATCGGCTCCTTTATTTTCATTATAAAGTTTATTGATGGTTGAATACATATCTGATAAGTATTCAGAAGAAGAAAATCCGCCAGAAGGAGCATAGTATCTCGCAATTCTTTCTCCTGTATTTTTATCATAGACAGAAGTATAATCTCCTTCTCTAACAATATCTAAATTAGCCTTTTTCTGAGAAACTAAATTTCTTACAGCATCAAGAGGAATACCTAATATTTCGGTGCTTGTTTCTAAAGCATCTTTAACTGTTTGAGGAAGCGAATCATATGGCACACCAGAATAAGACGAAAGAACGGTATTTAATATATTGCTTGCCTGAGTTTGAGCATCTGCTTTTTGTTGTCTTTTTCTTTCCTCAACAGCATTTTGAATATTAAAGGCATTATTTAAAATACTGAATTGGTTTTGTAATAATTGATTTTGGAAGTTGAGATAATCTAATTTTACTTTTCTAACTTGGTCGGCATAATTATAATCTAAAGTGTCCAAAGCATTCTGCTCTTCAAGTTCTAACCTTTCTAATTGTTTTGATACTTTGCTATGAAGTTCTTCAACTTTATCAGTATATGCTTCTACATCTCTTTTAGACAACATTGGCAATGTCTCAAATTGTTCTCTGTATCTTTCTAATTCTCTTCTACTCCATTCAGCTTGTTCTCCAATTTCTTCTCTAGTAATTGCATATCCTAATTTTGTTCTTTCTTCTGCTAATCTTTTTTGCTCTAACAAATTCACTTCCTCTTCTTCTGGCTTAGGATAAGCCGTTGCCAATTCCTCTGTTTTAGTTCCCATCTTTTTCATTATATCTCCCATTCCAGCCAAGAAAGAAGCACTGGCACCTTCAACACCATAAGTTTCAAAAGGAGATTTAGTATTATCTAAGGGGGTATTAGTTGGAAGATTAATATTCTTAGCAACAGAAGGAATAGAGCCAGTTTGAAGGGCTTTTAAAACTTTGGGGTCAGCGACTACTTTTAATCCCTCTGGGGTTTCCTCAAAATAAGCATTTTGTGGAGTTTTGATATAAGCCATATATTTAATCTGTTATTGGTAAATTAGGAATTGCGACCAAATTATTTGCTCTTTTTCTTGGATACTTTCTTTGATATGTTTTAGAAAAGAGTTCTAATTGTTTTTCAATCCAATTAGATTCTTGAAGCAATTGAGGTTTAATCAAGAGGGAAGCATAAATAGCAATTAAATTTGTTAACCCCACATCAAAATTTCCAATTAACAATTTATCAGTAAGAGAAGTAAAATTTTCTAAATAAGTTGTCCCACCGCTATCTGTTCCTTTATATTTTGTGTAATAAGTCAAAATCATTGTATCTGGAACATTTATTCTTAGATAATCAATTCGATAATTAACGCCACCAGTATAAGATGAGGTATAGTCAAAATCAAACCAAATTCTATTTATTCCATACAAATCAGGAGAACCAACTTGAATTGCTCCCTCCCAAGGAAAATCTACTTTATTCCAGCCAACAGTAAAAGCGGTTCCGTCCTCTTGCGTAGTTACAGTTTGTTTATAATAATCAGAAGCACTACTTCCCCAACTAAAAGAAATAGAAGTAAGATTAGTAACATTGGGAAGATAAACCCAGCATTTAAAATGTCCAATATCTTGATAAGATTTTAAATCAAAAGATTGATTAGTTCTTGTTAATGTTGCTCTATTTAATCCAGAAAGAGCAGGATTAATATCAAAAGCCATTGACCCATTGCCTTCTTTGTATGTATTGGTATCATCAGAAATATTTTCTGCGTCATTAGAAGCAGTCCAATTAATTGAATTATTTGAATCAAAAGAATCTATTTGAAGTTTAGAGATTGAATTCATTCCTAAGACCCACAAACGCCAAGAACCAGTCGCACTATCAATTCCAAAAAGACGAGTATCCTTACTAATTTTATTTGCTCTCTCATAAAGATATTCTACTGGTCTCATAGAAAATCTGCCATATTTATTTAATGAGTCATCTTTAAATCTCAAACTAATTGCTTCTCCAAAACTATCTGGTAAAGAATAAGTTAATTGGTCTTCATCAAAATCAAACTCATATTCTTTCTCCTGAGAGGGCAAACCAAATTGATTAAATACAAAATCACAAGCAGAATTTATTGCCCTTATTGCCTGAGATTCATCAAGATTGGTATTTCTTGAATAATCCTTGACTAATTGATAAATATCATTAACAGTTATAGTTACCATATTTTACTTTGTGCGAGTATCATCAGAGATAAACAAGTCAGGTTTAACATTAACTTGAATATCTCTAATCCTTGTTAAACCGACAAAACTAATTTTATATTGAACGAAATCAGTAGAATAAGGAGAAAGTGTTCCATTAATTATTTTCCAATTTTCTGTACCCGCAGGGATTTCCTCACTATATAATAACATATTTTTATTGATTTTAAAAATGGTGAAATTGTAATTACTAGAAATAATCGGAAATTTCAGGGTAACGGTTGTTCCATTAATAGAATCAACATAATTAACTATGCCAGCTGATGCTCCAGCAATAAATTCTATCTCTTGGTTCGGTTTTAATAACGAAGCAACACTAGAATTAACAGTCATAGTAGTTGATGATTGAATCCAACCTTCATAGCCAAAGGTTTCAGCCAAGAAAGTAAAAGCAACATTTCCTGGATTAATAATCAAATTTGATGACATAATATTACCAACTAGCAAAGTATAAGGTGGAACAATATAAATTAATTTATTATTCCAATCTATACTTGTAACAATAGTTGTAAATCCTCTTAAAACACCATCAAGAACTGTAATTCTCATTCCTAAATGAAATGTTGATGGAATATTAGTTGGATAGTAAATATAGAAACCGTTTGGATTTTCTCCACTTTTCCAACGCCCAGTATAAATTTTATTTGTCTTATCATAAAAATCTTTAATATTTTCTTCTTTTGATTCAGAAACAATTAAACGACTATCAGTAATAGTTCTATATTTAATTGCCAGAGCGGTTGGTTGCTGAGTAACTTCTTGTGTTTTTACTCTTCCTGTTTCTATTACACCTGAATAATTATAAATAGGATTTGTCATTAAATTTTTGCTATCAAATAAACCACAAACAAAATTTCCTGTACTACTAATAACTCCATCTATTCCCGCAAAAAAGGTATCTTCTCCATTTTCATTTACATATTTCAATGCCCCAGTTATTATCTGTGGTTGATTTCCTCCACAATCTAAAGAAGGTTGATAAATGTTATTAGAACTAAAATAAACCGAGGCAAGATGATAAACATTTTTAGTGTTAGGATTAAAAACATAAATACCCCCAGGAGCATATTTATTTCCTGGTAATAAATAAGCAATGGAATCTCTGTAAATTTCGACTCCATTAATATGAGGAAGTTGAATAATGTAATTTTCAGAAGTTCTATAAATCTTAGTTATAAATTCAAATCTTCCATTATAAAGCAAATAGATATTTCCATATTGAGTTAAAACATATAGAAATCCATTTAATACTTTTCCAATGTTTTCTCCTTCTGGTAATTCATATACTTCTTGTCTATCAGAAGATGGTTGCCATAAAAATATAGCAGATTTACCAATTTCGTTGGCTGGATATTTATACTGTGTTGCTCCAATATAAACTATATCAGGAGTAACTTCAATCCATTTAATTACATACCCAGAAGGAAGTTTTAATCTATTAACATTAAATTCTCCGCAGGTTACTCTAATAGTACTACTATAAATACTTGATATAGTAGATGTAGCATAAGCACCTTGGGAATTAAGATAATGAACAGAATTTCCACATCCTATCATTAAAATTTTATCATTGAACAGTTTCAAAATAATGGGTGAGAAACCATCAAGAGCAGAATCAAGAGCAGAAGAGGAATTATAACCCCAATAAATTCCTCCATCGTTAGCTGAAACCCCAGGGAAAAAGGAATTAAAACCATCTGTGCCTCCATAGGGAGCTCTATTTAATAATCTATCTTGAGCGGTAGCAATTATTTGTTCGTCTCCATTTTCAAATAAAATTGAAATACTATCACCACTAAGAAAATTAACAGGATAACTAGTTCCATTTGTGGCTACTTGAACCAAAGCAGTAAAACCAGTAATCTCATTAAGATTACAATTAGCATCACCATCTAATGCCCAATAATTATAAGAATACCCACCACTTTGGGCAGAAGTTTGTCCAGTTACAATATGGTCTCCATTACTATCTCTAATAACCATTCTGGTAATATGTTGTCCTGATGGCTGAGTGTAATTAATACAAAATCTAACTCCGATAACTTTTCTACCAGCAGTATAACTATAAGTTACTTTTCTAATATTAACATCTATAAAATTAGTAAGATCACTTGTTGAATAAGAACCTGTTGAAGTAAAATTAGTTATTGAAACACTTGGATATCCTCTTGGATACATTATTACTCCAGAACTTCTTGGATTTAAAAGCCAGGAACCTAAGTTAGGAGAATATTGATTAGCAGTTCCAGCATAATAATCAGTATAATAAAGTTTATTTTTAGTAGCAAAAGAAAGATAATGATTTTTATCTTTAAAAATTGCTAACGGAACATAACCCGAATTTGAGAAAAAAGAACTCAAAAACAAACCAGTATTATTATCAATCTCACCAGTTGTTATTAATTCATCAACTCTAACATTACGAGTAGAAACAACATCAGCCGTATATTCTGTTTGACTATTTACAACCCATTGTGGAAATTTTTGAGGTAAATTTATTTTCATAGTTATGAAGTAGGATAATAATAATTAATTCGTATCACAATATAATTATTTGTTCCTGGAGGAGATGATAATTGGCAATTTAAAGTAGTTCCATTTACCCAGATATAAACCCAAGAAACTGGCGGAGTGCCAGAAATTCCGTTTTGGGGAATATACCAACCAAGAGGAACTGACCCAGCGGGAACTGTGGCTGTTTTTAAAGTATCTGTCGGGTTAAATTGAATAATTTTATATCCAAAAGTATATGAACTTCCTAATGAAATATAACTTCCATCTGGTTTTTTATATTTTAATGAGCCATCAGTATCCATAAAAATCAATCCATTTTGTCCATTTCCAGTTGTTCCCCAGCCAAATCTTACTCCACCATCTTCACCAGGACTAGTATAAATCCTTCGAAATGGAGCAATAGAACCACCAAGATAAGTTGTTTTACAAATAATAGATTCATATACATCTCCCGATGCTGGAATAGCCGAATTTAATGTTAAAGATGTTTTAGTATTTGAAGCAATAGTAGAGGCATAATAATTACCATTTGTTAATCTTAAAACCAAACAATATCCTTTTTTGCTATTATCATTTCCCAAATCCCATTTATTGTTCGAAAAAACAGTTTGTCCGCTCGCAACTGATTTAATTGCTTGCTCTCCTTCTAAAACTATTGCATCAGAAAGACTATAAATAAAAGAGCGAGAATTATTAAGGAATGGTTCTCCATTTGGTTGTAATTCAAAATTTACTTGTAAATTTTTTGTTCGATTATTTTCTATATCTAAATCAGAACTTATTTCATTACCTACACAAATAAAACCCCTATAAAGATTCTCATTTTCTTTATGAAAAGCAGTAAATGCTCCACAATCAACAGCAAGTGATTTTCCTCTTTTTAACCACAATGATGCCTCTTTCAAAATATCGCTATCCTCCTTTCCTGAATGCTGGTGATATCTAAGTTTATAAAACAAACCATCCTTCTCTTTTTTAAGAGTTTCAATATCATTTTTTAAAGATTGTATTTGATTTTGTAATTCTTTAATATCGTTTTCATTTAACATACTTTAATTTTGCCCATTTTTTATTTTGACCTCTATTCTAACCAGCCTTCTTTCAAAATCATCAAGTCGCTCATTTATTTTATCAATACAATTCCAAATTCGGTCTAATTCGTGTCGCATATCATTTGT
>Ga0315298_1008065_pt1 | contig 13590 bp, 10 predicted proteins | sample WHS_1_MG_FD_203077 | JGI IMG/M metagenome (GOLD analysis project Ga0315298, IMG submission 203077) | Extremophilic microbial mat communities from Washburn Hot Springs, YNP, Wyoming, USA - WHS_1_MG | ecosystem: Environmental > Aquatic > Thermal springs > Hot (42-90C) | place: USA: Wyoming...
GCGATCTTCCCGGCTGCGACTTCCTTGTCACCGACGATGATCTGGTAGGGCAACCTCTGCAAGCTATGCTCGCGAATTTTATAGGTTATCTTCTCATTTCTCAAGTCCGTTTGAACCCTGTATCCTTCTCGGCATAGGGTTTGCGCCACTTTTTCGGCATATTCGGCCTGCGCATCCGATATGTTCATCACCACCGCCTGGAGCGGAGCCAGCCACAGCGGGAAGGCGCCGGCATGGTGTTCGATCAGGATGCCGATGAAGCGTTCGAGCGAACCCAGGATCGCCCGATGCAGCATTACCGGAATCTGCCGGGTATTGTCCTCCGCGACGTAGGTCGCGTTAAGCCGCCCCGGCATGGAAAAGTCGACCTGTATGGTGCCGCACTGCCATACCCGATCGAGGCAGTCGCGCAGGGAAAACTCGATCTTCGGCCCGTAGAATGCACCCTCTCCCGGCTGCAGTTCCCAGGCCATGCCTCTGGCATCGAGAGCGGTTTGGAGCGCGCCTTCGGCCTTGTCCCAGTCCTCGTCCGAACCGACCCGGTTTTGCGGGCGGGTGGAAAGCTTGACCAGCACGTCGTCGAAGCCGAAATCGGTATAAACCTTCAGCAGCAGGTCGATGAAGTCCGACACTTCGCCCTGGATCTGGTCTTCGGTGCAGAAAATATGCGCGTCGTCCTGGGTGAAATTCCTCACCCGCATGATGCCGGAGAGCGTGCCGGAAGGCTCGTTCCTGTGGCAGGAGCCGAATTCTGCGAGCCTGAAGGGCAAATCCCGATAGCTCTTGAGCCCCTGATTGAACACCTGGATGTGGCAGGGACAGTTCATCGGCTTCACCGCATAGTCGCGCGACTCCGAACTGGTGGTGAACATCATGTCCTGAAACTTGTCCCAGTGCCCGGAACGCTCCCACAGGCTCCTGTCGACGAGCTGGGGGGTGCGAATCTCCTGGTAGCCGTTGTCCGCGAAAACCCGGCGCATATACTGCTCCACGGTCTGGTAGAGCGTCCATCCCTTCGGATGCCAGAACACCATCCCGGGCGCTTCTTCCTGGGTATGAAAAAGATCGAGCTGTTTGCCTATCCGCCGGTGGTCGCGTTTTTCCGCTTCCTCCAGACGCGCCAAATAGGCTTCCTGGTCTTCCTTTTTCGTCCAGGCGGTGCCGTAAATGCGCTGCAGCATCTCGTTTTTGGAATCGCCTCGCCAGTAGGCGCCGGCCACCTTCATCAGCTTGAACACTTTCAGCTTGCCCGTGGAGGGTACATGGGGCCCGCGGCAAAGGTCGGTGAATTCGCCCTGCGTATAGAGCGAAAGATCCTCGTTGGAGGGAATCGATTCGATGATTTCGGCCTTGTAATGCTCGCCGATGCTCTTGAAGAAAGCGATCGCATCGCTTCTCGACCTGACGCTTCTCGTTACGGGAAGGTCGCGCTTCGATATTTCGAGCATGCGCTTTTCTATCGCGGCCAGATCCTCTGGCGTGAAAGGACGCTTGAAAGAGAAATCGTAATAGAAGCCGTTGTCGATCACCGGCCCTATCGTCACTTGCGCTTCCGGAAAAAGCTCCTTCACGGCATGCGCGAGCAGATGCGCCGAGGAATGGCGGATGATGTCGAGCCCCTCGGGATCTTTTTCGGTCACGATGGCAAGTTCGGAATCGGCATCCATCCTGTGGGAAATGTCCACCAGGACCCCGTTCACCCTGCCGGCAAGGGCAGCGCGCAAAAGCCCGGGGCCGATGCTGGACGCGACCTCTCCCACCGTCACGGGGCGGTCGAACTGTCTCTCGGATCCGTCTGGCAGTCGAATGACCGGCATAAGCCTTTCGCAAAAGAAAAGTGCGGCATTGAGCCGCACGGGAATTCTGGTAGGCGCGATTGGACTCGAACCAACGACCCCCACCATGTCAAGGTGGTGCTCTAACCAGCTGAGCTACGCGCCTAAAGACCGGCATCTTACCCGAAGCCCGTGGACAATTCAATCGAATTTGACGTATTTTTGAGCCTCTGGCATAGTTCCCGGATGTTTTTCGCCATCTCACTTTTAGCCGGATCGATCGCCCTCGGCGCAATCTTCGTATCGAAAACCTGGAGCTGGGCCACCCTGATCCTTTGCGCGCTGCTGCTGCTCATTCCGCTTTCCGGACTCAAGGCGAAGAAGCAGGATTTGCGCTCGAAGAAGCTCTCGGAAGCGGCCAACGCCATGATCGAGAAGTACGGGCATTACTACTCCATGCCGCTCGCAGCCAGGGATTTCGGACGCGCCGCCGTCGTCCTGCACCTTTGCGGGACGATAGCGGCAATCGTCGACCTGTTCCTCGGCTACTGGGCAGGAGTCGCCATCGGCATCGTCTATTTCATTGCGCTGGGCATGCTCTCGCGCGCATTTGACCCGAACAACTTCCTGTACGATCCGGGAGAGCGCGCGATCCACCAGGAAATTGCGGCCTTCCTAGAAAAATCAGCGAAGGACGGGCTCGGCAAGGCTGCCGTCAAGCCGCAAAGGTAAGTGCATCTGGTTGAGGAACACCGCGATGCTGCCGGAGAGCTTCCCTGCCGCAGCGGAAAACTCGCCGGACGCCTGCATGATTCCGGATGTCATTTTCAGTTCGCTGTAGCGGTAACCCCCCCCGGATGCGGAGAGTTTTCCGGAAAGCTGGTCGAACCTAGTCTCCCCGCCGGTCGATCCGCCGGGAGAAGGCGTTTGTATCGCCTGGGCGATGTCGACATTGCCGATTACGCCGCTTTTGAGCCTGAAGGCGGCTGCGACCCCGGGGGAATCGAAGAGCCCGCTGAAGCTCGCCGAACTTGAAGCCACCGCAGCATCGAATTCGAGCGTACCTTTCAGTTGCGCACGCTTCGAGAAACAGGGCAGAAGCTGCTCGATATCGAGACGTTTCCCCTGGAGACTGCCGGTTCCGCGCCAGCCGTCGCCCCAGGAAATCCTGCCCGATCCGGACCAGTCTCCGCCGTAGCCGCTGGCTTCGATCGAAGCGACCCTGACTTCATTTCCGCTTGCAATTGCCTTGGCGTGGATTTCTGACCATGGGCATTCGGGCCCCAAAGGCAGCTTCCAGTTCTTTGCGTCGAGCACGATGCTGGCGCCGGATTCTCCTGGCTCAATATCGGCCTTCATGCCTTCGCTCCTGATGCTGGCATGCCTGAATGCCCCGTCTTCGGCAAAATCGATTTCGCCGCCGAAGGCGGGAAGCGGCTTTCCGTTCAGGGAAAGGGCGACATTTTCCAGTTCCACTTTCCGAGCCGGCACCTCCCAGCCTGAAATTCCCGGAAGCGCATTCTGACCGATTGTCGCGCCGTCGATCCGGACAAGCCCGGATCCGAAAAACGCTTCCGTCAGCTTCGCAACCTTGAGATCCTGCCCGATCGAAACTCCCTTCAGCACTATTCCCGGCACGGGAAGCAGCACAAGAGAGGCAGATCCGACCGCCACCGTTTCCCCGGTATTAGCTGCGATCGTTCTTTCGGCATCCTTTGCGAGAAATTCCAGGGGAATGAAGGGCAGAATTCCTGCAGTTGCAGCGATGATCAGGGCAAGCGCGATCGCAACGCGCCTGCCGATGCGCCTGCCTTTTTTCCGGGGCGCGCTTCTCGGCTTCTCCGCCTTCGACTTCGCCTGCGCTTGCGAATGCTTGCGCGCTTCTGCCTCAAGCGCCTCCCTGGCAGCCCTGGCGGCTTTTGCCTCGGCCTCCGCTTTCGCCGCAGCCTCCAGCTTCGCCTTCATCTTCGCCAGCCTTTCGGCCCGGATGGCTTCCTCCGCCTTATCTTCCGCAGCCGTCCCGGCTGCCCGGCTTCCGCCACCCACCTCGTAGATTTCGTGTTCTCTCTTGTGCTTGTCCCTGTGAACGCCCTGGTATTTGAAAAGGCCCGAATGCCCGCTCGAAAGGCGGCTCACCACGTCGTGAAAAGAGCGCGAAATCAGGATCTGGTCGCCCTTTGCGAATCCCATGATTCGGCTGGCATCGTTGACGCCATCCCCGATCAGGTTCTCCCTGCCGTTCATGTCCGTGACGAGCTTGATCGGACCGAGGTTGATCCCCATCCTGACATAAAGATCCGGATAATCCTTGTGGCCGTTCGCTTCCAGCGCGTCGCGCAGCTCGATTGCGATGAACAGCACTTCCTCCGGGTCGGCGAGGAAGCCCAGCGCTGCGCCGTCGCCGGTGTCGATGATGATGCGGTCGTCCTCGGGGATTTTCTGCACGAGTCGATAGACCAGCCGGTTGAAGTCCTCCTTCATCCTGAACTGGTCGGCAACCGGATGCTTCGTGTACTCGACTATGTCGAGAAAAAGCACGCTGGCGATCAGGGTTCGCTTCGAATCGGCAAACTTGCTCTTGCCAGCGCCGCGCGCCGCTTCGACTGGAGAATTCGGGGCAGCCCCGGGGGGGGCGGTCCTCTCCGCTGCGATGGCCGCATCGGAGAGCAGCTGGACATATCCGCCTTCCAGGAGTTCGTTCAGGGCCTGCTCGAAAGTCTGCTCCGACCAGAAAGCGGCATCCCGCATCATTTGCCTGACGCAGGTCTTGCCGTCCACACGGGAAAGGATATCGTGCAATTCGAGGGAGAGCTGCTCGTTCCCGAGTTCCGCCTCGCCTTTCGCTGTCCTGATATATACGGTATTCAGATCCATCACGCACCTCAATGCGACATCTGCAATCTTATCCTATCGTCTCGATGCCTGCACGACCCCTGGCACTTCCATGATCATTCCCAGCACCTTGCGCAATTCGGCAAGGTCGGAAACCGCTATCGTGAAGCGCATGCTCGCCCTGTCCACACGGCTCAGCGTCCTGGTCGCGGTAACATTGATTCTTTCTCTGGCCAGGATGTCGGATATATCCCGCAACAACCCCTGCCTGTCGGATGCCTCGACGACGATGTCGGCGGGAAACTTGCCCCCCATCGGACCCCACTGGGCTTCCAGCAGCCTGTCCGGATCGAGATGCGCGACATTGGTGCAGTTCTTCCTGTGTATCATCACCCCGCGCCCCCTGGTGACGAAGCCGATTATCTCGTCGGGAGGAACCGGCTTGCAGCATTTCGCAAGCAGGGTCAGGAGCTTGTCCACTCCGACAATCAGCACTTCGCCGGAGCGCGGAATCGGCCTGACTTTCGCCACCGGCAGAGTCTGCGGTTCGGCACTCTCTTCCCGCAAAAAGGACTGGATCTGGCGGCGCGTGATGTTTCCCCTGTCGACCTCGACCAAAAAATCGTCCAGCTTCGCAAACCCGAAATGATCCGCGACCTTGTCCAGGGAAAAGCCGCTTTTCCCGGCGCGTTTCAGTTCCCTTTCGAGCAGCAGGCGCCCCTGCGCCACGCTCGCCTCGAAATTTCGGCTGTTGAACCATTGCCTGATCTTGGCGCGGGCTCGCGAACTTTTCGCGAAGCCCTGCTCGGGATTGAGCCAATCGAGGCTCGGCCCGCCCTGCTTTGCCGCGATGATCTCGACGCGCTGCCCGGTCTTCAGGGGCGTGTTGAGCGGGACGATCGCCCCGTCCACTTTCGCCCCGCGGCAGCGATGGCCGAGATCGGTGTGCACATGGTAGGCGAAATCCAGCGGCGTCGCGTCCCTGGGCAGGTCGATGACCTTCCCCTGCGGCGTCATGACGTAGACGGCCTCCTGGGAAAGCCCTTCCCTGATCTCCCTGGCGAGAGTTGCCGATTCGCCCAATTCGTCGCGCCAGCCCATGAGCTTCCTGAGCCAGAGGAGTTTCTCCTCGAAGCGGAAATCCCGCCTCCCCCCTTCCTTGTAGCGCCAGTGGGCAGCGACCCCCATCTCCGACGCGTGATGCATCTCGCGCGTCCTGATCTGCACTTCGAGCGCCTTGCCTTCAGGTCCGATCACTCCGGTATGCAAGGAACTGTAGCCGTTCTCCTTGGGTTTGGCGATGTAGTCGTCGAATTCCCCTGGAATCGGAGCCCACAGGTCATGCGCGATGCTGAGGACGCCGTAGCAGTCCTTCACGTCATCCACCAGCACCCGGATCGCCCTGACATCGTAAATGCCCTCGAACCCCAGGTTCTTTCGCTGCATCTTCTTGTAGATGCTGTAGATGTGCTTGGGGCGTCCGGAGATTTCCCCGCGGATTCCGGCCGCCGCCAGCTCTCCTTTCAGTTCGGCTATGGCGGACTCGATGAATCTTTCCCGGTCGACGCGCTTCTCGTCGAGCAGCCGCGCGATTTTTTTGTAGGTTTCAGGCTCCAGGATGCGGAACGACAGATCCTCCAGCTCCCACTTGATCTGCCAGATGCCGAGCCGGTTGGCGAGCGGCGCATAAATGTCGCGCGTCTTGACTGCAGCCTTCAGCCTTGCTTCCTCGTCCCCGCTTCCTGCGAGATGGCGCAGACTCTGCAGCTGATCGGCAAGCTTGATCAGAACCACCCTGATGTCCTGGACGATCGCGAGCAGCATCTTGCGCAAGCCTTCGAGTTCCCCCTTTTCGGTCTCGTCGAGATCGAACGAGGAAAAGCGTTTCACGCCCTCGACCAGGCTTTCCACCTCTTCCCCGAAGTCCTCCCTGATATCGCTGCAAAAGAGCAGCAGGCAGGCCTCGATCGCCTCGCAATCCAGGTGCATCCCTGCTAGGATTGAAGCGGACTGGATCGCATGTTCGAGCATGGATTCTCCGCCTGAAAAGCGCATGTTCTGCCTTGCAGCATGCTCCGTGGCCAGGCGAATGGATTCGATTTCCTGTGGCGTGTAGTTCGGCGAAAGGGACGCGATCCAGCTTGAGAAATCGGCGCTGTCGCCGGGGGACGTGACGGTAACCATGACCCATTATGTCACATCGAAACCCATGACCGGAACCATCTCGGAGCGCATCTGGAACGCCAAGTACCGCTGGCGCGAAAGGGACGCGATCCGCGACCTTTCCATCGAGGACACCTGGCGGCGCATCGCCCGCACCTTGGCCAGCCGTGAAAAAAACGGCGACAGGGAATCCGAATTCTATTCCGTGCTGGAGAATTTCGCTTTTCTTCCCGGGGGGAGAATACTGGCCGGCGCGGGCACGCATCACCGCGTCACGCTGTTCAATTGCTTCGTGATGGGCCCCATCGAAGACTCGCTTGCCGGCATTTTCGATTCGCTCAAGCAAGGGGCGATCACGATGCAGCAGGGAGGCGGCGTGGGATACGATTTTTCCACCCTGAGGCCTTGCGGAATGCCCGCAAAGGGGGTGGGCATGATCGCATCGGGCCCCGTCTCCTTCATGAAAATCTGGGACAGCATGTGCGGCACGATACTCTCGACCGGCGCGCGGCGCGGTGCGATGATGGCGACATTGCGCTGCGATCATCCCGACATCCTGGATTTCATCGAGGCCAAGCAAAACGGCGGTTCGCTGCGCCATTTCAACCTCTCCGTGCTCGCAACGGATGACTTCGTGCAGGCAGTCAGAGCCGGCGAGGAATGGCCGCTCCTCTTCGGCGGAAAGGTTTTCAGGCGCGTGCAGGCAGCCGCGCTGTGGGAGCGCATCATGCGCGCCGCCTACTCCTGCGCGGAACCCGGCATCATTTTCATCGACCGCGTGAGACGCGCGGACAATCTCGCCTACTGCGAAACCATCAGCGCGACCAATCCCTGCGGCGAGATTCCGCTCCCTCCCTACGGCGCATGCGACCTCGGCTCGATCAACCTGACCCGTTTCATCGCATCCCCCTTCACCGAAAAGGCATCGGTCGACTTCGCCGGCATCGTCCGCACGGCAGGAATCGCGGTGCGGATGCTGGACAACGTATACGACCTTTCCCGCTTTCCCCTGCCGGAGCAGCGCAGGGTCGCAAGATCCTCCCGGAGACTGGGACTGGGCATCACCGGGCTCGCGGATGCGCTTGTCATGCTGGGCATCCATTACGGCAGCATGGCAGCCAGAAAAACCGCACACGACATCATGAAGGCAATCAAGGAGGCCGCATATCTCGCCTCGATCGAGCTAGCCAGGGAAAAGGGCGCCTTCCCCCTGTTCAAGCCGGCATACCTGAAAAGCGAATTCGTCGGATCGCTCCCCGAAGAAATCAGGCGAGACATCGCCAGATGCGGCATCAGGAACAGTCACCTCACGGCGATCGCGCCGACAGGGACCATCAGCCTGCTGGCGGACAACATATCGAGCGGACTCGAACCGATTTACGCGCTGGAATTCGAGCGCAGCATCAGGCAGGCGGACGGCAGTCTCGACGCCGTCCGGGTTGCGGATCATGCCTTCAGGCTTTTCAGGGAAAAAATGGGCGAGAATGCGCCGCTTCCTGCGGCATTCGCCACTGCGGACGCCGTTTCTCCGGAGGAGCAGCTGCTCATGCAGGCAACTTTGCAGCAGCATGTCGACAATGCGATATCGAAAACCGTGAACGTGCCGGAATGCTTCGATTTCGCTTCCTTCGCGTCCCTCTACGATCGCGCCTTCGAACTGGGACTGAAAGGATGCACCGCATTCAGGCCGAACCCGGTGACGGGGCAGGTGCTGGTCGATAAACCGCACTGCTGCTCAAGCGAACGGGAGCCTGACTGAAATGGGGGAATTAGGTCATAACGTCGCACTTGCCAATCGCCAGATCGTTGCCCATCTCTCCCCGAAGATCTGCGTCAAAGGCTGAATATTCAGCGTCTGCTCACATGCTTCGCCTGCATGCCTTCTCCCGCAGCCTCGACGATGAAATGCACCTTTTCCCCGACGGCCAGACTTTCGAAGCTGGGACTTGCGACATTCTCGCGGTGGAAATAGACTTCCTCGCCCTCTTCCGTTTCGATGAACCCGTATCCCTCGTCGAAGAGCTTGACCACGACTCCCAGCGTCAGCGGCTCGTGAAACTTGACATCCCCCCTCTGCTTCCTGCCGTAGTCCTCGAGGCCGCGCCTTGCCGCATCGAATGCATCTCTCAGGGCGACATAGACATCTTCGGCCAGATCCCGGTTGACGACGATCTCGCTCCCGGGCACCTTGATCTCCACCCTGACGTTGAACAGCTTTCCCCGGTGCTTGTGCTTGTGCGGCATTTCGACGACGACATGGCAGCCCACGATGTGCGGATAGAATTGTTCGAGTTTGTCGACTCTCTCGCGGATATGGGCGTCGATCGCCTCGGATTCGGGAATGTCTCTCGTGGTGAGTTGCAGCGGCCTTTGCATGATGTTCTCCCTGGTTCCATGATTCATTTCTAGGGGAAGAAAGCGCCTAATTCAAGAGACCGTTGCCATGTCGGCGCTTTTGCACTATCTTTCCTCTTCCATGGAAAACGCATGACAGGCACTCTCTATCTCATTCCCTCTCCTCTCGGGGAAGGAGAAATCACGGCCATCCTGCCGCAGAATGTGCGGGAGCGCCTTGCCGGTCTTTCGCTCTTCATCGTCGAGCATCCCAAGACCGCGCGCCAGTTCCTGAAGCTTTCCGGCACGAAAACTCCGCTGCAGGCGATCGACCTGCGCATCCTCGACGAACATACCGAACGAGCGGCGATTCAAGCGCTGCTCGAACCCCTGCTCGATGGCAGGGATGCGGGACTGATTTCCGAGGCGGGATGTCCCGCCGTGGCCGACCCTGGCGCCGACCTTGTCAGGCTCGCCCATGAAAATGGCATCAAAGTGGTGCCGCTGGTCGGCCCGTCATCCATCCTGCTGGCATTGATGGCATCCGGTCTGGGCGGGCAGCGCTTCGCATTCCACGGCTACCTGCCCGTGGATAAAGAGGAACTCGGGAAGAAGATCAGGCTTCTGGAAGCGGAATCCAGAGCGAGAGATGAAACCGAAATTTTCATCGAAACGCCCTACCGCAACGGGAAGCTCTTCGATGCCCTGCTGCAGCATTGCAGGGAGGGCACCCTGCTCTGCCTGGCAAGCGATGTCACGCTCGCAACCGAAGCCATCGCAACAAAAACGGCGGCAAGCTGGAAAAAGGCAAAACCGGAAATCGGCAAGCGCCCCACGGTATTTCTGATCAAGGCCTAACTGACGTATACTGCGGAACATGGAAACGATCATTTGGGGATTTGTATTCGGCGCAATTTTGCAATACGCGCGCCTGAACCGGTTCGACACCATAGCCGGCATGGTGGTGCTGCAGGATTTCACTGTCGCCAAGACGATCGCCTTTGCCGTCGGCCTGGGCATGCTCCTGCTGCAGGCGGAGATTTATCTCGGATGGGCCGACTACCATGTCAAGCCTTTCATCCTGATGGGCATTGTGGCGGGGGGATTGCTGTTCGGCATGGGCATGGCCATTCTCGGCTACTGCCCAGGCACCGTCGCCATTTCACTGGGCCAGGGCAATCTGGATGCCCTGGTCGGCATTGTCGGCGGCTTATGCGGGTCGCTGCTGTTTGCAATGGTTTATCCCTCCCTGAGCCCCCTTCTCGGTCCGGATCTGGGCGCACTCTCCGTCCGCACGCTGCTGCCCGGCAATGTTTTGTTCTGGACGGCAACCGCCATGGCAGCGTTTCTGTTCATGGGGCTGGCCCTGCTCTTGCAGAAATTGAAAGGGGACGGCTGGCGATGGCTGCATGCGGCCATCGGCATGGCCGTGCTCAATGCGTTGCTCGACCTGCCCTTTGCCGTCGGCCATCCCATGGGCGCATCCACTTCCTTCCCTTTTCTGGCCATGGCACTCACCGGCCTGGGGGCGGAATCCTACTGGCACAAGATTGCCGGACCGGGCGCATGGGAATTGCGGTTTCTGATCGGCGCTTTCCTGGCCGGACTCGCGTTCTCGCTCCTCCAGCGCAGCTTCCGCATCACCAGCGTGCCTGAATTATGGAAACGCTATTGCGGCCCCGGACGGGGCAAGCGTTTTTTCTGGGCGTTTGTCGGAGGCTTCCTGCTCCTGTTCGGTGCGCGCATGGCAGGCGGATGCACGTCGGGGCATATCGTTTCGGGGGGAATGCAGCTTGCCGTCAGCAGCATGGTGTTCGCCGTGGCCGTTTTCGCCGCATTCCTGACGACCGGCCGCTATTTCTACCGCAGCACCTGAGGGCCCCCTATCGCAGCCCCATCGGCTGCAGCAGGGCGCTGCCCATGCTCACGCCGAACTTCTTGGCAAAACGCATCGCGATATTCTCTCTGGGCGAGTAATCCACGATCTGCTCCGCACCGATGACTTCTTTCGCGACATAATCGGTCGTGCCGAAGGCATCCGCAAGCCCCAGTTCCAGGCTCTTCTGCCCGGTCCACACCAGCCCGCTGAACATGTCCGGAGTTTCCTTCAGGCGATTGCCCCGCCCCGTTCTCACCGCCTGGATGAACTGCTGGTGGATCTCCTCCAGCATCTGCAAGGCATAGCCTTTCTGCTTGTCGCTCATCGGCGAGAAGGGATCGAGAAATCCCTTGTTTTCCCCGGCAGTCAGCAGCCTGCGCTCGACGCCGAGCTTCTGCATGGTTCCGGTGAAACCGAAGCCATCCATCAGCACCCCTATCGATCCGACGAGACTGGCCTTGTCGACATAGATCTTGTCCGCAGCCACCGCGACATAATAAGCTCCGGATGCGCACATGTCTCCCACCACGGCATAAAGCGGGATTTTCGGGTACCGTTTCCTGAGCTTCACGATCTCGTCGTTGATCTGCCCAGCCTGGACCGGGCTTCCCCCCGGGCTGTCTATCTGCAGGATCACCCCCTGGGTATCCTTGTCCTTGAAGGCATCCTCCAGGCTTGAATCGATTTCCTCGGCGCTGGCCGGGGTGTCGGCTGCGATCGGCCCCTTGAGCTCGATCAGCGCAGTATGCTTGCCGGAAAATTTCGGCCCTATTTCGCTGTTTTCCCTGAATGCCAGATAAAGTAGGCCGAACAGGAAGACGAATGTCAGCGACTTGAAAAAGATGCTCCATTGCCTTGCCCGCCGGCTTTCCTGCAGCGTCGAAAAGGCGAGCTTTTCCAGCGTTTCCCGTTCCCAGTTTTCAGACATGCGATGCTCTCCTCAATACATGGCCATTCAACCATGACTTCAATTCCGCGAAATCGTTCAGACAGGCGAGCGGCTGACACGCTTCCAGCGTCTCCCTGGAGTGGGCGCCATGGCACAGGGCGAGGCTGGCCACCCCGGCATTGGCGGCCATCAGCAGATCGTGCGTGGTGTCCCCGATCATCAGGGTCTTGCCCGCCTCCACGCCGAGTTCGTCCATCAGTTCGAGCAGCATGGCAGGATGCGGCTTGGAAAAGGATTCGTCGGCGCAGCGGCTGGCATGGAAATAATCCCGAATTCCCGTGGCATCGAAGGCGGATTCGAGTCCCCGCCTGCTTTTTCCTGTGGCGACCGCAAGCAGGCAGCCTGCATGGTTCAGGGCAGCTACCGCATCTTCCGCGCCCTCGAAAAGGAAGATCCCTTCTTCGCAGGCTTTCAGGTAATGATGCCGGTAATGATCGGAGAGCCTGCGGCAGGACTCGGGATCGGCTTCGGGGAAAAGCTGCGCCATGGCCTCCATCAGCCCCAGGCCGATGATATGGCGCGCCGCTTCGGGAGCGGGCGCGGAAAATCCTGCGTCGACGCTCGCCCGCCTGATCGAGCGCACGATGACGTCCGCCGAATCCATCAAGGTTCCGTCCCAGTCAAAAACTATCAAATCAAACTGTTGGGTCATTTATTTCATGCTATTAATTAATTCATGGAAGGCATCCGGCAGGGTGGACTCGATCGTCATCGATTTTCCTTCCGGATGGACGAAAGTCATCCTTGCCGCATGCAGGTACATCCTTTTGAAGCCGGCTTTGGCGAGCGCCTTGTTGAGCGCGAAGTCCCCGTATTTCTCGTCCCCGATGATGGGAAAATCCAGGTGGGCGAGATGCACCCTGATCTGATGGGTCCTGCCGGTTTTCAGGTCGGCTTCAACGAGACTCGCCCGCTCCCCCTGCTCCACCAGGGAAAACACCGTTCTCGATGGCAAGCCCTCCTCGCTCACGCTCACCCGCCGCTCTCCCGATTCGACAACATGCTTGTGGAGCGGCAATCTCACATCCTGCTTCCGATTCTGCCATTTGCCGGAGACGACGGCAAAATAATATTTCTGCACTTTTCCTTCCCTGATCTGGCGATGCAGCTCAAGCAATGCCGAGCGTTTCTTCGCCAGAAGCAGCACGCCGGACGTGTCCCGGTCGAGGCGATGCACAAGCTCCAGGAACCTGGCCTGAGGGCGGCTGGCGCGCAATTGCTCGATCACGCCGAAGCTCACGCCGCTGCCGCCGTGCACGGCCACCCCTTCAGGCTTGTCGAGGGCGATCAGGAAATCGTCCTCGTAAAGGATGGGCATGTCGAATGCCGGAAGGCGGCGCTCCTGCTTCTCCGAAACCCTCACCGGAGGGATGCGCAGCATGTCGCCCGCCTCCAGGCGGTAGGTCGCCGCCACCCGTTTGCTGTTCACCCTGACTTCACCGCTCCTCAGGATGCGGTAGACGTGGCTTTTGGGAACGCCCTTCAGGCATTTGAACAAATAATTGTCGATGCGCTGTCCGGCATCCTCGTCCGTCACGGCCTGTCTTGTGACAGAATCTTTGCATGCCCCGCTCATTTTGCTTATACTTGATCATCTCGAAGGTTCGCGTCCTGCAACCGAAAGAGCGCTCCGATTGAAGCGATCCCGAATTTTTTAG
>Ga0315298_1008066_pt1 | contig 13590 bp, 10 predicted proteins | sample WHS_1_MG_FD_203077 | JGI IMG/M metagenome (GOLD analysis project Ga0315298, IMG submission 203077) | Extremophilic microbial mat communities from Washburn Hot Springs, YNP, Wyoming, USA - WHS_1_MG | ecosystem: Environmental > Aquatic > Thermal springs > Hot (42-90C) | place: USA: Wyoming...
AACGCTCGCTTCTGCTCCTTCTTGTTCAATGTCACCATCTCCGGTTCCATACTCTTTATGGTACCCCATGGGTGACATTTTCACTGAACCGTTACGGGGTGACAGAATCATAGACCATTCACACACCTCCCATCGTTGTATTGACAGGCAATGAGTCTTGTGTTAAGATTCGAGTCGCTATAATCGAATATTGACTCCGATGCTCTTATCAAGAGAGGTGGAGGGACTGGCCCGATGAAGCCCGGCAACCAATCGATGGGTAGCCGGTCGAGACTGCGACGACAGAAATGCCGCGGTGTTGCTGAGCGCCCGGGGATCTGGTGCCAATTCCGACAGAACGCGCTCGCGTTCTGAAAGATGAGAGTGATGTTCGACTATGGACTTCTCTCATCGAGAGAAGTTTTTTTGTGCCAGCTATGTGGTGAAAGGAAGCCATGAAGACAATCGAGTGGATTGACGGGAAAGTGGCGCTGATCGATCAAACAAGACTGCCGCTGGAGTTGGTGATCCAGCGTACCACGGACTATCGCGAACTGATTGTGGCGATCAAGGAATTGAGGGTTCGCGGGGCTCCCGCGATCGGCGTCGCGGCGGCTTATGCGGTGGCAGTTGGCGCAATGGAAATCAAAGCGCCGACCATGGATGAATTCATGGCGAAGCTGCAAGCGGTCTGCGCCAACGTGCGCGCAGCGCGACCTACCGCTGTTAACCTCTTCTGGGCGGTAGAGCGCATGTGGCGCGTTGCCCAGCAAGCCGGCGATGTCGCCGGCGCCAAGGTTGCCTTGCTGGCCGAAGCGCAGCACATGGAAGCGGAGGATGTCGAGATCAATCGGAGGATGGGCGCACACGGCGCGGAATTGATTCCGGCAAAGGCTTCCATACTCACCCACTGCAATGCAGGATCGCTGGCTACCGTAGATTTTGGGACAGCGCTGGGCGTTATCCGGGCGGCCCATGAGCAAGGGAAGGAACTGCACGTCTTCGTCGACGAGACCAGGCCGCTATTGCAGGGTGCTAGGTTAACCGCCTGGGAACTGACGCAGCTAGGCATACCAGCCACACTGATCACCGACAATATGGCCGCGCACTTCATGAAGGCGGGGAAAGTTGATTGCGTGATCGTCGGCGCAGACCGGATCGCCGCCAATGGGGACACGGCAAACAAGATCGGCACATATGGGGTAGCGGTGCTGGCCAAGGAGCACGGCATCCCAATGTATGTCGCCGCTCCCACGAGTACGGTAGACTTGTCACTTGACTCGGGGGAGGAGATCCCCATTGAGGAACGCGATCCTGAAGAGGTTACGACCATTCGTGGGATGCGCATTGCCGCGCCAGGGGTCGGGGTGGCGAATCCGGCCTTCGATGTGACGCCGCAACGTTATATCACGGCGATTATTACCGAGAACGGCGTGGTGCGTCCGCCGTTCATCGAAGGCCTGGCAGCGGCGTGTCGGTGAAGCTTGCAGCTGACAGCTATCAGCCACCAGCAACCGGTGCATGATATGTCATACATTCTTCCACAGAAGAATGTACTGCGGGTTGGGCACTGCTTGAAGCATCGGACCTGATGGCCGTAAGCTAACTGCTGATAGCCAACAGATGATGACTACAACAAGGAGGACAAGATGGTAGAGGCAAGGATCGGCGTCATTGGGGGCACCGGGCTCTATACCATGGAGGATCTGATCGACGTCGAGGAGATCAAACCACGCACCCCTTTCGGGGATCCTAGCGATACCATTGCAGTAGGCTCTTTGGAAGGAACGAGGGTAGCCTTCTTGCCCCGACATGGCATCGGGCATCGGTTCTCGCCCACCGAGATCCCGGTACAAGCGAACATCTTTGCCTTGAAGTCTCTAGGCGTAGAGTGGATCATTTCGGTCAGCGCGGTTGGTAGCCTGCAGGAAGAGATCCGACCGCTGGACTTGGTCATCCCCGATCAACTGATCGACCGCACCAAGAGCCGGGAGCGAACGTTCTTTGGCAAGGGGGTCGTTGCTCACGTAGGCTTTGCCGAACCCTTCTGCCCAACCTTAAGCGGCATCCTCTATGAGGCGGCGAAGGAGGTCGGAGTAAGGGTGCATCGCGGTGGCACATACGTGGTAATGGAGGGCCCGCTATTCTCCACCAAAGCGGAATCGAGCCTCTACCGGTCTTGGGGGGCGAGCGTGATTGGGATGACCGCCTTGCCCGAGGCAAAACTGGCACGTGAGGCGGAGATCCACTACGCTACGTTAGCCTGCTCCACCGACTATGATGTCTGGCATGAATCGCACGAGCCGGTGACCGTTGAGATGATCATCTCGAATCTCGCCAAGAACGTGGACAACTCCAAGAAGATCATTCGGAGCGCAATCAAGCGCTTGCCCGATGGGCCCGGCTGCGTCTGCGCCAGTGCTCTAGAGAACGCCATTGTCACCGCGCCAGAGGTCATCCCAGCCGAGACCAAGAATGACCTCCGGCTGCTGATTGGCAAGTACGTGCGATAGGTTTTCGGGGGCATTGATCAGAGGCTGAGGGCAGGGGCAGGTCTTTTTGCAGAGGGACCTGCGGTCCCGTGGCGTTTCCTCTCCCTCTGGGAAGGTATTGGGGGTAGCATTCAGTTCCGTCTCCCCGAAAGGGACAGGGTTAGGGTAAGTGAAGAGGATTCAAGGAGGTTACGATGGGTGAGAAGGAATTCTCGGCACATTGCTGGCCGACAGCCATTGGTAGTCTGCCCCATCAGGATCCAGAAGAGGCCTGCCACCTCATGCTGCGCTACTTCCCGCTCATTCCACTTTGGCCCCAACTGCCGAAGCGCTCGTTTCGGGAGAATATGTACGTCCAATACAGCAAGGGTTTCCCAGGGGTGGTCCTGACCGACGACGAGCGCATCTATGTAGACAGGAGCGCTGACCTTAGCAGCCAATTAGAGAAGCTGTACACTGCCTATATCGAGCAAGACACAACCAACTTCGCCTTGGAAGCAGATTACGCGGCGGGTCTGCACTTCCTGCTCGGGCGGGATTTCCGCGCCCTTACTCGGCTCGGGGCAGGAACGCCGCTGGCGATCAAGGGGCAGGTTACGGGACCGATCAGCTGGGGTCTCACGGTAACCGATCAAGACCGGCGGGCGGTGCTTTATGACGAAGTGCTGGCCGACGCGATCGCCAAGCATCTGCGCCTGAGCGCCATCTGGCAGGAAAAGGCGTTGCAGCAGATCCATCCCCAAACGATTGTGTTCATCGATGAGCCGTATATGAGCGCTTATGGTTCGGCTTTTGTGTCGCTGCAACGCGAACAGGTGATTACGCTCTTGGAGGAGGTTTTCCAGGGGCTAGAGGGACTCACAGGTATACACTGCTGCGGTAACACCGACTGGTCGCTCCTGGTCGAGACCTCGGTAGACATACTCAACCTCGACGCCTACAACCACGCCGAGTCGCTCAGCCTCTACCCCGAGGCCATAGACGCTTTCCTGCGCAGGGGTGGGATCATCGCCTGGGGTATCGTTCCCGTTAGCCCAGAGCGACTGGCCAACGAGACAGCAGAAAGCCTTGTCGGCCGCTTGGAGCAGGCAATGGGCCTTTTGGTCAAGAAGGGCATTGGCTTCGACAATCTCGTCCGACACTGCCTGATTACCCCGGCATGTGGCCTCGGCACAGTATCAGTTGACAATGCCACGAGGGCCCTAGAGTTGACGGCGCAGGTTGCGGCGGAAATGAGAAGGCGGTATTTCACGGAGGTGCCATCTTGACTGTCCTGGTAGTGGGGTCAGTAGCCCTCGACTCGGTCGAAACACCGTTTGGCAAGGTCGAGAACGTTCTGGGCGGATCTGCAATCTACTCCTCATTGGCCGCTAGCCTATATACACAAGTCAACCTCGTTGGCGTAGTAGGTGGTGACTTTTCCAAAGAACATATCTGCATGCTACAGGATCGGGGAGTCGATACCCGCGGTCTTCAGGTTGTCGAAGAGGGCCGCACTTTCCGCTGGTCGGGTCGCTACGATTATGATCTGAACGTGACCGAAACCATCGAGACACAGCTAAACGTTTTCGCCGATTTCCATCCTGACCTGCCAAGGGGTTTCGAGCGGAGCGACCTTGTCTTTCTCGCCAACATCGATCCGGATCTCCAATACGAGGTTCTCAGCCAGGTCAAGGGCGCGCGGTTGACAATGATGGACACGATGAACTACTGGATCCAAGGTAAGCGCGAATCTCTCCTTCGCACCATTAAGGCCATCGACGTGCTGACGATCAACGAGGCAGAGGCGAGGATGCTCGCCGGTACCGGCAGCCTACTGACCGCCGCAAAGGAGATCCTGCGTCTCGGGCCGAAGGCACTGATCATTAAGAAGGGCGAGTATGGAGCGGCGATCTTTGCTGACTCCTTCTACTTCGTTGCTCCAGCTTATCCATTGGAGGAAGTAAGGGATCCGACTGGTGCCGGGGACACGTTTGCTGGCGGTTTCATGGGCTACTTAGATCGTGCGGGAAACACCACCAACGCCGCCTTCAACAAGGCGATCGTTCATGGTACCATACTCGCCAGCTTCACTGTGGAGGATTTCAGCATCGAGCGCTTGCGGCAAGTGACCATGGCTCAAGTCGAGTCCCGCTACCAGGAGTTCAAGCGTTTCACACACTTCGAGATAGACTAGAGGAGTAATAATGACCATTGAGTCGAAGTCAAGACACGATGTCAGGGACTTGTCTTTGGCGGCCAAAGGGCGCCTACGGATCGAATGGGCCGGGCAGGAGATGCCCGTCCTACAACTGATCCGTGAACGGTTTGCTCGGGAGAAGCCCCTGTTGGGCGTTCGACTTTCAGCATGTCTGCACATTACTACCGAGACAGCCAACCTAGCCTTGACGCTGAAGGCCGGCGGTGCCGACTTGGTGCTGTGTGCCAGTAACCCTTTGAGCACACAAGATGACGTGGCTGCCTCGCTCGTCGCCGACTCCGGCATTCCCACCTTTGCCATCAAGGGTGAAGACGAAGTCACTTATTACAAGCACATCGAAGCCGCTCTGAACCATCATCCGCAGATCACCATGGATGATGGGGCAGACCTCGTCGCCTCTTTGCACAAAGAGCGGCGGGAGCTAATACCCAATGTGATTGGCGGTACCGAAGAGACGACTACGGGCGTGATCCGTTTGCGCAGCATGGAGAAGAACGGCGCCCTGAAGTTCCCGATCATCGCGGTCAACGAGGCCGATACCAAGCATCTGTTCGACAACCGCTACGGCACTGGTCAAAGCACGGTGGACGGCATCACGCGGGCCACGAACATTCTTTGGGCAGGCAAGAACGTCGTCATTGCCGGGTATGGATGGTGCGGCCGGGGCATAGCTATGCGTGCCAGAGGGATGGGCGCACAGGTGATCATTACGGAGGTAGACCCGGTGCGGGCCCTCGAAGCGCTGATGGATGGCTACCGCGTAATGCCCCTGCTAGAGGCGGCAAAGCTTGGCGACATCTTTGTCACTGTGACTGGCGGTTTGAACGCCATCGATCGTCAGCATTTGGAAGTGATGAAAAACGGCGCGATACTCGCCAACAGTGGGCACTTCAACGACGAGATCAATATTCCCGAACTGGAAGCGCTCTCGAACGGAAAACGCCGGGTGCGCGATTTTGTGGAGGAGTACACCCTCTACGACGGGCGCCACCTCTATCTGCTGGGAGAGGGCCGCCTGATTAACTTGGCAGCGGCCGAGGGTCATCCGGCCAGCGTGATGGATATGTCGTTTGCCAATCAGAGCCTTTGCGCTGAATACATGGTGCGAGAGGGACATAATCTGCAAAAGAAGGTGTACGTCGTACCCAAAGAGATCGACCGTGAGATTGCGCGGCTGAAGCTCAAAGCAATGGGCACCGCTATCGACATCTTAACGCCGGAACAGAAGAAATACCTGGAAAGCTGGGAATCGGGGACCTAGGTCGGCCAGCACCCGACCTTGTGTCGCGCGTTTGGTACGGACGCGGTCTCCTCGCCACACAAGGGGCAAGGAGGCCTCGCCCGTGCCATGAAAGGAGGAGACAATTGAGTACAACGTTCATGCAGGCGCCCAAGCTACTTTTCACTTCCGAGTCCGTAACAGAGGGACATCCGGATAAGCTTTGTGACCAGATCTCGGATGCGATTCTCGACGCGATTATCGCCAAGGATCCCAACGCAAGGGTAGCCTGCGAAACGGCTGCGACCACCGGCTTGGTAATGGTCATGGGGGAAATCACCACCAACTGCTACGTGGACATGCCCGCCGTCGTCCGCGAGACCATACAGAGTGTCGGTTATACGCGGGCCAAGTACGGCTTCGATCACGAAACTTGCGGCGTGACGGTCTCGATCAAGGAACAGTCTCCGGATATCGCCATGGGGGTGAACAAGGCGTGGGAAGCCAAACGAGGCGAGATGAACGACGAGCAATTGGAAGCTATTGGCGCGGGCGATCAGGGCATGATGATCGGTTTCGCCTGCCGCGAGACTCCGGAGTTGATGCCTTTACCAATATCGCTTGCCCATCGTCTATGTAAGCGTCTAAGCGAACTACGAAAGGACGGCACGCTGCCCTACCTTCGCCCAGATGGCAAGTCACAGGTGACGGTGGAATATCAGTACGGGGTGCCCAAGCGGGTGGATGCGGTCGTCATCGCCGCCCAGCATGACACGGTAGTCAGCCACGACGTCATTGAGAGAGACATTATCGAGCTCGTGATCAGGGATATCGTGCCACGCGACCTGCTAGATAGCCACACAAAGTACTATGTAAACCCGACTGGACGCTTTGTCATCGGCGGTCCGATGGGCGACGCGGGTCTCACCGGCCGCAAGATCATCGTGGATACCTACGGTGGCATGGCCCGGCACGGTGGTGGTGCCTTCTCCGGTAAGGATCCGACCAAGGTGGATCGCTCGGCGGCCTACGCCGCACGTTACGTCGCGAAGAACATTGTCGCTGCAGGCCTCGCCGACCGCTTGGAGATCCAGCTTTCGTATGCCATCGGCGTGGCCAGACCCATCTCCATTTCTGTCGAATCGTTCGGTACCGCTAGCGTTCCTGAGGACAAGATCCTCACTTTGATCAACAAGCACTTCGACCTAAGGCCAGCGGCGATCATCCAGTCGTTGCGCTTGCGCCGTCCGATCTACAGACCCACGGCAGCCTACGGCCACTTTGGCCGTAACGATATTGACGCCCCTTGGGAAGCTACGGACAAGGCCGCGATCCTGCGCGCCGAAGCGGGACTTGGTGCACCAGTGCACGCGTAGCAATATGAGTAGCGATCAGCTATCGGCATTCAGCCGTCAGTTCCATGCTTCATGCAGTGCGCAACATGCCGTACGCCCTTCTGTGGAAGGATGCCGCCGCCTGCTGATCGCTACTTAGAAGAACAGTTGCGCGAGATGATAGAGCTCCAGATCCACGGTCCGATTGACGGCCACGGCATCCCGCAATCGCACTGGTAGGATCCGGCCACCCTTGAGCGCTGGCATATAGCCGAACCACCCCTCACGCACGTAGTCAACCGCCGCCACGCCTAGTCGCGTGGCCAAAACCCGGTCGAAGACGCTTGGCGAGCCGCCACGCTGCAGATGCCCCAAGACGGTTACTCGGGTCTCGAAACCGGTCTGCCGTTCGATCTCGCGGCCCAATCGCTCGCCGATGCCCCGCTTGTCGAGGCGAACATGACCAAACGCGTCTACCTCGCCGAGGTCTGGGTTCTCGCGGATGCCTTCCACCACCGCCCCTTCGGCGACGACAATAATGCTAAAGTTCTTGCCCCGTTCCCGCCGCTTCTTCAGATGTTCGACGATCTGACGCATCGAGGTGGGTTCTTCAGGAACAAGAATAAAATCAGCACCTCCGGCCAGGCCACCCACCGTGGCCACCCATCCGGCGTCGCGCCCCATCACCTCCACCACCATTACACGGTGATGCGAACTGGCGGTGGTGTGCAGCTTATCCAACGCATCGGCGACGATCGTTACAGCCGAGTCGAAGCCGATAGTATAGTCCGTTTCAGAGATGTCGTTGTCCATCGTCTTCGGCACTCCGACGACAGGTACGCCGGCCTCAAAGAGCTTGCTCGCCACACCCAGGGTATCATCACCGCCGATTGCCACCAGAGCGTCGATCTCGAGCTTCTTGATATTGGCCTGCACCTCCTCCATCTGGTTCGGCTTCTTCGCCGGATTTGTGCGCGACGTTCCCAGCATAGTGCCGCCTACAGGCAGGATCCCAGAGATCCTGGCGTCGGTCAGCGGTTCCACGTTTGGTTCTCCCAAGAGACCGCCCCAGCCATTATGGATGCCAAGGACCTCATAGCCATAGAAGAACGAGCGACGCACCACGGCGCGGATGGCGGCGTTAAGACCTGGTGCGTCCCCGCCACCCGTAAGCACACCTATTTTCAATGTTGTTCCTCCTTGCCAGTCGGGAAAGAGAGTCCAGCAGTTGTCAGTTGGTTATCTGTTTCATGGGACATGGGCTCCGAGATTAACCGATAACCTAGCTGATGGCTGGTACCTAATAAGCGATAATCGATAACCAATAACGGATAACTGTTCAGGCTTTGCCACTAGAGCCAAATAGCCTCATCTTCTCGCGCACCGCCTCTTTGACGGCCTTCTTGGCCGGCGCGAGGAACTTGCGGGGATCCACTTCTTCCGGCATAGCGGCCATGTTCTCGGCCAGGGCGCGTGTGAAGCTTTTGTTCAACTCTGTGGCGATATTGATCTTGCAGATACCATTGGCGACCGCTCCGCGAACACCATCATCCGGGACGCCTGAGGCGCCGTGCAACACGAGCGGCACTTTCACCAGTTCCCTAATCCGCGCGATACGCTCGAAATCCAGTTTGGCCGATCGGGTCAGCATCCGGTGTACTGTGCCGACAGCCACAGCCACCGAATCGACTCCGGTCAGATCAACGAAGCGCAAGGCCTCCTCAGGATCGGTCATGGTCGCCTCGACGTCGGAAACGGTAATGTGGTCTTCTGTGCCGCCGATGCGACCGATCTCGCCTTCCACGGAAACGCCTACGTAGTGGGCGATCTCGCAGAGCTTGCGAGTGATCTCGACGTTCTTGTCGAACGGCTCAGAAGAGCCATCGTACATCAAGGAGGTGAAACCGGCCCGCAGACACCGAATGTTCTGGGCAAAGTCCGTGCCGTGGTCAAGGTGCAGCACAACAGGCACAGTCGCTGCCCGGGCGGCGATCTTCACTAGCTCGGCCGCATACTCCAAACCCGCATATTTGATCGCTCCCTGACTAACCTGCAAGATTACCGGCGAGCGTTCTTCTTCCGCGGCCTCGACGATCGCCTGGACCATTTCCATGTTATTGGCATTGAAGGCCCCGATGGCAAAGTGCTCTTCAAGTGCCCTTTGCAGCAACTGCTTGCTGGCTACTAGTGGCATATCCGTCCTCCATTCTTGAACAAACATAACTGCCATATTTAACCATTTCTATACTATTTTGTCTAGCAAGCCTTTATCTGAGCTCTCGTCTCATTAGGTCATTTGCTCCAAGCCTTGGAGCAAGTGGTCTCAACGCGAGCCAGGATCCCGGCTTTCGCCGGATGACGGAGGGAAGGGATTGGCCGCCTCTTGAAGAAGGCACGGTTCTTGCGGAGCTAGCGCATGTTGATTCTTCGACACGAAACCACACGAAGCCGGTCGTGGTCGGTACCTCCCACACAGACATGCCTGAGGTGGAGACCCGGAAGGATCGGCATTTCGAAAACACGGAAGGCAACCATGATGAGCGTATCAGCCACGAGACTGTCGATCCTTGCCATCGGCCTCGTCGCCGCGACGGCGATCACCCTCAGCGCCTGTAACTCTAGCGTTGAGCGGGCGCCCACGGTCGGTGGGGCGGACGCCACGGTCACCACAGAAGGATCGATGAAAACGCCCGCTATCGGAGCGCCACAAGGGAGACCGGCGATGCCAAGTTTTGAAGGAACTCCCGGGCCGCCGTTAGCAGACTGCCCAAGACTCGAAAGCGTCTTGTACCAGTTGGCGACAGCGGATGACCCGGCGGCCTTTGCCGTTAGCCATAACCTCTACTACGACGGTGGAACGGTCCGGGTCGTTGTGGAACTGCAGCGGCCAGACGACAACTTCCCAGCGGGCTACGGAGCTACCGAGGAGGCCAGATCGGGTGACCGGGTGCAAGCCCTGGTACCAATCGACCAACTTTGCCGGCTTTCCAATGCGCCCCAAGTGCGTTTCGTCCGTGCCCCAATCGAACCGAAGAGGTAGAATCCGATGAAAGCCCTCACCACCCGTCTTGTGTGCGCGCTTACGCTCGCTGTCGTCATCCTTGGCGGTTTGCCTGCGGCCAGCGCCCGCCAGAGTATGGGAGATCGCCAAGTGGGCGCCTTCCCCAGTTGGGATGGTCGCCAGTTACTCGATGTAAACACAGCATCTCCTCACCCCAAGCTAGAAGGCGTGCTACAGGAACTTGTCGCCGCGCACCAAGCTGGAGAGAGCGCCCGCGTAACGACGATTGCCCGACAGCGCCAAATAGATCTGACAGACAATAAGGTCTGCGTCATACTGGAAGCTGATCCGGATAGAATCGCTGAAGCAACCGCGGCGATTGTCTCCATGGGTGCGGCAGAAGAGACGCGTCACCAGAATCTCCTCCAGGTCCGAGTACCGCTGGACAAGCTCGACGATCTGGCCAACTTGCCCTCGGCGAACTACGTCAGGATGCCTTTCCATGCCCGCTCTCTTCCTGTGGCCCGAACTCTGGACTTTCCGTCCGTCCGCCGTGCTGAGAGCAAGCCGTTGGGCATTGTGACCAGCGAGGGAGTGGCAAAGATCGGAGCCAATCTCTGGCAGGATGCGGGCATCCGCGGACAGGGTATCACAGTGGCGATCATCGACCTTGGCTTTGCCGAGTATCAGTCTAGGCTGGGAGCGGAGTTGCCGTCAACGGTGAAGACCCAATCATTCCGGGCTGATGGGGACATTACCGCTCAAGGTGAGACTCACGGCACCATGGTGGCAGAGATCATTCACGACGTCGCGCCGGATGCCGCCCTCCTCTTGGTCAACTTCGGCACCGACGTCGAATGGGCCAACGCAGTGGACTACGTCATCGCGCAAGGGGTAGAGATAGTCTCTTCTTCCATCAGCTTTGTCAACTCAGGGCCTCTCGACGGAACCGGCTTTTTCTCCGATAAGGTCAATCAAGCCAGGCAAGCCGGCATCTTTTGGGCCCAATCGTCCGGCAACTACGCTATGGATCACTGGTCCGGGAGTTTCGTGGACGCGAACGGGAACTCGGTGCTCGATTTCGCTCCAGGCGTGGAACTGAACACCTTCGACGTACCGCCAGGTTCGGTTGTCGAGGCTTTGCTCAGCTGGAACGATTGGCCAGCTTCTAGCCAGGACTATAACCTGTATCTGGTACAGATCCAGAACGGACGAGCAGTGACGGTGGATCAGTCCACGACTGTCCAAGACGGCACGCAAGAACCATTTGAGCGGGTGGCCTACCCCACTGTCATGGGCGGCACTTTTGGCGTGGCCATTCAGAAGGCTGCTGCAACGCGTGACGTGCGTTTCGATCTGTTTATGTTTGGAATAATCGATCCGAGCCTGCGCTTTCAGGTGGCGGCTAGCAGCCTCGGTATCCCTGCCGATGCTCCCGGTGCTATATCCGTAGGCGCGACGGCCGTGACGAACGACGCGCTAGAGCCCTTCAGTTCGCAGGGGCCGACCGTCGATGGACGCCTGAAGCCAGACCTTGCGGCGCCGGACGGCGTGACCACCAGTTTCGGGGAGTTCTTAGGCACCTCCGCATCCAGTCCCCATGTCGCCGCTGCTGCTGCATTGGTGAAATCGGCCAATCCGTCCCTTGGTCCGGCAGAGATCCAAAGCTTTCTCGAGCAGCGAGCCGCCGACCTAGGGCCGCCAGGCAACGACGATCTTTACGGCGCCGGAAGGCTCAACCTCGGCCCGCCCCCGGGTGGCAGCCCCGGTCCGGCAGCGCCGCTCAGCGCGGCCGACGCCAAGATCGAGATCGTCTTTCCGCACGATGCAGCTGGGAATCCGGCTTCGGTCACCAGCGGAGGGCTGGCCAATATCGGAGCTTTTCTTTTCTCCCCCAACTCGCTGACGCCGGTGCCTTGCAGCTTCAATCAGCCGGTCCGCCTATACCGGGCACAAAACACCGCCGTGGCCGAGCAAGTGGGGATTGGCGAGCCGCAAGTGATTACCCGTAATGGTATGCAGATCACTCAATGGCAGTTCAACAATGTCGACGTCAGCGGGGCCATCGATCCCCTCAACAAGTACTATTTTTTCCTGACCATCGACGGCCTCCCGACCAGCACGAATGTCTGGTCGCACGGCGCCGATGCACGCACCATCTTTCCTAATCAGGATACGCCTACAGCAGTTGGACCTCTCGGCGCCACTGCCGATGCCAAGATCGAGATCGTCTTCCCTCATGACCAGCAAGGGAACCCCCAGCCAGTTACGGGATCGGACCTTGTCAATCTCGCCGTAGATGTCTTTGCCCCCGGCACGCTCGTGGCGGCGAGTCCGGACACCGACCTCACGGTCCGTCTGTTCCGGTCGTTGAACAACGGCATGCAGGAGTTGGTGGGCGTTGGGCAAAAGCAGATAGTCACGCAAGGCAGCGTCCCCTATCCACAGTGGGTGTTCAACGATGTCGATGTATCGGCCAGCAAAGACCCGCTCAACAAGTACTACTTTCGTGTCGCCATCGACGGCGTCGCCACAAGGTCCAATATCTGGAGTCACGGCGCGGATGCCCGGACCATCTTTCCCGAGCAGGATGTGCCCACTTCTAGCTGTCCGTAGGGATACCGTGGGCCAGGAGCACCGTCGCCTTCCGCCTTGTCCTCGGGCTGGCGCCGCGGCGAGGGTGCCGCACGGGGCCGGCGATATGAGTGATTCACGCCTTGGTAGTGTTGCCTTCGTGATTGCGCAGACCAAGTCGCCGCCTCAGAGGCTATCGTTTTCGGACGACGCTTTCGAGGTATCACAACGGCTAGTAGCACAACAGCCGGCCGACACAAGACGTTGCGGGTCCCCAACGGAAGCATCAGTTGAATCACAGTGCCTTACACGGACGACACGGTCCAGACCTGACGCATACTCAATGTATGGTTAGTCAGAGGAGAAGAGGTAGGGAGAGACAGTCGCACAAGAAGACGAGGGCTTGAATGTCAGTGGCCGCCTTGTGTGATCTTGGCCTTCTTCATGTTTCCGGATAGGCCGGCAAGGAGTTGAGATGAAGCAGGCCGACCCTACGCCGACGCTAGATGGTGTGGCAGACTTCATCCCGGCCTCCTCCAGTTGCTATCTCCCTTTTCAACGACACGATGCCCGCGAGAGGCCCCTCTTGTCCCTTCCCCCTGCTTCCCTAATTGAACTCAATAACCCTCGCTCTCTCGGTAAAATGAAATAGGCTCTGGGCCAACGGGTGTCGTTGTCCAGTGAAAATGTCACGTTAACGGTTCAGTGAATTTGACACCACGTGCGGTCGACGCCAAGGATGATCGGCTGCTGGTCGATGCGACTTGCGGTTGCCGTCGTTCGCCGCCTTG
>Ga0315298_1008068_pt1 | contig 13582 bp, 6 predicted proteins | sample WHS_1_MG_FD_203077 | JGI IMG/M metagenome (GOLD analysis project Ga0315298, IMG submission 203077) | Extremophilic microbial mat communities from Washburn Hot Springs, YNP, Wyoming, USA - WHS_1_MG | ecosystem: Environmental > Aquatic > Thermal springs > Hot (42-90C) | place: USA: Wyoming...
TGCCGGTCGCCAACCCGCCCGCGTTGCACTGCGTCAACACGGAGTCGCCGCTGTCTATCTTCTCCAGCCCGTAGAGGCCCATCCTTATCTCCGCCTCGAGCTCCTCGTCGTAGATCCTGTTGGCCTCAGCCTCCAGTTCTTCCACGAGCTCGCCCACGTTCCTCACCCTCCCGGACTCGACCAGCTCCCTCGCCCTGTTCAACATCCTGCTGGTCGCCCAGCTCAGGTTCACGGCCGTCGGCCTGGCCCTGTCCAGAACCTCCTTCGCCCTCGAAAGAGTCCTGATCGCCGAGTCCAAGCTCTCGGGCTTCGAGGAGGTCAGGGCGAGAACCATCCCGTAACCCGCCGATATCCCTATGGCGGGAGCCCCCCTGACCTTCATCAGCCTTATGGACTCCGCCACCTCCTCCGGGCTCCTGTTGGGCTCGAAGACCTTCTCGAACGGGAGCCTCGACTGATCCAAGAGGATCAGGACCTTGTTCTTCGAATCCCACTCAAGGGGCTTGAGCTTGGGCCTAAATAGGGCCTTTACCTCCTCGACTGTGGGGCTCACGTGCCTTCAAGGTGGTCGCGAGTTATATCCTTTAAGGCACTAACCTCGAATCCATTTCGTTAAAACGGGGAGCTCACCCAAATTCTTTGAAGTTCAAGGGGATAGTGAACTTATATCGAGATGCGAATAAAATAAAAACGGGATAAAATAAAAACGGGGGCGGGGCTCAGTAATGATGTCCAAAAATACAGAGAGAGCGTTAATCGAAAGTGACACTTTTGGAAACCTAGTACCGGAAATCGATAAGAAAGCGGCTAAGGAGAAAGGTCCAGGAAGGCCGGCTTATTGGGAAATGATTTTTTGGCGGACTAGGAAGCCTTTGATTTCTGCTAGGGCGTTTACTGCAGCTGCATTACTTCCGGAAAGTTATCCCCTTGATAAGTTTAAGAGGATGATTAGATTATCAGAGGACGTTCCCCACAAATATCAACCTATAGTAAATAGTGAATTTAAAAACTTTACGATTTTAGATCCTTTTGCTGGGTTTGGTTCAATTCCGTTGGAAGCTAAGAGGTTGAAAGTAGGTAAGGTAATCGCTTCTGAATTATTACCTACAGCATACGTGTTTTTAAAGGCTGTTCTCGAGTATCCTAAATATGGAATAAAACTTTTAGATGACTTAAAGAAATATGGCAAAGAGCTAATAAAAAGTATAGAAGATGATGTTAAAGAACTATATGGAGAGTATTCAGGTTTTGTAGGTACATGGGAGGTAAAGTGTCCGCACTGTGGCAATTACACTCCTTTAGTCAATCAGTGGTGGTTATTAGCATTAGAAGGAGGGAAGAAGAAAGAAGAAGGAGAGAGTGAAGAAGAAGTTAAGTCTCGTGATTTCAAGAGATTGGTTTTCATGAAACCTGAGGTTAGTGGCAAGCAACTAAGAATAAAGGTAATCGATTTAAATAAAGAACTCAGTAGGAAGACTATACGAGCTAAGAAGACTAAAGATAGAGTAATAATCGAAGGTGAGGAATATAGGGTTCCAGAGGGAAACGTTGATGCGGATCATAGTTATGCAAAATGCTTATTCTGTAATACGACTTTTCCCGGTAAGGGTGATAAGTGGTATGTTAAAGAAGCGATAAAGGATTGGAACGAAAGGTATGAGAAATACTTGAATGGAGAAATTAGTCTAGAAGAATTACAAAACGCTAAAGCGAGGCCAACACTCTTAGTTAAGTTTAAAGGAGAAGGGAAGGACCTGGAGTTTGAGGAGATTAATAAACACGATATAGAAAAATTCTGGAATTCAATGAGCAAATTAAAAGAAGTTAATTTAGAGGATATGCCTATTGAGAATGTTGCTCCTTATGGTACAATAAGAACAGCAACGTGGGGAATGAACAGATTTTACAAACTCTTTAATGCCAGGCAATTAATAATATTTTCCAAAATTATTACTAAATTGAATGAACTTAAAGAAAGGATAGAGGGAGAAGAGGAATATAGGAAAGCTATAATAACGTATTTAACTGTAGCATTTCTAAATCATATAAGGTATAATAGTTTGTTAACACGTGTTGAACCTAGCAGTAAATTTATTACTGATTCTTTAACTTATACCAGGTTCTCACTTACATGGAACTGGGTTGAAATATCTCCTTTAGCCAACGTAATAGGATCTTTACCTAGGAGTTTAGATCATGTGATAGAAGGACTAGAATACTTAATACAGACTAATGCTGACTCTCAAATTGAGATAATAAATAGTGATGTCAACGAATTAACCTTAAGCGATAAAGTGGACGTTATAGTCACTGATCCGCCCTATGCAGATGATGTCCCATACCCAGAAGTTAGTGACTTCTATTACGTATGGTTAAAGAGAATAATTGCATTTCCCTATAAAACGCAATGGGAAGAATTCGTACCAAGAGATATAGGAGTTGATAAAGCAAGAAGTAAGGTGTTCGGAGATAACGTAGGCTCCTACGAATATTTCAGAAACAAATTAGCTCAAGCGTTTAAAAATCTCGCTGAAATTTTAAAGGATGACGGACTAATGGTTACCTTTTACAATCACACGTCTCCAGACGCGTGGATTTCACTTTTATATGGAGGGTGGTACTACTCCAAATTCAAAATATCAGCGATTCACGCAATAACTACTGAGGACGAGAACAGGGTTAATGCCAGAGGCACTATGTCATTAAACAAATCAATGGTCATCGTATGGAGGAAAAAAGCAGAGGGACAAAAACTAATCCAAGAAGCCGTTAAGGAGGCACTAAATTACGCCTCAACGTGGGTCTCCACCAGACTTCTAGGAAAGGAAAGAATCATCGAACTTTCAATAGACGCTTACATAGAAGTTTTAGGCAAAGTCCTCGAGACTTTGACAAAATATGAGAAGTTGATCGGTTTAAAGGGGGAAGGTGTTGAAGCCGTAGAGAACTTGATAACAAACTACGCATTCCCCGTTACTGCACAAGCGTTAGTAGAAGGATTAGCAAAGGGGGTAGGAACGAAGATTAACGACCCCCACGCGGTATTTTATACACTCGTAAAAGTCCTTCTCCCCCCAAAAAGAGGAGGGAGGAGGAAGATGGACGCAACAACCACCATATTCCTTAACATTACTGGAAACATAGACGCAAACGAGCTTCAGGAGAGCGAAATAATTGAGAAAGAGAAAGATGGGGTCATATTAAACGAACCTGAAAATGACGGTACCGACGTGAACTCGACATTAGCTTCCCTTGAAAAGCTACCGCACGTAAGAGACGCAATAAACGGTAAATACGAGTTCAAAACTCCGGTGCAACTCTTACACTACCTTGAATACGAGGCTTTAAAGCACGGTGACAAACTTCAGCAGATAGTAAACGACTTGAGAAACAAGACTAGATTCGTAGATGACGCGATAGCAATGGCGAAAATCTTCGCGGAAGTGCTCAACGATAATGACGTTGAAAAAGAGCCGTGCAAACGTATAGCAGGCAAGAAAGAGGGAATTCTCAGGTTCATCTCATGAGGTGAGAGTGATGGCAGATCTCTCCTTATACAACAACAAAGTGAGGAAAGACGTATTCGATACCAAGTTAGACGACGAATTAGCACCGGAGCTCAGTGACGTTTACCTCAAGAAAGCTAGGTCCCTATACACTAATCCGGAGGAGTTCTTCTCTGCTACGTATTTCACCGATTCCATGGTTCAACTCATCAACGACATCTCTACTGCCTTCAAGGAAGGCAAGGGAATGACGATATTTCTATACTCCTTCTTTGGCGGTGGCAAAACGCACTCCCTCATCATGCTTTACCACGCTTTTTCTAATCCAACCGTGTTTAAGTCATTCCTTTCCAAGAACCCCGAGTTGAGAAATTACAGAGTAGAAGTCGAGGAAGGAGTTAAAGTTATAGTTATTGGTGGTAAGGACTCAAATACGGCTCCTTCCCCTGATACTCAAGGGGACGTAAAAACCCTTTGGGGTTACATCGGGAAAATGTTGGGGAAGTACGATATAGTGAAAAAACACGACGAGGATCAGATGACGCCAGATATTTCCGTGTTAGAAAAGCTATTCCAAGGTGAAAAAGTCTTAATTCTAGTAGACGAGATAGTGTGGTACTTACAGAGGTTGAGACAAAGTGTTTTCTCTTCCTACTACTACCAATGTTTAGGCTTTTTCGAGGTGTTGGCGAGTGTTACAAACAAACTCCCGGTAGTCCTTGTGGTTACAATACCTGGAGAGATCAACGAGACGGGTAATGTACAAGCTGAGGCAAGCTACAGAGACGAGGTGACCGAACTTAGCAGGAGGATCCTCAGGGTAGGTAAGGTATACAGAGCCCCTATCGAAACCCCCGTGGACTTAGGTAAGGTGTTGCAGAGGAGGATATTTGAACAAATAGACGAGAAGGTAAAGCTCGAAGTATTAGCTAAATTCAAAGAGCTAACGGATAACTACAGCGAGTATGTGGACAGCGAAGCTGTGAAGGAATTGAGCGAGACTTACCCGTTCCACCCCTATTACGTTAACACATTGAGGAAACTGTTAGAAGAGGCTAAGCTACAGAAGACGAGGGACGGTATTAGACTGACTAGGATCGTAGTCAGGAAGTTGTGGAACGAGAAGCCCGTGAGGAGTCTCATATTACCTTCTGACATCGACGTAAGTGACCCTAACATAAAGGCTCTGCTTTTGAAAGACTATTCGCATTTTAACCCGGTAGTTGACGTAATGAAAAATGAAACTAAAGGTCGTTACGTTTACTTCGCTATGTCAGATTACGTATTTCTCTCCACCTACATGTACGATTTGGGGCTTAACCCCACGCACTTCAAGGACGTCTTACCAGATTCCAAGAGAGTAGTGACTTCTGTCCTAGACCCGCTCTTGCTTGAATCTTCAAAGTTAACACCTTCTGACGTCAGGGGTATGCTGGACGACATAAGCGGAATAAGCGACCCTGAGATGAAAGTCACTTACCTGATAACTTCTGACGGGAGGTATTGGTTTACCTCCTATCTAGATCCAATAGCTATATGCAGGAAGGGTAAAGACAAAGTTACCGATGCTGAAGCTGAGGAGAGGCTGAAGTATTTCATTTCACAATTGGCTGATACTCCAATAGACAAGGTTGAAAAGAGGGGAGCAAGTAAGGAGAAGTTTAGGAGCCAGGTGTTTAAACCCTACGAACGTGTAGTGGATAGCCTTGACGACTTAATAGACGTAGACGATGAGGTTTACAGGACTGTAATTATCTGGGAACCGGCATGCCGAGACTGTGATGATGAAACAGCCCAGAGGAAGGCGGAAGAGAAGGCTAGGCGTTTCATTTACAATAGGATGGCAGGAAAGAACTCGTATACACCAAGGCGTAACGCTAACAGTATAGCTGTAGTCTTCTCCCTACGTGGAGTCTACCGTGATGTGTTGTTAAACCAGACGAAGGAGTTGATCTCTTGTGAGAAACTAGACCCGCGACAGTACACCACAGACGACGTGAGCCTTAAAGTAGCCGAGGTATTGTTGAATAGTCACTTACATTCACTGATTTCAACAATATACAGTAAGGTGTTACAGTATTACGACAATATAGCCTTTCCTTTCGAAAATAATGGAGTCTCTGTAAAGAAGAATGAGTCAACTGAAAAGACGATATTAGGTAACGTTGAGGAGACGTTAAAGAAAGAAGGGAAGCTTGTAACCGAGTTGGACTTCGACTCACTTAATTACTACTTGTCCTCTACTAACATAAACTTGAAAGAGAGGAGCTTTTCTTATCAAGAGCTGAGGAGGATGTTCTATACTAACTCTAACCTACCGTGGGTGCCAGATGAAGGACTAAAGGAGTCTATTGTAAACGGTGTTAATCATATGGATATAGGTGTAATGAAGGGGAACAACGTTTACTTCAAGAGGATTGAAGGTGAGCCTGAGTATACCACCGCGATACTGGACGATACGGTGACTATACTACCGCCTAGTCTCGCTGCTGAGAAGCAAATAGACTCACTGCTGCAAACTGAGAAAGAGATCGATGAGGGGGAGAGAGTTAGGAAGATCTTCTACGTGTTAATTACGAGAGATGGGGAAGAGATTCCGTTAAGGGAGTTGAGAGGGAGGAGTGAGTGGTTGGATCTGTTCATTACGGGTAGGCTTGAAAGGAGAGAGGTCGTAGAGGAGAGCGGGATAGATTTAGAGACGATACCGAGAGAGGTAATAGGAAAAGCCGGGGAAGAAGTTGAAGTCAAAGTGAGAGTGTTAAAGAGGGGTAAGTTTAACGGTAACGTTGAACTGGAGTGCGATGGATTCGAAGTCACTCCGAAGTCAGGTATTCCGAATTTTGAGGCTACATTAAAGGGTAAAGTTGTGAGCGACGGGGAAATTAGGCTGAGTGTTAAATTTGACGGCAAAGTTAAGACGGTCTTAATCCCCGTCAAAGTACAAAAGGAAGAAGCGCCGTCTGAGACTTCCCTCACTTTACCAATACCTGAGGGAGTGACTATTACCAGGGTTGAAATAAACGTAAATTCGTCCTTAAAAATCAACGAAATTATGGACGTGGTGAATAAAGTGAGGGTCATACCCGGGGTGAAGTCTATCACCGGAGAAGTCACTCTAGACAATATAGAGTCGTTAAGCATCACAGTAAAGCCTAAGGGCATGAAATTCGATCAGTTCATAACTACTCTTAACTCAGCATCCAGTCTTGTAGGTAGGAATAACCTAAACTTATCCGGTAAAATTACGGTAAACTTCACTGACCCTAAGCCTGTTCAGGACAAGGCAGTTCTAGAGTATTTAGTAAAGAAGGACTTCGTTAGAGTATACGCTAAAAGGTGATCTTGTGTTATACCAAATCAGGGAAACGAAATCGGAAGGCAGGGAAAGGCTTTACTTTTACGAAACAAGGAACGAGAAGACGTTTAGGACGTTTAAAGCTACGCTGAGCTTAAGTGAACTCGTTGAACAACTTTGCAAGAGGACGGACTTAAAGTATAAGAGGACTAAAAAGAGCATGTTTACGGATTCAGAGAGGTTGTTCAAGCTCTCCGTAGTGTATTCTGGAGTCAGGCAAACCATGAGGTATACGTCTCCGAGTAGGATCTTGACTTTAAGTAAGGTTCTGGTCACAATGGAAGAGTATTCCCTTCACTTCTGGTACTCCGAATTTGTAACACGTTACACAGAGAGGAAGAACGTAGTGGACACCTATAAAGTAGGAAAGGCATTCAGGGACCTTTATGACATTTGAGTTCCTGAAGTTCGTTTTCGACGAGTTAGCGAAGTCTCACCCTTTTTTCCGGTACCCTGTGCTTACTGATGGTGATTATGAACCGTATATTCACCAGGCTGAGGTCTTCTACAGACTGTTGCCAAGAATACCGGTTAGGTTTCTGGTCGCGGATGATGTAGGTCTGGGAAAGACTATAGAAGGGATCATGATAATAGACCAAATGATAAAGAAGAGAGGAGCTAGGAAGATACTCCTAGTAGTGCCGAGAGTGTTAGTGAAGCAGTGGGTAAATGAGTTGCTTAAGTTCTCGAGGGAGTGGAAATTAGAGGTGGTTGAGTATGATAGTGGTAGAGATGTTTCAGGCGACGGAATTTATGTCGTAAGCGTTGACACGTTGAAACTAGAACAACACAAAAAGAAGTTCTTTTCGGTAAAATGGGATTTGATTATTACTGATGAGATACATAAGATAGGGTTTGTAGGGAGTAAAGAGAACTTGAGGTACAAAGTAATGAGTCATTTAGTTGCGAGTAACCCGGACACTAACTTCGTAGGTCTTACGGCAACTCCCCATAGGGGGAATGACAAGGACTATTTCAAAAGGTTAGCATTAGTAGACCCCTATTTAAGGGAAGAAAATGAGAGAGTAATAAGGGACGCTGTTAGGGCGATAGTGTTAAAGAGAAATAAAAAGAACGTTAACGAGGTCTATGAGAACGAGCAGATATTTCCACCTGCCAGGTTTATACAGTACGTGATTGAACCGACTCAAGACGAGAAAAATTATTACACTCAGATCAGGGAACTAACATTAGCAATTCTTAAGGACTACTATAACCAAAAGGGAGAGCAACCTAAAGCGTTGCAGTTATTAGCCTTTATGATAGGTAGGAGGAGTTTATCTAGCCCACAAGCGGGACTATTGACTTTTAAGAGAATGATGGAGAATAGGGCTGAAAAAGTTAACGAGAACGCAGAGGAGTTAGCTGAAGAATACGCAGAAGAAGAGGAGACAGAGGAGGTAGTAGAAGTTGACAAGATAACTGAAGACCTCATGAGTCTTAATGCCAAGTATCTAGAGCGGTTTAAGGATCTAATTCCGGGCTTACTGGATCTAGCGAAAAAAGTAATAGAGGTGGACAGCAGAATAAAGGCACTAATCGACCTAGTTGATATACACAAAAAGAGAGGGGATAAGATAATTGTTTTCACGGAATATAAGGACACGGCTAACTACATATACGGTAAGGTCAAAGGAGGTTTGAGGTTAAATGATTCCGAGGTTAGGCTAATAACTAGCGACGTTTTGGGGCAAGGTAGAGTGTCTATCGAGGATATAAAAAAGTGGTTAGAAGGAGAGGGGTTCAAGCTCTTAATCGCTACCGACGTGGCCTCCGAGGGCTTAAACTTACAAGCTGCTAACGTTTTGATTCACTACGAACTCCCGTTAAGTATAGTAAAGTTTGAGCAAAGGAACGGGAGGGTGTGGAGGTTAAAACAGAAAAAGGATGTTTATATTTACTACATTTCTCTGAACACCGAAATAGAAAAGGCTATTCTAGACAATTACTACAACAAACTGTTAACAGCAACAATACAAACCGGGTCACAAGTAAACGTTGCAGACGCGATCATATATAACGGTGAGGTGAAAACGGTAATTAACTTAAGTGATGAAAAGGAAGACATACCAGTTTACTTAGCTTACAACGGACAGGGGGAGAAGAAGGATGAGGAAAGAATAACGCCATTGAAAGTGTGGGAGGCAGCAGTAAACGGAAGGGTGGATCACATTGTAGCATTGATAAAAAGCAGGATTAAAGTATTAAAGGACGCAATGAAAAAGTTTGCGTTGTATGAGCCTTTAAGGGGACAAGCCCTCTCAGATATAGAAAAAGTTAGGATGTTAACAGGCTTTAAGAACAGAAAAGAGCTAAGGGAAAGTGTGCGTTCACTTCTTGAGAGAGTAGTAATTTTATCTGGGGGTTCCATAGAAGGGAGTAAAATAAAAGTAGGGAGTTACCTTAGGTCTGTAGACGAGTCTAGGATAGGGCTGTTGATTCATACTCTCAACAAAGTAGTCCAAGATAGGGCTAGAGAAGCTAAGCCTTTCGTACTGTGCAACAATATTCAAGCAAATTACTATGTAGCTGAGGCCGTAGTTAAACTTAAACAATCAGAAGTCTTATCGATACCGATAGTAATAAAAGTAGAGGAGAAAGATAAATTGATTGTTGAAAGGGTACCTTTATCGCAATTCCTTAGAGAGGTTTTACCCCTTGCTGCTGAATGCACAACTTACCCTGAATACGTGGAAATAATCGACAAGCCGTTCTCAGGCGTAATTAGGGATATCGAGGTTGATAATCTAGGAAAACTATTAGATAGTTATAAAAAATACAAAAGGGAGAGGGGGAGAGACAATTGGTTGCCAGATGATAAGGTCAACCCGGAGATTAACATCGTGATAAAAGGCGGAATAATCGGACTGAAAGAGATCGATAACGTTAGAGAGAAGGTGCTTGAGGGATTGAAAAAGTTACAAGCCAGAGACGGCCTGTCTGTTAAAGAGGAGGGAGGAATCCTTAGGATAGAAGGGAAAATAAACGGGAAATATGACATAAGGTACGTGGAGATCGTCAGACCTTCTCAACTCCTCTCACGCTCGTCTACAAGTTGGTCTTATTCCTATTCTAATGGTGCTTTAATAGGTGTTAAACGTGGTTAAAATTAACATTTTACAAGGTAAAAATGAAGTAGGCGGTAACTGTATAGTTGTGGCGGATGGTGCGAATAAGGTTTTCTTTGACCAAGGTATAAGATTTTCAAGGTTCAAGAAGTTTTACAAGGGGAATATAACACCTTCAGGTTTTTCAGAAATGCAAAAATTAAAGATCATACCTAATATACAAGAGCCTTCCGAAATTTACATTACGCATTATCACTTGGATCATCTAGGACTTCTCCATGCTTTACAGCCTGGTAGCACCGTTTACGTCCCAGACAAGGATATTTTCAATAAGTTCTCCGATTTTTATAAATCGTCCAACACGTGGACGACATACATTCCTCCCCATCCAAGTATAGACATCGAAGAACCTTCTCCGTCAGGAAACGTAATCCCGTTACAGAACGAGCACAGTGCATATCCTGCGGTATCTTACTTGTATCATGGATCCGAAAACATATTGTATACCGGAGACTTGAGAATATCTTCACCCTTGGAGTTGGTCTCACCAGACGCACATAAAAAGCTACATGAGTCAACTTTGCTGGACAAATATTCCCAAGAAGGATATTCAACCGATTACTTGATAATTGAAGGAACTAACTTCTCTTCTCCCGTCTCACCCTTGCGTCCTCATCACTTTGTTGAGGATCTCCAATCGATTTTTATGAACCATGAAGATTCCCTAGTTTTCGTATCGATAGATTATCTTGATGCTGAAGCAATCTTATCGTTGATAACACTCTCCCGTACTTACGAGAGAATACCGGTAGTGACTGGAAAACGATTAACGGAGATGACTAAAGTTTGGTTAGATAAGGCTAAATTAAATGAAGAGGTCAGACAATTGTATGAAAAAGACGTTTCGCCAGAATTCCCTATAGTGTCGGATGAGGAATTAAAGGCTGAACCTAAGCAGTTTCTAGTTCTGATAAGTAAAGGTGAGTCAATAGACCTAGCTAGGAAATTGGAGTTGAGAAAGGGCTCAGTGTTAATTTCATTAAGTGCCGAGGCTAAAGGGGAGAACGAGGAAGATGAAAGTGCCGAGGAGAATTGGTACAAGCTCTTGGGCTTCATAATTTATAAACTACGTATTTCAGGGCACTATTATCCTAATGAGCTTAAAGAGATATTAAACGTTATAAGACCTAAAAAGAAAGTAATACCAGTCCACACAGAATCGCCTTATACGATGTGCGAACTCGTGAGGAATTTAGGTTATGATTGCGGGTATCCTAGTCACTGACCCCTCTTTGAATAGAATCCCTCTCCTCGTCCCTCTAATCGATGCGGGTTTGAGGGGTAATTTGGTGGATCTGAACCCTGTTTAAGAATGCTTTTCCAGATTACGCCGGAGTTGATGTAATTTTACGAATTAGCTTTAAGAAAGATCAATCTTCCAACTCCTCTTTAAGACTTTGGTTATTCAGTTCCCCGAAATCACTTTTCTAGCGTAAGATATCTTCCTCTCGCCTTCCTCCAGTTTCTTGAGGACTTCTTATACGTTAAGCACGTACCTTCTTATCATAAAAGCAAGGTTTAGGTAGCTGTTTAAAAACTCCTTGAGGAATAAGTGTTTTTGTTCTAGGAAGATTATCTTCAGATAGAAATTTTTATCATGATTCCTTGTTAAAAAATTGTCTCGTCTAGAGGATGTAAAATGTCAATCAGTGTCTGTTAATGACGTACATTATGTCACTTATCTTTTCAGGCTTATACTTCTCTGTATCGATGAGAGACAGTGTAGTGGAGAACACATATTTCCTGAGCAATTCATTTAAGTCTTTCACCCCTAAGATTTTCTCGTAGCTGGTATAGGCATTCAGAGAAATTGACAGGGCTTTAATAAACCTCTTTGTCCTCTCGTTTTCCTTAACGGTACGTGAATGTATTTCATGGACTTCTCCGATCCCGAATTGTTTACCCCTCCTTAGGTGAATTTTGAACAAACTCGAGTCCCTTTCAATACTCATCACTCTAAAGTCTTTCAAGGAGAGTATGTAGATTAATGAGTCGTAATCGAGCTTGTCAAGAAAGAAGATCACGTCATTTACCCCTTCGTACGAAGGAGGATTGAATGTGAAGGGTTTTTCGGTAAACGACGTGCACTGTTCGTCGTAACAATCATAGATTAAATCCTTATAAAACCTGGGTATCAGCGAATATCCGTCTGAATAGCTTACAGCCCTCTTAGCCCAATGATAATAAAGCTCTTCTAAAGCCGAGTAATAACTCATGGAGAGAGTGTAAGGGTGGGTCACAACTACATTACTCAACTCCTCTTTTAACACAGGCTTGCTCACGGCATAACATCCTTCAATAGAAGTTTCAACCCACGAATCGGGTATTGATTTGTAGGTGAAGATAGAGTATACTTTATCATCTTTCACTTGAGAGAATAAGGAATTGTAGGTTACATAGTCGAGGAGGGATAGAGTGCAAAGGGATACCATATTCACGTCGTCTGATTTTCTGATTTCTTTAATTATCTTGACGGCATTTAGTAGTTGTTGTGGAGAGTATAGTTTATAAATCCGGTCGAAACCATAGCTCGCCATAGGTAACTTGACGGGCTCCTTAGGTATATCAGGGTCAAGAAAGTTATCTCTTAACTCTCTGTAGCCTTCAGTTTCAGGGACTACCTGAGAGGAATAAAGCTCCTCCTCGCTTATTTCGCCATTAAGAAAACTATCGAGTCTCTTATTCCACTCTTTGAAGTCCACCTTTTCTACCACGTTATTGCATTTAGGACATCTCAACACGCTTACCTTATTGTAGGGAAACCTTTCACCGCAATAGGGACACGTAACTAGCCATCTGCCTAATCTTGTAACAACGGGGTTTTCCTTCACATTACGGATCTCTTTAACCCTAGAAGCGTTTATTAGAAGCTTAGTGAAGAATGGTGATGGATCGGAAATTATACCTTGAACTTCACTGGAAAAGGAAAAAGGGTCTACACCCCTTACCATTGTAACCTTGCTTTTCCTTCTCCAGTAGGCGAAAGAGTAGTTTATGAACCTCATGTTCATTGTAGTCTTTAAATATAGTTGAGTGTAATGTGAAAATATTCACAAATACTTAATTTGTAATTAACCTAGAATAAGCCGTTCATAATATTGTCCTCAAGCATAATTGAACCCTCTTGACTATTTATTTATTTCTTAACCCTTGTACTTCACCTAAGGGAGTCATTTGAAGGCATAGGCGTTTTGCTGGTAACTAATGAATGTAGTAATGCTTCGCTTAGCTCGTATATGTAAGGGAATACCGCCCCTTCCTTAATGTAAAATAAAATAGGTACACGGAGGAGTCCGACGACTAAACTAGTGAAATTATACGTATTCTTAAGCGGTACGTCTTTCGTCTTTGTATTGCGATCAGATATATTTATAAATTTAGGGGTTCAAGAGGGTTAATACCTTACTGGAGAGGACCCTCAATCCCAGCTAAGATAATTAATAAAACGCTTAACTCCCATTACTTCGTTCTCTGTTGCCTTCTATTTTGACACTCTGTGTTTTTAACTACGCGTTAACCTCTTGAAACACCCTATGGTTAGGCCTACCCTCGATTATGGTCTTGCCGTAATTCACTGTGTTTCTATAAGCCTC
>Ga0315298_1008071_pt1 | contig 13580 bp, 11 predicted proteins | sample WHS_1_MG_FD_203077 | JGI IMG/M metagenome (GOLD analysis project Ga0315298, IMG submission 203077) | Extremophilic microbial mat communities from Washburn Hot Springs, YNP, Wyoming, USA - WHS_1_MG | ecosystem: Environmental > Aquatic > Thermal springs > Hot (42-90C) | place: USA: Wyoming...
TCCAGCCCTACCGTTCTTCTCCTGGACCTGATTATTCTGGCCATATTTAAAGCACCTCGTGTAATCTATGCTCAAAGATTTTAAAATCTAACCCAAAAAAAGATTTAATAATAAACGAAAACAATACAGATGGAAATAGTCCGGCTCCTGACCGAACAGATTAACGGAACTATAAAAAAAGTGGACGTCCCTGGAACAGCCTTTGAGCTCAAGTTTAATAAATTCCTCCAGTGAGACCGTGCCCGGAATAATTTTGCTTTAATCAACTAACTGCCTGTTTATCCATTTGACAAACCTTTTTGCCCCAACCTATACTTGCCCATTAAAAAGCCGGGAGAACTAAGAACAAAAAGGCTGGTGAACTGCTATTTTATTCAAGCCAAGATGCTTCCAACTTTTTTTATTTGACTTAGGTCTTTCCAATATTTAAAGTAAGATAAGAACTTCAGGTTGGGAGATAATTTATGTCCAGCGTCGGGCAGAGAAATTATTACCTGGTCATCCTGATTTTTTTGACTTTTTTTGTCATCTCCTTTTTAACCAACATCATGGGGCCGCTCATACCTGACATCATCCAGAGCTTCAGCCTGAGCCTGGCTCTGGCCGGGGTTCTACCCTTTTCCTTTTTTATTGCTTACGGTGTGATGTCCATACCCGCCGGCTTCCTGGTAGAAAAGTACGGCGAAAAGCCAGTCATGCTTCTGGCTTTTTCCCTGGCTCTGAGCGGAGCGCTTCTTTTTTCTCTGATACCTGGATATCTCATTGCCACCATCTCACTTTTCTTGATTGGTCTGGGCATGGCCATGCTGCAAGTGGCCATCAACCCCCTGCTTCGGGTGTCAGGCGGTGAAGAGCATTTTGCTTTTAACTCTGTTCTGGCTCAGCTGATTTTCGGCAGTGCTTCCTTTCTGAGTCCGAGGCTGTATTCTTATCTCGTGACCAACCTCCCGCAGCCGGGAAAAGAGAACCTTTTGCTGGACAGCCTGCGCCGGCTGGTGCCAGCCCATCTGCCCTGGATTTCGCTTTACTGGGTTTTCACCATCATTGTCATCCTCATGCTTCTTATCATTTTTCTTTCCCGTTTTCCGCGCGTGGAACTTAAAGAGGAAGAACGCCCGGGCACCTGGCAGATTTATAAAACCCTGTTCAAAAAGAAAATCGTCCTGCTTTATTTTTTGGGCATCATGGCTTATGTGGGTACAGAACAGGGGCTGGCGAACTGGATTTCCCAGTTTTTAAAAACCTACCACGGGCTTGACCCCCAGACAGCCGGAGCCCGAGCTGTCTCCTACTTCTGGGGCCTGATGACCCTGGGCGGTATCCTGGGGCTGGTGCTCTTAAAGCTTTTTGACAGCCGAAAAGTTCTGGTAGGAGCCACATTTCTGGCTCTGATAAATTTCACCCTGGCTCTTTTTGGGCCCCCGCGCCTTCTGGCTTTTAACCTAAAAATTCCAGGCCTTCATTCCGGCCAAGTTGAAATCTTTACCTTTTCCCTGCTGGGTTTCTTTGCTTCGGTCATGTGGCCCATCATTTTTTCTTTAGCTCTTAACTCCGTAGAAAGTTACCAGGGAGCCTTTTCCGGGATTCTGTGCACCGGTATCATCGGTGGAGCTCTTCTGCCACTTCTTATTGGCTGGCTGGGAGACCATCTTGGCCTGCGCCTGGGGATGCTTATCCTCTACCTCACTCTTTTTTACATTCTGAGCATCGGGTTATGGGCTCGTCCCCTAATTACCAATGAAACCATCAGCCTCAGAAAGAAAAAAATAAAGGAGTAAAAAATGGCTCTAATTGGTGTGGACCTCGGTGGAACCAAGGTGCGGGCCGGACTGGTAGTAAACAACCAGATAGTGAAAATTTCTACCAGAACCATCCGCAGCCAGGGTACGGTGGAAGAGGTTCTTTCTGACCTGACCGCCACCATTGATGATGTTTTGAGTCCTGATGTTCAGGGTATCGGTCTCGGCGTTCCCAGTGTGGTAGATTTAGAGACGGGTATAATCTATGATGTTCAGAACATTCCGGGCTGGAAAGAAGTGCCCTTGAGAAAAATTCTGGAAGAACGTTATCTCCTGCCGGTTCACATCAACAACGATGCCAACTGTTTTGCTGTAGGAGAAAAATATTTTGGGAGTGGACAACCTTTTGATAATTTCGTGGGGCTGATAGTCGGTACCGGACTGGGAGCCGGCCTAATCATCAACGGAAAGCTTTACGCTGGTCCTAACTGCGGGGCAGGCGAATTCGGGATGCTTCCCTATCTGGACGCCAATTTCGAGCGCTATGCCTCAGGCCAGTTTTTCCTGAAGTCCTATGGTCAATCTGGAAAAGAAATTTACGAAAGGGCACGAAGCGGTGAGATACAAGCCCAGCACATATTTGAGGAATTTGGCCGTCACCTGGGCGAAGCTATCAAGGCTATTATGTATGCTTTTGACCCGGAAGCCATCATTCTTGGTGGCTCCGTCAGCCAGTCTTTTGATTTTTATAAAAAATCTATGTGGGAAGCAATAGCCACTTTCGCTTATTCACCTGCCTCCAGAAAAATCAAGGTAAAAGTTTCTGCCACCGAAAATATCGCTCTCCTGGGCGCCGCTGCGCTCTATTTAGATAGCTTAAGAACTTAAATTTTGATTTTATTATCAGACAACAATTATCGCCCCTATTAATTGTCTTTCATCCGACCTGACCGCAATATCAGTGCCTGGAAAATCAAGCTTTTATCTTCACCTAACCCTTCACCAAACCCAGGGGCTTACCCCGCCAGTCTTTCCTACTTTTTTACCTTGCCTCTCATCTTTTGGAATTCTTAAATCAACCAAGCCTTGCAGTTGAGCCCATTCAGAAGGACTTCAATCTGAAAATCCGCATTATTTCCAGACTAACAACTGGTTAATTTATTATTAAGCCATTCTTTAAATTATTTAAAATCGTTTTCAGTAGAATATCTGAATTTTTTCCCTGAACACTTACCATAAATATATCAACTCCATTGGCCAGGGCAACGGTTGACTTACCTGGACCAATCATTACAGGACGTTTCTTTCCCCAAACCTTCCAGTATTCTATTTTCCCATTTTTGACTTCTTTCCTGAGCAAAGAAATCAAATATTGCTCAAAGTTATCTGCTGGAGACCAGCTTTCCTGGCTCAATCGGACTACCTCCCCTGCTGGACCCTTTAAGGCCAGAAGCGTTTTGTCCGGCCAGACTTTGTCCAGATCGGTAAAAACATAGCCAGCCGGAGCAGTTAAGCTGAGCTCCAGTCCAGGATTGTGGTAAACTCCGTTTTTTACCTCATAAATTGAAGAATCCGTTTCGACTTTAAAGTTCTTTCCCCCGAAACTATATTCCAGCACTTTAATCTCTACTTGACCAAAAATTTGCTGAGCTGCAGATAGACTATCGGCCAGTCCTTCATTTAAACTGCTCCAGGCAATTGCTAACCGGGCCGGATCAGCCACCCCGGGGCTGGGCACGGCCGCATCTAAAGGAACCCAGCGTTTTTCTATCCAGGCTTCAACCCAGGCATGCCCACCCCAGATGCCATTGACATAAACCAGGCCCATGACATAGCGAGCTGGAATGCCTGCCGCCCTTAAAAGTGAGGCCAGCAAGGCCGCATATCCAGCACAAGTCGCCTTCCTATTTTTGATAATTTCTGAAGCTGGAGCAAAAACAATTCCCAAGTCAAAGGTCATGTTTCTGGTAACCCAGTTTCTTAATTTTAAAGCCTTTTTAAAATTGTCCTCTTCGGCACCAGAAACCTCCTGAGCTACTTTTTTTATTTCCGGGTTATCAGGGTCAATGTAGGCGTTAGCCTTTAGATAAGAAGCAAGATCCTGAGCAGATATATTTTTCTCCGCCTTTGTTTCCTTCCCCAGGTCTACCTTTCTTATTTCTAATACGAGGCTATCTTTATCCCGCTCGATAATTCTCTGATAATCGTTTTCTATCTCTGGCCAATTTACCCCTAACTGAGTATGTTTTATCTTTATTACCACTTGCTCAAGCTGACGGGCTTGAGGCAGTCTGATATTGGCTTTAACCAGGCTCAGCTGATATTGGTCTTGGTTGAGATTCATACCTTCCATTCCGGCTTTAACTTCCTGTTCTGTTGAGAGCTCAGTTACCATATCCCCGAAAGGAGAAGGCTCAACTGATCTGATTTCATTTCCCTCGGCATCCAGCCAAATCCGCCGCACATAAGCTAAATTGCTATATTTTTCATCTACTTGCTTGACTTTAATTTTTTCTCCTCGAAAATCCATTTCCTCTTCATTGTTTAAAATTCTCTCGCCTGAAGCCACCTGAGCCAGCTCCGCCAGAAGAGTTTTAAATTCAACCCGGTCACCTGCGTTTTTAAGGCTTTTTTGAGTAAGTCGCCCAATTCCCTCCGGGCCAAGCAATTCACCACTATAAGGCAGTTCTCTGGAAAAAGTTCTCCCTCCAGCGGTACTTTTAACCAAAACTTTGTCTTTTTGGACAACAGCTTCAATTCTCATAGGTTGGGAAGATAAGATTTGGTCGGATATAACCCTGATGAGCTGACCGGATTCACTTTCCACATACTCCGAATTGAAAATCAGCTCAGCTTTTTTCCCCAGACGGTTGAATACCATTTTGGCTTCAGATCTGCTTTTAAAATTCCAGTGGCCGTCTTCCTGAACCTTTTCTACTGTTTCCTTAAGATAGCCGATTTTCTGTTGCCCAAGTCTGATCAAATACCAGCGGACTTCTGGTTGAGGTTCTTCGGCTAATTTGAACCGGTGATGAGTTGGGAAACAAATGGAAAATAAAGGCTCGGCCCTCAGGGTAGAACCTAAAAGAATTAGAATTGAAATTAAAAAGCTGACCAGAGCTAAATTCTTTTTTCCCATTCTGCCTTCTATCACTTTTTTCTCCTGCTCTTTTTACTTTTGTTTATTTTAACTCAATTACTTAAGTTTTCATAAGTATTAAATGGCTTAAAATCTTGAGCAGCCTCTGTGTTCAAAAACTGATTAATATCGTTTGCTTTTTGGCTTATGCCTGCCAGCAACTCTTGACTATTTATTATTTATTTATTTATTTTTTTAGTTTTTCAAAAATAATGATTAAAAAGTTTTAATAAAATTCAGAAGACCAGGCGGGCAAGATGAAAGATTAAGGCCGCTATCAGAGCCGCCATTGGAATGGTAAGAATCCACGCCCAGAGTATTTTCAAAGTCACCTGCCATTTTACTGAAGAAACACTGCGGGCAACACCCACCCCTGTTACCGCACCGGTGATAACATGAGTGGTGGAAACCGGAATACCAAGGTGGGTAGCCATAAAAATGCTGGCGGCGCTGGCTGTTTCCGCACAAAAGCCATCTATAGGACGTAGTCTGATGATCTTCTGCCCCATCGTCTTGACAATCCGCCAGCCCCCACTTAGTGTTCCCAGAGCAATGGCCGTATGGGCTGAGAGCACTATCCAGAGGGGTATGTGGAATGTTTTCATATGGCCAGAAGTAAACACCAGGCTGGCAATAATGCCCATAGTTTTTTGAGCATCATTTCCCCCATGCCCCAAGCTGTAAAGAGCCGCTGATAAAAGCTGTATCCTTCTTGACCAGAGATTTATAAGACGCAAGGGGCTCTTCCGTAAAAGCCAGGTAGTTAGAATCATCAACAGGTTGCCAATTAACATACCCAGTACTGGAGCAATGAAAATAAAGGAAACCACCTTAATCCAGCCGCTTAAAATCACTACCCGAAAGCCAGCTTTCGCTACTGAAGCACCTAAATAACCTCCCATCAAAGAATGAGAAGAACTTGAGGGCAAACCCCAGTACCAAGTCAGAATATTCCAGCTAATTGCTCCGAGCAAACCACAAAAAATAACCAGCGGATCAACTACTTTGATATCGATTAAACCCACTCCGATGGTCTTAGCCACACCCGTGCCAAAAATCAAAAAGGCAACAAAATTGAAAAAGGCAGCCCAGATGACTGCTTGTTTGGGGCTTAAAACCCTGGTGGAAACCACGGTGGCCACTGAATTGGCAGCGTCATGCAACCCGTTGGTAAAATCAAAGGCCAGGGCGATGGCTATGATGAAGACAATAAAAGCAAAGCTCCAGCCGGACATAATTCTGCTCAGCTACTCTTAACCACTATTCCTTCAACCGTGTTGGAGACCCGCTGATAAACATCCATGATAGTTTCCAGGATGAACAGAACATCTTTCCATTTCATTATGTTTATCGGGTCTTTCTCTTCCTGAAAAAGCTTCTGCAGTGAACGGGCGTAAACCACATCACCTTTATCTTCCAGCTCGTGAATATTAAGGATTAATTCTCCGATGTGAGGAGTATATTTCTGAGATTTAAAAATTTCAGTTATGAGCAAATTAAGTTTCTTGGTAGCTTCCTTGGAAAAAACGGCAAATTCATCGATAAAGTACTTTTTTTCATTCAAATTGTAGAGATAAACATTGTGAATAGCATTTTCAATCAGGTCAATTATATCATCAATTTCGTGGACAAGTTTGTAAATATCCTCACGGTCGAACGGAGTTATGAAGCACTGATTAAGAAGCCTAATTATCTTATGAGCTATCTGGTCTGCCTTATGTTCCACTTGTTTCGCTTTTTCCCAGTAAGCGGCAGAATGATCGAAATTTTGGGAGAAATCATAAAAAATTTCGGTAATTTCTGAAAGACATTCTGATAGTTCACCAAAATGCTGAGCGAAGGCCGGTTCCTTGGGCAATAAAAATTTCATGATTATTCCCAGATATAAATTAAGCTATAATCTAACTCAAAAGCTAAGCGATTTCAAGCAATGAAAAAATATTGTCCTGCTTCAATTTTATTATTATTAATTGACCCGGAGCCAGGGCTGTGTTATAAGAAATCTTATTTTTTTATTCGCTTTAAATGGAGGAATGAATGCCAGGTTCGTTATTTCGAACCAAACCCCTTCAGGAATTGCTGGCTGAAACTACCGAGGCTGGCCACAGCCTGAAAAAAGCTCTTCGGGCCTGGGACCTCATTGCCATCGGCATCGGCTGTATCGTTGGAGTGGGAATTTTTGTTCTTCCAGGTGTTCAGGCTGCTCATCATGCCGGTCCCGGTATTATTTTATCCTTCGCCATTGCTGCTCTGGCCTGCGCCTGTTCAGCCCTCTGTTATGCTGAGCTGGCGGCTATGATTCCGGTCTCCGGTTCAGCTTACACCTACGGTTATGCCACCCTGGGAGAGCTTCCTGGCTGGATAATCGGCTGGGACCTGATTCTGGAATATATGGTCGCTGCGGTGCTGGTCAGCACCGGCTGGTCAGCCTACTTTGTCAACCTGCTGACCAATCTCGGTTTTCATCTTCCCCAAAAATGGGTGGCTTCTCCCTGGGATAAATCTCCAGGAATAATTAACATTCCAGCTGTACTTATAGTTTTACTGCTTACTGCTCTATTGATTCGTGGAGTTAAGGAGAGTTCCAGGACCAATATGATCATCGTCATAATAAAAATAATGATAATCTTATTTTTTATCATTATGGCTGCACCCCACGTTAATCCTCAGAACTGGAAGCCCTTTATGCCCTTTGGTTTCAAAGGAGTAATGACTTCCGCCGCCATTGTATTCTTAGCTTTCGTTGGTTTTGATGCTGTTTCTACTGTGGCTGAAGAAACTGTCAATCCCCAGAAGGATATGCCCATTGGTATTATGGGATCTTTATTAGTAGCAACGGTTCTTTATATGGCTGTTTCGGCTATTATGACCGGGGTCGTCTATTACCCCAAATTAGGTGTAGCTGATCCAGTAGCTCTGGTCCTGAACGAGCTGAACAAGCCCTGGGCTTCTATGATTATCAGTATCGGGGCTCTGGCCGGCATTACCTCAGTGCTACTGGTGCTGCTCATGGGCCAGCCGAGGATATTCTTCTCTATGTCCAGAGATGGGCTGCTGCCTGAGGCTTTTTCCCGTGTTCACCCCAAATTTAAAACTCCGGTTACTACTACTCTGGTAACAGGAGGAGTAGTAGCTATAGCCTCAGGTTTAACTCCCATTAACGTTTCTTCTGAGCTGGTGTCCATCGGAACGCTTTTTGCCTTTATTATCGTTTCCTCGGGAGTCATTCTACTTCGCTATAAGAGACCAGATTATCGCCGTCCATTCAAGGTTCCGATGTTTCCCGCTCTGCCGGCCATCGGTGCTCTGCTCTGCGCCTACCTGATGGTCAGCCTCCCCCTGGTTACCTGGCTGCGGTTTGCCATCTGGCTGGTCATCGGTCTGACGATTTTCTTTTTATACGGTCGGAAACACAGCCGCCTGGAAAAAGAACAGCAGCAGTAACCTTTTAAAATTTTAAAGGCGGAGAGTCTGTCACCTGATAAAGCTCGCTGCCTCTCTATTTTCTCCGCGTCGGGAAACATTTTTCAGTCAAGGCTGGATTTTTCCGCTGTATGTGGTAAAATAACCGCCGAGTAGAAAGTAATTTCGCTTACTCCCCCGGAAAAGGGCTAATACATTCCATAAATAACGAAGAGGTGCTTTACTCTATGGAAAGAACGATTGAAAGAATGCGGAACATCGGTATAAGCGCTCATATCGATTCCGGCAAGACCACTCTAACCGAGCGCATACTCTACTACTGCAAAAAAATCCACCGCATCCATGAAGTTAAAGGCAAAGATGGCGGCGGAGCCACCATGGACTACATGGACTTAGAAAGAGAACGTGGTATCACCATCACATCTGCCACCACCAACGTTTCCTGGAAAGACTATTCCATAAACATCATTGATACACCGGGTCACGTGGACTTTACCATTGAAGTGGAAAGGTCACTTCGCGTTTTAGACGGAGCCATTCTGGTCCTTTGCTCGGTCGGTGGTGTTCAGTCCCAGACGCTGACCGTTGATAAGCAGCTCAAGAGGTACAAAGTTCCGGCCCTGGCTTTTATCAACAAACTTGACCGCATCGGCGCCAACCCCTACAAGGTCAAAGACCAGATAAACGACAAACTCGGACGCCGGGCCGCCCTGGTGCAGATTCCCATCGGACTGGAAGACCGCTTCCAGGGGGTGGTGGATTTAATCAAGATGAAAGCCGTTTATTTTGACGGGGCTAACGGCGAGATAGTTAGGGAAGAGGAAATTCCGCCTGAGCTTGAAGATGAAGCCTGGCAGTACCGGGAAGAGCTGCTGGATGCCGTCTCCCTCTTTTCTGACGAACTGACGGAAGCCATCCTGGAAGACCGGGTGACCGAAGAAATCTTGCTTCAAGCCATAAGAAAAGGCACTATCAGCCGCGAATTTATGCCCATTTTTCTTGGCTCCGCTTACCGGAATAAAGGGGTTCAGCCCCTTCTGGATGGCGTGGTTAATTTCCTACCAAACCCGGCCGAAGTGGAAAACATCGCCCTGGACCTGGATGACCAGGAAAAACAAATCGTGCTCAGACCTGACCCGCAGGGTTCCTGCGTGGCTTACGCCTTCAAGCTGGAAGATGGGCCTTACGGCCAGCTAACTTACATCCGCATTTACCAGGGCCGAATTAACCGCGGGGATGAATTGTTCAACAGTCGTTCTAAGCAAAAGTTCAAAGTTGGCCGGGTAGTGCGCATGCACGCTGACCACATGGAAGATATTGAAGGTGCTATCGCCGGTGATATCATTGCTCTCTTTGGCGTGGACTGTGCTTCTGGCGATACCATCTGTGCTCCCGGGCTCAACTATGCTATGACTTCTATCTACGTACCGGAGCCAGTTATTTCGCTGGCCATAGAAGCTGTGGATAAGATTTCTGCTGACCGTTTGGCCCGGGCCCTTAACCGCTTCACCAAAGAAGACCCCACTTTCCGTGTTTACATAGACCCGGAATCCAAGCAGACCATCATCCAGGGCATGGGCGAACTGCACCTTGATGTCTACATTGAACGCATGAAACGAGAATATAAAGTGGAAGTCACCACCGGACGCCCGCAGGTGGCTTATCGCGAAGCTATCACCACCAGGGCTGATTTTGATTACACCCACAAAAAGCAGACCGGCGGGGCGGGACAGTACGGCCGGGTCATCGGCTACCTTGAACCCTTTGAAGGAAATTACGAATTTGTTAACGAAGTGAAAGGCGGGCACATCCCGCGAGAATTTATTCCTTCCTGCGATAAAGGTTTCCAGGCCTGTCTGAAAAAAGGTCAGTTGATTGGCAGCCCGGTCATTGGCGTCAGAGTGGTTCTGACTGATGGTCAGTACCACCCGGTTGATTCTTCTGACATTGCTTTTCAGATGGCGGCTCAGGGAGCTTTCAAACAGGCTTACAAAAAGGCCAAACCGCAGATTCTTGAACCAATCATGCGCGTGGTGGTAGAAACGCCTTCTGAGTTTTCAGGAAATGTTTTTGGCAGCCTCAACCAGCGCCGGGGCATCATCGTTAGTTCCGTGGAAGATGGGACCTATTCCCGCATAGAAGCTGAGGTGCCTTTATCAGAAATGTTTGGCTATTCTACGGTTCTGCGTTCTATGACCCAGGGCAAAGCTGAGTTTACCATGGAATTTTTGAAATACGGACGGGTGCCGGCCAACATTGCCGAACAGCTCATGGAAGAATACCGGAAAAAGGTTGAACAAGATAACAAAAATTAGAGAGGGAGAGCATCATGGTCAGGAAAACACTTTCCTCCAGAAGCCCGATAAAAACACTGGAAAAGAACATCACCGGCGGCGTGGGACCGGGTAAGCTGGGGGTCTTTGCTTCACGGAAAGGCGTGGGCAAGACCGCCTGCCTGGTGCAAATTGCCCTTGACCGCCTGCTGGAAGAAAAACCGGTTATCCACGTTTCTTACGCCAGCCGCGTTGATTACATCATTAGCTGGTATGAAGAAATATTTAAAAACCTGTCCACCCGGGAAAACCTGAAGTCCGCCATGGAAGTACATGACCGCATCATTCGCCACCGGGTCATCATGAACTTCAGACAGGAAGGGATGCCCGCGGCTCAGGTGCTGAAAAGCCTGGAAGCACTGCTTGGTCCTGGAAATTTTCCGGCGCGCACGATTATCGTGGATGGTTTTAATTTCTACCTGCCCTGTCGGGAAGACCTGGAACTTTTCAAAAAATTCGCTGTTGAGCATCAACTGGAAATCTGGTTAAGCTGCTCTCTCAAAGGCGAAGACCCGCTGTTTGATGAAAATGGGGTTCCTTTTATCCTGAAAGATTATCTAAAAATCATAGACATCATCATTACTCTGGAACATTTCCAGGGTAAAGTTAAGCTGCACCTGGTCAAGGACCATCAGCAACTGCCCGGAAAGAAACTCCGGCTGCAGCTTGACCCGCAGACCTTGCTGCTGGCGCGGGATTAAGAGGCCAGGTTTTTTTCTCTGCCCGGGGAAAAATTAACTTCCTAGCCCTATTCACCTCCACCCACCTGCTCTTAATTCCCCCCGTCAGGGTTTAAATTTTCTCCCTTTTTAAATCATTTTGATTTCTATCTCCCCTTTTAGTTAGCTAAATAAAATTATCCAGGTTCAGCGCAAGATAGCCGAATCTCCAGAAAAGTCAGTCAATCTTTCATCCCTGGCTGAGATGACAGGCTATTCCCCCTCCTGGCTTTCCCACAACTTTAAAAAACTTTCTGGAGTTTCATTGCAAAGTTACTTAGCCAAGATTAAATGCTGCTCGGCACTCTGGCAAATTATCTCCACGGATAAGCCCATAAAGAGCATAGCCCTTGAAGCTGGCTACAAGCCCCTCTATTTTTCTAAATTATTTAATGGGATTTTTGGCTTACCCCCTTCTTCCCTAAGAAAGCTATCCTATTAGTTCTTTTAGTTAAAAATTTCTGGCATGCTAAAAAAAAGACATATTTTAAAAAAAAAAAGACATATAAATCTCGTTGATTTCTGTCGAAAGCTAATTTATTAATAATAACATCTAAGTTTGGGACATAGGAGGTAACATGAAAAAAGCAAAGGTTATTTCGATCGCGATTTTAATAGTGATGATCATAATATTGTCTTTATTACCCAAGCAAACGCAAGCTTCAGATCCAGTAAAGAGACCAGGCTGGTGGGTGGGTGATACTTGCGTTTGCCCTATAATCTGGATGTCCGATTGTGATTGCATAACCAAACGATAGGAATATAAAGATGAAAAAGATAAAATTATTTACTTTCTATATCTTATTAGTAATAATAACTTGCCTGATTTCAATTTCTACAAAAAGTACTGCTGATGAGCCGCCTATTACGATCGGAGGTAAAAAGGTCTTAACAGGTCCAAACGGCAGATTTGGTTGTGATTGCACCAAAGAATACGTAAATTGTTATTGTCAGATACAAAAAAATTAGGTTTTTACCAAAATAAATCTCTATGTCAGCAGTTTATTCTTTAGGGTGGCGGTGCTTTTTAGTGATTTTATTAATTTGTATTATATTGCCAGGGTATTTATTAAGTGTTGAATTAAAAAAATTAGATACGTGGAAATTCGAAAGAACTTACGGAAAACAGATTATCACATCATTTTGGGACTCAAGTGGCGATTTGATAGTCGTTTTTGGAATTCAACCAGTCATACTTAATAAGAATAAGTGCATACCATTTGCCACATTTGGTCAGGGGCCAGATGAGATTATTAACTTATACGCATGCTGTGAATACAATGGAAACCTGGCTCTATTTGAAGACGTTAACAAAATAAAGATATTTAAAAAGAAAGGAGAAAATTACAGTTCAGAGCAGACTATCTGGTTGAAAAGAGACCCATTACCGTTTTTTCTTAAATCGGCCTTATTTTACAAAGGATATTTTTTTCTTGCCGGAATGAAAATACAAAATTTTTCCCAGTCAAATAGTATGGACATATCAAATCTTCAAATATATGAAGAAAGTTCAAAAAATTGGGTGAAAAGCCTATTGTCTGAGATGGGTCTAAAACCGGGCCGTCAATATGAGATCGCGCGGTTTCTTATTCCTTTTAAAGATTATGTACTATATCTTAAACAAAACGAATTGAAAATTTATTACATATCCGTACGTAATCTTGAAGTAGAGAAGGCAGTAAATCTTGTTCCACCCAGCTTCTATAAGCCTATGCCCAAAGATTTTTATGCCAGAAAAGACTACAAAGGGAATCATAGAGAATATTTATTGGACTTGGAAACATGGGCAACAAATTATTCAGCTATAACCAAGGCTGTTATCTATCAAAATGACTGTTTGATGGTCCAAGTCCGAAACTGTTCAAAAGAAGGTGGTAAATTTGCTTTGCTGTTATACGATTTGAAAAATAACTGTTCATATAAGGGTTATATATTTTTAAACGATCTCCTATTAGCTGAAAAGAATGGGATTATATTCTGTTACAGTGGTGGAAATCCGGGGCTTGATGATGAAGCTAAAGAAACTCAGATCAATATTTATAAAATTATTGAGTAACTTAGGGATAAAATGATCAGCGAAAAAACAATTAACTATCTTTTAGTAATTTTAGCTATAATACTGCTCTTAATCGTTATATTCAGGTTTATAAGCAAAGATAATAAAGCTTCCTTTTCAATTAATGTAAATAAAATTAAAATCTCAAGCTTAGACGGAAATCAGATCAAA
>Ga0315298_1008073_pt1 | contig 13578 bp, 10 predicted proteins | sample WHS_1_MG_FD_203077 | JGI IMG/M metagenome (GOLD analysis project Ga0315298, IMG submission 203077) | Extremophilic microbial mat communities from Washburn Hot Springs, YNP, Wyoming, USA - WHS_1_MG | ecosystem: Environmental > Aquatic > Thermal springs > Hot (42-90C) | place: USA: Wyoming...
AGAGGGGATCTCGAGCGAGGGCAGGCTGCACCCGCTCCAGGAGGCCTTCATCGAGGAGGGCGCGATACAGTGCGGCTACTGCACGCCGGGAATGATCCTGACCGCCAAGGCCTTCCTCGAGAGGAACTCGAGCCCGACCGAGGACGAGGTCAGACGCGCCATAGACGGCAACCTGTGCCGGTGCACGGGCTACGTGAAGATCGTGAAGGCCATCCTCTCGGCTTCGAAGAAGATGAGAGGAAAAGCATGATAAAGCAAGAGCAGGAAAAACTTCGCGTAGTGGGAAAATCTTCGCCGAGGATTACTGGGGCTTTAGAAGCCTCAGGATTGGCGGAATACATTACAGATATAAAAATACCAGGTATGTTGTATGCAAAGATACTCACTTCTATAAATTGTCCTTATGCTCATGCTAGAATAAAAAGGATCGATGCTAGTAAAGCGGAAAAGTTGCCAGGCGTTGTTTGTGTCGTTACTCACAAAGATGTTCCCAGAGTTGCTTACAGCAGCAAAGCTCTACCTGCCGCTGGAGTTTACGATGAATACATTTTAGACGATAAAGTCAGGTTCAAGGGGGACAAGGTCGCGGCGGTAGCAGCCGTTGACGAGGACACCGCCGAGGAGGCGCTTGAGCTCATAGATGTGGAGTATGAGGAGCTGCCTGCGGTCTTCGACCCGGAGGAGGCCATGAAGCCGGGAGCGCCCAAGATTCACGAAGCTAAGGATCAAAACATCACTATCCGCGTGAGAAATGAGTGGGGTGACATCGAGAAGGGTTTCAGGGAAGCCGATTATATTTTTGAGGGCAGATACGAGACCTCAATTCAGGCGCATTGTGCCATGGAGCCACATGGGTGTTTGGCCAACTACAACAAAATAACTGGAGACATTACCATTTGGTCGACCACCCAGATCCCTTTTCAAGTACTGAGGGTGGTAAGCGAGGTTCTTGGAATCAAGATGAGCAAAATTAGGGTCATAAAAACGTTTACCGGCGGCGGCTTTGGGGGTAAGGATGAGATATTGGTGGAGCCTTTATGTGCTTTTTTATCAGTAAAAACGGGCAGACCTGTGAAATTAATACTGACTAGAAAAGAGGTTTTTGTCGGGACACGCACACGTCATCCGGCTGTCATTTACCTGAAAACTGGCGTTAAAAAAGACGGCACTTTAACGGCTAGATACGTCAAAGCAATCCTAAACGGCGGAGCTTACGCCGGGGCCACTCCAGGAGTTGTCGGCGCCATGAGCACCAGAGAAATAGGGCTTTATCGCTGTGAAAATGTGAAGTTTGAAGGTTTCGGCGTTTATACCAACACCCCTGTTGCAGCTGCTTTCCGTGGATACGGGAATCCACAGCACAACTTCGCCGTGGACACACATATGGATGAGATAGCTGAAAAGCTGGGAATGGACCCACTGGAGTTCAAGCTAAAAAACACCATTCGGGAAGGTGACATCAACCGTGGGACCGGAATAAAATTGGAGAGCTGTGGTCTGCAGGAGTGCATGAGAAAAGGTGCGGAAAGAATAGGCTGGGCGAAGAAACGCAGCTCAGCGAGTAATCAGAAAGGCACGAGAAGGAGAGGAATTGGAATGGCCTGTTTTATGCACAACAGCAATGTCTACCCGTACGGTTCAGAGTGTAGCTCTGCGCTGGTGAAGGTCAACGACGATGGAACTGCCACAGCGCATTTTGGAGCCGCCGACATGGGGCAGGGATCGTCCACGACTCTGGCCAAGATAGCCGCGGAAGAACTTGGCATGAGCCTTGAAAATATAAATATAGTAACTGGTGACACCGCGAGCGTTCCCTATGATCCGGGTTCCTATGGTAGCAGGACAACTTTTATGATGGGTAACGCCGTCAGGGAAGCGGCCAGGGATGCCAAGATGCAGATAATTGCCCGAGCCTCAAAAATACTTAACGTTGATCCCGGTAAATTGTTTCTTGAGAACGGGGAAATTAAGGTTAGAGGTAAGGATAAGCGGATTTCAATATCAGAGGTTGTTAAAAGAACTCTTTACTCTACCAAAGAGGGCGGGGTAATCGTCGGGAAATCCTCTTACAGTCCGCCCAGCAATGCTCCATATTTTGGGGCTCAGTTCGCGGAAGTGGAGGTGGACACAGAAACGGGCCAGGTGGATGTGCTGAGAGTTGTGGCCGCGCACGACGTCGGAAAGGCGATAAATCCAATGGCGGTTGAAGGGCAGCTGGAAGGGATGGTTTCAATGGGAATGGGGTTTGCGCTGATTGAGGAGATGTTGCTGGATAAAAGTGGTTCAACGCTTAACGCGGACTTCTTAGATTACAAGTTGCCCAGGGCTAGGGACATGCCTGCTGTCGATACCATAATAGTCGAGCGCAGAGAACCTTCTGGTCCCTTTGGAGCGAAGGGAGTGGGTGAAGGTGGCGTGGCTGTAACGGCGCCTGCAGTAGTAAATGCTATATATAACGCCATAGGTATAAGGATGAAGAAACTTCCGGTGACTCAGGATAGGCTTCTAAAGGCCATAAAAGGAGGAAATTGAAATGGGTAAAAAAATTGAACTGAAGGTGAACGGTGAACTCTATGTTTTGGAAGTTCAGCCCCATTGGACCCTAGCTTATGTTGTCAGGGAGGTGCTGGGGCTAACCGGGACTAAAGTGGGGTGCAATGTTGGTGACTGTGGGGCCTGCACGGTCCTGATTGATGGGAAAGCCGTGCTCTCTTGTCTCACTTTGGCGGTTTCTGCCAGCGGTAAAGAAATAACTACCATAGAAGGTCTCTCAAAGGACGGAAAACTACACCCGCTCCAGGAAGCGTTCGTCAACCACGGCGCGATACAGTGTGGTTTCTGCACGCCTGGCATGATACTATCAGCAAAATCCCTACTCGATGAGAATCCAAGCCCATCTGATGATGAGATCAAGGAGGCCATTTCTGGAAATTTCTGCCGTTGTACGGGATATTACAAGATAGTCAACGCGATAAAGGCGGCTTCCAAGAGGATAAAGTGAGTTGCGGTGATCGAGATGGAAGAGATTTTAAATTTTCAAACTGTTAGCAGAAGCCTGCCGCAAATAGACTCTATTAAAAAGGCCACTGGGGAAGCAAAATACACGGTCGACATCAAGCTCCCCAGGATGTTATACGCGAAGGTTTTGTTGAGCCCATATGCCCATGCCAAAATATTAAAAGTTGACAAGTCTGAGGCCGAGAGAATTCCCGGGGTCAGAGCGGTCATGACCTTCGAGGATATTCCAAAGGTGAAGTTCAACGCTGGGGCAAAGTTTAATCATCTGACGCCGCTTCCTGACGATGAATACATCCTGAATGACAAGGCCCGTTTTGTCGGTGACAGGATAGCAGCAGTGGCGGCCGAGAGCGAGGAAATAGCTGAAGGGGCACTGAAAGCAATAAAGGTGGTTTATGAGGAGCTGCCTGCGGTGTTTGATGTCGAGGAGGCCATGAAAGATGGTGCGCCGAAAATTCACGAGGACAGAGAGAACAACATAGTGGCCCACATCTCTTCCGATTTTGGTGATGTTGAGAAAGGTTTCAAGGAAGCCGACCTCGTGCTTGAGGATGAATTCAGGATGCCGGGCCAGCAGCACCTTCCAATGGAGCCGCACGCTTGCATCGCTGACTATAGCTCGGATGGAAGCGTGACAATCTGGTCTTCAACTCAATCTCCTTTCCAGATTCGCTTCATGGTGGCCAGGATAATGGGCATACCACAGGACAAGGTCAGGGTTATCAAGCCGTATGTTGGCGGTGGGTTTGGCGGAAAGGAGGACATGTTTGATGAGCCTCTTGCGGTCGTGTTGTCCAAGAGGACAGGCAGGCCTGTGAAATTGGAGGCAGACAGGAAGAGAGACTTAGCCGCGATGTCAAGAAGGCACCCCGCCGTGGTAAGGGTTAAGATCGGCGTGAAAAAAGATGGGACGATAACTGCCCTTCAACTAACGACAAAGATGGACGCAGGAGCTTATTGCACTTCTAGCCCGAGGATCTGCGGCGCTCACGGTGGAAGGGCTTTGGCTATCTATCGGCTGCCCAATTACAAGTTCGACGGTTATACCGTTTACACAAACACCTTGCCGAGCAGGGCTTTCAGAGGATACGGAAATCCTCAGATGACCTTTCCCGTGGAGAGTATGTTGGACATGGCCGCGGAGAAGCTGGGCATCAGCAGGATGGAAATAAGGCTGAAAAATTGCATGCAGGCTGGGGACCTAAACAGGCTCACAGGCGGGGTCATAGAAAGTTGCGGTATTAAAGAGTGTATAAAGAGGGGAGCCGAGGCTATTGGCTGGAATGAGGACAGACCGAGGGAAATCGGCCGTAATAAGCGGAGAGGAATGGGCATGGCTATGGCCGCTCACTGGACCTCGGCAGTTCCCCGGCAAACAGAGTCTGCAGGAGCGGTCATCGTCTTTGCTGAGGATGGAACCGCGAATTTGCTGGTCGGTGCTTCGGACATCGGACAGGGGTCGGACACTGTTTTGTCGCAGATTGCAGCTGAGGAACTGGGGATGGAGTTGAAGGATGTTTCAATAACCTCTGCTGATACAAAAGTGACACCATGGGACGCCGGCACTTACTCCTCTAAGGTAACTTATCTGGCGGGCAACACGGTCAGGCTGGCCGCAGCCGATGCCAAGAACAAGATCATCCAGAAGGCCTCAAAGATACTGGGAGTTCATCCGGAGGCACTTGTCTGTAAGGACAAAAGGGTGTTTGTGAGGACCAATCCCAGTGTTGGGCTCACCTTCGCTGAATTGATAGAGAAGTTGAGACAAAGCGGTGAACCTCAGATAATCGGGATGGGCAACTACGGTGGCTACTCAAACCCCCCGACCTACGTCGCTCACTTTGCTGAAGTGGCTGTGGACACCGAGACGGGCGAGGTCGAGGTTTTGCGCTACGTCGCCGCTCAAGATGCGGGTACTGTGATAAATCCATTGCTTATGGAAGGTCAGATGGAGGGAGGAGTTCAGCAGGGACTTGGTTATGCTTTATCCGAAAGGTTCGTCTATGATAAAAAGACGGGAGTGATTCTTAACCAGAGCCTGCTCGACTATTCGCCATTACATTCGGTGGACATGCCCCCGCTCAAGACCATTATAGTGCAAACTTATGAGCCAACAGGGCCATTCGGTGCCAAGGGTATGGCTGAGGGAGCATTTAACCCCGTTGCCCCGACGATAGCTAGCGCGATTTACGACGCAGTTGGTGTTAGGATAAAGAGTCTTCCGATAACTCCGGACAAGATACTTGCAGGTTTGGAAAAGAAGGAGATGAGATAAATGGCTTTTGAATATTTCGATGCTTTCACTTTGAGCGAGGCCGTCGAACTCTTGCGCAAGGAAAAAGGGCACGTGATAGCCGGCGGAACGGATTTGTTGAGGCTGGTGAAGGATGAGGTTGTAGTTCCAGCTGCGCTGGTCAACGTCAAGAGCATTTCCGAGTTGAAGAGAATTGAGGAGAATAATGGAAACCTGAGTATAGGTGCCACTGTCACTTTGCGGGAAATAGAGCGGAACCCCCTGATCAAAGAGAGGGTTCCAATTCTCGCCGAGGCAGCTCGCCTTGTAGCCACGCCCCAGATAAGAAACATGGGGACAGTTGGAGGAAATCTCTTACAGGATGTGCAGTGCTGGTATCACAGAAACCTCAGGTTTGAATGCTTGAGGAGGGGCGGCAAGTTCTGCCCAGTCCCTGCTGGTGAGCATGGCCTTTATTTCGCGATATTGAACGCGACCGGATGCTTTGCCGTGGTTCCATCAGATATGGCTCCTCCTCTGGCCGCATTGGGCGCAAAGGCTAGGATAACAGGAGCTGACGGTGAAAGGATTGTGCCCGTTGAAGAACTTTATCTTAACAAGGCGCCGTGGAGAACCGTCGGGCAGGATGAGGTGTTAAGTTCGGTAGAGGTCCCCTTGCGGAATGTGTCCGGCAAGTTCATCAAACACAGAATTTTGAAGAGCCACAGCTTTGCGGTTGCCAGCGTAGCCGTGGCGCTCGCTGTGGAAGGCAAGGAGTGCAAGGATGTGAGGATTTTCCTAGGTTCTGTGGCCCCGACCCTTTACAGGGCCGTAAAAGCCGAGGAACTTTTGAAGGGGAAAACCATCGATGATGAAATAGTTAACAAGGCTGTGGACGCAATGGCTCAGGATTTCACGCTTTCAAGGATGGATCCTTGGAAGGCCAAGGTGGCGAAGGTTATCTGTAAGAGGGCCATTTTAGAAGCAGTATCCTAAAAACATGTGGCACCGGATTTATCAAATCTGCCTACCACTATTACGGCTTAAAAAAAAGAAAAGGAAATTTTTTGGGCCCCAAGCTAAGGCGGGTAAAGTCCCGGTAGGAAGTCGTTCGTATAGATGTCTGAGGCCTTAAGGCTGGTTGTTACGGTTCCCAGTTCTCTGAATTGATCTATCATGAACTGGACCTTTGACTCATCGATCCATCCCAGCCCATGCTCTGCGTAGTTGCTTGGCACGAACATCCGATCGATTCCGATGTCCAATATCACTCTTGTTTCTTCCGGGTCCAGTTCTGGATGGTATTTCAATATAGCATTCACCGCTTCTTCCCTGTGGTTGATCGTGTATTGCCATCCCCTATACACGGCTCTAGCCATTTTTCTCACTAAATCTGGATTGTCTTTAATGGTAGATTCCTTGGTAATCAGGCCGTTGCCGTACATGGGGAATCCCCAGTCGTTGTACGATAGCACGTTTAATGGTATGTCATGTAGCTGGCAGTAGGCCATTATATCTGTGTAGTATCCTGGATAGATGTCGATTTCACCCGCAAAGAACATCGAGGCCAGCGCGCCGTAGTCCACTATCATGGTTTCTATTGAGTTAAAGTCCACGTTGTTGAGCTTACAGAATGCTTTCAAAAGATCCAGTTCGCCGACGTCGGTAAGCGCAATTTTTTTGCCTTCTAGATCTTTGGGCTTAGTTATGTTTTTCTCTTTCATCGAGAACAGCGCGTAGGGGTAGGACGAATAGAACATCCCTATTTCTTTCGTCGTTCCACCCTTATCTCTCGAGAATATCACTGCCTCCATGGCGGCGTGCCCGAAATCAGCTTGGTTGAGTTCTACCCTCTTCGTTGTGTCATCCGAGCCGTACCCCGCTGTTATGGTAACTGATAGCCCCTCCTCTGCGAAGTATCCCTTGTCCAGAGCCAAAAAGAACGGCGAGTGTATCCCATCGATAACCCAGTCCAAGGCGAACAAGACTTCCTGAGTACCACCTTTTGGCGCTGTCATGTTCCCAACTACATATCCAGCTCCCAAACCTATAACCAGGGCCACTATGACTAAAATCACTAGTTTTGTCCCTGCAGCCATTTTATCGTAATTTTTTCGTCATGCACCAATATAAATGTTATCTAAATAAGTTCTGAAGCAGTTATGCGGCAAAAATCCTTACGGCTAAGGGATTATCACTATCTTTTTGGGTCGTTCGAGCCAAAGCCTGCTTCAAAAATTCCTTCATCAGGTGGAACAGCTTCACCAGCCCGCTTAAATCAGGCTTCAGCCCGGGATGGTCCAGAATTCTTTTCATCCTGCCCTCGAGATTGCGCATGCAGTTGCAGACTTGGAGAAAGCCATCGCCCTTCTACAGGTTCCTCACTCTTCGCAGGGGGCGGATCTTTGCTATCTCAGGATGACGCCGTCGCCATGGGGGACAGGCTTCCACTCGAGGGGACGCGGATGTGTTCTGTGCGCCTGCCTAGGACCTTCAACCCTTGCTCATAGGCGTTGTAACCGTCGGTCACGACGATGTCGGGCGAGAAGCCCGCCTCCGCCTTGGCACGCTTCGGCAGCTTCTCGATCGCCCCGGTGCTGCGCTCGGGGGCGAAGTAACTGGCGGCAGCGTTGCCCTCGGAGTCGAGGACGGTCATCTGGTAGGCCCACTTCCTCTGACCGCGCTGGCACTTCTCCGACGGGACGCGGCTACGAGGCATGAACTTCTCGTCAAGGTGCCGTAACTTGAACTGCTCATGTACCACCTGAGGATGCGCCTTGCCAGTGGCCCGAACCGCTTGGGCCAGCGCTCGATCTGGCGGGCCGAGGCCTCAATGCCGAACAGTTCGAGGATCTCCTCGACCTGGTAGCTCGACAGCATGTAGTTGACGTAGAGCACTGTAGCCATCAGAGTATCCTGCTCGGGCTCGTGCAGCCAGTGATAAGCGTCCCCGTTCGTTCGTCGAACTTCTTGCCGCAGGACGGGCACCTGTAGCGCTGCCGATCCGTACGGCTGACATCATTTTTTCGGCTGCCCCGCGGGCTGGACATCTAGGGTTCATCCACATCACCTCGTGGTTTTCACCCCACCGGCCTCAGGCAGCCCGCAAAAACAGTAACTACTTGCCAAACCTATGCTTTGAAAATTACCCCGAATCCATAAATAGTCTTTGGCCGAGTAGGGGGCTAAAATTTGGAGGTAAAGTTTATTGTCTGAAGCCAGTGAAAATTTTCCAAATGATATTCGTGCGGGATAATTTTGATACCGTTAGATTTATATATTTTTCAACTGCTTTACAAATGTGGTTTAGAATCTGGATGGGAAAAAAATGTGTCCCGAACATAGGTCTAAAGAACCGTTGATGAAAGTGGAGCACGTTAAAAAGATTTACAAGACCAAGAAAGGGGACATTTTAGCTGTAAGGGATATCTCCTTTGATGTTTATAAGGGTGAAATTGTTTCTATCGTCGGGTGCAGCGGGTGTGGGAAATCCACGACATTAAACATGCTCACAGGGTTATTGCCTCTTACCGAGGGGAAAATATTTTTGGATGGCAAGGAAGTAAAGGGACCGCAACCAAAGATTGGAATGGTCTTTCAAAACCCGGTTTTGCCCCGATGGAGAAACGTTATAGAAAATGTTTTATTACCAATTGAAATTTTAAACCTTGACAAAGAAGCGTACCGTAAGAAAGCCATGGATTTGCTCAACTTAGTCGGGTTGAGAGGCTTTGAGGACAAGTATCCGAGAGAATTATCCGGAGGTATGCAACAGAGGGCGGCCATCTGTCGAGCGTTAATCCATGATCCAGATATCTTAGTAATGGATGAGCCCTTCGGTTCTTTGGATGCCCTGACCCGCGATTTCATGAATGAGGAATTGATGCGGATTTGGAATGAAACCAGAAAGACGATTATCTACGTCACGCATTACATTCCTGAGGCTGTATTTTTGTCGCATCGGGTGGTGGCTCTTACGCCGCGACCGTCCAGTGTTTCAAAGATAATAGACATCGACTTTCCCCATCCCAGAAAGAGTGGCATAAAGACGACCAAGAAATTCGGGGATTACATCGAGGAGATTCACGAGGCAATAGGGGCTTGAAACGGTAGGTAATCTTTATGGACATGTCTAAGAAAAATTTTGTTTCTAAAATTAAGGAATATTCGTTGCCAGTAGCATTCGTTCTTTCGCTTCTCTTAATCTGGGAACTCATTGTTTTTGTCTTTAATATCAAGGAGTTCATTTTACCTGCGCCTTCAGGAATAGTTGGAAGCATGGTTCGAGGGGCCCCGACGTTAATATCTAACACTGTGATAACGCTCAATGAGATCCTCATCGGTTTTGCCTTGGCAATCGTTTTGGGCCTAGTTTTCGGCATAGCAATCGCGTATTCCAAGCTACTTTCAAGGATGCTCTATCCTGTTTTGGTTTTCACGCAAGCCGTTCCAAAAGTCGCCATAGCGCCAGCGTTTTTGATATGGTTTGGTTATGGAATAATGCCCAAGATTTTAATGACTTTTCTCATCTCTTTCTTCCCAATAGTGGTTGACACTGCAGCAGGGTTGATGATGATAGAGCCAGAACTGATAGATCTGGTGCGCTCGCTGAAGGCAACCGGAATGCAAATATTTACAAAGATACGTTTCCCAAATGCCTTACCGCATATTTTTTCAGGCCTTAAGGTCGCCGCGCCGCTAGCGGTGGTTGGGGCCATTGTTGCAGAATTCGTTGGGACCAACAATGGTCTTGGCTACATAATTCTGCTTGCAGAAGCCCATGTAGACACGACACTGGTGCTGGCCTGCGCGTTTATCTTAGCTGTGTTAGGCATCGCCCTCTTTGCTGTCGTGATTGGAGTGGAAAGGTTAGTGCTACCTTGGCGTTCGGCGGAGGAAGAAGAAGTTAGAGCGAGAAGTAGTCTATGAACAAATGTTGGCTGAAAATTTTTCCCAGAGTAGCTGGTTTTTCATTTGTGGCGTTAACTTAAGAAATTCTTAAGTAAAAATTTTCCCTCTCCTTTTGGCACTGCTCTTTCGAACATTGCCCTTTCTTTTTCCCGGAGCGTTGGAGGCTTTGTGGCATCTATGCCGAGCCTATTGCCGACTCGGAACTGACTACCGACCGGCAGATTAGCCAATATCGGCAGGGAGATATCGAGGCTCTCGGCAGTGCCCACTCCAGGTAACACTATAACATCCTTAGCCGGATCGACTCGGGTGCCGATGGACCAGATGATCTCTCTGGGGTCGGTAATGTCCACGTCGTCATCCACCACAATTATGATTTTGGGGTGATGGTAGGCGCTCGACAAAGCTGCGAGGATCACGCTTCTAGGTTCGGTATCAAAACGCGGAACCATTTGTATTATTACGACGAAGTTTCCACCCCACGGCGGGACATATACATTCTTTATGTTCACGTGACCTCCAACACCTTTCACTCTGTTGTAGATGTGAGCTTCTATAGGCAGGGCAGCGAGCGCCTGATGATCTGTGTACCTGACCGTCTGTATGTGACGATATATGGCGTCTTCCCTCATTGTGATTGCTTTTACCTTGAACAACGGTGCCATGTTTTTTCCGAGCGCCTGTTTTGAGTAGCCGGTATATTCCGCGAAAGGACCCTCATCCACCCTTACCTTCGGCAACAGTTCCCCCTCTATCACTATTTCAGCGTTGGCCGGCACTTCCATGTCTATTGTTTCACATTTTACCAGCTCCACCGGCTCACCTAACATGGGCTCCACAAACCCAAGTTCGTCCAGCGGATAAGTTGTCGTGTAATTTGTTGCTACTTCGTATGCCGGGTGCATCCCGATGGCGACAGCCATGGGCATGGGTCTGTTTTCCTTTTCATACTTTTGATAGTTCATCCACGTGTGCCGGAGTGCCATCTGACAGGCAGTTTGATCTTTTCCCAGTACCTGTAGCCTGAGACAAGCTAGGTTTCTTATTCCGGTGTCCGGGTCCTTGGTTATGCAGGTGCCCGCGCTTATGTAAGGGCCGCCGCAAGTTGTGGAGTGAATCACAACGGGGATTTTTGTCAGGTCAACTTCGTCCCCGATAAAAATTTTCTCCTTCACGGGGCCGCTGGACACCATCTTGCACTTCTTTGGTTCCCCTCGCGAGGAGTTCAGCAAGTTTTGCCACGACGTTGTCAGGAGTCGTGTTCAAAAGCAAGGCCTGCTGTTCACGAAGTTGCATGATCCCGGTGCAGACTTTCCAGCCTGGATGTCCTTTCACGTTTTCGAACAGGATAGCCTTTCTAGATTCAGAGGCCAGAGTTCCAATTTGTGTTTTCGGGTCCACTTCCTTCTTAACCCTGATTAGGAGGTCATTTTCCTCCAAAAGCTTAAGCCAGTATCTCAAGTCTTTGAACAAGATGTCACATCCAAAAAAGTTATCTCTTTCACGTTAATTAATTGTATCCACGTTAAATCGTCTCCTCCCAGTTGTAAAAATTGAGACCTAAAATGGAGACGTAAATTTTCAGTATCTCGTGAAGATAATGAACAAGTAACTGTGCAGTCAAGAATTTTTGATTGTGGGCACAAGCAACGGTTTCACCTGTAGTGCCAGTATACTTTAGAAATAGCCAGCTGCCCTGTCAAGAATCGTCGATCTTACTGGCGACATAAGATTACTGGTACGAGTCCTGTGGAATTCGTCACGTTATCAAATTAAAAGTTTATCGGAGATTCAGGTCTAGTTGTTTTTTATTTTGATCTCGGTAGCTGAGATTTTTCAATCGGCTAGGACATTTTTAGAGTCTAAGAGTGCTAAGACCATTTCTACAAATTCCACTCATTATTTCTTCTTCATGTACTGACTTAGGTCAATTTTATCTGCACCAGGTACAATAACTTTGTCGTATTTTGACCTAGGCTCATTTAACGGTACAGTTGCGTCTATACCCATTTTTGTACTCATGGCTGGTCCGGGTGCTGAGGGGTCCAGAGCCCCGGCATTCTTCAATCGTGGTATTATGATAACGTCCTCATCAGCCTGTACACGTGTGTTGATGGCCCATTCCACATCCATAAGGTTGAATACATCTATGTCGTCATCCACAACAATAGCGAGCTTCACTCCTAAGTTTGCTGATAATAGGGCAAGGATCACATTTCTGGCCTCATAATCGTGCCTCTTTTTGATCGAAACCACTATGTGATGCCTGTTGGTTCCGCCGGGTGTCAGGTTTATTCCTTTTATCTCCGGGCAAATTGGTTGTACGACTTTGTAAGCTAAGGATGTTATTGGCAGATAAATTAACGTGTGGTTCTCAGTTTCCGGCATGCCGGTTAGGCAAGTCTGGTATATTGGGTTTTCTCTCATCGTTATTGCCTTAATTTTTATCACAGGCACGCTTATCGTGCCGCTGTAGGTCCCCTGATATTCCCCAAATGGCCCGTCTTCAACCCTTAGGTGAGGAATAGTTTCCCCTTCAATGACTATCTCCGCTGTTGCTGGGACATTCACATCTATTGTTTCCCCTCTAACGACCTCTACCGGTGCTCCCCTCAACCCCCCCGCAATCTCGAGCTCGTTGACACCGAGCGGTACAAGAGCTTGGGATCCCATCAATATGGCTGGGTCCATGCCGATAACCGTCGCGACCTCGATTGGCTTGTTGGCTTCCTCCGCGCGTTCGACGAGTCGTATGATGTCTCTCGCCTTCGGAGCTTCCAAAGTTATCTTGTCCTTGTCCACGATCATCATGCGGTGCATTGAAACGTTGGTGATATCCGAATCATGAGCCTTGCCGATTTGCACGCCGGCAGTTATGTATGGTCCAACGTCTCTCTCGGAATGCTGAACGATTGGTAAAATCTTGAGAATGTCAATGTCTTTAGTTATAATTTTTTCCTTAACGGGGCCATCGTTCACCAGCTTTGGAGGGATCAGGTTCGTTTCCCTCTTCATGTACTCCTTTGTCATTTCTCTCTCGTTGCAGCCAAGAGCCATGGCAATTCTTCTGCGAGCCGCGTAAACACCACCGGCCACTGGTATCCTGTAGCCCTTGACGTTTTCAAACAAGAGAGCCGGCCCCTGGATATCTGACGTTTTTCTGATGAATGCAGCAATTTCGTATTTAGTGCTTACTTCTTTCTTTATTCTTATCAAGTCATCTCTTGACTCAAGGAGATCCAAATACTCTCTAAAGTCTTTGAACATGTTTAACCCGCCTTAAGTTTACAATTGTTCATTTAAATTTTTTGGTTTTGTGATTTTCCTCAGGATTCCTGAGTTGCAAGCTTTTTTGAAAATACGGTCTAAAAGTTTCTTTGTTGTTGGCTCAGATTAGTAAGCTCGTGGAGATCCTT
>Ga0315298_1008074_pt1 | contig 13578 bp, 11 predicted proteins | sample WHS_1_MG_FD_203077 | JGI IMG/M metagenome (GOLD analysis project Ga0315298, IMG submission 203077) | Extremophilic microbial mat communities from Washburn Hot Springs, YNP, Wyoming, USA - WHS_1_MG | ecosystem: Environmental > Aquatic > Thermal springs > Hot (42-90C) | place: USA: Wyoming...
TTCCAATACCCAATCTTGTCAATGTTATCCTTACGTTTTTCCTTTGCGTTCTTTGCGTATTTCGTAGCGTTCTTTGCGGTTATTATCATCAATAGATAATCAGCAACTTATAAATCTCTTCGAATGAACGGAAAGCTATATTTTATACCGGATATGTATCTTTCACCATGTGCCTAATTCAATCCCTTTATTTGACGAGGCTATGTACAAGATGGTCAAAAAAGAAATCAATGGCCCGATTGGCATTGGCCTGGGCCTGTGGGGATAGCGTATTACCGATTTCCCAACAATAACCTTTAATACTTAGCAGATGCAAGGTAGGCCGGAAGTTAAAAAGCCGAATGAGACTATACAAAAATTCCTCTGGCGTGAGCAGGTGGGTGGTAAATTGCTGCCCAGCCGAAGGTTGAACCAGTCGGTACGAAAATTCCATTAGCTGCCGATCCATGCTGGCATCAAAAATAAAAACATGGGGAAACCGGGCAGCCACATCAAGTTCGTCGATGGAAAGATGATATATAGCCATCGCCTCCAGGGACAACGACATCTCCTTAAACGACTGCGACCGAGCCGTAATATTTTCGACGCAGTAGTGACCTATACCATCATCGCAACGGTCGGGGTTACCCAACCCCAAAACAAGCATGGGAGGGAATACAAGCGACATTACTACAGATCGATAAATTCGATATCCAACGGCATCTGACCCAGTGCATGAGTGGCACAGCTCAGACAGGGATCATAGGCACGGATGGCCACCTCAATGGCATTGGTCATGCCCTCGGTAACCTTTTTTTGTCCCTTAAAAGTGCGCTGGGCAACCTGCAGCACGGCATTGTTCATTGCCTGATTGTTATTGGTAGTCGACACTATTAGGTTGGCCTGTATGATCTGATCATTATCGTTGATCTTGTAATGATGGAACAGGGTACCGCGCGGAGCTTCGATCAACCCGACTCCCTCGTACTGCTTGGGACCTTGCTTATACAAATCACCGGAAAGCAAATCGGGATCGCTGAGTAAAGCTTTTATTTTTTCGGCAGCATGCAAAATCTCGATTAACCGTGCCCAATGCGTATGCATGACATGATGGCAAGGTTTCCCTCCATGAAACGAACGGAAAAATTCAAATTCCTTCTGTGCCAAAGGTGTATCGATAAAATCGGCGGTATTGATCCTTGCCAAAGGACCTACGGTATACCAACCCCTATCCTGTCCCAGTACCTTCAGATAGGGAAACTTCATGTAACTCCAGTTTCTAACCTCTTCCTCAATGTATTTGTAATACTCGTGATAATCAACATCGGACAAAATCTTTTGTCCCTCGGCATCAATTGCCCTGAGTACTCCATGATACAAATCCATGGATCCATCCTTTCGTACCAGACTCAGATAATTCGAGGGGAAATTGACAAACGAAAGCAGAAAATCGCGATGTTTTTTTTCATAGTCGTGGAAAAAATCCAAGGTATCGATCGACCATTGAATCATGGTATCGATATTGAAGGGGTCGGGACCATGCAGAAATTTATCCCTTTCCTCGACAGTCAGATGTTTATTGATTCCTCCAGGGATAGCGCCAGTACCATGAATTTTTTTTCCGGCGGTAGCCAGAATGATTTCCTGCCCGAATTTGCGCATGAGTATAGCCCTGTGCGCCAGATCGCGGTTTTCCTGTGCCAGATACAGTACATTTCGCTTAGCTGGGTCGGCATCGATACCAAAGAGCAGATCGGGCGAGGCCAGATAGAAGAAATGCAGGGAATGGGACTGAAATATTTGGCCATAATGCATCAATCGACGCATTTTTTCGGCTGTAGGTGGGAGTTCATCCCCCGATCCAGCCCCAACAATCACATCTATTGCTTTGGCAGCTGCCAAATGATGGCTTACAGGACAAATACCACAGAGCCGCTGAACAAGTACCGGCATTTCCCAGTAAGGTCGGCCCTGCACAAAACGCTCAAATCCTCTGAACTCTACAATATGAAAACGTGCCTGTTCTATTCCCCCCTCATTGTTCACGTACAGAGTTACCTTACCATGCCCTTCGACACGAGTTACCGGATCAATTGTAATCTTCTGTCCCATAATACTGCGTATTAATCGTATTTAAAAACTTCATAGGGTATTTCTGTCTCTTTGCCCGTCACCAGGGCATACAGGGTTGCCCATATCAAATCGGCATGAGGCGGACATCCCGGTATGCTATAATCGATCTTTACCACAGCACTGCAGGGATAAACCTTATCGAGCAAAATGGGAAGTTCCGCATCGTTGGGTACTATCTTACCGGTATTAGCATGTACCGTCAACCCGTTGAGATAGGCTTCTTCAATACATTCCTTCAACGGAATACCATTACGCATGGCAGGTAAACCACCCATAATGGCACATTCACCCAACGCAACCAGAATCTTACAGTTTTCGCGAAATAATTTTAAAACATGAACATTTTCACTGTTGCAGCATCCCCCTTCAATCAGCCCAATATCACACCTGCGGGTAAATTTTTTGATATCGTTGAAGGGCGATTTATTGAATTCGACTACTTCGATCAAATCGAGCAGGCGCTCGTCGATATCGAGCAACGACATGTGACATCCAAAACATCCTGCCAATGAAGTAGTAGCGATTATTTTTTTTTCGGTCATAGCTTAAAAACTTTTATTTTTTTCTATATCGCCTCCAATAGGCATTTTGTCAAATTTGCGCTGACCTATGGGCACAAGAAATGCAGTTCGTTTAACCATTATAGCCCCCACGGGACAAACCTTTTCGGCTTCGAGGGCGGTTTCGTAACTCATCTGTTCGCTCATCTGCTTGTCGAGAATTACCTCGATATGCTGTCCCCGCCGACGATAGGCAAAGAAACTTTTTCCATTAGAGTCCTTAATAGCCCTTACGCAGCGTTTACAGAGTATGCAACGGTTGTGATCAATGATAATCTTCGAATAATCGGCCACCACCCGTTTTACCGGAAACAGGAAGGGATAACGTGGCGCGGTAATGCGATAGCGATAGGCCAATGCCTGTAATTCGCAGAATCCGCTCTTTTCGCATGTGGGACAAATATGATTGCCTTCCACAAAAAACAGTTCAATAATGGCTTTTCGCATTTCCTCGATTTCGGTGGAATGATTTTCCACCACCATCCCTTCGGCAATAGGAGTGGTACAGGCTGTCATCAGCCGACCGTTGACCTTGCAGGTACAAACCCTACAGCTACCCTTGGGCTTTACCCCATCGTAATGACACAGGGTGGGTATAAAAATACCATTTTCTCTGGCTGCCTGCAAAAGATACTGGCCGTTGCGAGCCAGACATTCCTTGCCGTCGATATACAAACGTACAACTTCTGCCATAGCCAACCCATTTTAAAGTTACACAAGAGGCACACGTCCGGTTGCCTCGGCACCTGCCTGAATAGCTGCCAGAAGATCAAAGCCGGCATCGTAATCCTTATTTTTCTGAAGCATTTTTTCGTATAGATGTCTGAAATTTTTGATGCTGCTCACCACGGGATTGCCCGCAGTCTGTCCCAGACCGCATCGACTGGCTTTTAACAATCGAGCCCATTCGATCATATCGTCGAGGTCCTTACTTACTCCCCGGGCATTGAGTATTTTTTCAAGTTTTTCTCGTAACAATACAGGTATAATCCTGCAGGTGGAACAACTCCCACACGACTCTTCAATAAAGAAATTGGTAAAATTAAGTACTACCTCACGAATCAGGTCACGGTGATGGCCGAAGATAATCAGCGAACCACCCGTTGATAGGTCTTCGTACCCTAATATACGGCCAAACTCATCAGGCCCGATAAGCGACCCCGAGGGTCCACCCACCTGAACAGCCTGTACCTGTTGTTTTACAGCCCCCACCATGTCGAGTATATCGTTGACCGAGAAGCCCCACTCTACTTCATAAACGCCGGGATAACGGCAATCGCCCGACACGCTCAGTAATTTTGTTCCCGTCGACTGGGCAGTTCCAAACGACTTGTACCATTCGCCCCCATTGAGGATAATCTTCACGACCGAACAAAATGTTTCGACATTATTGACGACGGTAGGCATACCCAGATAACCCTGTTCAACGGGGAACGGAGGACGGTCACGGGGTTCACCACGCTTGCCTTCGGCCGACTCAATCAATGCCGACTCTTCACCGCATACATAAGCTCCTGCTCCAAACTGTATGCGAATGTCAAAGTCAAATCCTTCTTTACCCAGAATCGATTTTCCTAGATAATTCTTTTTACGGGCGTTCTCGAGGATTTCTTCCAGATATCTTTTAAGATAACGATATTCATAACGTACGTAAAGTATCCCCTCGCTGGCACCCACCGCATAGCCGGCAATAATCATCCCTTCGAGCAACAGACGAGGCAGTTCGGTAAGTATAACCCTGTCTTTAAAAGTTCCGGGTTCGCCCTCATCGGCATTGCAAAAGATGTATTTCTTTTCCCCTTTTGCTTTGCGGCAAAACTCCCATTTAAGGCCAGTCGGGAAACCAGCCCCACCCCTACCCCTGATATTCGAAGTTTTTAATTCCTCAATTACCTGTTCGGGCGACATTTGAATAGCTTTTTTCAGCGCCTCGCCAACCTTATATCCGGGATCGAGGATGGGACCCACCTTGCGTATATTATTACTTACCATCGAACGCACCAGTTCCGAGGTATTCTGCCCCTCGCCATACTGGTAGCTGATCATTTCCTCTACAGGTTTATCCTCCTTGATATCACGCACAATTTCCCTTACCCGGAAAGGAGTAAGGCAAGGAAAAATATAGTTATTGATAATTGCTGCCGGCTCTTGGTCATTCATGCCTATGCAAGAGGTTTCAAACAAACCTACTCTTCCATCGGGGGTAACCTGTCCGAATTTAATACCCAAAGCTTCTTCGAAAGCAGCAGCGACTTCGGCCCGCCCCATCATATTTGCCACTACACTGTTGTTCAGATAAATACGATATTTTCCCAAGGGACGAGTGCTGAAAAAATGATAAAACGATAGCGTCTGCTCCACATCGGCCTCGCTGATACCCAGTGCCCCGGCAATCTGGGGTATGCTTTCTTCGGGAATATACCCTACCTCATCCTGCAGGTCGAGCAGAATATCCATCAGCCGTGTACGTTCGTGCTGATATTTGTCAAGTATGGCGTCAACACTACTCTTGCTCATCGAAGGAAAGTTTATATTTTTTCTACGTAAATATAGCTAAAATTGTTATTATTTTCACAATAAAAAATGTTAATATTATTTTAGATTTAACTCTTTGAAAATGAACATTTATGAAACTGAATCAATAAATTCTCTTTTGCTCGGCGAAGTCTGTGTCTTTGCCGCATATAAATGGGGATCGCCCAACCAGCCGCATAGCGGATAAATTTTGCCGATACTTTCCATTACTCCATCTGGTCAATGTTATCCTTACATTTTCCCTTTGCGTTCCTTGCGTTGATTTTAATCAATAGATAATCAGCAATTTATAAGTTATATTCGAGTGAACGGAAAGCTATATCTTATACCGGATGTGTATCATTCACCATGTGCCTAATTCAATAAAAATAATAGGACACGGACGATACAGATGCTGCGGATAATCGCGGATAAGAATTAGTGTAAAGCTATCAAATCGGGAGTATCGTTGTGCTGTTTCAATCAGGCTACTGGCATTTTGTCGTTAAATAACGGATGTGTACCTTTAACAATTTTTATGTTTTATAACATAAATTAGCAACCGATATGCATAATATTTAAAAAAATATATTTTCACAAACATTTAATATACAATAAAATAACAAGTAGTAATTGCATAAATATTCAAATATTTTATAAAAAATATTCTAAGGCAAACGCAAATGACATGGGGATATTATGAATAATTGATATATTTTTGTTACTGCTGCTTAAATTTTTTAACCAATTTATAACCATAAAAAGAGAATCTATGAAAAAACTTACACTTTTGATGGCATTTCTGCATGCGTTTGCATTTACCATGCTATCGCAGGAGGTGCAGGTAAAAGGTAGGGTCACTTCTGCAGAAGGCGGGAGTGCATTACCTGGAGCATCGGTAGTAGTAAAAGGCACAAACACTGCTACCGTAACTGACCCGGAAGGGAATTATTCGATTAGGGTACCAGCTGGTGCCACTACGTTAGTTGTAAGCTTTATTGGGATGAAAACCCAGGAGGTTGAAATTGCCGGTCAAACAACCATCAACATTGCCATGCAACCCGAAGTCATTGGGATGGAAGAGGTTGTGGTAACGGCACTGGGGATCAAACGCTCAGAAAAAGCACTAGGCTATTCTGCGGTAACGGTCAAAGGCGATGAAATATCGCAAACCCGAACATCAAACATTATGAATTCATTACAAGGCAAAGTCGCCGGTGTAGCTATTTCAGCGTCTTCTGGTGCTCCGGGAGCATCGACCAAAGTGGTAATTCGTGGTTTCTCCTCTATAACGGGAAACAACCAACCACTGTATATAGTAGATGGCATTCCTGTGAATAATACTACCAATACTTTGTATGCTGGCAATAATGATGTTTCCCGAACCCAAGACTTTGGGAATAGGGCCAATGATATCAATCCAGACGATATTGAATCTGTTACTATCTTAAAAGGAGCCGCTGCAGCATTATATGGATCAAGAGCAGCCAATGGTGTTGTTATGATTACAACAAAACAAGGTGCAAAATCTGATCGATTCAAAGTTGAATATAATGGCTCTGCCTCTTTTTCGGAACCACTTCGTTTGCCCCAAATGCAAAATTGGTTTGGTCAGGGTTGGAGCGGAACATTTAAATATGAAGAAAATGGAAGCTGGGGACCCAAGTTTGATGGTAAATTGAGGCTGTGGGGAAACGTTGTGGATAATTCGCAACAATTAAAACCTTTTGTTCCACTTAAAAATAACCTACGCGATTTCTTTGACGTCGGTAAAGGATATAACAACACTATCTCGATCAGCGGTGGAAAAGACAATGCTTTATTCTATTTATCCTTTGGTAATGTGCGTGAAGACGGTATTGTACCTACCGATGCTGATTCTTACATACGAAACTCAATCCTATTAAAAGGTTCATATCAAGGGAAAAAATTAACCGCAAATGCATCGATTAATTATATTAACAAAGACCAAAAGTTTGTAACACAAGGACAAGGAACAGGTGACGCAGGCGCTACCCTGTATCAGGATATTATGCAAATCCCGAGAGATATCAGCATTGTTGACCTTAAGGATTATAAGAACAAATTTAATAATATTGATAATTACTTTACACCTTATGCTGATAATCCATGGTTTATTATTAATGAAAACGGAAATAAATGGAATGAAGACCGCGTTGTTTCAAGTATAAATCTTGATTACAATATTACAAGTTGGTTAAATGCGACCTATAGGGTTGGTGCTGACGTGGCTAATTCTCAATTACAGGATTGGGGAGCGATTGCCAAAACCACTCCGGGTAGTATCAATAACTTAAGAGGACGAAACGATATCGTTGGTAGAGTAAATGAAAGAACATCAGTTGATTATCAATTTAATAACGACTTTATTTTGAACGGTAATTTCAATATTTCTTCATTTAAAATAAATGCATTGATTGGTTACAATGCCAACGAACAATACTATCGGGAACTATATTCATATGTTACAGACTTAGACATCCCGGGATTTTATAATCTTTCCAACTCTTCAAAACCTGCGAAATCTTCTACCTTTGAACGTAAAAAAAGACTATATGGGATTTATTCGCAAGGAGAAGTCAGCTATAAAGATTATGTTTTCCTGACGCTAAGTGCACGAAACGACTGGTCATCCACATTACCTAAAAACAACAATTCCTTCTTTTATCCCGGTGCATCACTTTCAATTCTTTTTTCAGAAATATTTTCTGATATCAAACCGATATTACCTTATGGTAAGTTACGTTTAAGCCATACGGTTACCGGGAATGACCCTCAACCCTACCGAATTAAATCGGTTTATTCGCCAGCCTCTGTTTATGCTTATTTTGGAACCATGACATTCCCAATTGCTGGAGTTAATGGATTTGAAATAGATAATACTATTGGCAACCTGAAACTACAGCCAGAAATTAGCACTGAGGACGAAGTTGGTGTTGAACTGAAATTCCTCGACAACCGTATTGGAATTGATGCTGCCTACTATTTGAGAAAAACAACAGATCAGATTATGACCGTACCATTAGCACGGTCATCGGGTTATGGATTCCAAGTTATGAATGTAGGTTCTATCCAAAATCAAGGAACAGAATTATTACTAACACTTGTACCGGTACGCGCCGAAAATTTTGAATGGCAGATAGGAGTTAATCATACCATTAATAGGAGTAAAGTCTTAGAATTGTCAGAACAATTAAAAGAAGGCGTGTACATTAATAGTGCATATGATATTGATTTCCTTGCCAAGGAAGGTAAACCCATTGGCGTTTTTGAAGGTCCTGATTACTCAAGGGATCCTCAAGGAAGAATCATTGTAAATGAGCAAGGTATTCCCATTGCTGCCACTAAAAAAGTAGAATACGGAACTTCTGAACCCAAATATCGTATGGGGATAAAAAATGAATTTTTCTTATTGAAGGGCATAACGATTGGCGGCAATGTTGAAATCCGTCAGGGCGGTCTGATGTATACTTATACTGCCGATATCAACTATTTTGTCGGAAACGCAACCCAAACAACATTTAACGACAGACAACCTTTTCTTGTCCCCAATTCAGTTAAGGCTGTAACCGATGTTAATGGCAATGTAACTTATGTTGAAAATACAACGCCTATCGACATGGAACATATATGCGATTATTATAACAACAACACCAATCGACCATTAGCTCGTGCAACAGTAGTTGACAAATCTTTTGTTAAACTGAGAGACTTATACGTTTATTTTGAATTACCTAAAAAATGGATAACAAAATTATCTCTGTCAAGAGTTAATGTTGGAGTTGTTGGCCGTAACCTCTTGCTCTGGACTCCAAAAGAAAATAACTTTGTGGATCCCGAATCAACCACTTGGGGTGGAGACCTCGAAAGTGAATTTGGCGAATTTGCCGTTGCTCCTTCGGTACGTACCGTAAGTATTTCATTAAAAATAACCTATTAAAACTACCAGGTATGAAAACTTATGCAAAATATATTTTGATTTTTATAGCAGGAATTATATTTACCTCCTGCTCTGAAAACTGGCTTGATGTGAATACCGATCCCAATAAACCCTCTGATGTTACGCCAGAACTTGTTCTTCCTGCAGCAGAAATTTCTCTTGTTTCGCAAATTACTGTACGCTACAACATTGCAGGTGGCATGTGGGCTCAATTCTGGACCCAAAATCCTACATCAAATCAATACAAACAGTTTGATGCATATGATATTAATGCAACCACGCTTGACGCTGAATGGATGGAATTATATTCCGGCACATTAAAAGAACTACAACAAATAAAAAAGGTATCAAAAGAAAACCAGGAATGGAGAATGTATCTGATTGCTGCTGCATTGCAAGCTTATACTTTTCAATATTTAGCAGATCTATACGACAAAATCCCCTATACAGAAGCCCTGAAGGCAGATGAAGGTATCATTGCACCAAAATACGACGATGCTTCTGTAGTATACGATAGTATTATTCAGGATCTTGATTTTGCTTTATCTAAAGATCTTTCAAAATTCACCAGTCCTGTTAATGGAGATTTTATTTTTAACGGCAATGCACAGATGTGGGTTAAATTTGCCAATACGCTTAAATTACGTATATATCTTCGTCAATGGAAAGTAAGAAGTGCCGTGGCTCAAGCTGGCATTCAAAAACTTTTTAACGAAAATGCAGCATTTTTAACAGAAGACGCTAAGATAGATGTCTTCCAAGACGAAAAAGGCAAAGGAAATCCACTTTATGAAAGCGATCGAAGAGAACTCAATACAAAACAAAACATTAGAGCCAGCCAAACTTTCATCTCTTTCCTCACCTCGGCCAATGATACCGATGAAAGAATAGGTTACTATTTTGAAAAGGGAACTTCTGGCCAATATCTGGGCAATCCGCAAGGTGATTTTAATAAGAATATCACTGCTGATGAAGCTAATAAAATTTCGCTTGCCCGGATTTTAGCTACTGATCCTGCCTACCTATTTTCAGCTGCTGAAAGTTACTTTCTCCAAGCCGAAGCAAAATTACGTCTTAATTATAGCATTGCAGAAGTTAAAGATCTTTATGATCAAGGAGTTTTAGCAGCTTTTGCCCGATTTGGGCTTAATGGTTCCAGATACATTCAGACTGGTGGTAAATATGAATTCAACAATGCAGAGCCACTGAAGAGTATAATTACCCAAAAATGGGCAGCATTGGCAGGAATTAATGGAATGGAAGCATACATTGAACATCTGCGAACAGGTATTCCCAAACGTTCTTCTGTACCAGTTACTGATGGGAGTTATATACCAGGAGAATTTACGCACCCAATTCAATCGGTACTTCCTGTCGGACAATATCCCAGACGACTTATCTTCCCCGACAGTGAAAGGAAATCCAACAAAAATACACCTGCTGAAGTAAAAGTTACTGTACCGACATGGTGGCAATAAAAAATTACTTTAACCTTAAAAACGAAAAACTATGAAAAATAATATTTCAATAATATTTTTCCTTGCTTTTGCTGGTTTGTTATTAACAACAAGCTCATGCGAAAGAGAGAAAGATTCGGAAGGAATATCAAAAATTACCTATTTTCCAGATTTTAAAATGACTGGAGATGAGGTAATTTTTCTGAATAAAGGTACAGCTTTTACAGACCCTGGCGTAAAAGCTTATGAAAATGGCATTGAAATACCTGTAAGACAATCTGTTACAGGTGACTATTTTCCGGCCAATGCAATTGATGTGAATATGCCCAATAAATACATCATTAACTATGCTGCAACCAATAAAGATGGTTTCGACGGTAGCACCTCTCGCATCGTATTCGTTGTCGCTACGGGTGATTTGATTACTAGTATCGAAGGCCTTTACACCTCAACTATAGTTCGAAATGGGGTTAGTTCTCCTAACTATACTGACCTAGAGTATGTAATGATTCGCAAAGCAGGCGACAATACTTACGAAATTTCCGATGCAATAGGCGGATATTATGACATTGGACGTGGTTATGGTGCTGCCTATCGTGCTACAGGTGCTCTTATTACGGCTAATAACATTAGCGCCAACGATTTCGATCTTGGTCCATCCTTTGGCGTAGGTGCCTTTGGCGGAACCGCTTCTATTACTTCTTTTTCCGTCAATGCTGCTACAGGTACCATTACTATGGTCACTGATTGGGATGCTGGTTTTACTTTTGAAGTAACCCTCAAACAAGTCAAATTTTAAAAATTTCCGCCATGAAAAGAATAATCAACACTTTTATAGTCGTAATTTTGGTTTTGGGTTTTTACTCCTGTGAAACCATGGATGAACCCAAAATGGAATATGCCCCTACTTATCCCATCTCAGGTGAATGGTTTGTCAAATTTGAAGCAGAAACTTCACCCGGCGTATGGGCTGATGTATATAATTTAGGGTATGTTAAAATACTAACCTATAATACCGCTTATAACACAGCTGATACGGTATGGATTGACGATCTGGGAAATACATGGAGCTTTAAAGTTAAATGCCCTATTAATGTGAAGGAAAAAACTTTTGGTATGAAAGACTCGGTATTAAATTCCGATCCTACATATCCGATAAAAGTAATTATTACAGATGGACTTGTACTTGTAGGTAAAGGAAAATCCATATCTGGTGTTACCACCGATAGCATATACTTTAAAGTAGGTTTTGAAGATGATCCCGGCAAGGTATACCGAATCTCCGGACATCGCAGAACTGGCTTTATTGAAGACGAACCTTAATAATCATCTATTCCTAAAAAAGGAGGAAAATTTTTTCCTCCTTTTTTAGTAAAGTAGACTAATTTACAGTTTTATCAGCACCACTACTCCATCTCAGAATATTAAAATAAATTACCACATACAATTTGAAGGTTTAGGTAAATACTTAGTTACAACACTAATCGGGGAAGTTCCACAAGAATTAACTACTTTTAAATATATAGTTGCAGTCTTGCCCCCCATAAATCCCCCATAAAATTTATTATCTCCTTTTATCCAATTTACTCCATCTATACTCCAATAATATGTTAAACTAACATAATTTGGCGTATAAGCATAATACTCACAACCATTTCCATCACGAACAAATGTTATTTGAGGAGTCTCAGGAATACCAACATATATATATTTAGTAGGAATTGGAGGAGTCGGACAACCAGTTAAAATAATAGATGCATTAACATATCCTTGTCCCACTCCATTAGGAGCTACTGCAATAAAATCTTTACCACCATAATAACTTTTTAAGTTAGAGCTCAACGTCCATTTAACATTAGTTGTAGCTCCATTAAGTATAAACTCCGATAACGAACATACTGCATCAGGACCAGAAATTTCGAAAGCTGGTGTATTAATACTAACCGTATTGCTCGGAGATGATTCTCCATCCTTATTGCTTGCTGTTATATAAAAAGAATAATTTGTATTTGGACATAAATTTGATAATGTATAAGTTGTATAACCAGAAACTTTTGATACTATGGTATATGGCCCACCATTAATTGACTGGTATATATTATAGGTAATTCCTAGTTGTGAAACTCTAGACCATGTCATCCTACAACTTGTTTGGGTAACATTGCTAATAGATAGATTAGCAGGTGGATAACTAGCAACAATTTTTATTACCCTTTTTGTAGTAAATATCTGCTGTCCATAAAGATTATAGGCCTCACAAGAAACTGAAACCTCATCACCAACAGCAACATTATTAAAAAATGCAACACTAATTCCTAATCTAATAGGCACTTCTTTATCAAAACAAGCATCTTTTTGCTCGCTAGGGCGTATAATCCAGATGTTATGAAGTACTCCCCATTTTTCAACCACGGGTTATGCAAATATAAGTTTTTTTCTTTTTCATTATGAAGATATAATAATAATATAGTGTTAATAAACGGAAATAACTCGAAGAGTTATTCTGGTTATTAACACATTTTCTTTTTTGCCTACTTTTTTCTTTTGTTAACATCTTCATTTTCTGTTAATATCATACTACAGACCTGTACAAGTTTGCTGGGATCTGATGGCCAATACCCTGATGACAAAGCCGGTTATTGTAATAATCAATATACTCCTTAAGTCCCTGATAAAGTTCCAGCCCATCCGAAGGAACCTTGATATAGACATAGTCATATTTAACAGAACGCCAGAACCTTTCGATAAAGATGTTATCAATAGCCCGGCCTTTACCATCCATACTAATCTTTATACCTTCTTGCTCAAGAAACTCAATCCATTCATGACAGGTAAACTGACTGCCCTGGTCTGAGTTAATAATCTCCGGCTTCCCATGCCTGCCTATAGCCTCTTTTGTGACCTTGAGGCTACACGCAGCATCAAGAGTATTGGATATCCCCCAACCGACAACATAACGGCTGTAAACGTCTAT
>Ga0315298_1008075_pt1 | contig 13577 bp, 12 predicted proteins | sample WHS_1_MG_FD_203077 | JGI IMG/M metagenome (GOLD analysis project Ga0315298, IMG submission 203077) | Extremophilic microbial mat communities from Washburn Hot Springs, YNP, Wyoming, USA - WHS_1_MG | ecosystem: Environmental > Aquatic > Thermal springs > Hot (42-90C) | place: USA: Wyoming...
GCTCGCAGCGTCAAACGCCGCCACGCCACGGATCGCGCCCACAGTGACATATTGGCCGCTCATCACGGCGGCCGACGCAGTGATAGTGATGGTTTTGCCTTCCTGAACGTAGTTCTTCATTGCAACCCTCTCGAAGTCTGAATCGTGAATACCTTCGCCTCGCCCGGCTGCGTCAACCGCGCTATCTCGCGGTCAATCGCCTGAAGCGCCTCCGCCTGCTTGGCGTACTCAACCGAACGTTCGCCAAACTGCACTCTGGCCACGCCCAGCGTCCGTACGATTTCGTCACGGCGTTCTTGAAGCTCGGATAGGGTCATGGGTTATACCCCCGGGTTCTTGAACGCGCCGCGATGGTCAATCGCGCCCGCGCCGCAGTGCCAGACAACCCGGAACTCGGTTCCCAGCGTGTTCCAGCCCGGCCGCGATTCCACGCGCGGCCCTTCGTAGCCTTGCAGTTCGGCATACTCGAACACAGGCGCGTCGCTCGGGTCACAGAACAAATACCACGCCGCGTGGCCTTTCAGGTCAAAGCGCGGCTCGACCACCGGAATCAACCCCCGCGCGGAAACCTCGGCTTGGGTGCTCGAAGTGGGGTACAAAGTCGCCAGCAGCTTGTCAACCGTGCCTTCCAGCGCCGCCGGAACCAAGATATAGCGCGGTTGCGCCCCAATCGGGTTGCCGCTCGCGTCGGTCTGTTTGCGAATGGCCAGCTTGGCCGCACCGATTGTGCCATCGCCGGGCTCGCCGCCTTGGGACGCCAGATTATTGTGGTCGGCGTGGAAAACGGCCTTGCCGTCGGCCAGCTTCGGGTTGGCGATGATGGTATCAGCCAAGAAGCCCGTGAACCACTGCCGCGCCCCTCGAGTCATTTTCGCGGCAATGTCGTTCAGCGCGCCCACGTCGTCGTTGACCAGGGTTTGGAAGCTGACCGAGAACCCCTTGGCGTAGGACGCCAGCTTGTAGGACGCAAGCTCGCGCCCCTCGATGACGCCGAAGGTGATCTCGCCGGCTTCGTTCACCTTTTCCAACGCCGGCCCATCGGTCACTTCCAGAATGTGGCGGGCTCGGAAGTCAGCCATCGTGGTACGCCGGAAAACTTGCGTAATCGGACTCGGCGATTGCCGCAGCGCGAACAGCGATTTGTTGAACAATTCGGCCAGCAGCGCCGAAAAGTCACTCGTGGTATGCATGGCGCGCGCCAGCACTTCAGCCGGGCTCCCCAGCGTCGAAAGCCCGCGCTCGGCCAGCAGCCGCCGCGCCAGTTCAGGGAACCGGGCGTAGGCGAACTCGCGGCCTTCCTTCGGCTCATGCCGCGGGTCGATGCGGCTGTACAACCCGTCCGCCATGCGGGCAAGCAAGCCGTCGCTTGCGTCGCGAGTCACCACAGCGGGCTGCCGCGCGTCAATGGCCGGCTGCCGCTTGGCGGCCTCGGCAATCAGCTCCCGCCGCGCCGTTTCCAGATCTTCGGTCCGCGCCGCAGTCTCGTCAGCCACCGATTCCGGCAGCCCCAGCGTCGCGGCGATATTGCGCGCCTGCGTGAGCAGGTCGCTAGTTGTTTGGTTTCCCATTGAACCTCCTAAATTTCGAACTTGCGCCGCCGGATCAGCGCCCAGCGGTACGAATGAAATCTCTCGCGGCGTCCAGCGCACCGCGGTCTTGACGCGCTTGCCATTCTCGCGGGCCTCGCGCCACTCTTCCACGGTGTAGCCCACGCTCACATTACGAATCACGCCCGCGCGCACGTCAGCCACGATGCCTTGCACTTCCGGCCGCGTGCCGAACCGCACCACGGCCTCGCCGCGCTTGCCATCTACCTGCGCGTTCTCAACCACGCCCAAAATGGCCTCCACTCCGGAATAGCGGTCATGGTTGTTCAAGACTGGCGCGCCCCGCAAAAGGGTCAGGTCCACAGCCGCAGGGTCCAGGCTCAGGCGCTCGATGAACTCCCCTGCCAGGTCTCGCCGCGGAACTTCCGCGCCGGCCGAGAAAATGACGCGAACGGTATTATGCTCGGCGTCATAGCTAGTAGGTTCAAATGTTGCGCTTCGAGTGAGTAGGTCTCGGCTCATGCATTTTCTCCAAAAGGTCTCTTAGGTCCACAAGGTGGCCCAGCCTGTGCTCGGGCAGCCGGTTCAATGCACCTTGAAGCAGGCGCACCAGTCGCCACGCGTTCGCCAGGTCGTAACGGTCACGGCTGTCCCAGCGGTTCGGCCCGCGATAAGGTGGCTTGTGAATCATGCTCGCGCCTCCTGTTCGGCCGCCGTCGGCGTCGCTTGGCCTTGCTGCGTGGTCTTGCGCGGGTCGGAGTCAAAGGTCAAGCCCAGGGCGTCCGCCCGCGCGTTGTCCGCCGCAATCTCGTTATCGACGTCCTCGGCGCGCCAGCCGGTTCTGCCGATGATTTCACTACGGCTTGCAAAGCCCGCCCGAACGCGCAACAGGTCAGTTAACACCTCCGCCCGGCGGTCGAGCATTTCAATTTCCGGCGCTACCCAGCGGCGAACGGTCGCGTCGGCGTCAACCGGCAGCGCGCCCACGGCGCGCGCAAGCTCGGCCCAGCGGCGCAGCACAGGCTCGCAGAACAGGGGAACCAGCAGCCCGTACTGCACAGCTTCCACGGTCCGCCGGAACTCGAGTAATCCCGCACGACCACTGGCGAACGTCACTTGCGACAAATCGCCGCTCAGCAATTCGTAGGGAATGCCCAGCCCCGCCGCGATGCGGCGCATTTGCGCCCGGATGAACGGGTCGAAGGCGCTTTCGATGGGCGGCGGTTCCGAAAACTCGACGTCCTCGCCCGGCTGAAGGCGAACCATGCTGCCCGGTTCCAGCGCCGGAACCGCGCCGGCCTGAGATAGCGGATTGCCGCCCTCAGCGCTCCGCACAAAGCCGGCAAATAACGCGCCGGTCTTGCTCCGCACCAGCGCCGCTTGTAAGTACTCATCCAACTCGCGTAGGGCAATCAGCACCGGAGCAAGCCAGCTTTGCCCACGTTGCGCCCCCGGCAGAAGTGGCCGGTAAACGTGCAGGCACTCAGACGCCGGGACGAAAACCGATTCGAGGTTTGCGCCGGCCAGCGTTGGGCTTTGCCGGAAAAGCCAGTAGCCCGCGGGGCGCGGGCCGTCGTAGCGAATACCGGCCAAGGTGCGGTCGTCGGTCCGCGACTCGTCCAAGAATTCGGGCCCCAGCACTTGCAGGCTCAGCGGCACGCCCGGCCCGCCCTCGGCCAGTCGCAAAATGATGAAAGACTCGCCGGTCACCACTAGGGTTTGGAGAATTTCAGCGCCCAGTCCAACCCAATCAAGGCGGCCCGAGGCGTCGCAGCCGCGAGTCCAGCGCTCCCATAGGGCTTGCACGCCACGGTCGCGGAACAATGGCGTAATGCCATTACCGCCCCAGACTGCATTCACCAGTGAGTCAACCGCCCGCCGCGCAAGCGGGTTGTTGGCGAACTCATGTTGCGCCCGGGCCCGCAACATGGACGGGTTGCCCCACGGCGCATTTGGTGCGCCCGTCGCCGGCGTCCAGTCCTTCAGCCGCGAAACCGGCTGTGCAGCGTCCCACACAACCGAACGGCCCGCCGTCAACGGCGTGGTCAGTGTGCGCCAGGCAGCGCGGAGTCGGTCAAGCATAAATTACATTTATAGTTTACCAAAGTGCTGTAAATAGCGCAAGTTTTGCATACTGCGCAACTTTTGCGCATCTGTCGCTGGCGAATTTGCGCAATCCGCCCACCCGCCGCCGGCCTCCGCCGAAAAATCCTTTGGCGGCAAGGGGTTACGGGGATTCCGTCGAGGAAAAAAGTGAAAGGCGTCCACCCCGTGCAGCAGACCCATTAACTCGCCCGCTTTGGCAACGCGCTCGTGCCGGGAGCGCGCCTGAACGATTCCCCCGAACAACTCGCGCGCACGCCGTACCTCTGATGGGTCAGCCGCAGACCAGCCAGAGTGCGCCTCCAACTCTTTCCAGGCGATTCGGGCGAACAGCCGGCGGGCTGTTTTTCGTCGAAAGTTCACAAGATCTTGGATAGCGTGCTTGAAAAAGTCGAAGTCCATGTAGCCCTCCTGTTTTTTACCGGAATTACCGGAATTACCGGATTGTTTTTCCGCAATGACAAGTTGCTATCCCCCTATAAAAATATTAGGGGGATATACAACTTGACATTGCGGAATCGTGATCCGGTTTTTCCGGTAAATCCGGTAATCCAGTAATCCAGTTTTCAGGCCCGGCCCATAAATCAAGCTTTACGGCAACCCCAGAGGTTGTTTGACGCGTCAGGTCTCGCTCAGGGCGAAAGTCCAGTGCCGCCAAAAAGTCGTAAATTTCCGCCATGGTATAGTGGCGATTGAGCCCCCGCGGAGTCCCGAGCCAAATGCGCCACTTGCGCGGGTGCACCCAGGTCTGGCCTTCTGCTACAAAAACCACTGGCGGATGAACGCCCAATGGGTCACCTAGTCGTTCGAATTGTTTCAAGCGCTCGATTAAATCACCCGTCTTGATTGAACCACTAGCGGCAGGCTTACCAATCGCCTCCCAGCTTTCGCGCAGCAGTGCGGCGGCCTCCAGCCGTAGCGGGTCGTCATTTCCAACTGAGTCTTGGTCCGCCAATGAAAGCAGCACAGATGCCGCGGCATCCCACCAAAGGCGCGCCTTGCCTCGTGGAGGCGTCGGAACCCAGACGCCGGCTCCTGCGGCTATGGCTTGCTGGCACTTACTGAAACTTGACAAGTCGGCAGGCTTTAGCCGTATGAGGCGGCCGCTAGTGGTTACGGCCTCAATGTATTGGCCGCGGCGCCGCACGGCCGTAAACGCCACTCGGCCACCCCATAATGCCAACTGATTAAGATTTTCTATCGTCGGATTTTCGATTCGAACCTCGGCGAAAACGGCTCCGCCCGGCGGCTCATACGTGGTGGCTCCGCCAACGGCGCCCGCCGGATACCGCGATGCGCTTTGTGCGATTAGGCGCACTTCGGATTCGGGCAGCGGCGGGCGGCAGCGGGTTTGGTTCTCGGCCAGCAGTGCGGCCTCGATTCCAGCTTGGCTCAGACCGCGGGCCCGCAGGCTTGCGGCCAGCCTGAACAGCGTCCCATTGCGGCGCCCCTCGGGGATCGGTTCATCCAAGCTCACCGCGGCGGCCGAATTGTGCTGAGTGTGTCTCTCGCGCGCCAGGCGCAGCAGCCAGCCGGGCGGCTCACTCAAGCGACCCAGGGAATCGGCTCCATCCATGCCATCCCAGGAATACCGGTTGCCGCTCGGGTGCACGCTCGGTGCTACGACTATGTAACCGCCGTCGGTTTTCAGGTCTACACCAAGTGCCAGCGGTCCGCAACGCAAGCCGGCCACATGCCGGAACAGTATGTGTCGGCCCCCGCCGCCCGTTGTGGCCTCGCAGGTCGCCGCCCAGCGGCCATACTTGGCCAGCCAGGCACCGAGCGCCTCATCGCCGCCGTTGCGAGGGTCGATATCGACCACCAGCCAGCCGCTTGCGGCCCCGGTTGGAACGCCGATGTTGGCCTCCGGCCAGCGCCGCCACCATTCCCGGATGCGCCACTCATCCGTCGTCGCAGCGTGAAATCCGCCCTCGACAAGCGGCTCTTTGCCGCGCGGCCGGCAAGGAAAAACTGGAAATCCCCTGAGGGCGTACCACAGCGCCGCTTCTGGCAGCGGCAGGGAGTCAAGCTCACCCGCGGTCATCCGCGCCTCCGCGGCCGGGCTGCGGCCGAGAATCTGCGCCTTCGAGCCACGCCAAGAATCGGCGGCGCGGAATCAGCACTTTCCGCCCCACACGCCGATGCGGAACCTCGCCGCGATTGATCGCAGCATAAAGAGCCCCGCGGCTCAAAGCGCCCTCGACCAACGATAGCGCTTGCCGAACGCTCAAAACCGCCGGCTCCACCCGTTCCTGCACGTTCATTTTTGTGTCCTCCTGTCTTGCTTTCTCCATCGGAATGTGCTACGCTGACTGTGTACAGTATCATGATACAGCGTATCAGTACAGCGTGTCAAGAAACTTTTCAAGGAGCGGGGTATGGCATTGTCTGAAGCAGTTCGGGAACTTCGAAAGCACTTGGGAGAGAGCCAGCAGGCATTTAGCAACCGCCTCGGCCTTTCAATGGCAACCATTGTGAAGTACGAAGCGGGGCGCGAACCCACCGGAAGGGCCCTCGCGCAGCTTGCCCACGCCGCGGCCGAATCGGGGCGCCATGATCTCGCCTACCTGTTCGCGCGGGCGATCATCCGAGAACTTGGCCTTGAACGCTTGCAGCTTGGCATCTTCTCTGCGCCCGCCATACCCAAGGAAGATTCACCAGGCGTCATGATCGCCACTTTCCGCGGCCCCGAGGCGCAAAACTACGCCCGCGCCTTCTTTGAGACGTTCGGAAGGTTTCTCTACGGACCCGCGGAAGAAAGGGATCGCGCCAAGCGTTTGCTCCAGCAGTTCAACCAGGCTGCTCTGCGGGAATGGAGGGGATTAAAATGACCGGCTCGATTTACTTCCGCGGCCGGAATCGCGGCTGGGGCTACCAGATCTTTCTTGGACGTGATCCCAGGGGCAAGCAGCGCCGGGTTGTCGCCTCGGGATTCCCAACCAAGCGGGAAGCCGCCGCGGCCCTGCGGGATCGAATCCGCGAGCTTGAAGAGCAGGCGGCACTCACCACCGGAGAGCCCCGCACGCTCCGGCAAGTCGTGATGAACTTCCTCGCCGATGCCGAGCGGCGGCTCGGAAAGAAGACACTTGAGCGATACCGGCAGATGCTGCCGTACTTCGACCAGGCGGTCATGGAGACGCCAATTGCGGAGATCACCACCTTGATGCTCGAGCGCGAATACTGGCGGCTGCGGGAGTCCGGCGGCCGGCGGCGCAAGACAGGGGATGCGCGCCCGCTCGCGGCAAAGACCGTTCGCGGAATGGCAGGGCTCATCAGCGCCGCGCTCAATGATGCCGTGCGCCTCGGGCTGATCCGGTCAAGCCCGGCCGGCCCCGTGAAGTTGCCACCCGCGGAGAGCAAGGAGCGGCGCTCCCTTAGCCCGGAGGAACTCGAATGCTACTTCGCCGCCGCGGCTGGTCACTGGGTCGAACCTATTCTACGGCTCGCTGCTGCTACGGGAATGCGCAGGGGCGAACTCCTCGCCTTAACATGGTCAGACATCAACTTCTCCGCCGGCACGATCACCGTTTCGAAGTCACTTGAACAGACCAAGGCAGGGCTGCGGATCAAGGAGACCAAGACGCGCACCACCAGAGTCATCCGCGTCGGCCAGTCCGCGGTCGAGGCGCTCCGGCTTCAGCGGGCCTTGCAGGACGAATGGAGGCGGGAACTCGGGTCCGACTACCGCGACCACGGGCTGGTCTTCTCTGCGCCAGACGGGGGCTTCCTGAAGCCAGACACCACCACGGCTGAAGCGTGCCGGATCGCCGCCAAGGCAGGGCTCAAGGGGGTGGGGCTCCACACATTGAGGCACACCCACGGCAGCATGTTGCTCTCAGCCGGCGTGCCGTTGCCGGCAGTCAGCAAGCGCTTAGGGCATGCCAACCCTAACATCACTGCCGCGGTCTATAGCCACGCCCTACCATCCGATGAGGAGCGGGCAGCCGAGGCGTTCGAGTGCGTCATCCGCAAGGTCGCGGAGCCACGCCCGGAACAGATTCAGTAGCGGAGTGCATCCCAGTGCATCCTGGAAATGTTAAGTGATTGAAAATAGAAAGGATATTGGTAGCGCTAACGGGATTCGAACCCGTATTTGAGCCTTGAGAGGGCTCCGTCCTAACCCTTAGACGATAGCGCCAATTCCTTTTCAGTATAGCACCCGGGTTCCTGGGACCGCGGTACAATCATGCCTATGCACTGGAATCGAATTCTTTTTGCGTTTGTGATTGCTGCTGCGGCGGCGTGGACCGTGAGCCGGCCCGCAGACATACCATTTACGAAGCATACGCTGGATCTCGGCGCCAGTGAGACCTGCGCCGTTGCCGATGTCAACGGCGACGGAAAGCTCGACATCGTCTCTGGCGAATACTGGTATGCGGGCCCGAACTGGGCCAAAAACCGTTTCCGCGAGCTCAACTTTACCAACAACTACGTCGACGCCTTCAGCGACCTGGCTATCGACGTCAACGGCGACGGCGCGGTGGACATCGTCACCGCAACTTGGTTTGCCCGCAAGATCTCATGGTGGGAAAACCCTGGCAAAAAAGGAGGTCCTTGGAAAGAGCACCCCATTGAATCTTGCTGCCCGACAGAGTTTGCATTCTTGGTTGACTTAGACAATGACGGGAAAGCGCGCGAGCTCCTTCCGCAATTCGGCGGAGCCAAGTCACCAACCGCCTGGTATGAGATCCAAAGCGGTCAGTGGGTGAAACACGTGGTCAGCGACCAGAACTACGGCCACGGAATCGGCGCGGGGGACGTCAATGGCGATGGTCGCAACGACATACTTACCCCAAAGGGATGGCTGGAAGCTCCGGCAGACCCTCGTAACGGAAAGTGGGTTTTCCACCCGGATTTTGACCTCGGATCCACCGGCTTTCTTTATGTGATCGACATCAACGGAGACGGACGAAACGACATTCTTGGCGGGATGGCGCACGACTACGGCATCTTCTGGCTCGAGCGCTTGCCCGACGGGAAATGGGCTAAGCGTATGATCGATGAAAGCTGGTCTCAGGCGCACGCGGTCACGCTCGTCGATTTGAATGGAGATGGCCGCATGGACATTGTCGCTGGCAAGCGCTATATGGCGCATAATGGCAAGGACCCCGGAGAGAGAGAGCCCTTGGTCGTCTATTGGTATGAATCGCTGAAATCTTCTGACGGGAAACGCATCGAATGGGTGCGGCACGTCATCGATTACAGCACCCGGACCGGCGGCGGCATGCAGATCGTCGCCGCCGACGTCGATGGAGACGGCGATCTGGACCTCGTCACTCCGGGCAAAGGCGGACTGTACCTCTTTGAAAACATGACGAAGACTCGCCTCCGGAAAAAATGACGGCTGTTATCCCTTCCGCCACTCGCCCAGAATGACAGGCTTCCGGCCTGTGCCAAAATCGAATGAGTGGACGTTGAGGAACTGAAACGGCGGGTTGCCGCAATTCGCTGGTATCACACCATCGATTTAGGCGACGGCGTAATCACGCCGGGCATTGACAACACCCCTAAACGGTTGCAAATGCTAGGCCTTCCGGAGAGCCTGGCAGGCAAGACGGTGCTGGACATTGGCGCGTGGGATGGCTTTTTTTCCTTCGAAGCAGAGCGCCGCGGCGCAGCGCGAGTGATGGCGGTCGACCACTACTGTTGGAGCGGTCCGGGGTGGGGAACGCAGGAGGGCTTCTTACTGGCCCACAAGAGATTAAACTCCCGCGTGGAATACCAGGATCTCGATGTCGTGCAACTCTCCCCGGAAAACCCCGGCGTTTTTGATCTGGTGCTTTTCCTTGGCGTCCTGTACCATGTGGAGAATCCTCTTTGGTGCCTCCGCCGTGTATTCAGCGTAACCGGTGGGCAGCTAATCCTTGAGACCGTTTGCGATTGGATTGGAGCGAGCGACCCCCGAGCGGCCTTTTATCCCGGTGCGGAATTAAGCGGCGATCCCACGAACTGGTGGGGGCCCAACCCCGCCGCCGTCATCGGAATGCTCCACACGGTCGGCTTCCGCAAGGTGAAACTACACTACATCCAGCCATTTCTTCACCGCCTCGCGTACGCTACGGGGCAGATGGTCCGGAGGAAAGGGCGCTTCTTCTCCACCTTGCGGCAAGGCCGCGCGGTGTTCCACGCTTGGAGGTGAGGAACCGCTGTAGCCGCTCGCCTACTGGCCCCGGCGCGCCAAAACTTCCCGGACGCTATCCAACAGGGCTTTGGCTTTCGGCAGCGACTTTACAGCCTGCGCCACTTCGCGATCGTACTGAATCGCCAAACGGTCAGCTTCGTCCTTTCCGAAAGCCGTCAAGTACACGTCGATATGCAAGCGCTCTTTCATCCAATCGCGGTTGAGCGTAAAGTCAGATTCGGTGAAGTCGATTTTGTTTTTCAGCAGCCAGTCATGGAACTCGGTGAGGAAGGCCTCATCCGGCTTCCAGCCGCGTTCGAACTTCGGTTCTTTGGCTCCAAAATACCAAGCCACGAAACGAGCGGTGGCGTCCGCTTGCCGTAGCGCGGCTTGAAAGGGATTGAGCTTGGGATACTCAAACTTTTCATCCGGACGGATCCCTCCGCCGCCGTACACCTTCCGCCCGCTGTCGGTCGACCGTTCGTCGTTCAGATTCTGCGGCGCCTCCTTGCGGCTGTAATAGTCGAAGAACGAGATGTGGGAGTAATCTTTCTGAATGAGGCGCCCGCTGGGGGTGTAATACTTGGCGGTTGTCAGCAGCAAGGCGGTGTCCGCGGAGAGCGGGTACTGAGATTGAACCAGCCCTTTGCCAAACGTCGTTTCGCCTAGAACCCACGCGCGGTCGTGGTCCTGGAGTGCGCCGGCCACAATCTCAGCAGCCGATGCAGAGGAACGATCCACAAGAACTACCAGCGGATATTCGCGCCCTGCGTTCCCTCGTTTGGCGTAGTAGGGTTTTTCGGCCGAAGCACGCCCGCGGTGCGACACCACAAGCTGTCCCTTTTTCAGAAACCGTTCCGCGATGGCGACCCCTTCGCGCAACAGACCGCCGGGATTGCCGCGAAGATCGAGAATCAGTCCTTCCAGCGAGCTTTCCGACAGGTTCTTCATGGCCGCCTCAAATTCGCGGCTGGTATTCTCGTTGAACGAGTCGATGCGAACGTAACCCACAGCCGGCTGGATCCGGAAGGCATTTTGCACGCTGGCTCGGGGGATGTCGTTTCGTGTGATCGATAAGGTCAAGGGCTCTTCACGACCGTCTCGTTTGATGGTCACTTCGACTTTCGTGCCCCTAGGGCCTTTCAATAGGTCCGCTACTTGCGAGGTTGTAAGTCCCTGGGTCGATTTCCCATCGATGAACATGAGCGTATCCAGCGGATGGATGCCGGCCAGAAACGCCGGGGAGTTGGAGAAAGGATAGATCACTATCACCCGGCCCCCCGCGCGTGCTCCCACATACATGCCCACGCCGGAATAGCGCCCCCGTTGGTCTTCTTGGAGCAGTTGAAAGTCTTTCGGGTCGAAGAAGCTCGAATGCGGGTCTAGGGTGCGCAACATGCTGGTGATGGCGCCTTTGTAAATCACCTTATCCGGGTTCACCGGGTCGGCAAAATTGTTTTCTACCAGCGAATAAACTCGCGTAAATAGGCGCACTCCTTCCCGGATATCTTCCTCGCTGGAGGGGACCGCCACGCGCTCGGCGCCGTGTCCGACAATAGCCCCAGCCACTAGTACGAGCGCTGCGGCGAAAAAGAGATGCTTCCGGGTGCGGGGCAGCAGTGACATTCCATTAAGCTCCCAGTTCACTTAATTATATCAGCCAGGGGCGGACTCACGGGTTTTCCGGCCATGCGTGTTTCGGATACCGCCTCATCCATTGTCGACGCAACTCGGGGTACAGCCGTTGCCAGAATCCCGGAAGATCGGTAGTGGTTTGCAGGGCGCGGCGGTTGGGCGCCAGCAGATGCACCACTAGGGGAACCCTTCCTCCGCCCACGCGCGGCGTCTCTCGCAAGCCTAGAAAATCCTGAAGGTACGACGCAATCCAAGGCGGTTGCCCAGCGGCGTAATGCACCTTCGCAGACCTGCCGCTAGGAAGGCGCATACGCTCAGGGGCTAGCTCTTCGAGAGCCTTTCGCTGGTTGGGCGTGAGCCTTCCGAACAGCGCTTGCATAAGGCCGGCGCCCCCCGTTCGCTCGCGCAATTCCGCAAAGCTCCGGATCCCTACGCACATGGACCTAAAGGCTTCTGCGATCTCGTTCTCGGTGAGCGTGGGTAGGTCGGCGAACTGAGCGGCGAATTCCAGGCGCGCTCGAAGTTCGGCCACAGCCGTGGCGTTGCAGAAGCTTGCCCAACCCGCCTCGAGGGCCTTGGCGGCCAGCAAGCGCTCCGCATCCTCAGTGGCGGACGCCCCGGCCCGGCTTTCCGCGATGACCAGCCCATCGTAGACCAGGGCGCTCGTAATCTCCACGCGTTCCGCCGCTTTATTCCACTCCACCTGACGCCGCTCGTGCACGCGATCGGGGAACAGGTCTACCAGCCAGGCGGGGTCGATGCCGCTGGCCAGCCAGACCAGCGGGGCGTTCCGCCGGCTGCGTTCTTCGATGTCCACGGCTACCAGAAACTCATCCCGCACGCCGCTGAAGTCCGCTAAAACAGCCATGCCGCCTCCAGCCAGCACCAACTTCCGGTCCTGGAGGCGATGCGCTACGCGGTCGGGGAATGCGGCCAGGATGGCTATTAGGAGCGGCTCATCGTTCGGTGGGTGGCAGCGGCGCGGCCGAATTTCACGCACCAACTGTTCAAACGCCCGCACCGTCTGCGGGGCCCACTCCTGATCGAGCAAGGCGAGGACGTCCGAGCGCCCCCCGTGCGGAGCCGAACGGGACAGGCTTTCGCCCGTGCTTAGCGCGGCGGCAAGGCGGCAGCCATCCCACCCGGCGCCGCGGGACTCCGCTTCAAGGATCAGACGCCCGAGCCTGGGGTGTAAAGGATAGCGAGCCATACGCTTGCCGTCGGCCGTCAGCCGACCGTCGGAGTTGACTGCGCCTAGGCGTTCTAGAAGCGCGCGTGCGGACGAGACCGCCGGACCCGGCGGCGGGTCTAACCAGGGCAGGGAGGCAGGGTCGTCGAGTCCCAGGGCGAGCCAACACAGCATCGTCTGCGAAAGCTCGCGCCGGAGGATTTCCGGGACCTCCTTTTCGGGACGCCGCGCGAAATCCTCCTCGCTGTACAACCGTATCACGCGGCCCGGCGCCGTTCGTCCAGCTCGACCGGCGCGCTGGATGGCCGCTGCACGGCTAATCCGTTTCACTGTGAGCGAGGGAAACCCGGTCCAAGGAGAATCCACGGGCGCTCGAGCCAGGCCGCTGTCGATGACTGCGGTGACGCCCTCGATGGTCACTGAACTCTCCGCCACGTTAGTAGACAGGATCAGTTTCCGGCAACCGGCTGGGGCCACCGCTCGGTCCTGCTCTTCCGGGGGGAGCTCCCCATGTAGCGGCAGAACCAGCAGTCCGGCTTTGGCCGCCAGCGGCTCACAGGCGCGGGCGGCGCGGCGAATCTCGGCCGCCCCTGGCAGAAAAACCAATATGTCGCCGTCGAGCCCCTCTCGCCACAAACCCTCCAGCGCAGCCGCTACTTGGTCCTCGAGCGACGCCGCGCACTGTGGCGTGTACGAGATGCGCAGCGTGTGCTGTTGACCTTCGAACCGCACTGCCGGGCAGCCTCCGAGATGGTTCGCCACCGAGCTTGCGTCCATTGTGGCCGACATGATGATTAGCCGCAAATCGGGTCGCGCCGTGCGCTGCAACCGCAGCAGAAGCGCGAGCGCGAGGTCACCCTCGAGATGCCGTTCGTGAAACTCATCCAACACTACCGCGCTCACGCTTCCGAGCTCGGGATCCGTCAAAAGGCGGCGCGTCAAAACGCCTTCCGTGAGAAAGAGCAGCCGTGTGTCCGGCCCG
>Ga0315298_1008077_pt1 | contig 13574 bp, 13 predicted proteins | sample WHS_1_MG_FD_203077 | JGI IMG/M metagenome (GOLD analysis project Ga0315298, IMG submission 203077) | Extremophilic microbial mat communities from Washburn Hot Springs, YNP, Wyoming, USA - WHS_1_MG | ecosystem: Environmental > Aquatic > Thermal springs > Hot (42-90C) | place: USA: Wyoming...
CTGTTCCCTTGATGTTGAAGGTGGGGCCAGAGGAGGGCTGACGAATGCAGCCGCCTACGTTCTTCCCCCGCCGGGCCAGGCCCTCGATGAGGCCCAAAGTGGTGGTGGTCTTCCCCTCACCGAGCGGCGTGGGCGTGATAGCCGTGACTTCGATGTACTTCCCATTGGGCTGCTCTTTTAGGCGCTCGAAAATCTTGAGGTAATGGAGTTTGCAGATGCGGCCATAGGGAATGATTTCATCCTTTCTAAGGCCGAGCCTCTCTGCCCACTCTTCTGGGGTGGGCATGCGTTTTTCCGCCTCCTGAGCGATCTGCCAATCCGCAAGCACCGTGGGATCGTACGGCACGCTCCCTCCTTTCTTTTAAGACAGTCCCGCCAATTCCAAAATCTCCGGGACCAGCTCCTCCCAGCCCATGGGCATGAGGTGAACCCCCTGGCAATAGGGCCGAACTTTTCGAATGATCCGCGCACAGATTTCCACACTTCTTTTTTGCGGTCCTCCGCGGTTTTTGCTCCTTCCATCTCGCGAATCAACTCCTCAGGCACACGGATCCCCGCGATGTTCTCGTTCATGAACCGCGCCATCTTCGCGGACTTAAGGGGAATAATCCCGGCGAGGATTGGGACACGGAAAGGTTCCGCTTTCTGGGCAAAGCGCACAAACGCGTCGGGATCGAAAACTGCCTGAGTCTGAACGAACCGCGCCCCAAGCTCCACCTTGAGACGGAGCCGGAGAAGATGGGGTTCCAAAGGGTCAGCAGCCGGATTGATTACTGCGCCCACAAAGAAGTCGGTTTTCCCGGAAAGCTCGTTCCCCGCAAGATCCTTTCCGGAATTGAGGGCCTGAATAAGGGCGATGAGTTGGACGGAATCCAAGTCGAACACGGGCTTGGCTTGAGGGTGGTCGCCCAGCGTGGGATAGTCCCCCGTGAGGGCCAAAACGTTCTCGATCCCCAAAGCCCAGGCGCCCAGAAGATCCGCCTGCAGAGCCAAACGATTTCGGTCCCGACAGGTTACCTGGAGGATGGACTCAAAGCCCTCGCGTTGGATAAGAGCGCACAGGGCCCAGGAACTCATGCGTACCAAAGAGGATTGAAGATCGGTCACGTTGAAGGCATGGACCAGCGAAGCCAGGCGCCGGACGTTTTCTAAGGCCTCTTTTGTGTCCGCCCCTTTGGGCGGCGCGGCCTCACAAGTGATGACGAACTCCCCTTGGGCTAGCCTTTCCCGGAATTTCATTCTTCCTCCTCAATGTATTCCAGGGCCCAAAAGATGCTTTTGCGGCGGGAAAGGGGCACGTCAAGCTCCTTTTGGCGATCCTTGGGGGGTTTGAAGCGCATGAAAAGGTCTAAACGGCCGATTTTTTCCAGACGGTCGTAGATCCTCTGCCATCCGCAGGGCCGGCCCCGCTCCACCTCGCACTCCCCTCGATACGAACCGCCGCAGGGCCCATGCAAAAGCCCTTTGGGACAAACAGTGAGAGGACAAATCCCTCCAGTATAAGCCAAAATGCACTCTCCACAGCGCGCACACCGCTCTTCGGAGGGCCAGACCCCTTGAAAAGCGCCATAGGTCAAGGTATTGGAGGCTGGAAAGACCGGCTTTTCCAGAACCGCGGCCACTGTCTGCACCCCTACCCCACAAGCCGCCACCAAGAGCGCTTCCGCCTCTTCCACCTTCGCGCTGACCCGAGAAAGTCCAATTCCCACGAGAGCCTTATTGCAAAGAAAGGGGAGGACTTTACCCCCAACCACGGGATGACCGGAAGCCTCAAGAACAGAACGCAATTCTTCCAGGGCTTTTTCCCCTCCGGCTTCGCAAACCTCAGCGCAGCCGCCGCAGGCCACCAGGAAAACGCGCTCCCCATCTCTCAAGTACCCGAGAATTTCCTCTTTGGGTTTCAGCGTGGAAACCAGCATTCCTCACCTCCTATTGCACGGCACACGCCATGCAGGGGTCGAAGGAGCGCACAATCCTTCCTGCCACAAGGAGGGCGTTATCCCCAACTTTGGTTCCCTCTAAAGCCTCTTCAATCGGGCCAGGATTTCCCTTCTCGTCCCGAGGGGAGGCGTTCCAGGTTGTGGGTGAGATCACTTGGTAATGTGCAATTTTCCCGTCCCTTATTCGCAGCCAATGGCCCAAAGCCCCGCGGGGAGCATCGGTGAGGCCCTGGCCTTCAGCCTCCCGGGGCAAATGGAAGGACTTCGCCACAGGTTGAGCCAAATCCACTTGGGAAAGCCAGGCATCCATCCTTTTCGCTAGGAAAACAGCTTCGATGGCCCGCGAGAGGTGCCGGCCCATGACAGAGCTCAGAGCCTCCAGACCTACACCGGCTTCTCCCAAAAGTTCCCTTGCCAGAACACGGAACTCTGGGGAACCAAAAAGAAAGCACAAGGAAACCCGCGCCGCAGGGCCAACTTCGTAGGCTTCACCTCTGTAGCGGGGCGCTTTCACCCAGGAGTAGCCCCCTGCTCTCTGCGGATCCGGATGGGTAGGGTTTTCCCAAGGGTGGGCTTCCGCGCCTTTGTACCAAGAGCTTTCGACTCCTTCCCGGATTTCTTGGGGATCTAATTTTTCTGGTTCACCGTTTCTCAGCAAGCCACCCGGGAAAAGGCGAGCTTCCAGCCCAAGACCCTCCTCGGGGAAAGCCCCGAACGACAGAAGTCGCCCAACTCTCCCTATTTCAAAGTAATCCGCATAGCGCAAACAAAGCGAAAGCACGTCAGGAACATAAACGTTTTCCAAAAAACTCCGGATTTCCGCAAGTCGAGCGCGAAAAGCAAGAAGCGTTGCAAGGTCGGGACGGAAACTTACCCCGCCGGGCACAATGGCCATATCATGCGGCATCTTCCCGCCGAGGAGGGCCACAAGCTCATGGGCCTTCCTCCGCATCTTCAGACCCGCAAGATAATGCTGAACAAGTTTTTCGCTTTCTTCAGAAGAAAAGCGGCCTTCCTCCATGCCCGCGGACAAAAACTCCGAAAGGGGAAGACCCCGGAAGGACGCGTAGTCCGGAAGGGAAAGATGATAGAAGTGGAGAATATGGTTGTGTATCCAATTGGCTGCATAAATGAGGTTGCGCAAAACCCTTCCATTTTGCGGTATCTCGTGGGAAATCCCCAGCGCTTCATCCAAAGCGAAGAAAGCCGCAGTGGAATGGGCAATCGGGCATACCCCACAAATTCGGGTAGTGATGCGTTGAGCATCGAGGGGATGTCGGCCAACCAAGATGATCTCGATCCCACGAAAAAGGGCTCCGGAAGAGCGGGCGCGCACAATTCTCCCATCCTCCACGGTGAGCTCGACTTTGAGGTGCCCCTCGATTCGGGTTACGGGATCCACAGCGATCACCCTCATTTTGTCCTCCTGTACGCAGGTTCCGTAACTTTCCGAAAAATAGGCGCAGGAAAATCAGGGAATTCCGGCTCAGTGCAGCCGATACACGGGTGTCCGGCCTTAATACACCAGTTCACCCCGCCGTTCCAAGCGTGGTAAGGACAAAGGGCCCATGTATAAGGCCCTTTGCAGCCAAGTTCGTACAGACACCCTTCTTCCCCGAAGGCTTGGGCGAAGCGACCGACGTCGAAATCGGCACGCCGAGGACAGCCCTCATGGATGAGCTTGGAATAAACGGATTTCAATCTCCCCAGCTCATCGAGGTCTTTTGGTCCAGGAACTGGTCCAGCCAAAAGGTGGACCAGAGTTTCCAAAAGCCAGCGTGGATGCGGAGGGCATCCAGGAACGTTCACCACAGGAAGGTTTCGGTTTTCCTTGTGAAGGAATTCTTGAACGCCCATGGCCCTTGTGGGGTTGGGAGAAGCTGCAGGGATTCCTCCAAAGGCTGCACAGGTGCCCATGGCCACCACAGCCTGGGCCTTCTCCACCAGGGCTAAAAGGTGTTGAGCCATGGAAGGTTCCCCAACTTTTCCGAAATTTTGGGCGCCGGTGGGGACAGCGCCCTCCACGATGAGAATGTAATCCCCGGCTGCCTCTAAAGGAATCTTCTGGAGCACTTCCAAAGCCGGCTGGCCAGTGGGGCCCATGAGGGTGAGGTGAAAGCGCAAAGCCAAGGCTTTCCCTGGAACCACCTCGTCCAAAAGGAGATTTTTGATACTGGGATAATCAGCGTTGAGAAGGGAAATGGAACAGCCGGTGCAGCCTGCCGCCTGAAACCATACTAAGGATAAGCTCGTCCGCACCCGCCCCCCCTTTCCACACGGAAACTTAGATTACTCAAGGAGAAAGAACAAGACAAATCCCCAAACGTTTGACGAGACCCTCTTGTTCGAGGTATTTTTCACCATTGTGCAGAGGGCAGAGGTTTTACGGTCAAAGCTCGAGGGGGTTCTAGCCCGCTGGCCAAGCGAACCTCGCGCTCTTATTCCCTTACTTCAAACTGTTCAGGAAAATTTCCATTACCTTCCCCCTGAAGCTTTGGAAGAGGTGGCTCGGCAGTTGAAAATCCCTCTGAGTCGAGTTTATGGGGTTGCTACTTTCTATGCCCAATTTACGTTAAATCCGCGAGGAAAACGTCACATAAGGATTTGCTTAGGCACGGCTTGTCATGTAAAAGGCGGAACGGAAATTGTAAAAAAAAGTGGCGGAAAGACTTGGCCTTCGGCCCGGGGAAACAAGCGAAGATTTGGAAGTCAGTTTAGAAATTGTTCGATGCCTTGGCTGCTGTAGCCTTGCCCCCGTAATGGTTGCAGGAGATAAGCTCTTTGGCCGCCTCACGCCCGACAAGGCCCTGCGCCTTGTTGAGGATTTGTTATGACCAAAGTTAGAACTTACAAAGATCTTGAACGAATTCGTCAAGAAGAGGAAAGAGATCTTTTTCCGGCAGAGGGGAAGATTTTGGTAGGAATGGCTTCCTGGGGATTAGCCGCAGGAGCGGACAAAGTTTATACCAAAATCTCAAAGGAGTTAAATAGTTCCGGACTAAATTTCACAGTAGGAAAAACGGCTTGCTTGGGTTTCTGCAGCCGGGAACCGCTAATGGAACTGCACCTTCCCTCTGGCCTAAGAATAATTTACCAACAAATCGACGAAGAAAAGGCCGATGCTTTAATAACAGCGTGGACACAAAAAGATCTTAAGCCGGAGTGGGCCCTTTGCCGAATCCAAGATGAAAGGGATCAGCCGAATCCGCTTTTACCCGAAATTGAACAAATTTTTCTTGATCGCGATTTGGACTTCTACAGCAAACAAAAGAAGGTGGTGTTAAAAAATTGTGGGCTAATCGATCCGCTTAACATTAAAGAGTATATCGCTTGCGGAGGTTATTTTTCGCTATACAAGGCGCTGCAAATGAAACCCCTTGAAATAATCGAAGAAGTTAAACGTTCAGGATTGCGCGGACGAGGAGGGGCTGGATTTCCCACAGGGAAAAAGTGGGGACTTTGCTATCGTGTGCCAGGAACGAAAAAGTACGTCATTTGTAACGCGGATGAGGGCGATCCCGGCGCATATATGGACAGGAGCATCTTGGAGGGAAACCCCCATTCCGTCATCGAGGGCATGATCATTGGTGCCTACGCCGTGGGCGCAGATGAGGGCTATATCTACGTGCGCGCTGAATACCCTCTTGCCGTGAAACATTTGCGCATCGCCATCGCTCAGGCTGAGGAGCTCGGGCTTCTGGGCAAAGACATTTTGGGCAGCGGCTTTTCCTTCCGCCTTCACATTTTCGAGGGCGCCGGCGCTTTCGTGTGCGGGGAAGAAACAGCTTTGATCGCTTCCATCGAGGGAAAGCGGGGCCAGCCCAGGCCGCGGCCGCCCTATCCCGTGGAATCCGGCCTCTTTGGAAAACCCACGGTCATCAACAATGTGGAAGCCTGGGCCAATATCCCTCTCATTCTGGCCCACGGTGCGGAATGGTTCCGGTCCATGGGAACCCCGGGGTCGCCCGGAACCAAGATCTTGTCCCTCACAGGAAAGGTGAGAAATACCGGGCTTGTCGAAGTTCCCATGGGCATTACCTTACGAGAACTTATCTTCGAGATCGGTGGCGGCCCGCCGGAGGGAAAGCGTTTCAAAGCCGTGCAGATCGGAGGCCCTTCCGGAGGATGTATTCCCGAAGAGCTTTTGGATTTGCCCATCGACTACGAGTCCCTCACCCAGGCCGGTGCGATGATGGGCTCGGGCGGCATGGTCGTCGTGGATGAGGACACGTGTATGGTGGAGCTGGCCCGGTTCTTTTTGGAATTCACCCAAGCGGAATCCTGTGGCCAATGCCCACCCTGCCGCTTGGGGACAAAAAGGATGCTCGAGATCCTAACCCGCATCACCCAAGGCCGCGGAAAACCCAGGGATTTGGCGCTGTTGGAGGAGCTGGCTTTGGGGGTGCGGGAGGCCTCGCTGTGCGGTCTGGGCCGAACTGCGCCCAATCCGGTGCTTACAACCCTTCGCTATTTCCGCGCCGAATACGAAGAACACCTTTCCGGAAGGTGCTCAGCCGGGGTTTGCCGAGCCCTCGTTGCCTATCGAATCGACCCCGAAATGTGCGTGGGCTGTGGCCTGTGCGCCAAAGCGTGCCCGCAAGGCGCGATTTTTGGTGAAAGGGGCAAGCCTCACAGAATTGAGCTCCGGCTTTGCGTGCGTTGCGGGGCTTGCGCCTCTATCTGTCCGAAAGGAGCGATCTCAGCAAAATGAACACGGTGCGTCTGAGGATTGACGGAAAAGAAGTAGAAGTGCCTGTGGGAACTACCCTCCTTAAAGCCGCGGAAGCGGCGGGCATTGAGATCCCCCATCTTTGTCACCATCCCGCTCTCCCGCCGGCGGGGATTTGCCGGCTGTGCTTAGTGGAAGCCAATGGTCGCCTCTTGACAGCCTGCTATCACCTTGCGGAGGAAGGCATGGAGGTCCTTACCCGCACCGAGAAATTGTGGAACCTCCGGCGCTTGAATCTCGAGCTCATTCTTTCCGACCATCCCCAGGATTGCCTCACGTGTGAGCGCAACGGCTCCTGTGAGCTTCAGCGCTATGCTTATGAATTCGGCCTTGCGGAAAACCGTTTCGTGGGCGAAGGGCACGAAAGGAGAAGGATCCCTCCCCGGGAGGACAACCCCTTCATCCGTTACGAGCCGGAAAAGCGCATCCTGTGCGGAAGGTGCGTGCGGGCCTGCGAGGAGATCCAAGGAAGGGGGGTATGGGATTTCGCTTTCCGCGGTTTTTCCACACAGGTGAGCACAGGCCTGGGCGCCCCCTCACGGAGGTGAATTGCGAGCTCTGCAGTCAGTGCTTGGCCGTCTGTCCCACCGGTGCCCTTACCGAAAGGGCCCGCCGCTTCCAGGGCCGGGAGTGGGAGCTCCAAAGAGTGGAGACTGTATGCCCATTTTGTGGCTGTGGCTGTCCCATCACCCTTCATGTCCGAAATAACAAGATTGTGCGCGTTTCCGGCGGTTACCAGGGTTTTCGCCTGTGCGTGAAGGGCCGATTCGGCCTCTCCTTCGTCCACCGAGAGGACCGCTTGACCCGACCGTTAATCCGCGAGGGAAAGGGTTTTCGCGAGGCCACCTGGGAGGAGGCCCTGGATTTGGTCGCAAAGACGCTCCTTTCCATTCGAGAAAAATATGGACCAAATGCCATTGGCGCCCTGGCCTCCGCGAAATGCACCAACGAGGAAAACTACCTTCTCCAAAAGATGGTGCGGGCGGCACTGGGTACGAACAATATAGATCATTGCGCGCGCCTTTGTCACTCGCCATCGGTGGCGGGGCTCTCTTTGGCCTTTGGCTCCGGAGCAATGACCAACTCCATCGAAGAAATCATGGGTGCGGACTGCATTTTGGTGGCAGGATCGAACACCACTGAGGCTCATCCCATCGTGGCCCAAGAGATCCTCCGCGCCGCACGCAGGGGGGCAACCCTGATCGTCGTGGACCCCCGCCAAATCGAGCTCGCGGAAAAGGCTCACCATTTCCTTCAACCTCGGCCCGGAACGGACATCGCTTGGATCAACGGGTTTTGTCACGTCATCCTTAAGGAAGGGCTTTGGGATGCAGAATTTGTGGCCGAGCGCTGTGAGGGGTTTGAGGAGTTCCGGGCCACCGTGGAAAAGTACACGCCGGAGGCAGTGGAAAGGATTACCGGGATCCCCGCGGAAAGGCTGGCGGCCGCGGCCCGGTCCTTTGGCAAAGCTGAGCGGGCCATGATTTTTTACGCCATGGGCTTAACCCAGCACCCCTTCGGCACGGAGAACGTTTTGGCCATTGCCAATTTGGCCCTCCTTACGGGGAACGTGGGCCGGCCCTCCACCGGCGTGAACCCCCTCCGCGGCCAAAATAATGTGCAGGGCGCCTGTGACATGGGGGCCCTCCCCGATTTTCTCCCGGGCTATCAGCGCCCTGGGAATCCCCGGGTCCGCGAGAAATTCCAGGCTGCTTGGGGGACGCCCATCCCCGAAAAACCAGGCCTTACCGTGGTGGAAATGTTTGAGGCCGCGCGGACTGGGGAAATCAAAGCGATGCTCATCATGGGCGAAAACCCCATGGTTTCCGACCCGGAAATCCCTCATGTAGCTGAAGCCCTAAAGAAGCTGGAGTTCCTTGTGGTGTTGGACATTTTTCCCAACGAAACCACCCCCCTTTGCCCACGTGATCCTGCCGGCGGCGAGCTTCGCGGAAAAAGACGGGACCTTTACGGACACGGAACGGAAAGTACAACGGGTACGCAAAGCCCTCCAGCCACCCGGGGAGGCCAAGCCGGATTGGCAAATCATCTGTGAGCTTTCGACCCGCCTGGGTTACCCCATGCATTACGAAAACCCCGCGGCAATCATGGAGGAGATCGCTCGCCTTACCCCGATTTATGGGGGGATTTCCTACCCCCGACTCGAGAGGGGAGGGATTCAGTGGCCCTGCCCCACCCCGGACCATCCGGGCACACCTTTTCTCCACAAGGACCGCTTTCCCAGAGGAAAAGGAAAGTTTCATCCCGTGGAGCATCGCGAGCTTGTGGACGCTCCCGATGCCCAATATCCCTTCATCCTTACCACCGGCCGGATCCTCTGGCATTACCACACCCGCACCATGACCAAAAGGGTGGAGGGGCTGCACACGCTTGTGCCCGAGGCTTATGTGGAGATAAACCCGGCGGATGCGAAAGCCCTGGGAGTAAAAGAGGGTAAGAAGGTTCGGGTCTCCTCACGGCGAGCCAGTCTTGTCCTTAAGGCCAAAATTACGGAAAGGGTGCCCAGGGGGATCGTGTTCATCCCTTTCCATTTCGGGGAGACCGCCGCCAATATGCTTACCTCGGCCTTTCCCTTAGATCCCTGGGCCAAAATGCCCGGCCTCAAGGCCTGCGCCGTCCGCGTGGAGCCGACAGAGGAGTAAAAGGATGCACGCACTTCGTCGTGCCCTCCCCCTGCGGGACGGGAAAACCGTGGTACTGCGAACGATTACGCCCCAAGATCTTCCCGCCTGGGAAAAAATGATCCTTTCCTGCAGTAGCGATACGCTTTTTCGCCGTTTCGAGGTCCGCTCCCATCAGGCCGTGCTTTCCCGGGCAAAAGAACTTTGGGATGCGGAAACGGTAGTGATCGTGGCTGAACTGGAGGGCGCGTTGGTGGGAGAGGCCAGGCTCTGTCTCCTTCCCGGCGGGCAATCCGCGGAATTCTGCGTGCTCGTCGCCGACCCTTGGCAAGGGGTGGGCATAGGCGCAGCCCTCACGGATTTCGCTTTGGATTTGGCGAAAGCCATGGGGCTGGAAAAGATCCTAGTGGAGATCATTCCGGAAAACCTGCGGATCATCGATTTTCTGAGACGACGGGGCTTCCGCTTCACCGCCGAAAGGGATGGTCGGACGTACCGCGGCGAGCTTTGTTTCCCCGCGGTTGAAAGAAACAAAAGAAGCCCGTAAAAATCCCGCGGTGGAAGGTGCGGGCGATTCGGTGGTTGCGGGATAGCTTTATCGCGGGGCTTTTGGCCATCCTCCCTCTGGCCCTTACTTGCTTTGTCCTTTGGCTCCTTTACCGCTGGTCCTATGGCCTCTTCGGACCCCATACGCCCTTGGCCAATCTCATGCGCCGCACCCTGGGCTTCTATGTCCCCGGAACGGAAATTTTCGCGAGCCTTATCCTCATCCTGCTTGTCGGGACCATGGCCAGAAACTGGTTAGGACGTACCATCCTCCACAGTTTTGAGCGGGCCCTCCTTCGGGTACCCTTCATACGCCAACTTTACTGGACCGGCCGGGAACTTTCCCGGTTCCTTTTTCGGTCCAACCCCAAAGGGAAGGTGGTGCTCGTGGAGTTCCCCAGTGCCGGAAGCTATGTTCTGGGCATGCTCACCGCAGAAGAGGTGGGGAATGTGAGCCAAACCTTGGGGCAAGAGGTGTGCGCCGTTTATGTTCCCACCGCGCCAAACCCCCCTTTCCGGCTGGGTCCTTTTCCTTCCCAAGGAGCGCCTGATCTCCACGGACCTTACCATGGACGAGGGCCTGACCTTGGTGCTTTCCGGCGGTCTTTTGACCAAGGAGGAAAAAAGTGCCGATTCGCAGGGATAAACGCGAGAGGTATGTGGAGGTTGAAGTAAGCGCGCCGCCGGAGCCCCTTTGGGTGCGCTGCGAATCCTGCGGCGAACTCATTTTCCGGCGAAAGCTCCAGGAAAATTATTACATCTGCCCGCGCTGCGGCGCTTATTTTTTCCTCTCCGCAAAAGAACGGATCTCCGCCCTCGCCGACGAGGGGACATTCGAAGAGTTTCCCATTCCTGCAATTCCGGAGGACCCCCTCGCTTTCTTGGACCAAACCCCGTACAAAGAGAGACTACGCCGGGCGCGCGAGGAAACTGGGCTTTTCGAGGCGGTTTTGGTGGGAACCGCTAAGGTTGGGGGCATACCCGTGGTTTTGGCCGCCATGGATTTCCGCTTCATCGGGGGGAGCATGGGGGTAGGGGTGGGCGAGATCCTCCGCCAGGCCATGGAACGCGCCGCTCAAGGGAAAAAGCCTTTCGTCCTCGTCATTTCCTCCGGCGGGGCCCGCGTACAAGAAGGGATCCTTTCCCTCCTCCAGATGGCCAAAGTGGTGGCCGCGAGGGACGCCTTGGCCGCCGCCGGTGTTCCCTACATCGCCCTCCTCACCTATCCCTCCACCGGCGGGGTCCTTGCCTCCATCGGAAGCCTTGCGGACGTGACCATCGCCGAAGAGGGCGCCCTCATTGGCTTTGCCGGGCCAAGGGTCATCGAACAGACCACGGGCGAGCGGCTTCCTCCCGGGTTTCAAACGGCAAAATTCGCCTTGGAGCACGGGATGGTGGACGCCATCGTTCCTAGGGCTAAGCTTAAAGAGGAACTGGTCCGCGTTCTTTCCGTATTTATGGGGACATCATGACCGACGAGGAGCGCCTGAAAATTTTGGAGGAGAAAGCGGCCGAGCTGCGGCGATTGGCCCAAGAAAATGGGCTTGATCTCTCTTCGGAAATCGCCGTTCTTGAGAAAAAGATTGCCGAGCTCAAAAAAGCGCTGTTTGCGGAGCTCTCCCCTTGGGAAAGGGTCCAGCTTGCCCGCCGGCCCGACCGGCCCAGCGGCCTTCCCTTTGTCCAGGCCCTCTGCGAGGCCTTTTATGAGCTTCGGGGCGACCGCGTCTTGGGCGATGACCCAGCTTTGCGGGGAGGCTTTGGGAAACTCCGCGGAAAAACCGTGGCTATTCTATTCCACCATCGGGGAGGAACGCCGGAGGAGCAGAGGCTCGCGCGGTTCGGGATGGCCTCCGCCCATGGGTATTGGAAAGCCAAAAGGATCATGGAGGTTGCCGGCCGCCTCAAGCTCCCCCTCGTCACCCTCATCAACACGCCCGGCGCTTATCCCGGGGTCCAAGCGGAATCCCACAACATCGCGGGAGCAATCGCTTCCTGCATTTGGCAGATGCTCCGCCATCCCGCTCCCACGGTGTCCGTGATCTTGGGGGAAGGCGGATCCGGCGGGGCCATCGCCCTCGCCACCGCGGATCGCCTGCTTATGCTGGAGAACGCCACGTATTCGGTGATCTCCCCCGAAGGCGCGGCGTCCATTCTTTGGAAGGACGCGAAATTCTGTCAGGAAGCTGCGGAGAAACTCAGGCTCACCGCCGCGGAACTCAAAAGATTAGGCGTTGTGGATGAAGTGATCCCTGAGCCGCCCGGCGGGGCCCATGCGGATTTCGGCCAAACGGTGGCCCTGGTGCGCGAGGCCCTCCTCCGCCACCTGGAGGAGCTTTCTTCCCTTCCCCTGGACGAGCTCCTCCGCCTGAGGTACAAGCGTTATCGATATGTGGGGAGTCCAAACCCGGCCAACTAAGGCTCAAGAGCTTTGCCGCGCCTGTACCCATGCCTGTTCCTACCTTTTTTCCGGCCTTCCGGAATCCGCGCGCATGGAGCTCGCCTCCCTCATGCGGCCTATAGAGATCGGCGAGGGAGAACTCGTCTTTTATGAGGGCCTCCCCGCTTATGGCCTTTATGTGCTTTGTGAGGGAAAGATCAAGGTGGCCAAGCGCACCAAAGGCGGCCGCTCGCAGATCCTCAAACTTTTGGCGCCCGGCGAGGTCCTCGGGGAAAAAACCCTGTTTGACCAGGAAACCTATACCTGCTACGCCAAGGCCTTGGAGCCCTCCCGCCTCATGTTCATCGCGCGCGAGGATTTCCTGGCGTTCATGCGGCGTTACCCCGAGGTGGCCTTCCGGCTCATCGAGAAACTTTCCCGGGAGCTCAAGGCCTTTGGCGACAAACTCGTGGAAATTACCGCCTACTCCGCAAAGGAACGCATGGCCCGCGTGCTTTTGGAATTGGCAAGGGCCTTTGGGAAGGAAACGCCGGAAGGCCTGGATATTGGGGCGGAATTGCCGCGGAGCGAGCTTGCGGAAATGGCGGGCGTCACTACGGAAACTGCTGTTCGCATCCTTTCCGAATTCAAGGAGCAGGGAATCCTTTCCCTCTCCGGCCGGAGGATCATTATCCTGAAGCGCGGGGAACTCCAAGCTTTGGCGCACCCCTTCCGCACGTATCTCCGGGAAAACTTGATTTGATGAGGAAAGTGCTTTTGGGCCTGGGAAATCCCGTGGGCCGCGACGACGGGGTCGGGCTGTATGTCGCTTCCAAGCTTCATGGAACCGATTGGCTCGCCATTCCTGCCCAGAGTTTAGAAAACGCCTGGGGGAAGGTGGAGAAGGAAAAGCCCAAGAAATTGGTGATTGTGGACGCCGCGGAAATGGGGCTCCCCCCGGGAACGATCCGCCGCCTCCCCCTGGGAAAAGGCGCGGAAATGCTGGGCTCAACCCATGGCCTTCCTTTGTCCCTCCTCCTTTCGCTTGTGGACGTACCGGAAGTGGTGCTGATTGGAATCCAACCCAAGGAATACGGGCTTGGTGAGGGATTGAGTCCTGAAGTCCAGGCGGCTGCGGATTCCCTCATTCGCCTTCTTCGGGAAAACCGCGAATACGAGATCCCCGAACTTAGCCTTGGGCAACATTAGTGCAGAAGAGGCTGAGGGCATTTTCTAGACTCGCCTTAAAAGCTCGGAGTGCACGTCCGGTCAGTATGGCATCTTCCCATCCGGATTTCCGCAAATATCGCCTTTGGGAGGTATGCTGATTTTTGTTAAGC
>Ga0315298_1008079_pt1 | contig 13574 bp, 13 predicted proteins | sample WHS_1_MG_FD_203077 | JGI IMG/M metagenome (GOLD analysis project Ga0315298, IMG submission 203077) | Extremophilic microbial mat communities from Washburn Hot Springs, YNP, Wyoming, USA - WHS_1_MG | ecosystem: Environmental > Aquatic > Thermal springs > Hot (42-90C) | place: USA: Wyoming...
GTCGTTTTTCCTCCTATCGAAGATATGGAAAGTGGGGTATTCTGTTCTTTGTGGGTATTCCCCTCCCTTTCACCGGGATGTGGACTGGAGCCCTCGTCTCCTTTCTTGCCGGATTTAAGACTTGGGAGATTTTTCCTTTCACGGTGGGAGGAGTGGCTCTGGCCACTTTTCTTGTGTCTTTTCTTGTGCTTTTGGGAAAAACTTTCTGAGGATAGAGGGAGAACAATGCTTCAGGCCATTGAATGGAAGGGAGAAAAAATCAGATTTCTCGATCAAACCCGCCTTCCGGAAGAGGAGCTCTACATCGAAACTAGAGACTACAGATGTATTGCTGAGGCCATAAGGAAGCTCCGAATAAGGGGAGCGCCTCTTATCGGGGTAGCAGCAGCGTATGGCCTGTGTTTGGGGGCTCTTGAAGGCCTCAGAAGCAAGGGGAATCTTTCTTCCTTCCTTGAAAGAGTCGACAACGACCTTCGTAACACCCGTCCCACAGCGGTGAACCTTTTCTGGGCACTGGACAGGATGAGGGAGGTGTGGCTTCCCCTCTGCAAAGGGAAAGCAAACGAGGCCGATGTCGTAACACTTCTCATACAGGAAGCCCAGGCCATAGATAGGGAAAACACCCTCGTTTCGGAGCGTATAGCTTCCCTTGGAGCAAAACTTTTGGAAGACGGCGATCGGGTACTCACCCACTGTAATACCGGGCCTTTGGCCTGCGGTGGATGGGGCACGGCGCTGGGAGCGATACTCTGGGCAGTCCTCAAAGAAGGGAAAAAGCTCATGGTGTACGCTGATGAAACCCGCCCGCTCCTGCAGGGCGCTCGCCTCACCGCCTTTGAACTCCTTAAAAACAATGTGCCCGTTACTCTCATTTGTGACAACACGGCGGGATTTTTAATGTCTCGGGGTGAGATCGCCAAAGTCATTGTGGGAGCAGATCGCATAGCCCTGAACGGGGATACAGCCAACAAAATCGGTACCTACACGGTGGCAGTTCTTGCCCGACATCATGGAATACCTTTCTACGTGGCCGCTCCCCTTTCAACGGTTGACTCTTTCGCCGAAACCGGTATGGATATTCCTATAGAGGAGAGAAGCGCTGAAGAGATTACGTCCTTTGGAGGGGTAAGTGTGGCTCCCTTAGGGGTTTCGGTACGAAATCCGGCTTTTGACGTAACCCCTCATACTCTTATCACTGCTTTTGTGACCGAAGAAGGTGTCGTCTCTCCTCCCTTTAAGGAGAAGTTCCCCCTTTTGAAGAGAAAGGAGGGCAGGGGTGGGAAGGTTTATCGAGGCTGACGAGCTTTTGAGATTGTTTTCGGTCTACTCTCAAGAAGGGAGTATTCTTTCCTTGTATTGCAAGGTGGGGGGAAATCGTTGGGAGGATGAAGTAGCAATGCTTCGAACAATCATTCCCCAGAGATATGCCAGTTTTGGAGAAGTTGAAGGCTTCAAAGAGTCTCTTCACTTTCTCTTTAAGCGTTTATCTCATTACGTTCCTTCCCCAAAAACACGGAGTCTTGCGATTTTTGCTGGGATGAAGAACGATTTTTTTGAAGTTTATGAGTTACCCCAACCGTGGAAGTTGACTCTTTCTTTTGGCCCCTACCCCTATGTGAAGCCTCTTTCTGCAATCCTTGACGAGTATCGAAGGATATTCCTGGTTCTCGTGGACCACAGAGAAGCCCGTTTCTTTGAAGTTTACATAGGAGAGGTCCGGGAACACGAGCCTTACCATTTTGAAGTCCCTCAAAAGGTTAGGGAAGGTGGATGGTACGGTCTTGACGAATGGCGAATTGCTCGGAGCATAAAAAACAAAATGCTCCACCACTTCCAGGAAATCTCTGACATTCTCCTTGACCACTTTCGCCAGAAGCGCTTTGAGGTTCTCTTTGTGGGTATAAAGGGAGAGGATTACTTTCTTTTTGAACGTGTTCTCCATTCCTACCTTAAGGAACGGCTCAGGGGGAGAGTGGAGGTGGGTCCCAAGAGCGATTTCCCTGAAATACTTGAGACCGCTTTGAAAATTGAGAAGGAAGTTCTGGACGAGGAAGACAATCTTCTCATCAATCGCCTGGTGACCATGGTGGGGAATGCCGACTTGGCCACGGTGGGGATAGCCAATGTCCTCAGGGCGGTGTCCTTTGGTGCCTGTCAGGTACTCGTCGTGGACGAAAGCTACAGGGAGTCGGGATTCCTCTGCGCATCGTGTGGAACGATGGCGCTCTCTGAAGGAGCGTGTGAGCTCTGTGGACAGGAAAGGGAGAGAATCGACAATGTTGTGGAAGAGATGCTTGAGTTGGTCGTCCTCCAAAAAGGTGAAATAAAGTACATCAGTCCTTCTAACGATAAGCTTGGGGCAATACAGCGCATCGGGGCTTTCCTTCGTTTCCAAGTGTGAGGTGAGGAGAATGGACGCACAAAGGGAATACTTTTTAGTTCTGGACTGTGGGGCAACGAGCATAAGGGCTGTGGCGATGGACCCCAGAGGAAACATTCTTTCTTTAGCCTCTTTCCCCAACGCTCCTAAGCACCAGGAGGGGACGGAACACTATCTTGTGTGGGATCTTGAAGAAATATGGGAAAAACTCTGCCAGGCCGTCCGGAGAATCATCACTGAAGTCGGACAGGAAATACGGGCCGTGGCGGTCACAACCTTTGGGGCCGACGGAGCGCCGGTGAGAGAAGACGGGAGTCTCGCCTATCCAGTCATTTCCTGGCAATGTTCCCGTACAGAAAACTGGGCAAGAAGAGTCGTTGAGCTTCTCAGTGCTCGAGAAATATTCAGGATAACGGGGTACCAAGTCATCCCCTTTAATACCCTCTTGAAGCTCCTCTGGCTGAGAGAAAATGCCCCTCAGGCCTTGGATGAAGCGAAGTGCTTTCTCATGATGCCAGGGCTTTTGAATCTCAGACTCACGGGAGAGGCGACTGTTGATTACACTTCAGCGTCCACAACCATGATGATGGATATCAAAGAAAGAAAGTGGTCCAAGCGACTCCTCTCTCTTGCCGGATTGAGTCCCGACTTTTTCCCCCGAATGGTGAAAAGCGGTGAGATTATCGGGACAGTCACTGAGAAAACGAGTCAGGAGACCGGTATACCCCGGGGAACTCCGGTAACCTCTGCGGGTCACGACACTCAGTTTGCCATCATCGGTTCTCTCGCTAAGGAGAATGAGCTCGTTTTGAGTTCTGGTACCTGGGAGATTGCCGCTCTACGGCTTCCTTACTATCGAGATTCAGAGATCGCCTTCTCCATGGGAATGCTGGTGGAACTTGATGCCGAAGAGGGGTTATGGAATCCCCAGATGCTCATGATTGCTGGCGGAGTTGTGGAGTGGGTTCGTCGGCACTTTTTCGCCGATATCAAAGATGAGAAAAACATCTATGAACGTATCATCGAAGCTGCTTCTTCCGTGGCTGCAGGAGCGGGAGGGGTCTTCCTTGTACCCTCCTTCATGCCCTCGGGTCCTCACAAACCCTATGGAACCAGAGGAACAATCCTTGGTCTTGGTCTTACCTCGGACCGGGCCCAAATTGCCAGAGCTGTCTTTGAGGGACTCGCCTTTCAACTCAAACAGGCCATCCATGCTATCAAAGAAGCTTTCTTTTGGGAACCCCAGAAGATTGTTGTAGTAGGAGGAGGAGCAAAGAACTGGCTGTGGAATCGCATTCGTGCCGACGTTTTGAACCTTCCGGTTGTCGTCACTTCCTGCGAAGAGGCAACGGTCCTTGGAGCCACTCTCTTTGCCATGATGGGAGTGGGGTACGCCAAAAGCCTTGACGAGGCCAAAAAGAACATTTCCCTCACCACTCGCATCTTTGAACCATCTCCAGGACGGGAAGTGTATGATGAACTCTTTAAGCGTTATACTCGAATCCCCTTACTCCTTGAGGAACACTACAAAGCTTGAATAGAGTCACCACCGTGGAGGTATTGCAAGGCGATATTCTCCACGGTGGTGACGATCGAGCGGCACTTTTCCCTGAGATTTCCTTCCCGGTACTGCTTGAGACCCTCTTCGGTGTTGAGACGAACGCCGATGAGACTCAAGCAATCAAGGTGCCCCAGGTTTTTTCCTACTGCCTTGAGGAAGGACTCCACAAGGAGATAGAGTCTGTCCCTTGTTTCCTTGTCTTGAGGATTGCTTCGGCCAAAGCGTATTCCCAGGGCCATGACTGCACCGGTCACTGCCCCACAGATGCCTCCTGTGTGGCCTATCCCTCCTCCAAAACCGGTAGCGATTCGGGGTATGAAGGGACTTTCAATTCCCATTTCCTGACAGAGAGCCAAGAGAACAGATTCTGCACAGTTGAAGCCCTCTCGGTGATATTCTGAAGCTAAGGACATCCTCTCATCTCCCTTCTCTTTTCAAAAGATTTGCTGTTTCCCGGGCCACCATGAGCTCCTCCCATGTCGGTACAACCCACACTTCTGTCGAGGAATTGCTGATTTTCCCCTCTTTTCCGCCAACCGTGTTTCTGTTGAGCTCCGGGTCAATGGAGATACCCAAGAAGGTAAGACTCTGGCAAATTTCCTGACGTATGAAGGAGTCATTCTCCCCGATGCCACCGGTGAATACCAGACTCTCAAGGCCATTCATGAGAGCAGCAAAGCCCCCGATGTACTTCTTCACCTGGTACACGAAAACTTCTATAGCCAGACGGGCTCTTGAGTTACCCTCCTGGGCTGCTCTCTCTATTTCCCACATCTCTCCGCTGACCCCTGAGATGCCCAAAAGACCTGATTCCTTCGTGAGGAGGCGATTGAGGTCCTGAGGGGAAAGTCCTGCCTTTTCCTCAAGGTATAGAAGAACCTGTGCATCAAAATCTCCTGGACGGGTAGACATTATGACACCACTTTGAGGGGTGAATCCGCTTGAGACGTCAAAGGACTTCCCATCTTTTATGGCACAGATACTGCATCCACTTCCTAAATGGCAGGCTACGACCTTCCTGTGGAGAGGGGTGAGTGTGGCGATGCGCTCGGCAATGTACCGGTATGAGTTGCCGTGAAATCCCAATTTCTCCAAGCCGTATTGAGTGCTCAAGTGCCATGGGAGGCCATAAATCCGGTGAGCCTGGGGTAGAGACAGATGAAAAGTGGTCTCAAAAACCCCCACTAAGGGAACGCGAGGGACGATTCTGCGGAAGATTTCTATAGCGAGGAGAGCTGGGGGATTATGTACCGGGGTTACTCCAGCGAGATCCTTCAAAGCCTCAAGAACAGCATCATCAATGAGGCTCGTCTGGGTGACCTTCTTCCCACCGTTGATGAGCTTTATCCCTATGGCCTCGAGTTCTGAGAGACTCCGGAGGTGTCCACTCTCGGTGAGTGCCTCAAGCATGAGATGCAATCCCTTCTCGTGGTCGAGACAGGGCTCGGTTTTAGAGATGACCCCTTTCTGGGATTTCTGTTCTAACAGGGAATCTGGTCGATATAGACGCTTGATGCTTCCTCGAACGAGAGACTTTTCTTCCTCGCCTATTTCAAAGAGTTCATATTTTATGGAGGAGCCTCCACTATTCACTGCCAAAATGCGCACTTTATTTTCCCTCCCTTCTCCTTAGCTTTTCCACAATTCGGCAGAAGTTGCAAATTTCTTGAGTGGTGGGCATGCCACATCTTGTACATTCTCCCAGCGCGGGAAAGTTTTCTTTCTCCACAAAGTATCTCTTACCTTTTTCAAGAAACCCTAAAAGGAACATGTGCTTTGTTCCTGGGGATTTTTCTTCAAGAAGTGCTAAGGCCTCCTTATAATCGAGGCTTTTGGCTCTCTGAGAGAGGGGACACCGCTCGGGAACAAAAGGGATGTGATGGAGTCCTGCGTACTGCAGAATCTCCTCCTCAGTCAGGGTATAGAAGGGTTTTACCTTCCGAGTCATTTTGGGGTGCGGACTGGGAAGACAGGGGTCCTGATGGGCGAGATACTCCACCTGCCAGTGGAGCACGTTACCCAGGAGGGTTGCTGCTTCATCATCCAGATTGTGGCCGGTGGCATACACATGAAAGCCCTTCTCAAAAGCGAACCGGTTCAGAAGATGGCGCTTGATGGTGCCGCAGAGAGAGCAAGGCGCTCGCTCCCGAAGCCTCTTGGTCGCCTCCGGAAGATAGCACCCTATGAAGTCCCCGATGTTGATGATATGCAGAGGTAGACCATGGAGGCAGGAGAAATTCTCTACCACCTCTTTGGACCTTTCCGAATGCTCTCCAATACCGAGGAACACATGGACTCCTGTCACCTTGTATCCCGCCCGGTGAAGGTAGTACCAGAGGGTCATACTGTCCTTCCCGCCTGAAACCCCCACAAGGATATTTTCTTCTCTGGTAAACATTCGTCTTCGGCGGATGGCTTCCTCCACCTGGCGTTCAAAGAAAAGATCGAAGCACTCTTCACAGAAGGCGGCGTTGTGACGCCTAAGCTTTACAAAGGCGGGTTTCTTGCACCGGGTACATTTCATTCCCTTTGCTCCATTCCTCTCTTTCCCCTAAGTATACACTAAGGTACCATCGTCAAGAATCCTGTCAGGTTCTTGTTTTTTTTGGGTTCCTTAGTATAATAGAAAGTGGGTGGCGGTGTAGCTCAGGTGGTCAGAGCATCCGGCTCATACCCGGAGTGCCGGGGTTCGAATCCCTGCACCGCCACCAGACTGCGAAGGGTTTAGCAGTGGGAATACTGGAAAAGAGAGTCTACCGGTTCATCAAGGAGCATTCCCTCTTTGCTCCTGCATCTTTGGTACTTGTAGCCTTCTCCGGAGGTCCAGATTCCACCGCCCTTGCAGAGCTCCTCTATCGCCTGAGGTCTTCTCTCAATGTAGAGCTTTTGCTCCTTCATGTGAACCACATGCTGCGGGGTGAGGAATCCGAACGGGACGAAGCTTTCTGCCTTCATTGGGCGAGGGAGCGAGGGATATCCATCGTCGTGGAGAGGAGAAATGTGCAGTCCGTGCGCAAGTCGCAGAAACTTTCTCTGGAGGAAGCAGCTCGTCTGGTACGATACGAGGTTTTTAAGGAATACGTGGAAAAGGAGGGTGCTTCCTGTGTTGCTCTAGGGCACACCTATGAGGACCAGGTGGAGACGGTCCTCATGAACATCATTCGGGGGACAGGCCTCTTCGGACTTTCTGGCATGCTTCCCAAAGAAGGGATATACGTCCGACCGCTTCTTAGTGTACGACGGAAGGAAATTCGTGAATTCCTCACCAAAGAAGGCATCTCTTTTGTTGAGGATAGTTCTAACCTTGATCTCTCCTTTCTCCGCAATAAAATTCGTCACGTCCTTCTCCCCCTCCTTGGGGAAGTGAATCCCAGGGTCTCCGAGGCCATTTTCCGACTCTCTCTCAATGCTCGGGAGGTCACGAGTTGTCAGAGGGCGCCTTCTCTTCCTATAGTGAGAACACAAAATGCTCTGTGTGTTGACCTCGATGTCTTCCTTCTCGCCTCACCTGGAGAGCGAGAACTCATGGTACGGCATTTTCTCAAAGAGGCACGAGGAACGCTTTGGGACATCACCCGGAGTCAAATAGAAAGTATAGTGCGTCTTGTGGAAAAAAGGAAGGGAGAGGTGTTTCTTCCTGGAAAAATGCAGGTCTTCGTGAACTCAGGACGCCTTTGGGCCTCCCCCTCACCTTTGCCCCTGGTGGAAATACCCCCCTTTTGCTTTCCTCTTGAACTCCCGGGAACCTCTCTTGTTCCTGAGCTTGGCCTTGTCATAGAGGGGGGTTTTCTTTCACCGTCCTCTCTGGAAAAGAGGACAGTGTGGCAGACCGCCATGGACTCTGAGAAGTGCGTGCCTCCTTTTTATCTTCGAAACTTCCGAGAGGGTGACCGTATCGTATGGGCTGGCAAGAAGAGGAAGGTCAAGGAACTTTTCGAGGAATTTGGTATTATTCGAGAGTGGAGGAGACTGCTTCCCTTTCTCTGCGATCAGGAGAAGATCCTCTGGATGCCCGGTTTGGCCCTTGACGAAAGGGTGAGAGTTCAGGAAAATAGCAAGAGCATTCTCTATGTCCGGATGTGGAAGCCCAAGGGGTGAAACTGTGGAGAGTTGTGTTGAAAAGATCCTCATATCGGAGGAAGAGATTCAAAAAAGAGTTCAAGAGTTAGGAGAGAAGATTACCAGGGATTACCAGGGTCGGGAGATAAGAGTAGTGGGAGTTTTACGGGGCGCCTTTATCTTTATGGCCGATCTTGTTAGGAATATTCATCTCCCCTTGAGCGTTGATTTTATGTCGATATCGAGTTACGGGGACGAGTGCGAGACGAGTGGTATAGTGCGCATCCTCAAGGACCTTGATAAACCCATAACGGGTCGGCACGTTCTCATCGTCGAGGACATTGTAGATACTGGTCTGACCCTGAGGCACCTTCGGGAGGTTCTTTTGACGAGGGAACCGGCCAGTCTCAAAATCTGCGCACTCTTGAGTAAACCGGAGAGGAGAGTCGTGAAAGATTTGAAAATAGATTACCTGGGATTCGAAATCCCCAATTTTTTTGTGGTGGGGTATGGGTTGGACTACGCCGAGCGTTACCGGAATTACCCCTTCATCTTTGTTTTAAAGTCAGAATGCCTGGGGGAAGGAAAGGATAGGCGGGGATGAATAACATTCCTGGTGGAAGATTCTACCGAAACCTTGGTTTTTACCTGCTCTTCCTCATCATCGTTATTTCCCTGGCCACTTCTCTTATGCAACGGGAAGCCCCTCCCCAGGTGTTTACCTACAGCCAGTTCCTTGACGCTGTTCAGCGCGGGGCAGTAAGAAAGGTCGTCATCGCTGATCGAAACATCGATGGACAGATGTATGATGGCACTCGCTTCACCACCTATGCCCCTGAAGATCCAGAACTCATTCACATCCTTCGTAACCAGGGTGTGGAAATCGAAGCCCGCCCTCCTGTTGAGCCCTCCTGGTGGACGAGGATCCTGAGTTCTCTTTTGCCTACCCTCCTCCTCATCGTGGTGTGGATTTTTCTCCTCCAGCAAATCCAGGGAGGGAGCAAGGTTACTTCCTTTGTGAAAAGCAGGGCAAAGATGGTGGATCCGGAGAAGGTTAGAGTCACCTTCGATGACGTTGCTGGAATCGATGAGGTTAAAGAAGAGCTCAAAGAGGTGGTAGATTTCTTGAAAAATCCTCGGAAGTTCCAGAAGATCGGGGCTCGAATCCCCCGGGGGGTCCTGCTCTATGGTCCTCCGGGAACGGGGAAAACTCTCCTTGCCAGGGCCATAGCTGGGGAAGCGGGGGTTCCCTTTTTCAGTATCAGTGGTTCGGACTTCGTAGAGATGTTTGTGGGGGTTGGAGCAGCACGGGTACGAGACCTCTTTGCAAACGCCAAGAGGAATGCCCCTTGTATCGTCTTTGTGGATGAGCTTGATGCCGTTGGTCGACACCGGGGAGCAGGTCTTGGAGGAGGACATGATGAGCGGGAACAAACGCTCAATCAACTCCTCGTGGAGATGGACGGATTTGACCCCAATCAGGGGGTCATTCTCATTGCTGCCACCAACCGCCCCGATATTCTTGACCCGGCGTTGCTTCGTCCGGGGAGGTTTGACCGCCGCATCGCTGTTCCTCAGCCTGACGTACAGGGAAGGGAGGCGATCCTCAAGGTTCACGTCCGTGGAAAACCTCTGGGGAAAGACGTCGATCTCAAGGTTTTAGCCCGCCGTACTCCTGGATTTGTGGGGGCCGATCTTGCAAACTTAGTCAACGAGGCGGCCATTCTTGCCGCTCGAAGGGGTAAGGACGTCATTAACATGGAGGACTTTGAAGAAGCGATCGACAAGGTCATCGCTGGTCCGGAAAGGAAAAACATTATCATAAGTGAGCGAGAAAAACGTATCATCGCCTACCACGAGGCGGGACATGCTCTGGTGGCCAAAGTTTTGCCCAACAGCGATCCGGTACATAAAATATCCATCATCCCTCGAGGAGGAGTTGCTCTAGGGTATACTCTTCAACTTCCTACCGAAGACCGTTACCTCCTCACAAAGCAGGAGCTTCTTGCCCGTCTTTCCATTCTCCTTGGTGGACGTGTTGCTGAGGAGGTGGTTTTTAAAGATGTCACCACTGGGGCCCATGACGATCTCAAAAAGGCTACCGAGATTGCCCGGGAAATGGTCTGCGAGTACGGGATGAGCGAACTCCTTGGTCCACTCACTCTGGGAAGAAAACATAAGGAAGTATTCCTGGGAAGGGATATTGCCGAGGACCGAAACTACAGCGAGGAGATTGCCTATGCCATCGACAAAGAAGTGCGGACGTTAATCGATAAGGCCTACGAAGGAGCCAAGGATATCATCACCCGGTACCGGGAAAAACTCGATATGCTGGCGCAGGAGCTTGTGGAAAAAGAGGTCCTGGGGAGGGAGGATATCGAACGAATCCTTGATATGCCCCAGGATGAAAGCTCTTACAGAGGGGGAGAAAGCATCCATGAAAGCGAACACGCTTAGGATTGGCCTGACGGGAATGGCCAGCATGGTAGTGGACGATGAAAGCACGGCAAACCGTTTCGATCCTGACATGGTGCCAGCTTTTGCTACTCCAATGCTCGTTTCCCTTATGGACAACGCAGCTCATGAAGCAGTAAAACACCACCTACCAGAGGGATATGTGAGTGTGGGGACGCGAATCAGTATATCTCATGTGGCTGCCACCCCAAAGGGTATGCGGGTCACAGCCAGGGCAACTCTCGTTGAGGTTTATCGAAACCGCCTTGTCTTCGAGGCCGAGGCCTTTGACGAGGTAGAGAAAGTGGGAGAGGGACGTTTGGAGAGGTTTGTGGTGAATAAAGAGTGGTTCATGAAGAAACTCGAGGCGAAGTCGAACATGAAAGCATCGTCTCAAGCATAGAGAGAGGTTAGATGGTGCCATGAGACAGTTTGCCGTTTTCGGTCTTGGAATTTTCGGAAGCAGTATTGCCGTAGCCCTGTATCAGCAGGGATTTGCTGTTTTAGGAGTAGACATTGAAGAAGACCCGGTTAAAGAAATGGCGGGGAAAATTACCGAAGTCGTTCAGGCCGACACCACTGATGAAAAGGTTCTTGAAGCTTTGGGAGTCAAAAACTTCGATGTGGCCATTGTGAGCATAGGCAACGACATCCAGTCGAGCGTCCTCACCACGCTTGCGGTCAAAGAACTGGGGGTTCCCTTTATTGTTGCCCGGGCTATCAATGAGATGCATGGGAAAATCCTTGAGAAAATCGGAGCCGATCGGGTTATCTTCCCAGAGAGGGACATGGCCTTGAAAGTGGCAAAAACCCTGGCCTTCCCCAACGCCATAAGGACCGAGGAGCTCTTTCCGGGTTACAGCATTATAGAGACTAAGCTTCCCCCATCCCTTTATGGTATGTCTCTGGGGAAAGCGCAGTTGCGCAACCGCTATGGCGTCACGGTTTTGGCCATAAAGAGGAGCGATGAGTACTTAGTTTCGCCTTCGGCCGATGAGGTGCTTACCAAAGGAGACATCGTTTACATTTTGGGCAATGAGCAGCAGCTGCGAAAGTTCTTTAGAGAAACTGCTGAAACTCGGAATGGAAGGGTTGTGGAGGTATGAAAGCTCAGCTTGAGTGCTTCATCTGCAACATTCGTCAGGCTCAAGAGGCGGCAGAGATCGCGGGAGGAGATTTCGACCTCCTCTGGAAGGTTTCCCAGAAGGTCTGTGCTCTGTACGCCCAGGCAGACCCCCGCTGGACCCCCGCCTACATGACCACCTTAGCACACAATATCGCCAAGGAGGTAACCGGCGTCGAGGATATTTTCTACTCCCTCAAGAAGCACTACAATTGCATGGCTCTTGAGCTTTATCCAAGACTCAGGGAGTTCGTAGACCGAGGGGAAAATCGGCTGGAACGGGCGGTTTGTGTTGCCATTGCCGGTAATATTATCGATCTTGGAGTATACCGGGGAGTGGACGCAGAGAGCATCCTCAAACAAATGGAGAATGTTCAATGGGGAAAGTATGATTTCTCAGTCTTTGCCGAGGATGTTGAGAGAGCCAGGACTATTGTATACGTTGGAGACAATGCTGGAGAAATAGTTTTTGATCGAATCCTTGTAGAGGAGATAAAGGCACTCGGAGAGAAGGAAATCTTTTTCGTGGTCAGGAGTGGGCCGATTTCTAACGATGCCCTCCTTGAGGATGCTTATGAGGCAGGACTTGACGGCCTTGTACATCTCCTCACTACAGGGGGGGCGGAAACAGGCGTAGACCTGGCGAAGGCACCAGCTGAGCTTCAAGAAATCTGGAAAAGGGCGGATGTCATCATATCTAAGGGACAGGGAAACTTTGAAAGTCTGAACGGGAGGAAGGAAAACATCTACTTCCTGCTCAAGGCTAAGTGTGTTCCTGTGGCGAGGGAATTTGGCGTTCCTCAAGGGGCACTCATTCTGAAAAGGAATCTTGGGTGAGGAGCATGGGCAGAGTAAACCTTGTTCGCTCAGGCGGGGGTATAGTGGTGAAAAAACAGGATAATCGGTGGGATGTCCTTTTGGTACGCAAAAGGGGAGCTTCGATGTGGACCTTGCCTAAGGGGCACCTTGAGGAGAAAGAAGGAGAGGAAGAGGCAGCCCGGCGAGAGGTGGAGGAAGAAACCGGGTGCAGGGTGGTGGTGGGACCTCGAATTGGGGAGATATCCTTCACCTACGAGAGGGATGGTCGATGTTTTGAAGAGCATGTCTCTTTTTACCTTATGGAGGCAGGGGAAGAGGGGCCGATAAAAACTGAAGAAGAGATTGCAGAAACAAGGTGGTTTGATTTTCCTTCCGCCTTAGGAGCCTTAACCTATGAGAACGAACGGAATATTTTGCGTCAGGCCTGGGAATGTCTGGATGCCGGAAGGTGAAATTTTTAGGAATTTCTCCTTGCGATAGTGACAAAATCCTTGACAGTACGCTAAAATACTGAAAGGGGGAGGGGAAGGCTCAGGAAAGCCGGTCCCTCAAACGTAGTTGCACCAACCGAGCAAGGAGGTTAAAGGAGTGGAGCTGCTCAAAATCTCTTCAAGAACCAGACCGGCAGCCTTAGCTGGAGCACTCACCGGAGTCATTCGTGAGCATGGACGGGCGGAAATGCAGGCAGTAGGAGCTGGTGCTGTTAACCAGGCAGTAAAAGCGATCGCTATAGCGAGGGGATATCTTGCCCCAAGTGGTATAGACCTTGTCTGTATCCCGGCTTTCGTGGATGTAAAAATTGACGATACGGAAAAAACTGCTATACGTTTCATTGTACTTCCGGCTTAAATTTAATTTCAATTTACTTCTTAAAAGGGGGGTTTGGGAAAAATGAACAAACAGGATTTGGTGGGTACTCTTGCTGAGGAACTGAAGAAAGAGGGTTTGAGTATCACCAAGAAGGACACCGCCCGAGTTGTGGACAAGATGCTCGAAGTGATCGAAAACACCTTACGCAAAGGAGAAAAGGTGCAACTTGTAGGATTTGGTACTTTTGGGGTGAAAAGGAGAGCAGGAAGGAGAGGGAGAAACCCGCAAACGGGTAAGGAGATCCATATTCCTGCGACGAAAGTGCCTTTCTTCCGTCCTGGAAAGCTCTTGAAGGAAGTAGTGAAGTA
>Ga0315298_1008082_pt1 | contig 13570 bp, 13 predicted proteins | sample WHS_1_MG_FD_203077 | JGI IMG/M metagenome (GOLD analysis project Ga0315298, IMG submission 203077) | Extremophilic microbial mat communities from Washburn Hot Springs, YNP, Wyoming, USA - WHS_1_MG | ecosystem: Environmental > Aquatic > Thermal springs > Hot (42-90C) | place: USA: Wyoming...
GCAAAAAGCGATACGTAAGACCGTGTCATACTGGAACTTTTTGCCCCCGGATGAACTGGAAAACCTGCTCCGACTATACAAAAGGGTGTCAAGCAAGACCCTAAGAATCTCTAAAATCTTCGGCATTGAAGGGAAAAAGCTACTAAAGCCTGAAGATGATTACGATGCTCTTAAGGACTTTATTCATGCGTATGAGGGTACTACCACTACAATTGAAGAGATGCACCTGGAGTTCCAGAAGCTATTGCATGACCATCCCGCTTTAGAAGAGCGCCTGAATATGCTGCCCGGTCGTGTATTCAGTGGTAAAGAGCACCCTTCCCCTGGCGCCAAGGCGGTATTTTTCTGCTATTCGCTGCCAGCACCTAGCCTTGAGCCAAGCAGAGATAAGGAAGAAGAGGCTGAGAAGTGGACTGAGGCGACCGGTTACACCCAGTGGTATCTATATGACCTTGCCTCTGAAAAGGTGGTTGAAGAACCGGCGGAAATCGTGGCTCTTATCCGTAGTACACCTGAAACTCCCAGATACCGCTCCCTCATTAATGAGACTCTCACGGACATCCGTAAGAAAATAGAAAAACACATCAAAAATACGTATTTCAAGAAAGTGCAAGCGCCGCTTGGTATTAAAGCCAGGCTTAAGGCGTGGATGGAACTATCCTGAGTGGGGGTTCTTGTGCCATGATAACAGAGGAGAAGGTTCATGCTATCGATGATACCCAATCGCTGTTAGCCTTCATGTCCGAGGAGCTGGACTGGGACCTGCCATCACCTGCCACTGTTGATGAGTTGACCTTCGAATGGACAGGCACTGAGCTTAACTTGAGCGAAAATGTCGCCTGCAAGCTTAAAAGTGGTTCTATCAAGCAGATACAACCGTTCCGGAAGGGTCAGCCTTGGGGAATATTTCTCATTGATTTTGCTACCCCGCATCTGTACACCACCGCCCTGAGACAGGTCTTGCGCCGTCTGGTGCCCTCACGCCGAACGCAGAAACCGAATATACCCGCTTGGCAAAGCGAAAACCTGCTTTTTATATGTACCAGCGGTGACCAGGAGTTCACTTTCGCACACTTCAGCGGTGAAAAGCCGGAGCGTGCTAAAATTACCACCTTCGGCTGGACACCCCAGGAACCCGTACGCACCCTCTGCGAGTTCAACCTGCCTGCCCTCCGCTACGACTATACGTGGGACGACGATAAATGGCTCAAGGAATGGCAGCGGGCGTTCGATGTCGAGAAAGTAACCAGGAAATTTTTCGATGACTATACTAAGGTCTTCGTTGAACTCCAGAGAATACTTCATAACCAGGTGAAGAGTGAAGCGGGCGATGAGGCTGCTAAGGTCTGGGCGCACGATTATGCCCTCCAGTTTTTGAATCGCCTGATGTTCATCTATTTTATCCAGAAGAAGAAATGGCTGGGTGAGAACCCCAGATTGACGCGCCACTTCTGGCAGGCTTACCGCGACAGCGGTCAACCGGCGGACACATTCTTTAAGAACTGGCTCTCGGTGCTGTTCTTCGAGGCATTCAATAACCAGTATCAGAATCGTGCCGACTATATCAAGCGTTTCCCGGAAGACGTACACCAGGCATTGAGCCGGGCACCATACCTTAATGGTGGCTTGTTTTCTCGAAACCGGCTCGATACCCAGCACACGGTCAATATACCGGATGATTTCTTCAAACTGCTATTTGAAAGTTATGAGGGAGGCCCGGGATTCTTTGAGCGGTACAACTTCACCATCAGTGAGACCACGCCTCTTGACCAGGAAGTGGCTGTAGACCCGGAGATGATAGGTAAGGTCTATGAAAGCCTGGTCAATATTACCTTTGAGGGAGTTTCGGAAGAGGACCTGCGTGGCGGCGCCGGTATCTTCTATACCCCCAGGGTGGAAATAGACCTGATGTGCCGTCTTTCCCTGGTTGACTGGCTCACCAATCATGTGGGAGAGAAATACAAGCCCCTCCTTTACCAGACAGTCTTCGCCTATGACCCCAAAGAGAAGGAGGAGGCGGATAGGTGCCTTGCCGACGAAAACCTGTGGTCAAGGCTGGATGAGCTACTGCGCAGTATCACGGTGCTTGACCCCGCCTGCGGCTCCGGCTCTTTCCTCATCGGCATGCTTCTCGTCCTTGATGACCTGATGGCGCGGGCCGAGTCTCAACTCGGGCGGAAACAGACCCAGTTCGTGCGGCGCAAGGAGATTATCGCCAATAGCCTTTACGGTGTGGACGTTATGCCCTGGGCGGTGCATGTCGCTGAACTCAGGCTCTGGCTCCAGCTCGTTATTGAGACTGAGCACCAGTGGTATGAACTAAAAGCCGAGCCAATGTTGCCCAACCTCTCCTTCAAGCTCAGGCCCGGCGATAGCTTGGTGCAGGAGGTCGGCGGCGTCAATTTCGGCTTGCATCACAAGCATCAGGACATACCGGCGTCATTGAAAGGCAAGCTCACTCACTTAAAAGCGGAAAAACTCAAGTTCTACCGCAATGACCCCCAGGCTAAATTCAAGACTGAGGCTGCACTAAAGCAGGAAGAGCTTAATATCTTCCGGGAAATATTGGACTATCGCGTGCAGAAGCTCGAGGAAGACATCAAGTCCCTCACCCGGCGCATTGAGACACCGCAGGCGCAGGCGGTAATGCCCGGCATGGAGCCAAAGGCTATCCAGGCTCCGCTGGCTATCCAGCAGTGGAAGGAAGAACGCACCAAGTTGGAAGAGGAATTAAAAGAAGTCCGCACCGCCCGGGAAGCTCTCCGCACCACTCAGGATATTCCTTTTGTCTGGGATATTGCCTTTGTGGAAATCTTCCGTGGGGAGAAAGAGGGCTTTGATATCGTCATCGGGAATCCGCCCTATGTCCGGCAGGAGAACATTGAAGACCCCCAGGAAGTCTATGATAAAGCCACCTATAAAGCCAAGCTCCAGCAATCGGTCTACGCCGCCTATCCGGCTTTCTTCGGCTATAATGGGGCAAAGAATACGGTCGCCCGCAAGATTGACGGCAAGAGTGACTACTACGTCTTCTTCTATCTGCACGGGCTCAAACTGCTCAATGAAAGGGGCAGCTTCTGCTTTATTACCTCCAACTCCTGGCTGGATGTGGGCTACGGCAGAGACCTCCAGGAGTTCCTGCTCAAACACTGCCATATCAAGATGATTCTGGACAACGAAAAGAAGCGCAGCTTTGCCAGCGCAGGCGTAAATACGACCATAGTGCTCTTCTCGCCACCAATACGTACTCAACCAGACGATAAGGCTACGTTTATCATGTTTAAGGTTCCCTTTGAAGAGATTCTCTCGCCGGTGATTTTTGATGAGGTAGAAAACGTTGAGTCAATAGGTGATTCAAAGGTATTTGAACTTGCATCCCCTAGGGGTCAGAAAACACACGTTCATCAACTTTCCAGAAATGAATTCCGTGTCCGGCAGGTTCTTCAGACAGAGTTGTTGCAAGATGATATTGAATTTGAAGAGGATGACAACGGCACGCTTGGTCTCGGCCAGGCTGCCTACCGGGGCAATAAGTGGGGTGCCAAATATCTGAGAATGCCTGAATTTATCTACCCTTATCTTGAGCGGCAATGCCTGGTGCCTCTGGCAAGTGTATGTGAGTTGGAGTACGGAAACAAAACGGGAATCACAGATTTCTTCATCTTGAGCAACGACGGAGCAGAAGAATGAGGCATAGAAAGAAACTTCCTAAAACCTATTATCACCTCTACTCACCAGATAGAGCGCTTAATCATTACTAAAGAGTCGTTAGAAAAACTTGTCTTTGTCTGCCCATTTTCTCTCAATACCCTTAGTCGTAGAGGATATGCTGGAGCTGCTTCGTACGTGAAATGGGGTAAAAAGCAGGTGACGCGCAAAAAGGGCAGGCACACCATTGAGGAGGTAGCATGGCCGGATGTTCCGTCAGTGCAAGGTAATAGCCCGGAATGGCACTGTATGAATCTAAAGCCGCCGGGGGATTTCATAGTACCTTGTCTAATAGATAAGCGTTTCTTGTTTGCAGCTAATCCCAACGAATACCCAGATACTAACATGTTTTTCCATGGGCGCTTTAAAGAAAGAAGAAACGCTAAAATTGGATGCGCCGTCCTCAACTCAACGATTACATACTTGTTAGCGGAGATTTTCGGACGTGGTAAAGGTCTGGGTGGCTTAAACCTTTATGGTCCTGAATTGAAGACATTGCCCATACCCAACCCAACGTTATTCGTAGATACGAGACGCAAGCCGCTCCTTGATGCATTCCAAAGGCTAGCCTCCAGAGAGGTAAAAAGTATCTTTGTAGAGTTAGGTCTACCTGAACCCTGCACTAACGAGGCACATCCTTATTGCAACATTATTGCGGAAGACTTATCTTTAGATAACGTGCTTCCTGACAGGAGAGCACTAGACAAAATTGTTTTTGAGGCTCTTGGGCTGACGGAGGCCGAACAGCTTGAGGTGTACCGGGCGGTGGTGGAGCTGGTCAAAAATCGGCTGGTGAAGGCGGGAAGTGTGTAAAGACAAAGGGGGTTCACCATGGACCGCAATGAAGTATCTGCCGCATTTGAGATTGTGCTGGAAGAGATTGAGACGGTGGTTGACAGCCTCAACCAGGATGGCGCCGGCGCCTTCCAGAAGGGGGACTATGATACCGCCAGGGGGCTCATTGAGATTGCCACCAGGCTTGCCGAGTTCCGCGGTAAGGTGCGCGGCCTGCAGAAGGAGTGGGACAACATCTTCAGCACCAGAATTCCCAGAAAACCGAGCAAGAGGCGGCGCTTCCAGCGCCTTGAGCGCGGTCTCCGCACCTCAGAAGACACCTTCCGCCGTCCTATTCTGGAAACACTGGTGGAAATGGGCGGCTCGGCACCGGTCAACGAGGTCCTGGATAAGATAGAGACGAAGATGAAAAACATACTCAATAACTATGACTGCCAGCCTCTACCCTCTTATCCTAATACCGTCCGCTGGCGCAACACGGCACAATGGTGTCGCAACGCCCTAGTGCAGGAGGGATTGCTCAAGGCAGACTCGCCACGCGGCGTCTGGGAGATTTCGGATAGAGGAAGGGAAGCATTGAGGAGGGGGGAGGTGTAGACTTAAGAAGGAGGGCATAACGATGGCTATCTATGGCATCGGGTGTGATTATGACGGCAAAGATGTCGGCAGTGATTTCAACGCGAAGGGCGTAGCATGTATCGGCTGGAAACCAGAAGATAAACCTTACCTATTTGGTATCATGAAAGAAATAGGCATCGGGGATATTGTTATCATCAAAGCGTTTTTTCAGAGAGGCGGGAAGCAGGTTCTTCGGATTAAGGGCGTCGGCATAGTCACAGACAATGTAATTAAGCCTTTGAGAAACCTGGGACACTGCCTTAAGGTTAAATGGTTGAAATATGATGGCGATGGGCTTCTCGAATTGGAATTCACCAAGGAAGAGTTCGATGCGGGAGTTCAGCGGCGAACCACCATTTACAAAGAGTATAACCCGGAGATATGCAAGAAAGTCGTTCAACTAGCAATTACCAACTAAATGGCAAACCAACAGTAAGACTACGGAGCAATTAAATGAGTATACGGTTCCCGAGCCGGAAATGGAAGTTGACTCAAGACTCCGCTGAAAAGGTCAAAGAGCTTCTTCTGGCTGGCGGTGCCATTGAGGACAAAGAAATTAAAAGCACTTTTGAGGTATGGCGAGTGAAATGTTCCGATGCTACAATAACTTACTATACCAGTGGTACTTTATTTTGCACAGAGACAATTGACCCGGCTGTTAAAGAAATGTGCGATTCGATTGCCGCTCTAGCTCAGGCCAATTTTGTCCTACCTTCCAGAGAGTTTCTTATCGGCTTCGACGAGACCGGGAAAGGTGAGGTGCTGGGGCATACTGTGCTTGCCGGAGTGATATTCCCCCAGGGACTCTTCAAAGAAGTCGAAGACTTAATCGGGGTCGCTGATACGAAGAAAAAGAGGACCGTCGGCTATTGGGATGATGCCCTCAAGAGGATAGATACTCTGAAGGCAAAGGGACTCGATTTTCTGATAGACAAAATCCCTCCCTGGCATATCGACCGATTCAACCTGAATAAGATTATGGATGTCGTTTACCAGCGGATACTATCAAATTTCATGCGTAGAATCGAAGCGCCCAGGGTGAGAATTGTTTTCGATGACTATGGAGTCGGTGATACGTTGAAACGGTATATTCGGTCACTTGAAAACGCTGGTGCCGAGGTGATTGTGACCCATGCTGCCGACAGCTCCTATCTTGAGGCAAAACTGGCTTCGGTGGTGGCCAAGAGAGAGCGTGAAAAGGTGATGGAGGCGATTAATAATTCCGCAGAGTTCAAGTTGGAGGGATGTAGCTTAGGAAGCGGTAATGCTGGTGACCCTGACACATTGAACTGGCTCAAGCGGTGGAAAGAAACGTCAAAACCCTGGCCCTGGTTCGTGAAGCAATCCTTTAAGACGGTAAGAGAACTGGACAAACAAACCGGCGAAGCCCACAAAATTGCTCCGCCAATCCGAGAGGGAATTCTTTCCGAGGAATTCAGGAAAGAGTTCGAGGCAGGACGATTCTCGATAACTACGGTCTCTATTGTTTGTCCCAGTTGCGGTGAGCGGAGCAAGGCAGCATTGATAACCACCGACAACGGTAAAACGGTTGGCAGGTGCATATCCTGTAAGAAGGAGATACCCGACTTGGGGCTGACTTTGCGGTATTACTGTGGATATATTCTACCGGACAGTAACATAATCAAGGGGACAATCCTGAGCAAAGATTTAGAAAAATCAAGATTTTTCGAGGGCTTTACAGTTGTCTTAAGTCCGGTGGTCAAATACGAGTGTGATAGCCCGGCTGGTAAAAAGGAACTCGAAAGGCTGGCCAGATTCGCGGCCATCAGTAGAATACGATTAGAAGATATGGGAAAAGCCGCGTCAATTGCCGAGATTGGTAAATTGTCCAGCTTAGAACGGGACGATACTATTAAACAAAATGCGCTATCAACAAACGCCATCCTGATTACCGGCGACAACTCACTCAAGGCATATGCCCAGTCTGCTGGCCTGTTTTCCCTTCATGTCTAAACTAAGCGACATGTGCATCACTTTTTCTTGCTGTAGTACTGCCTGCCTTTTCGCTTCTCCTTGAAGTAAGCGGCGTCATATTCCGGATATAGCAATCTCAACGGGTTACTTACCTCGGCGAGCGTAGCCTTCTTCCCAACCTCTGTCAACCGGTAATAGACTCGTGATGGTGCTGGCAGATAGGAGTCTTGAATACCACTAGGCTCAGTCTTGCCGGTCTCTTCTACCCATCCCAGCCTCTTCAAATGTCCAAAATAGCGGCAGAAGCTGGAGTACCTCATCTTGGTCAGCTTGTAGGGAATGCGGCTGAGATAGCGCTGCAAACGCTCCTGGGCTTCCTCGACGGTAAACGGCGGCAGTCCCTTTCTTTTCCGCTCATCTTCATCCGGGGCGACGGCATCCTCGGCATAGGTGCGGTGCAACGCCGTTTTGTACTGGTAGTGGATGTCCACCATTGGCGCGCCGGCATTCGGGTCTATCTTCGGGCTTCCTTCCGGACCGTTGCCTTTGAGAAACTCCACGATAAACCAGGCACAGCCAAAAGGCCTCAGATAACCGCCTCGCGTGGGGCGGAGTGCTATGTCCATCTCTACTCTCCTTTCCAAGTAAACTTTTTTCAAGTACGCCCACAGCGGGGGCAGGGCATGCCGTTGTAGCCTAGACACTGGTAGCCGCAGTAGGGACAGGCTACCCATTCCTGATTAGAAGCCGATGCACCGTAATAACGCCGGCCACTTAGGCTCTGAAAGCCTATAATCAGAGGCTGAAAGGCCTGCATCATTGCCTGGTAAAACGTAGGCATAAGCGACAGCGCCATCAGCCCTATCATCGCAGCACCAGCAACAGCGAAATCGTTGGTCTCTCTTTTTGCCGGTTTTGCTGGCTCTGCTTTGGTAATCTCTGTTCTTACAGGCTGGATTGTCGCAGTGCCAAAAATGTTGTCCAGCTCCTGCTTAAACCTTTGCCTCTCAAGCGATAGCTTAGGCGTTTCCACAAACGTTGGAAGAGGTTTTTCTATTTCAGGCTTTTCGGGCTCTGGCCTAACCTCTCCAGTTTCCTCTTTGTCGTCATCATCCGGCTCGACCTTCTCCTCGGCTTCCTCTTCGTTCTCATCTTCCTCCTCGACCTCTTCAGCCTCATCCTCAGGTTCTTCGAGCTCAGCGTCTTCCTCTCTTTCTTCCCATCCTTCTTCATCGATGTCAGCGAGGTTCTCGGCAGGTCTGTATTTGCCCTCGCTCTCCTCAATCCGCCGTCTGAACTCCTCTGCCCAGTTGCTACCCATTTCAGTTCCTCCTCTTTCAATATTTGTTTAAGTTAGCCACCTTAGGCGTTCTATTCCCTTCTCGGAAATCCGGTACATTCTCCAGCGCCCCTTTGCCCGCCGGGACCTGACCAGCCTTTGCTTATGGTAGTTGTGCAGCAGCTGGCTGGCGTGGGAAACAGACGGCAAACCCAGTTCGTCGGCAACCTCGCTGGCCGACCACCAGGAGCCGCCGGAGAGAAGTTTCAAAACAGCCCACTTCGCCTCATTCTTTGCCGTCATGGTAAATCACCTTTGCAATCAAAACAGCGTATGTTTGATTAGAAGCCTCAAATCAAACCTAGTATCAGGGTATGCAGTCCCGTCACAGCCGTAATCAAGCATCCACACTTGATTGGCATGGCAGGGGGTGACCCCCTCCCCCGCCTCTAAATGGCTTGAGGAAAGGATGAACTGCATCCGTTCCGGTATACGGACTCCAGTGATTGCTGTAACCTGCGATATCCAATCAACCCTAGTGCCAAATTTCGTCTTTAGGGAAACACCATCAACACTAGTGCCATTATCCAGTGCCCTCATTCCGTAAACGGGCCTGCTTCGTTTACCCTTGCCAGGTGATAATGTCATTGCGGTATCTTCCCTGTCTTCTTGAAAATCTCAATCACCTTTTCTCGGGCTCTTCGGGTCATAAGCTTTGTCGGGTAAGGTAGCTCTCCCCTCGCCCGCTCGTAGCCGTCTTCGTAGCCCTCGTAGTAGCCCTGAGCATACCCGGCGTCCTTCATTTTGCCTGTATCGGGCAACTCAAGGGGCAGGCTGTTAAGTGCCCGCTCGATAATGTCGGATATAGAACATCCCGTAGTTTCCAGATACGCCTGGAGACGTTCGTTGCTTTCCCTGCTCTTCAGCCTGAAGCTTCTGATTGGGTGCTCCTGGTCATATCTGGACCGGCTTGCCTTTCTCTTAACGGGTTTACTTTTTGTCATCGTTTACCACCTCCTTTACGACGTTTCTTGATGCCTATGTGCTTGCCATGAGGACTGCTCATAGTCAGCGTGAGCCTGAGGGGGAATTGTTGATTGTGTGTATCGCACCTTACGGTGTAATTTTCCCGGTCTATGAAGGCTGGAACTTTGCCTATAAAGATTGGCCTCAATCATTGAAGGATGAGTATTCATATAATCCAGAAAAGGCGAAGCAACTTCTGTCTGAAGCAGGTTATCCGAATGGTTTTAAAACACATATTATAGCTCCAGGTGATTTCGATCTTGAACTTTTACAGATCGTTAAAGCCTATTTCCAGCAAATTGGAGTTGAGATGGAGATTCAGGTAGAGACCGGTCCGACTATTAATTCCATTCTTAACCAGAAATTACAGCCTCAAATGGACTACGGTACCGGTGGCACGACGCATCCCTGGATCATGCTAGAAAATATAGCGTCCTGGGGGCAGAACAGGGCGACCCATCATGACACGAACTTCGATCAGCTGGTTAAGAACTTCATGAGTGCCCAAACAACCGAGGAGGCTAAGAAGTGGTCAAGAGAAGCTGATAAATATACACTTGAACAGCATTGGGCATTGCGCCTTGGCATGATTAAGGCCTTCAATATCTGGCAACCATATGTTAAAGGTTACAGTGGAGAAATCTTGCAGGCACCTACTTCTGCTCCCTCAATGTTTTTCTGGTCGAGATTCTGGATAGACCAGAATGCCAAAAGTGCTTTGAAACGTTAATGCCTTTTTAAAACGGGTCTGTTTGAAAAGAGGGTAAAGATGATATTTCTTTACCCTCTTTTGCTTTTCCAGGAGAATCTGATATTATGGTCTTGAGATTAATCGGGAATTACAAACATGATGATGGAAAATGTAGGGAAAATTGATAATTATAAGGTTATTCCATTAACCTCTGATCTGGTAGAGCGGGCTGCGTGGACGTGTACCAGGGCTTTTAAAGATGACCCTGAGATTGTTTATCTTATTCCAGATAGCAAAAAACGGGAAAATTTGCGTTTTTCCTTTGCCCATTTTTTACAGAAGGGTGTGAAACGGGGAAGTGGTGTTTATATTACATCTCCGCTTTGTGAGGGTGTCTCTATCTGGTATCATTCACGGTCCCAACCAGACCAGAGCTTACTTCTATCGTATAATCCTATGCCTGCTCTGAGGTGCGGCTGGAAATATTTCTGGAATCAAATAAGGAGTCTGGGCTTTGTTGAAAAGCTTAGAAAACAGTACGCTCCCCATCCTCACCTGTATCTGGCTATACTGGCTGTTGATCCGGCATATCAGGGAAAGGGTTTTGCCAGCCGATTATTACGAGCATACCTGCAGGATCTGGAAAAGGAAAATCTGCCCGGTTATATTGAAACACAGAATATGAAAAACGTTAACATGTACCGGCGCTTTGGTTTTGAACTTGTTCACGAAGTCGTTTCACCGTATACGGGGTATCCGACCTATCTTATGGTTAGGCCGGCACGTTCAGACATGGAATGATCTTTATTGATTTGTAAGGCGCAGACAGGGACTTACAAGTAGACAGAGTTTGAGCTGAAAAGCAGATAAACTGGTCTGGATAAGAGTGGAGCCGAAATGTTAGCTTCGGCTCCACTCTTTTATCTCTTTTATTTATTTTTGCTCCTGAATTGATTGAAGTACAATTTCAGCCAGGTCTTGAACTTTTAATTTTTCTTCAGCCTGTTTAGCCTTGACTGCGTCATCAAACATCTGGGCGCAGAATGGACAGGCTGTGGTCAATAGGTTGGCGCTGGTATCCAGTGCCTGCTGGACGCGGTGCTCGCTTATCCGGGTACCTATACGTTCTTCCATCCACATGCGTCCGCCGCCGGCTCCGCAACAAAATCCCCGTTTTTTGTTATTTTCCATCTCTATAAGTTTAACACCCGGAATCTGTTTAAGGATATTTCTGGGAGCATTATAGATCTCATTGTGTCGGCCCAGGTAGCATGAATCATGGTAGGTTACTTTGTCATAACCACCTTTACTGATTTTTATTTTGCCTTCTGCGATCAGCTTTTCGATGAATTCTGTATGGTGAACTACCTCAAAGTTTCCGCCGAATTGGGGATATTCTTTCTTCAGGGTGTTATAACAGTGAGGACAGGCGGTAACAATTTTTTTAATGTTATAGTTTTTAAATATTTCTATATTCTGTTGTGCCTGCATCTGGAAAAGGTATTCATTACCCATACGCCGTGCGGGGTCTCCACAGCAGGTTTCTTCATCGCCGAGAATACCGAATTTCACCCCGGCTATCTTCATAATCTGGGCAAAGGCTTTGGAAATTTTCGTACTGCGTTCCTCAAGGGCTTCCGTGCAGCCTACCCAGAACAGGACATCTACTTCAGGATCTTCAGCCAGAGTCTTTATATCCAGGCCTTCAGTCCAATCGGTACGGGTCAACGTGGTACCACGCCAGGGATGTCCCCTCTTTTCAATCCCTTCCAGGGCTACTTTTGCAGTTTCCGGCATGACCGATTGTGCCATTACCAGATTTCTTCTCATATCGATAATCTTATCAATATGGTCTACCCACACCGGACATACTGTATCGCATGCGCCGCAGGTAGTACATGACCATATCTCGTCTTCAGTAATGATGTTACCTGCCAGTGTTACGTTGACGTCTTCTGGAACAGCCTCATTCCTGGCTTTTGCCGCTACCATAACCGGGCCAACTTTGAGCAAATGCTTTTTTAAGTCTTGAATAACCTTCTTCGGGTTTAGAGGTTTACCTGTTTCATAGGCCGGACACAGTTCCTGACAATTTCCGCAAACAACGCAGGAATAAAGATCTAGGTTCTGTTTCCACGTGAGGGTATCGGCCTTAACTGCAAACGGTTCCTCTTTTTCCATTTCTTTTTCAAGGTCAATGGCTTTAAGGACACCCATGCGCTGGGGATTTCTGAAGATCCCGTTCAAGATTGAAGCGATGATATGGAGATAGCGGGTATAAGGAATGATTACCAGCACGATAATCACCGTAGACCAGTGTGCCCAGAAGAAACCAGTATGCCATCCTTCGAGATGTACGTTACCTATGAACAGGTTGCTCAGCCACGAACTTACAGGGGGGAGGAGAGTATGCCCCAGATTTGCCGGAGGGTGGCCCAGGGCAATTTTTGTGGCTATCTCAAAAACGTGGGTAATCGGATGAGTAAGAACGGAAAATAGTATAATAAAGGCTTCCCAGGTTTGTTCTCCTTTTAAGCGGTCCGGTCTGATTATATACCTTCTTATCATAGCCCAGGCAGCGCCGATGAATATCAGCACCGCCATGAAGTCCATTATCCAGGTAAAGTAGAAGTAAACGTCTGTATCCTGAAGGCCTGCCAGCCCTAGTCCTTCGGAAAGAATGATAAAGAAGAAATAAAAGACGACGGAAACGAAGAAACCCCATACCATTAAGGCATGTCCAAGAGGAGCCCAGTCTTTTCGACGAAAGTTCTTCAATTGACAGAGCTGAGTGAAGACGTAGATAAGGGTATCCTTAATCTGCTGTGTCCATGTCTTGTTACTTTCTTTCTGTCCCAAAAACATGTATTGGGTGAGTTGTCTCAGCCTGAAAAGAAAGACACCCAGGGTAATTGCAAACGACCCCCAGAATAACACATAAAATCCTGCGCCTGACAAATTTTTACCTCCTTTTTACATTAGAAATCTATGATATTTCGGATAAAGGCCGAAGTTTTAGTTATTTTTAAACGCAGCAGTTCAGAATGCCGGTAACATATGTTGGCATGATCGTCATCCGGAGTTCAACAGACATATTAAATTCATTATTTTCATTTTCCGAGAATAAAAAATACTAAAATATTTTATCGTAAACGGCTGACGGAGACAAATATTCCTGCACCGATGGCAATAATATCAAATAGGGAAAAGTAGAATCCCCAGGGTAATATCAGCCCAAATACGTAGCTCAAGCAGAAAGCCGCCGCGGCGATGACTCCCAGACCGATACCACGCTTTTTATTTACCGCAAGGCTGATGGTCTCGGCACAGATATAGCCAGCTCCGGCACCCAGCAGCCAGTTGAAATAAAAGAAGGGAATAACCAGTGCGAGTATTTTGTAGATGAGAGCCCATGAACAACCTACAGCGATGGCAACACCTGTACCGGTGGCTGTAGCTATTAAGTAATTAGTTAAAGAAACGCGATAGGTGGGTAGTTTGTAGAGTTTGGCACACTC
>Ga0315298_1008085_pt1 | contig 13564 bp, 11 predicted proteins | sample WHS_1_MG_FD_203077 | JGI IMG/M metagenome (GOLD analysis project Ga0315298, IMG submission 203077) | Extremophilic microbial mat communities from Washburn Hot Springs, YNP, Wyoming, USA - WHS_1_MG | ecosystem: Environmental > Aquatic > Thermal springs > Hot (42-90C) | place: USA: Wyoming...
GCACCGGCGGAAACGGCTGGAGGTGGAGCTGCCTTGCGATTTGCTGGAGAGTTGCTGACGCGGTGGGGCGAACAGCGTGGGATGAGAGAGCGGCGTGTGCTTGGTGGCCAGGCCGGCTCGAAAGCCTGCCCCACATCGGACACGACATGGAGGGCACGGAAAAAGCAAACCACAGAGAACACGGAGGACACGGAGGACACGCAAAAAAAGCAAACCACGGAGAACACGGAGAACACTGAGATTTGGAAGAGAGGGGGCGGGTTGAGGTGGAGCGCGCGGTCGTGCGGGCTGGATGGCGTTGGAACTCCCGTACCGTTCGGGATTGTGTCGCTCTGCCGGCGTGACCGCCGGCATGGCAAGCCTGGCGGCTTGCTCCACGAGAATTGCCGGTGTGGCACGCAGGGCTGCGTGCTCCACGCGAATATCCGGTGGGGCGAGCTTGGCGGCTTGCTCCATAAGGGGCGGCTGCGCTGCTGTTGGGAAGGTACGCTATGGGATAGAGGCCACGCGACGGAGGTGAGGTATGGCGAGGCCAAGAAAGATCCGCTTCATTGAACCGGGCAGCCGCCGGGGGCGGCCGTTCAATGCCTGGGTGAGCCGGATGCCGCTGTTGGGTCCGCTGATGCTGGCCACGCTTCTGGACCGGCGGGGCTACGATGCGGCGGTGTACAACGAGAACATCTCGGGGCCGCTGGAGGAGAATCCGCGGGCGTATGAAGACGTCTGTTCGGCGGATGTAGCGGGCATCAGCATCATGACGCCGACGGCGGCGCGGGGTTATGCGCTGGCGGACCGCATCCGGCGAGACGCTCCGAACACTACGGTCGTATTCGGAGGCATCCACGCGACCTTTGTAAGTCAGGAAGCGCTGGCGCACGGCCACATCGTCGTGCGGGGCGAGGGGGAGAGCATCGTCGAACCGCTGGCGGCGGGCGAGATCCGGGACGGGATTGTGGACGGCCCGGCGGTGGGGGACCTGGATGCGTTGCCGGCGCCGGACTACCGGCTGATGAGGGATTTCGAGAAGCTGCTGAGCAGGTTTCCGGCGCGGAGCCTGTACCCTTTGCCGGTGCTGGCGTCAAGGGGGTGCCCGTACCGGTGCTCTTTCTGTTCGGTAAGCCGCATGTTCGGCCAGAAGGTGCGGCGGCGCTCGGTGGAGAAGGTCTGCCAAGATCTGCGCAGCTACGTAGAGCAGGGCTTCCGCGAGTTCTTCTTCTACGACGACAATTTCACATCAGACCGCGATTGGACCCGGGAGCTGATGTGGCGGATCCGGCCGATGGATGTGCGGATCTGGGCGCAGACGAGGGTGGACTTCGCCTGGGTGGACGGCTCGCGGAGCCGGCTGGACCGGCGCCTGTTGGAGGCGATGCGCGAAGGCGGCGCCTCGACGCTCTACGCCGGCTACGAGACGATCGATGAGGCTACCGCGGCGCAGTGGCGCAAAGGCTATCGCGGGCCGGGCGGCCTGCGCGAGCGCCTGCTGGAAGACACGCGGGTTCTGCACGAATACGGATTCTGGATTCACGGGATGTTTGTCGTTGGTCCCGAACACACGGATGAGACCGTGGAGCAGATCGTCGAGTTTTCGCGGCGGGCCCGGCTGGACAGCATGCAGACGAGCATCCTGACGCCGCTGCCTGGCACGCCGTTGTTCGCGCAAATGCGGCCTCATCTGATCTTCACGGACTTTCCGGAGGATTGGGATTTCTACGACGGGGTGCATTGCGTATACGAAAACAGCCGCATGGGGGTGCGGCGGCTTCAGGAAGCCCTTCTGGAAGCCCACCGCCGGTTTTACCGCGGTTACGGCTGGAGCCTGAGGCGGATCCGGGATGTGCTGGGCGCGAAGGCCGCGCTGAAGGCGCGCTTGCAATGGGCGTGGGCGACGGCGCAGACCGCCCGGAAGACGCTGAGGGAGTGGGAGGAGGAGACCAGAGCGTTCCTGGAGCTAGTCCGGGCCAGACGGCCGGGCGCACTGGCGCCCCAGACCGTCCCGCCAGGGCTCAGCGCTTGAACATGCCCGGCGGGCAGGGGAGGTGAGAAAGATGAGCACCAAAGGGATTGGGTCGATGCAGCTTACCGAACGTTGGCAAGGCGCACTGCTGTGGGGTGCAGTGAAGGCGGCGGAATGGTCGCTGCGCCTCCCAACAGGGAGCCACTTCCTTGTGGAGCAGCTTCTGGAGCATTTGGACGGGGCCATCCGCGAGACTGAGCAGGATCCCGAAACGCGAACCCACCTGCTGGTTTTCGGCAAGCACTTGAAGGCTTTTCTGATGCGGGTGGTGCGGGAAAGGCCGGCGGCCGCGCGGGCGATCCTGCGCTTTTTGGGGACTTACATTCAGGATGTTTACCGCCGGACGCTTCGACAGGAGCAGGGCATGCCGGCGCCGTCCACGGTGGTGATCGAACCGACCGACCGCTGCAATTTGCGCTGTCCTGGGTGCTACGCCAAGAGCAGCGCCGACGGCTGCGATTTGCCCTTCGAGCGGATGGTGGAGGTGGTGGAGCAGGTGATCGAGATGGGGGTGTCCTTGATCACCATCTCGGGAGGTGAGCCCTTCTTGCGGGAGCGGACGGAGGGGGCCATCAGCCGGCTGGCGGAGCGTTTTCCGAACCACGGTTTCCTGGTCTACACCAACGGCACGCTGATCGACGAAAAGATTGCCGCGCGGCTGGGCCGGCTGGGGAACGTGTTTCCGGCCATCAGCGTGGAAGGATTCGAGCAGCAAACCGACGCCCGCCGGGGACTGGGAGTTGCGGCAAAGAGCCGGGAGGCGCGGCGGTTGTTGGCCCGGCACGGCGTGATGGCGGGATTCAGCGCCACGGTGACGCGCGAAAATGCCGAAGCCATCGCCAGCGACGAATTCATCCAGCAGCGCATTGCGGAGGGGGACCTGTTCGGTTGGTTTTTCCTGTTGCAGCCCATTGGGCGGTCGCCGCGGCCGGACCTGATGGCCACGGCGGAGCAACGGGCCAAGCTGCGGGAGGCCATTTGGCGCTGGCGCCGGGCCGACTTGCCCATATTTCTGGGCGATTTCTGGAACGACGGGCCGCTGGTGGGCGGCTGCATCGCCGGCGGGCGGTACTACTTCCACATTTACGCCAACGGGGACATCAGCCCTTGCGTGTTCGCGCCGGTGGCGTGCGGGAACATTTTCGACATCATCGAGGGCCGCAGCGAATACGCCAGTCTGAAAGATTTTGTGCAGCGAAACCCGGTGTTCGCGGCCTACCGCGCCGAGCAGGCCAAGATTACGGACCGGCGGCGGCCCTGCCTGCTGATCGATCATCCGGAGGCGTTCCGGAGGATCGTGCAGGCGGAGACGTGCCGGCCGGCAAAGAATATGCCTGCCGGATACGTGGACGGGGAAATCGCGAGAGCTATTGACGATGCGGCGGCCGAATGGGGGCGCGTGGCGGCAACGCTTCCCGCTGTGGTGAAGGCGGAGACGCCTGAGGCAGGGCTGTCTGGCGCGCGGTCCCCGAAGAGGCTTCCCTCGCGGATGGAACATTCCGGGGCGGGGCGATTACGGGGCGCCAGCGGCTGGTGGCAAAAGTCCAGGCGCTTATTGCGCGCCGGTTAACAATTGCTTCAGCTCAGTCACGGTGGGCACTTTGCCAGAGACGACGATTTTCCCGTCGACCAGAACGGCGGGAGTCATGCGGACTCCGAGGGCGGTGGGTAAAGGGGGCCAAGGCCGGCTGGAAAGCCTGCCCCACATCGGACACGACATGGAGGGCACGGAAAAAGCAAACCACAGAGAACACGGAGAAGGCAAACCACAGAGAACACGGAGAACACGGAGATGGAAAAGAGGGGGCGGGTTGAGGTGGAGCGCGCAGTCGTGCGGGCTGGATGGCGTTCGGAAACCCCGTACGTGTGGCGTGTGTGTGGCTCTGCCGGCGTGACCGCCGGCATGGCAAGCCTGGCGGCTTGCTCCACTGGGGCGGCGTGGTTGGGCGAAAAAGAGGGCAGTGGGTAAAGGGCGCCCAGGCCGGCTCGAAAGCCGGCCGCAGGCTGGAAAGCCTGCCCCACAACGGACACGACATGGAGGGCACGGAAAAAGCAAACCACAGAGAACACGGAGAAGGCAAACCACAGAGAACACGGAGAAGGCAAACCACAGAGAACACGGAGAAGGCAAACCACAGAGAACACGAAGAACACGGAGATGGAAAAGAGGGGGCGGGTTGAGGTGGAGTGCGGAGGCGTGCGGGCTGGATGGCGTTTGGAGCTCCCGCACAGGTCGGGATTGTGTGGCTCTGCCGGCGTGACCGCCGGCATGGCAAGCCTGGCGGCTTGCTCCACTGGGGCGGCGTGGTTGGGCGGAAAAGAGGGCAGTGGATAAAGGGCGCCCAGGCCGGCTCGAAAGCCGGCCGCAGGCTGGAAAGCCTGCCCCACATCGGACACGACATGGAGGGCACGGAAAAAGCAAACCACAGAGAACACGGAGAACACGGAGAAAACAAACCACGGAGAACACGGAGAAGGCAAACCACAGAGAACACGGAGAACACGGAGATGGAAAAGAGGGGGCGGCTTAAGGTGGAGCGCGCAGTCGTGCGGGCTGGATGGCGTGGGAACGCCCGTACCGTTGGGGATTGTGTCGCTCTGCCGGCGTGACCGCCGGCATGGCAAGCCTGGCGGCTTGCTCCACTTTCCGGCGGGTTGAGGTGGAGTGCGGAGGCGTGCGAGCTGGATGGCATTCGGAAACCCCGTACGTGTGGCGTGTGTGTTGCTCTGCCGGCGTGACCGCCGGCATGGCAAGCCTGGCGGCTTGCTCCACGCGAATTGCCGGTGTGGCACGCAAGACTGCGTGCTCCAGGGAGAGGCCGACATGGCAAGCCTTAGGGCATGCTGGAGGAGGGGGGCGGACACGCCGGGCCGTATTTACACGGCACGGCATTGGGATACGTGGAGGGCGGTGGGTAAAGGGGGCCAAGGCCGGCTGGAAAGCCTGCCCCACATCGGACACGACATGGAGGGCAGGGAAAAAGCAAACCACAGAGAACACGGAGGACACGGAGAAAACAAACCACGGAGAACACGGAGAACACGGAGATGGAAAAGAGGGGGCGGCTTGAGGTGGAGCGCGCAGTCGTGCGGGCTGGGTCGCGTGGGAACTCCCGTAGCGTTGGGGATTGTGCCGCTCTGCCGGCGTGACCGCCGGCATGGCAAGCCTGGCGGCTTGCTGCACCGAGAGGCCGGCATGGCAAGCCTGGCGGCGTGCTCCACCCAGGGGGCGGACACGCTGGTCCGCCCCTACAGGGCATGGCATTGGTGTGAGCAGAGGGCAGTGGGTAAGGGGTACCCAGGCCGGCTGGAAAGCCGGCTGCAGGCTGGAAAGCCTGCCCCACAGAATCAGCCGGCGGCTAGGAGCGTTAGGCCGCGGTCTGGGCGAAATCCAGCCCCAGCGGCTGGCTGATGGCCACGTTCGTCTCTTGCAGCAGGGCCCCGGCCTCGTCGCGGGCGGAAAGAAACTCCTGGACGACGGGGTGGTTCCGGATTTGGAGCTGGAGGTCGCGGATGTCCTGGAGGCTGTTGGACAGGTCGAGTCCGGCTTGCTGGGCCTGCTGGAAACGCTGGAGGGTTTCGAGCAGAGATTGGACCTCCGGATCGGTTTCAAATTGGCGGGCCGCTTCGCGGAAGCGGCGGATGGCCGGGGTGGCCAACAAGGCTTCGATGAACTCGTCCGTGCGCTTTTGCACGGTGGCGAGGTTGTCAGCGTGGTTGTTTTCCATTGGGACGTTCCTCTAGCGGCCGCCGGACGGCGAGCAGGCGGCGCCGTAGTCCAGGCCGATTTGTTGGGAGATTCTTGCGGCCGCTTCGCGAAGCACAGCGAGCAGGTCCTCTTGCGCGTGCAAGTAGCTGATGATGCTGGGCATGGCGGAGAGGCTTTGCCATTCCTGTTCGAGCTTCTCCAGCGCAGCCTGATCCGTGCTGCCGAACATCGATTCCATGCTTAGTTCCTGGCGGTGAGACAGGAACTCATTCAGTTTTTGGCGCGCCTCCGTGTCGGCTTGAAGCGCGTCATGGGCGGCTTCAAAACGCTTGAACTGGGCCGACTCCCCCAGGGCGCGGCCGAGCGCGCGCGCCGCTTCCATCGCGGCGGCGACTTCCGGGCTGCCCGTCAGGCCGTGCTCCTTAGATGCCTCCATTGCAAAATCCTCCTAGCAGGTGTTGTCCGGGAGCCGGCAGCGCCTCGGCCGTTTGGCCGGTGAGACGGCTGAAGAGCGTCCCTTCCCGATCGATTCGATTGTCCAAATCCCGGCCAGTAATCTTCCCCAGCCTTCCTTGAGGCTACCACCTCTGGGCTGCGGAAGCTATGGGGCCCACGAATCCGGCGCAGCCGCGCGGGCGCGGGCAGGCGCCGCTTGAGAGCCGCGGCGCGTCAAAGGCGGGACTGCGGCGATGGCGGAGCAAGCCAAGAGCAGCACAATGAGCCACCGCCGCCGGAGCGAATTCAAACGCGCACGGCAGACGAGGGGTGGGAGTGAGGGGCCGGGAACCAGTGCCGGGTCCGGTTGCAAAACGCACAGACGGAGAGCATGACGGGCACCTCGATGAGAACGCCGACCACGGTGGCCAGGGCGGCGCCGGAACCGGGGCCGAACAAGGCGATGGCCGTGGCGACGGCCAGCTCAAAGAAATTGCTGGCGCCGATCAAGGCTCCCGGAGCGGCGATGGAGTATTCCACCTTGAGAAGGCGCATCAGGCCATAGGCAAGCGAAGAATTGAAGTAGACCTGGATCAGGATCGGCACGGCGATCAGGACGACGTGCAGGAACTTGCCGGTGATGTTGTCGGCCTGGAAGCCGAAAATCAGCAGCAGCGTCACGAGCAAGGCGGTCATGCTGACCGGCGCAAAGCGCGGCAGCAGTTGCTCCTCAAACCAGATCTTGCCGTGCCGGCTGATGAACCAGCGGCGGAGCAGCACACCGGCGGTGAGCGGGATGACGATGAAAACGACTACGGAGTAGAGCAAGACCCGGAATGGGACTTCGAGGTTGGAAGCGCCGCTGACCAGGAAGCGCACGATGGGAGCAAACAGGAACAGCATGATCAGATCGTTGACAGAAACCTGGACTAGCGTATAGGCGGGGTCGCCATCGCTCAGGTAGCTCCAGACGAAGACCATGGCGGTACACGGCGCCGCCGCCAAGATAATGGCGCCCGCGATATATTGATCGGCGTCCGCCGGTGAGATCCACGCCGAAAAGACGAACCGGAAGAAGATCCAGGCGAACAGCGCCATAGAGAATGGCTTGACGAGCCAATTCACGAACAGCGTGACGAGAAGTCCACGGGGGCGCTTGCCGACGCCGCGAATCGCCGCGAAGTCGACTTTCATCATCATCGGGATGATCATCAGCCAGATCAGGACCGCGATGGGGACATTGATCTGGCTCCCCGAGCCGAATTCCAACCGGCGCAGGCTGTCGATGAAACCGGGAAGCAGCTTGCCGAGCAGCACGCCGGCGATCATGCAGAGTGCGACCCAAAGGCTGAGGTAGCGCTCGAACGGACCTAAGGTTTTCTTTGTGGGTTTGTCTTCCGGCAGACCGGATTGATGCATGGTCTGAACCTCCGCGGATGAGGCACGGCCCCAGGAGAATCTCCGCCAAAAGCGGCGGGTGCTGCTCTGTAGGGCCGGCCCTGCGCCATAGCTGAGAAAACGCCGGACGGCAGGACCGACCAAATTCGATTATAGCAGAAACATAGAAAGCCAAGGCCATCGGCGCCGGAGGGAAGAGGGAAGGCCGCCCGGGGCCGCATGCGCCGACAGGCGCCGCGAGGCCAAGGAGCGGAGCGGCGCTTCACCAGGAACGGCCGCTTGGGACGGAGATCACCTTTCCCGTGCCGCGCTCGGTGAGCAGGATGCGGCCGGATTCGAGGCGCAAGCTGGAGACGCCCTGGAAGCCGAGGGGGATTTCCGCCAGGAAAAAGAGGTAGCGCTGGGTGAGGCGCTGGCGGGCGCCGATCCAGCGGAAGACGGGCACGCCGAAAAGGCTGCCGCGGTTGACGGCATCCTGAAGACCGGAGGCGAACGGCGAATCGCCGATGCAGATGGCGCGGGCGACCACCTTTCCTTCCCAAGGGATCTGTTTGGCGCGCATGTTCTCCTGCCAGTCCAGGACCCAGGGGTTGGACTGGCTCTCGTAGATGTAGCCGAGCAAAACCGGATATTCGGTGTTGTAAATGGTGAACCAGACTTTCGGGCCGGAGGTGTCCAGGAGCCAGGTCCCGGTGCGGCCGGAGAAGACGCGCTGATCGAGGGTTTCTCCCTCGGGCGTCTTGAGGAGGGGCCAGGATTCTTCGCGGAAGGCGCGGCCGTCGCGCACGGCGGTCTTGGCGACGGGGGCGTCGGCGAAGGTTTTATTCAACTCCAGAAAGGGCGGGCCGAAGGTGACGTGGCGCACCCACTGGAAAGGGCGGTCGAACTGCGCCTGGTTTTCGACAGACTCCTCCACATAGGCGACGGTTTCCGCGGCGGGCAGCGTGATGGAGCGCTGGACGCGGTACTGCGTTTTGGGGAGCTCGGCGGAGTAGACGAGAGTGACATCGCCGTCCTGGACGGTGACTCGTTCCCGCTTCCACTCGACGGCGAGGGCTTCGCCATGCTGGCCGAGGTCGAGGGCGAACTCGGCTTTGGAGCTGGGGCCGAAGTAGGGGAAGCAGAGGAAGTCGCCCATATAGCCGCTCATGAGGCGGCGCTGGACGTCGGTTCCGTAAAGGGCGCCGTGCCTGGAGACGTCATAGGTATGCGGGTCGATAGTCTGGTAGTGGGGCACGCGCATGGGGTTGACGCTCTTGCGCGGGTCGGGCGAGAGGAACCGGATTTCGCCGATGAAGCCTCCGCCGGGCAGGGTGGAGATGCGCATCCGGCCGTTTTGGAGGACGAAGGCGCGGCGTCCATGCAGCTTGTCTTCCTGAAAGGAAGCGGTTTGCGCGACAAGGGAAGTTCCGGCGGCGGCCGTGAACAGCGCCAAGGCGAGCCAGAGTGGATTGCGTCGCAGGTTCATAGCAGCAGAGACAAGCATACACCGGGAGTCCGGCAGAGGGCGGGGCGGAGAGAAGCGGCGCGCATTTTATTCTGCAAACTTATAGCCGAGTCCGGTCACGGTGAGGATCCATTGGGGCTTCTTGGGGTCGTCTTCGAGCTTCTGGCGCAGCCAGGCCACGTGGACATCGACCGTGCGCGTGGAGGGTGTTGCGCCGTAGCCCCAAACCTCGCGCAGCAGGCGCTCGCGGGAGAGGGTTTCGCCGCGGTGTTCCAAGAAGTAGCGCAGCAGCTGCCACTCCTTGGCGGAGAGCGGAACGGGGTGGCCGGCGCGGGTGACCTGGGTGCGGCGAAAATCGACCAGGACGTCACCGAACTGCACCGTTTCCGAGAGGCGGGCAGCGGGTTGACCGGCGCGGCGTAGGAGAGCTTCGATTCTGGCGAGCAGCTCGGCCATTTCGAACGGTTTGGTGAGGTAGTCGTCGGCGCCCACTTTGAGGCCGACCACTTTGTCGACGGTCTGGCCCTTGGCGGTGAGCATCAGGATGGGCGTCGCGCAGGAACGCTGGCGCAGATCCCGGCAGATATCGAGGCCGCTCTTGCCCGGGAGCATGATGTCCAGGATGATGAGGTCGAAGGGCTTGCGGGTGGCCTGCTCGAAGCCTTCCAGGCCGTCGCGGGCGATGGTGACCTGATAACCTTCGCTGGTGAGCCGGTCTTCGAGGGTGATGGCCAAGCCGAGTTCATCTTCCACGATCAGGATGCGTTCGTTCATGGTTTATGCGGTTCCTTCCGAGTCCGCCTTCTGTTCCGATTCAGCCAGCGGCAGATGGAGAGTAAAGCGGGCGCCGCGGCCGGGCCTGCTCCAGACCGTGACTCGCCCGCCCATGCCTTCCATCATGCGGCGCACCAGATAGAGGCCCAGGCCGGCGCCCTTGACCTGAGCTTCCCGTGCGCTCTTGGAACGGTAGAAGGGCTCAAAGATGTGAGCCAGGTCGGAGTGCGAGAGGCCAGGGCCCTTGTCTTCGACGGAGATGGCCAGCTCACGCTGAGGTCCCTTGCCTGTGATCCCGGCGCGCAGGGCGAGCCAGCCGCCGCCGGCGGCGTACTTGACGGCGTTGCTAATCAGGTTCTCCAGGCACTGGCTGAGGGCGTTGGCGTCCGCCAGGACCGGGGGCAGAGTGGCGGGCAGGTCCGTCTCCACTTTCATGGAGGCCTGGCGCAAGGCGGGCTCGGCGTTTTGCAAGACGGATTCGATGATCTGGCGGGCCTGCACGGGTTGCAGATTGAAGTGGATGCGGTCGGCTTGCTCGGCGGCAAACAGGAGGGCCTGCTCCACCATGCGGGAGAGGCGGCGCCCTTCGGTTCGGATCAGATCGCCGTACTGGCGGGACCGTTCGGGGCCGGTGACAACTCCCTCGGCGAGGTTGTCGGCGGCGGCGCAGATCACGGACAAGGGAGAACGCAGCTCGTGGGAGACGCCGGCGACGAATTCCATTTGGAGGGCCGCCAGGCGCTGGGTGCGGCGGGCGAGCACGAGGATGAGCGCGACGCTGGCGGCCAGCAAGGAAAGCAGGCTGAAGCTGACGGCAAGATTGCGGCGGCGCAAGGCGCCGACGGCCGCGGCCAGCGAACCCGCGCGGTGCTGGACGGCCAGACGCCACTGGGTGTTCTTGCTGGAAGGCATGAGCGCAGCGCCCACGGGTTCGTCCCAGCGGTCCTGCCGGGGGTCCAAAAGGTCGGCTTCGGCGTCGGGGTTGTTCCGGGAGACGGGCTGGCGCGGATCGGATTCGTACAGCACCTCGGCTGGATTTCCAGCCGCCCGCACGGCAATCAGGAAACTGGTTTCCCCCGGCGGGCCGAAATGGCGGGAGGCGAGCATGGGAAGGAACTCGCCGGAGAGGCGCGGCCGGTCCAGTTCAAGAATCAGGAAGCCGATGTGATGGGTTTCAGCCGCCGGGGCGCGTTCTCCAGGGGACACCTGGAAAAGCGCTTGCACCAGGGCGGGGGTAGGTTCGTGCAGAGTCCAGGGGTGACGGTAGGCTTCTCGCTCGCTGATCCAGCTCAGCTCCCAGGACTGCTCGTTGAGGTGCTCGCGCAGGCGTTCGAGGCGGGGCGGCCAGGGGATCTCGACGAAGCGGAAGCTCTGGCGGTCCATGAGCAGCAGGCGGGGGGTGCGCCCGTCGATCCGCCAGACCAGCAGGTTGGCAAGCAAGCGGTAGTGGGGGTAGGAACTGACGAAATCCCCGTAGCGGCTGAGGAGGTTGTTTTCGATTTGGCCGGGAGGGGCTGCGGGGTCGGGTTGGAAGGCCGCGGCGATTCGGTTCATTTCGCGGGAAAAATCCTCCCGGAAGCGGCGCACGGAGGCAGCCAGGGCCTCTCGCATGCGCTCCTCGGCGCCCCGGCTAATCTCGCCGGTCCATTGATATTGGAGCATGGCGAGGAGGATGACGACGGTGCTCAAGCCGAGAACAGCGGCGATGGCGCCGGCGGTGTGCCGCTCGAACCGCATACCAACCACGAGCATGACACGGAAGGCGGGAAGGGGACAATGCGAAGGGCATGGGGGTGGCTTTGGCCGCCGGGTTCCGGCGACCGGCCGGAGTGCAAAATAGGTATTCTGCGGGAGGCAGTTGCGGAAGAAGGGAATAGCGGGATGATTACGGAATGGCAGTGGGACGAGGAGCGGCAAACCGGGACGGATTACACGGATGAAGCGGAGGTACAAGCCTACGAGAGGCGGATGAGTTCGTTCCGAGATCTGGAGAGCGAGGGCCGTGAGGCGCTGGCCGCGCTGCGTCTGCCTGCCGGCGCCGCGGTGCTCGAGATCGGGTGCGGCACGGGCTGGTTTGCGAGAATGGCTGCGGCGGCCGGCCTGCTTGTGACGGCCTGTGATATCTCACCAACGATGCTGCGCTACTGTGAGAAGGAAGCGAAGCGGGCGGGACTTCAGACTCTTGCTACGAGGAAGGCGGGTTTTCTAACCATGGACTTCCCGCCGGCGAGTTTTGATGCGGTGGTCTCCAGCCTGGCGCTGCATCATCTGCCCGATGCGTGGAAACTTGTGGCCTTGCGCAATGCCGCGCGGGTGTTGAAAGAAGGCGGGCAGTTGCTCCTGCGCGACGTGGTGTTTGCTCTCCGGGAAGGGGAGTCTCCAACGGATTGCTTCGAGCGGTTCGTCCAATCGCTTCCTGAAATGCGGGCGAACACTGCCCGGCACGTTGCCAGGGAATTCAGCACATACGACTGGATTATGGAAGGGCTGCTTCATCGCGCCGGATTCCTGATCCTTTCCGTGAGGATGGAGCCCACGAGCCTGGCGCTATACCACTGCCTGAAGGGTGGCGAGGAGCGGGAGTCTTGAGCCACGGGGCGCTTGCGGGAACCCGCGGGGAAGCTGCCGCGGTACAATCGCCGTGAGATGCGGCGGGCGAAGCTGCTGGGCTTGAGTGCGGCGATGTGGCTGCTGGCGGGGTGTGGTCCGTCGGCGCCGCCGGCTCAAAGGACCGAGGTGCAGGAGTTCCTGCGGATGTATGAGGAGCTCTACCAAGGCCTGAGCACGGCGGCGGCGGAGGCGCAATGGAAGGCCGCAACGGATCTGACCGGTGAACACCTGGGGGAGAGGATCGGCGCGGGGCGGGCGCTGGCCGTGTTTATGGGGAGCCGGTATGTGATCGAAAACAGCCGGCGCTTTCTGCGCGAGCGGGAGATGCTGACGGATGCGGAGTTCCGCCAGTTGGACAAGATCCTGCTGAACGCGGCCGAGTCGCCGGGCACGATTCCGGAAGTGGTTCGCGCGCGGATCGAAGCGGAAGTGAACTACGACCGGGCTTTGGACTCGGCGGATTATTGTTTGGAGCGGCGCGGCGGCCAGTGCCTGAAGCCGCTAACGGCGGCGGAACTGGAGCAGAGGTTGCGGAGCTCGAACGATCTGGGCGAGCGGCGCCGCCTGTGGGAAGCGGCGCAGCAGTCCGGGGCCGGGATGAGGGACCAACTGGACCGGGTGCGCACTTTACGGAACCGTGTGGCGGCCGAGCTGGGCTACTCGTCGTACTTTCACCTGCGGGTGGCCGATTACGGGATGAGCGTCGCGGAGATGATGCAGCTCATGGACCGTACGGTTGCGGAGCTGGAGCCGCTGTACCTGGTGCTACACCGCTATGCGTCCCGGCGGCTTTCCGAGCGCTACGGCCAGGGCGTGGGGGAGGAGATTCCGGTTGACTGGTTGGGCGACCGGTGGGGGCGGCAATGGTGGGGGCTGAGCGAGGGGCCAAATCCGGATGCAGCTTTCAAGAACCGCTCGCCACAGTGGGTGGTGGAGCAGGCGGCGCGTTTGTACGCGTCTTTGGGTTGGCCTGGTTTGCCGCGAAGCTTCTGGGAACGTTCGGATCTCTACGCGCTGCCGTCCGGCTCGCCGCGGAAAAAGCACGCCGGGGCTTTTTGCCGGACGATCGACCGGGACCAGGACATTCGTTGTCTGATGAACGTGACCGCCAGCCGGGAGTGGTTTCGGGTGAGTCACCGGGAGCTGGCCGGCGCTTATTACCAATTGGCTTACT